>Ga0210244_101658_pt1 | contig 17126 bp, 17 predicted proteins | sample ChrtobMetaP3_0mM_FD_155473 | JGI IMG/M metagenome (GOLD analysis project Ga0210244, IMG submission 155473) | Chrysochromulina tobin associated microbial communities from unialgal haptophyte culture, Seattle, Washington, United States - P3_0mM | ecosystem: Host-associated > Algae > Haptophytes >...
CTCCGCGCAGTTCTTGCCTTGGGTGAAGTGGTGCTTCGGCTTGGGTGCCTCCGGGTTGGCCTCGCCCGTGTGCGCCTCGTTCCACTGCGTGAGCTGCCGCCCCTCCACTGCGTGCGTCGCCGGCACCACGGCCACGGCGAGCATGTGCCCGTCGAGGCGCGCAACATATGCGCTTCTTTCCAAAAAAAAACACATAAACATTCACGAGAATGCATGCGACGGCCCGTTTTCGTTGGGTTCCTCACGCAAGCCGAGCTCGCCCGCGAGGTTCTCGTCGTCGGGCTAGGGGGGAAGACGGGTGAACGTGTGTGAATTCACATGAACGTCGCTGTCGCCATTGTGCTGACCGACCAGTAGACGGGCGATCTTAGCTCCACGATGGGCCCGGCAGCCAACCTACGGTCGCACGTTCCAGAGGACGAGGCAGCGCGCTACCGGCAGCTCTTCAACGCCGTGCGCTCGGGCGAGACGCCGACCGTCACCGCGCTGCTTGCACAGGGCATGGACGTGAACCTCCGTGGGCCGCGCGGCGCGACGCCGCTGCACATCGCCGCGCGCTTCGGCCAGAACAGCATGGTCGATCTGCTGCTCTCGCACGGCGCCAACGTGGCCGCCCTTGACGACAGCGGCAAGTCGCCCTTTGACAAGGCGCGGGCGAGCAGCACCGGGGGCGCGATCGCCGCACGGCTTGCGCAGACAATGCCAGCGGCCGAGCTGGCGGCGACGACGACGGCAGGGCCATGGGCTTCGCCGGCGTCGGCGACGCTGCCGCTCGGCGCGCCCGTGCCTGCGCCCGGGGACGACGCGCTCGCGTCCCTGTTCTCGACGGTGGCGGTCGGTGGCGGCGATGCCCCGCTCGCGCCGCCGCCGTCGTCGTCGGCGCCACCCGCGCCGCACGACCGTGACGAGGCGGTGCGCTGCCGGCGACTGCTCGAGAGCGCGTTCCGCGGCGAGACGGCCAAGCTCGAGGAGATATTGAGCCTCGAGTCGGCCCTGGTCGCTGTGCGAGGGCCTCGCGGCGCGACGGCCCTCCACGTCGCTGCTAGGTACGGCCACCCGACGGCGGTGGCTCTGCATGCAAGTGCTCACCACGGCGCCCTCGCCCCTCTCCCCACAGGTACGGCCACCCGACGGCGGTGGCTCTGCTGCTTCGATACAAGGCGGATCCCCTCGCGCGTGACGACAAGGGGAACACGCCCCTCGACAAGGCGCGCCAGATGCGCCAGCATGCGGCCTATTCGATGCTCTCTGCCGCCGCCAACGAGGCGAGGCCGCCCATGACGGCGCTCACGCCTCCTCCGCCCTCGGTGCCGTCGCGGCGCGCTCCCTCTCCCACGGCGCGTCCGCCCATCACGGCGCTTCCGCCCATCACGGCGCTTCCGCCCATCACGGCGCTTCCGCCCGCGCCTCCGACGTCGCTGCTTGTGAACGACCTCGAGCCTCGAGCTGTGAACGATCTCGAGCCTCGAGCTCCCTTGCCGCCGCCGCCGCCGCCGCCGCCGCCGCCACCGCCGCCACCGCCGCCGCTCATCACGGCGCCGTCTCTGGCTCCCGGTGGCGCCCAGCACGGCGCGCAGCACAGCTGTCAACCCTCGCCGCTCAACACGGCGCCGCTCAACACGGCGCCGCTCAACAAAACCATTCGGCCGAGCCAGACGGCGCTCGAGACGGCGCTCGGCTGGACGGCCGCCCCTTCGATCATCGAGGGGCACTTTGGCGGCGTGGCCGCTGCCGCCGCGCCCTCCGCCGACGCGCCCTCGCCGATGAGCGTCGTGTCGAGCGCCAAGGGCGCGTGGGCGGAGGCGGATCGAAGGCGCACCCACGCCAAGGCCGCCGCCAAGGACAGCGCCGTGATGGGCGCCAAGGACGCCTCCAAGCCGCACCGGAGCGCCGTGATGGGCGCCACCGCCGACGCGGCGGACGCGGACGCGGACGCGGACGCGGCCGAGGTGGCAGAGGTGGCCGCCATGATGGCCGCTGTCCTTGGCGCCCATCACGGCGCTGTCGATGGCGCCCCGCCGAGCACCGACGCCCACGACGGCGCCCCCGCGCCCGCCCACGACGGCGCCCCCGCGCCCGCCCACGACGGCGCCTTCGCGGGCGAGTTTGGCGGCTTCGACTCGCCGCCCTCGGGGCGCGGCGCCGTGCCCGCCTCCACCCCCAGTGTGAACACCCCAGGCGAACTCACCGTGGTCCAGTACGACTTCACAGCGGGCGCGGCGGCTTCACACCAAGTTTCGTCACTGCGACGCCTCGCGAGCACCCGCCCGCTCAGCGCGGGCGCCCGAGACGGCGCGTGGCTCGTGGGCGTCAACGGCGCGGCTGCGGGCCGTGCGGTAGGGGTGACGAGGCGCGAGCACAGCGGGGGCGGGGCGGGGGGAGCGGGGGGGGCGGCGGGCGGGGGGGCGGTGAGGCTCGGTCGTGCACCGACGTGCACCGTGCCCTTGAACGACGTCGAGGTCTCCGGTACGCACGCGCTGCTCTGGTATGGCGTGCCTGATGACGACGTCATCAACGCTCGCGTGCCTGATGACGACGTCATCGCCACCGGCGCGAGCGCCGTCGCGGGCGCGGGCGCCGTCGCGGGCGCCGCGGGGGCGCCTTGCCTGCTGGTGGCAGACCGACCCGGTTCGTTCAACGGCACCTTCCTGCGGCTGGCGGGCGAGAAGGAGGTGACCGCTGATGACCTCTAATGACCTCTGATGACCTCTGATGACCTCTGATTGCCTCGCTCATCAGGTGTCCGCGCCGTACCCGCTGCGCCCGGGCGACACGCTCGTCATCGGAGACTTCGTCCTAGTCCTCGAGGCGCTCAACGTGGATGAGGATGGAGGCGGCGGCGCCCAGGACGGCGCTGGTGACGCTGCCCAGGACGGCGCCGGAGCCGCTGCCCAGGACGGCGCCGCCGCCGCTGCCCAGGACGGCGCTGGCGCGATCGGCGGCGGCGGCGTCGAGGGGCTGCCGATGGTGCCCACTACGGCGCCCGCGGGCACATGGGATAAGGCGCAAGCGGAGGCGTTCCGCGGCGCCGTCTCGGGCGCAATGAGAGCGCCGCCCGCGGCTGAAGGCGGCAGCGGCGGTAGCGGCGGCGGCGGCAGCGGCGGCGGCGGCGGCAGCAGCAGCGGCGGCGGTAGCGGCGGCGGCGGCGGTAGCGGCGGCGGCGGCGGCGGCGGCGGCGCGGTGGCCGAGGTGGAGTACACTCTCAAGCACGGCGGCCATCATGACGTAGGCACCATTCGGCTCGATGGACTCCCAAAAGGTCTCCTCGACGCGGCGGCCGCGGACCGCGCGGAGGGCCGACGGCTCGCTCTGGCCGCGCTCGCGACGACGCGCGCACTTGCCCCGCCCAAGCCGCCACGCGTCGTGATGGCGATCCGCATCTCGAAGCACCGAGGCACGCCCACCGCCCCCGCGGTGCTGCAGCTGCCCACCGACGGCTCCGTAGTGACCATCGGACGCGCCGCGAGCAACGCGATCTCGCTCGCGGGAGATCAGTCCGTCTCGGCCAATCACGCCGAGCTCCGCCGCGCCGTGTCGGGCGAGTGGATGGTTCGCGACCTCGGCTCGTCGAACGGGACGGCGCTGCGCCTCTCCGCAGAGCGTATGGCCTCTCGTGCGTACCCCGTGCGCCACGGCCATCGCCTCGCCCTCGGCAGGTGCGATCTCGCTGGATTGCGCTTGATTACGCTTGATTGCACTTGATTGCCTTGCGCTGGATTGCGTTGCGCTTGATTGCAGCTCCTCGATGTGCTCACGTGCGCCCCGGCCATCGCCTCGCCCTCTGCAGCGGCCAGAAGGCGTCCGAGTTTGTGCTGCAGCGCTTCCGACGCGGCATTGCCGAGCGCAAGGGGAGGTGCGTGCTGATGAGCACTGATGAGCACTGATGAGCACTGATGAGCACTGATGAGCACTGATGAGCACTGATGAGCACTGATGAGCACTGATGAGCACTGATGAGCACTGATGAGCACTGATGAACCACTGATGAGCCACTGATGAGCACTGATGATCCCTGATTGCCTCCCTCATCAGGCGGCCCACCATGGAGGATGCATGCGTCGCATGCGACCCGTTGCCTGCCCCTCCTAATTTGGAAGGCAGCGGATGGGATGACGTGTCCTTCTATGCCGTCTACGATGGGCATGCGGGCCCCGAGGCGAGCGCGTTCGCCAAGGTGAGTTTCGTCCATCTGATGACCTCTGATGACCTCTGATGACCTCTGGTGAGTTTCGTCCATCTGATGACCTCTGATGACCTATGGTGAGTTTCGTCCATCTGATTGCCTCTGATGACCTCTGATGACCTCTGATGACCTCTGATGACCTCTGATGACCTCTGGTGAGTTTCGTCCATCTGATGACCTCTGATGGCCTCGCTCATTACAGCTGACCGAGGCGCGCGCGCGTTCGCCGAGGTGCATCTGCATCGCCATCTGATCGCACTGCTCTGATGACCTCTTATTGCCTCGCTCATCAGGTGCATCTGCATCGCCATCTGATCGCACTGCTCGGGGCCAAGGCTGAGGCGAGGCGGGCCGCCGCCCAGACCAGCCCAGACCAGCCCAGCCCCTCGATCGGCAGCCGTGGGGGGGAAGGCAGGGGGGGAGAAGGCAGGGGGGGGGAAGGCAGCTTCCTACCCGTGCCCGGGATGGACGCCGGCTGTGGCGACGGGCTGCTGACCGTGGAAGACCTCGCCGACGCCCTGCGCGAGGCCTTCTTGGCGACCGATGCGCACTTTATGCGCAGCAGCAGCTCACAGGCGGGCTCGACCGCCGTCGTCGCGCTCGTGACACGCACGTACGTCATCGTAGCCAACGCTGGCGACTCGCGCTGCGTGCTCTGGCGCGAAGGGCGCGTGCTGCCCCTCTCCGTCGATCATAAGCCCGACCGACCAGACGAGCTCCAGCGCATCAAGGACGCGGTGCGTGCTGGATGAGCTCTGATGAGCCCTGATTGCCTCCTTCATCAAGGACGCGGTGCGTGCTGCGCATGCGCGCCGACGACCCGCTCGGCCTCTGCATGCAAGTGCTCACCACGACGCCCCTCCTCCTCTCCCCACAGGGAGGTTGGGTCGCCCACGGGCGCGTGCTGCATATCTTGGCCGTTGCGCGCTCCCTCGGAGACCGAGACTTCAAATACGAGGCCTCGCTCGCGGCGGGCATGCCCATCACCGCCGACCTCGTCTCCGCCTCGCCCGAGGTGCGCTCCAAGCAGCTCAAATGCCTCCCTACCTCCCTGCCTCCATCTCCAAGCATGCCTGCCTCCCTCCCCCAGCATGCAAGTGCTCACCACGGCGCCCTCGCCTCCCCACAGGTACGCATCTGCCGTGTGCAGCAGGGCGACGAGCTCCTCCTCGCGTGCGATGGGCTCTGGGATGTCCTCTCGGGCGAGGCGGCCTTTGAGTACTTGCATTCGCACGGGGCCGCCGAAAGCCCACAGCGAGCGGTCTCGCTGCTCGTGCAGGCGGCCGACGAGCAGTTCAACTCGCTTGATAACATCACCGCCTGCTACGTGCGACTCAGCACCGCGGAGTGACGAAGCACGTCGACGATGCTCCCCGAGTCCGAGGCCGACCCAGCCCACTGGGTGCGGTCGCGCACCCAATTCGCGAAAGTGAGACGCACCTCACGATACCCGACACGGTTGTACCTTGTACGTGGCGTCGTCTTGGCCGCGTCCAACTCCCAAAATGAATCATTGCGTTGTGGTCTGAAGGCCGCGAAGTGCGAATCAAAATCGTGCGCCCGCGGTCATGGCCCGGGTGGTCCGGCGTCCGCCGTCCGGGTTAAAATCATTTTCGTCGTTGACGTTATCGACCGGCCTCGCTCTCGCACGGCCGGCACACAATGACAATCATGTGGATCCATGGTCGATGATATCTGCGGTAGATGGTACACACGCCTCACGTCCGGGTCCTTGTTCGGCTCCGGGCGGCGCGGGCTCGCCCACGGCGGCGCGCACTCAATCAGCACACGCACAGGCCACAGCACGATGCACATGCACACCGAGAGACACGTTACACGTTCAGCATCCTCGCCCATGACACATCGTACGTCTGATCCGTACCTCCGCAGCAGGGTTCCGTTGGTCTGACGACATTCGTCCCTTATTAGGGTGGCTGCTCCTCCTTCCGCATGCATGCATGCGCCGTCTTTCGACGCTGCAGACGCCCTCAATCACGATGGCGCTCGTGCGAAAGAAACGGCCTCGAGAGAGCGCTGCGCTGAGCGTCCCTAATTAGGAACGCTCAGCGCTCATCACAGCGTCCCTGATCAGGAACGCGCCGCGCTCATCTCGGCGCTCATCGCCGCCGCCCCCAGCGCGCGGATTGGCGCCAGTACGCGTCCTTTGGCTCGACGAGGTACGGGTTGGTGGGCATCACCACCCCGCGGCGTACGTCAGGTGAGCCTGCAGCGCCAAAGGTGGGGCTCGTGAGGTCGTACCGCGGCGCGCCGCCGATGGTGCCGCTCCGCTGGCGCCGTAGTGAGAGCAGCTGCGGGTCGTATTCGCCCTCCTCGATCGCCTTGCCAAGGGAGTTGAAAGCGAGGCTCGTGGCAGCGGCGAAGGCGCAGGCGGTGCCGAAGAGCGCGGCCATGAGCACGCCCTCGGGCGCCGCCGCCTCCTCGAAGGCCTCCGTGCACTCGGCCCACGCGATCGGCGTCGCGAAGATGGCTCCAGCGAGTGCCGTGCCCGCGGCGAAGGCGGAGGAGGAGAGGGACGACTGGGTACGGCCGTAATACTCGTCGATGCGGGAGCGGAGGCTGATCACGTTCAGCCGTGCGTCCTCGATCGAAGTCTTCGCCATGGCGAAGAAGAGCACGCTGAAGCCGGAAGCCATCGCCGCGCCCGCCCCGAAGGCCGACAGCGTGCCTTCCTCCGCCTCGCCACCGATGATGGCGCCCGCAAAGGGGGCGAGGAAGCTGAGGGCGGTGCAGGCGGCCGAGAAGGCGCCCGCCTTCGCCATCACCGCCGGCGGCGGCACGAAGTACAAGCCGCGGCCGCGCCCTCGACTGAAATCCGCCTCCTCCTGCACGGAGGAGGAGATGGACGTGAAGGCAGCGGCGGCGGCGGCGGCGAAGGCGAAGCTGGCCCCGAGGGCGGCGGTGACCGCCTCCGCCTCGATCTCCTCCTCGGTGAAGGCAGAGGTCGCCGCCTCCCAAATCGAGGGCGTTGCGAAGATCGCCGCGGCGAGGGCGATGCCCGCAGCAAGCGCCGATGCTGAGACATCCGGCGCGAAATCGCGCCAGCCGCGCGTGCGCTGCTGGAAGGCCTGCAGCCGCGCCTCGTCGACGGCCGAGCTTCCGATGGCGGAGAAGGCTGTGGCGAAGCCGGCAGCGGCGGCGCCAGCGCCGAAGAAGGCTGTCACCGCCTCCGAATCGGTTTCGCCGGAGTTGACGACCGCCCAGATCGCGGGCGCCGCGTAGGCGCCGGCGACGACGGCGACCGAGAGGGCAGCGGCCTTGGCGATGGCCACCGGGATGGCCGTCTCAGGATCCTCATTGCCACGAAATCCGAACGATCTCGACGACCACGAATTCCACGAGTTCCCCCACGACTCCCGTGCGCGCGAGAAGGAGCGCCCGAGCTCGGGCCGGCGACGAAAGACGCCGTATTGGTCGTTGAATGGGCCAAAGCCCCCCTGGGCCACCAGGGGGCTGGTGCGGGACACGTAGTCGGGCGACAGGCACACGCGGTTCGAAGAGCGTGTGGCGGCTGTGCTGCTGAAGCCGTGCGCCAACGCCAAGCTGGTTGCGATCGTAGCAAAGCGAAGGCCCATGAGAAGGCGCCGCCAGAATTGACGTGCGTAGAAGATCTCGTTCGAAGGAACCGAGATTCCCTGTGACGAATCGGAAACGCGAATTTCCTTCGATCCAAAGTCATTTGGAAAGGGTCGCTCGGTCGCGACCCAGCGAACACAAGCGGCTCCAGATCTGGCAGTATTGTTTAAGGGAAGTATTTCGTGCTTGACTTGACTTGACTTGACTTGACTTTGACTGCTTCGACCCTAGAAGTTCCCCGACGGTGTCGCCGAGAAGAGAATCGGCTCGGCCCCCCAGAAGCCTCCGCGGACATGCAGCCGAGCGAGGCTCCTCTGCTGCTCCCTGTCCAGCCAGCGCGAGCCTCTCCGGCGCGCGGCATGTTGTTCGTGTGGCTCTCCGTCGCCGCCGTAGCTTCCCTCTTTTGTGGTTTCGGTGTGGGGTTTGCCGTCGGCGCTGCAGCGGAGGCCTCGAGCAGGGATTGCGACATTGTGCCAGAATGCAAAGCTGGCGTCGCCGTGTACGTTGACGAGATTGATGGTGACCAGAAGCAGATCACCATCTCCAAAGATGGGGACAAGAAGGACTGGTACCTGACGATCGAGCCGTACAACAGCACTGAAGTGTGGATCGTGACAACAACTATTGACGTCAAAACCTGCATGGCAAACGTGGACTTTAATGTCACGGGCAAGCCCAACCCGCCTCCGGTGAATCTGACGATGACCATTCACACGCTCGCACTGCGGCACCCATGCACTACCAATCTTGCCGCCATCTTCACCGACCCAACAGGCTCTCTCAACCCTTCCGGCATTCCAGGTAGCGCGGACTTCCCTCTCAACACGTGGATCCAGATCCCGGCGTCGCTGGACTGAGTCTGGCGTGGGTCTCCAGGCTCCACCCCCCGGGGGGGGGGCTCGCACGGCACGTGGCCACGTGGCCTGCTCGTGGCCGTGGCACACCCGACGTCCCCGCCTCCCGCCTTCCCCCCCGCCTCGTCCCCCCTCCGCTGTCGCAGCCGAGCCAGCTGTGCGCCGGTCGCCTACCGGTCGCCGGCTCGTCGCGTAGCGGACTGAGGCTTTGATCGTGAACGAGCGCGCCATGGCGCGCGTGCACCGCTCGATTGTACAACGTGAGTTCGTGACTTATGTGTCTTGTGTGTGTCCCTGGTGTGTGTGTACAATGCTGCCCTTCAGCTTTGCGACATCCGACTCTACAGAGCTGCTGGGGGGGGGTACGTCGTGAGTGGACGCCCACTCGATGACGAGAGCAATTTGTACTGCCTGTGTTGCCACGGTGGGGCGGGACGGCGAGTCTTGGCGGGGCAGGGGCTCTTGAGCGTCTTCCCGCGACCTTTCGTTCGTGCGCGTCCCGCCTAGCAATTCGATTGCACGCACGCGCTCGGGCACCATGGTCTGGTACACGGGCAAGGACGCCAGCGGCACAACCTTCTACTGGAATGAGGCGGGCGTCCCCCAGTACGATCGCCCTGCTGACTTTGACGAGATGGCGACGTGGCACGAGATGGAGAAGTTGCAGCGCGTGGTGGCTGCGCCGCCGGCGGCGCCGCAACCTGCGCCGCTGCCAGCTCAACCGCTCGAGGCCCATGAGGCAGCACCAATGGTGGCTTCAGCACAATTGCGCATGCTGGCGCCGCAGCCTGCGCCGCAGCCCATGGTGGCGCAAGCACACTTGCTGACGCCATGGGCTGCGCCATGGGCTGCGCAGTGGCCTGCGCCGCCGCCTGCGCCGCCACCCCCCTCGGTTGCGCCGTCTGACTTTGACGAGCTATGCATGAAGGTGATCAAGGCCGGCGACATGACCTCCGTGATAGACGACAAGGTTCGAGACGAGGTTCGGTTCGAAGTGGCAGTCGCAATGGTGTACGCGCAAATGAACCCTCACATCATTGAAGGCGGCGGCAGGAAGAAGGCTCTCGATAGCAACTCGACCGTCCAGGCGCTGTGGCGTCGCATAGCAGTCGAGTGCGGCTTCACCGAGCATGAGAAGCCAGACCCGCAAGGAAGCAAGCTGACCAAGGTGACCAAGTATGCGCGGACGATCTTAACCGAGAATTGGATACAGATACAGTTGCCTAGTTTCAGGGCGTGGCGTGGGAGAGAATTCATGACCCACATTGAAGGCTTGGAGAGCCTCATCGATGGATTCGACGCTTATGACCCCGAGGTCTGTTTTGCACTCCGGCGGCTGGCAGAGAAGTGCAAGGCCGCTGCTAGCAGACCACTCTGCGGCAGAGAATTCATGTCCCACATTGAGAGCTTGAAGAACCTCATCGATGGATTCAACGCTTATGACCCGGAGGTCTGTATTGCACTCCGGCGGCTGGCAGAGAAGTGCAAGAGAGCCGCTGGCAGTGATGTCGCGTCCCAGCCCCCCACTACTGTACAGAGTAGCGCTTACTATTGATGTGCAGCATGTGGAAGGAGGTGTGGATAGGGCGCGTGAAACCTGGGCACGGCGCAGCCCGCGCGAGTACTGTACGACAGCCCCCGGAGCTGTGTACCATGACAGCTGTGCTATAAGTAATATCTACCCCCGGAAGCGGATTACTGTAGGAAGTGGATTCCTCGTGTCTTCCTTGCGCACCATCGCGCGGATATCTCGGCGGCCGTCGTTCTCGCGGACGCAACTACCATACTTCTCGCCGCACCCGCCATGTGAAGAGCTTCAAGCTCACCATGGGCATGTCATGTCGCCCTTCTGAAACCGCCCCCGTGCGGCACCCTACATGGTGTAATGCGAATGTTTGAATGTGAATGTGTTAGAAGTCACATAGACACACATTCACATTCACACACATGAGCGGTGTGGTCCTGTTTTCAATTCACACACACATTCAGACCATCCTCAACGCCGCCAGCGCGCGCATGCTCCGTGTCTCGTGTGGGGTCATGTAAGGTGTGTGTAATCTGAGCGGGCAGTAACAGTGCCGTAGCACCGGCTGTCGCGTCTGTCGTGTTAACGTTCACATTCATACGTTTTTCCCGGCGCCTTCCGACCTCGGCAAACATGACGCGCATCATCGTCTTGCTCTTCACATGCATGGTGCTCGAGCGCACGCACGCGTTTGCGCCGTTGACGCCGCGTGCATGCCAGCCACGCTCGGCTGTCGCTATGACCGCCGCTACCGACCTTTCGAAGCCCTCTCTATTCGAGCTCATCGCCGAACGAGATTTTGGCAGTCTCGTCCAGCGTGCGCGCGAGGAGCCCACGTCGCTGCTCGAGCTTGTGAAGGACGCTGGTATCTCCGGGGCGATTTCGTACACGGCCGTCGAGCTGTCCTTTTTCGCGATCGCGCTGCCCACTGGCTTCTTCACCTGGCACGCCACCACGGGCGAGTGGCTGCAGCCGCTGCTGCTGCTGCAGGAGGACGGCGTCGAGGGCAAGGCGCGGCTGCTCAGCCTGCTGCTGTCGTACATCGTGCTCCTCAAGTCCTTCTTCCCGGTGCGGCTCGGTTCCACCGTGCTCCTCACACCGTACATCAAGCGCCTTCTCGACAGCTTGCCCGCCCTCCCGCTGCCGCCTTCGAGCACGTTCACGGCGGGCGCGCAGCGCCGCAGCCTCAAGGCAGAGCTGCTCGAGCTCGCGCGCGCCTCGCGAGGTGGCATCGAGCCCTTTGACGCCGCCGCACAGGCCCGCTTCGAGCGCGTGATGGCGCAGCTCCCCGCGCTCAACCCAACCGCGGACCCGGCCCGCTCCACCCTCTTCAACGGCGAGTGGACGTGTGTTTGGACGACGGAGAAGGAGCTCAACTTTGCCGTCGACAAGGGTCTCTTTGGGCTGCCCTGGGTGCGCACGTATCAGACGATCGATGTGCCCGGCGGCACGCTCTCCAACGTGATCGAGTTCGATGGCGGCGCTCTGACGGTCGGCTCGACGATCGCGCCCGACACGGCGCTGGGCAGCCGGTTCAACTTTGCATTCGAGAGGTGCACGGTGCGCTGGCGGGGGCTCACCGTGCCGCTGCCGCCTGTGGGTAAGGGCTGGGGCGAGCTCCTATATCTCGATGACGAGCTCCGGATCCAAAAGGACGTGCGCGGCGACATCGTCATCGCCACCAAGGTTCGTTAATTTGAACGTCATGTCAATGCGCCACCCCACAGGTTCGTCGTTAGACACGAGGCTGGGCCGGCGCGGAGGGTGTGGCGACACTCGACTGTTGGTGCGAGGCTCTCCCGTCCTATCGTCGTAAATTTCGAACAATTTCTCAAGCGCGGCGAGAGTCGGCGAGTGACCGGCGAGCAGTCTCAAGACAGTTGTTCGTGAGGCTCGATGCTCGATGAAAAGTCGGACTAGGATCTCAATGTACAATGAAACCTAACCTAAATACCAAATCCAAGTCGATGCTTGACCCAGCCGATGGGGCTGGCGACCATAGGGATGCCATCCATGCCTCCCCATGAGCTTCCCGCCGGAGAAGGGGCTGGCAGCGCGCCCGGCGGCGGCGTCGCGTGCGATGCTCTGCTCGCCACTGCACTCGCCTCGCGTAAGCTGTACAGCTCTGCCATGAGCGCAGCCATGTTGGCTGTGGGGAGTCCTCCAGCCATGCCGGCTGTGGGGAATCCTCCTGCCTCGAGGTTGGGCATGGCTGTGGAGGAGGCGGAGGAGGGACCCATCGGCGGCGGCAAGGAGGAGGAGGAGGCGGTGGAGGAGGCGGTGGAGGAGGAGGCTGTGGTGGAGGAGGTTGTGGAGGTGGAGGAGGAGGGACACATCGGCGGAGCCTGTCCCATCGCGTGCATCAGGCCGGCTACCTTGGCGGTCAGTAGGTCGAGAGCAGCCGAGATCTGCATCTCGTGAAGCGCCCGCTCCGGCGCGTGCTCGTCATCTTCGCCCATCGGGGAGCCCACCATCGTGTCGCGCTCCCTGCACAGGGCCTCGAGCGCCTTTTGGTAGTCGCCGCCCTTGGCACGCAGCACGTCGCGAGCACGCACGCGAAGGTGGCCTTGGCATGGGTGCGCGAGCCGCTCGACCTCCGCGTCCTCGAGCGACATCGAGGCCGGCCGGCCGAGCGCGAGCTCGTGCCTCTGCAAGGCGCCGAAGAAGCCACGATTCGGAAGGATCACCGGCCGCGCGCTGCGCGTCGTCTCATACGCGTCAGCGAGCGACATGCCACGCCGCGACATCAGAAAGGCGATTACGAGCGTGGCCGAGCGGCTCATGCCCGAATTGCAGTGGACGAGCACATGCTCGCTCGATCGAAGCCCTTCGTCCAAGAAGGCATTCGCGCGATCCACGAATTTCAAGATGGGCGCGTCGTCGCTGTCATCGATATCAATGTGCAGATACTTCAACCGGCCCTCGTGGAAGCCAGCACTCTGCGTCATGTTGATGATGCGCCGCACACTACCTGGCGGCCGCTCGGCAGCGGAGCAGTCGCCGAGGAAGAGGCCGGGCACGATCTCGTTCACACAGTCGGTGCCAAGCGTTGACTTCCAGGCGTGCAGGCCGACCTTCATGCGCTGTGCACGCTCAGGTGTCAATTAACACAACACGTTCATACTTCACACTCTTTCACACGAACTGCGAAGTGTACTGGTACGACTTTATCTCCTCTCGGTCGAGTCGCGTGTCCTTGCCCGTCTATCCCCCGGCTTCTCCCCACCGTTCTTCCGTTGTATCCTCCGGCTGGTACGCGCCCTGGTACCCGACCTCACTCGCCGTGGCTACCTTCACCCCGGCCCAACCGCCCTTACTTGTAAACTCGCCCGGCGAGAAGACAAATCTGTCCGGACGCAGAAGTAACCTCATCGTGTACCGGCTTCACATCGCGTATGACTTCTCATCTCGGTCGATGTCCTTCGAGCGTACAGGTGCAGATACGGGAGCACACCGAGTCCCCACTGCCCGCCCCGCCCCCGGCAGTAGCATGGACATCACAATAAAATCAAGGTGCGAGACCATATCCACGTCGACGTACGTTAAGCAAACGTTCACACTTGCGAGTCCGACTTGGTGAGCATGTGCAGCAAGCGGCGGTCAAAGTTCACAAGAATCCAGTACTCACTAACGAAGCCGCCTTCGCCATACCGGTGGGCGCAGCGGCCATCACCTCGACTTCCTTGAGCGCCGCGGCCTTGGCCGCCGCCTTTCGCTTGAGTGTCTCGTCGTTCCAGATGAGGGCTTGTTGGCCAAAGTGGAGGAAGCGTTCCTTGCTGCCAGCGCTCACAAACTCGATCGAGCCGTCGCGCGCTTCTCCTTGGTCATCTCACAGTGCACGAGGTACTCGTCCTCGCACTGCTCCTTGAGCATCTTGCGCAGCTGCTTGTACGCCCGGCCCGTCGCTGCCTTGACTGCCTTGGCAGCGGACGGCGAGGCCGAGGACGACGTGCTGCTTGCATCGTCTCCGAGGGCATCGTCACCGAACAAAACGCTGCCCGAATACACCCTCTCAAACATCTTGACCGCCTCGACCTCCGCCTTCGACACCGCCTGAGACGGCAGTCCCATCACCGCCTCCAGCGGCAGCCCCGCAACGCAGCCTGCTGCGGCGGTCATCTTGACGATCCGAAGGCCGGCCGAGATGATCTTGCGGTTCTCGACCAGCCACTTCTTGGGCATTTCCAGCTTGTAGCCGTTGCCCTCAGGGCCACAGCGCACCGCGCAGCCGGTCACCGGGTCGAGGAAGACAAGGCGGTACTTGTCCTTGACAAACTCCCTCTTGACGAGCTGCATGAGCTTCGAGCTCGATTTCTCCATCGGCAGGAGCACGAAGAGGCGGGGGCAGTCGAGCTCGCCTTCGGCGAGCCGGATGAGGCTGCGCTCAACACTCTCGCTCAGCTCCAGCATCGCCTGTCGGAACATGTCCGACTGCTGCTGCAGCATCACACTCAGCGCACTCGCGAGCTCGCCGCCAGTACCGCCGGGCATCTGCGAGAGCAGCGCGAAGGCATGCTGGCGCAGCAGGCCCTGCGACGTCTCCAAGGCTGCCTTCTCTTCAGCCAGTTCTGAATTCTCCGCCGCCGTCGTCCTCGCGTCACCCTGTGCCGCGCCAATCTGCACGAGGGCGACGCCCAGCGTCTCCGCCTCGGATTCTGTCGAGATCAGCCGCGTCGCCAGCGCCAGCTGCGACGCCTCCATCTCATAGCCTTTGGAGAGTGAGAACTCCATCTTCTCGAGCCTCGCGACGACGCCGCTCCCCGCCGCCTTGCTGCCCTCTCCGCCCTCCTCGTGGCTTCCGTCGAGAGAAGCGCTGTCGCTGCCAAAGGTCGGGCGCTGCGTATACTCGGCATGCCAGCAACCCTCGATCAGCCGCACCATCGGCCCGATGGTCTTGTCCTGCCACTCCTCGTTTGGGTTGGCCAGCTTCGGCCGCACGCCCTGGGCCACCGCCTGAGGTAACGATGTTGCAGCCGCCGGCATGTTCACGTACGGCTGCTCGCCACAGACGACGATCCACGCGAGGATGGAGAAGGCGTAGACGTCGGCCTCGGGCCCCACGTGCGGTGGATGGACGAAGAGCTCGGGCGCCTTGAAGGGCAGTGTGCCACGCCCACCCACAGTTGACTGCGACATGGAGGTCATGTTGGCGGAAGTGGAGAGCCCAAAGTCGGTGATCCACGGCACGTCGAGTGGCCCGATGAGCACATTCTCCGGCTTCAGGTCGAGGTGGATGATCTTGTGCGCGTGCACCGCCTCCATGCCGCGCGCGATGCCCGCGAGCAGCCGCACCATGGCCAAGGGCGTCTGGAACTGGTGGCTGTCTAGCGCGTCCTGCAGCGTGCCGCTCGGTGCGTAGCTCATCAGGACCATCGGTGCCGGCTCGAAACATGCGCCGTGCAGCTTGATGACATTCGGATGGCGCACGCGGGACAGCGCGCGCACCTCTCGCCGGAGTGCCTGGTTGAACGAATCGTGCGGGGACGTTGGGCCGAAGGCATCCGGTGAAATTGGCTTGCCACGGCTCCCCTTGAGCGGCCGCGGCTGCTTGATGGCGACCTCCATCCCATGCCACCAGCCGCGCACCACGACCCCCTGCCCGCCCTCGCCGAGCTTCTCGAGGATCTTGATCTCGCTCGCGTCGAGCTCCCACGCCTTGAGGAGCTCCTGCGCCCGGGTCATGCGTTCCTTGGCACTGGAAGAACGATCGAAGCGACCGCTCATCTCGATGCCAACGCCACCACTGCTACATGTACCTCCACCGCTGCCGCTGCCGCCGCCGCTGGGAATGGAGGCCGCGCCTCCGCCCTCGGGTGGCTCTTGCTGATGATGGTCATCTGCGGTGACCGTGCTCACGGACACATTGCGGACCCAATGGTTAACATCTTTGTGCCGCCGCAGCTGGACTTGTCGGCGCCTCATCCACCAGCCAACCATCGCCAGGCAGCACAGCACAATAATCGTTGCGGGCACGGCGATTCCGAGGATGGTGATGGCGCCGCCACCGGCGCTATTTAGCGCGCCCGGCGGCCTTTGCGGGGGCGGCGAGGTCAAGGGCGAGGAAGGCGGTGGCGGAGGTGCGACGTTCGCGATGATGGGCGGCGTCACGACCGCGAGCACGGCGATCGAGATGCCGGTGACGCTCGCGAGCATTGAGGTCGCGCTGCTTGGGCTGCTAGTCGCGCTGGCCATCGCCGACTGCACCGAGGTCGCCATCGCCGGGGGCGTGAGGATGCGCACGCCGACGATGACGCTGCCCGGCGTGACCGTCACCATCACGGCTGATGGGTCGACGCCTGCCCAGGCTGCGATCGCGCTCTTCATCTCGGTCCGCACGCTCGGGGTGAAGGAGGAGACGTCGCCGGCGAGTCGGAGAGCAAAGTCGACGACGCTCATCGCTGGCGGCGAGGGTGGCAGAGATGGCGGCGGCGAGGGCGGTGGTGGGGAGGGCGATGGCGGAGGCGGCGAGGGCGGCGGTGGGGAGGGCGATGGTGGAGGCGGTGAGGGCGGCGGCAGTGATGGTGGAAGCGGTGGTGAGGGCGAGGGCGGAGGCGGTGAGGGCGGCGGCGGCGATGGCGGAGGCGGTGGTGAGGACGACGGCGGCGGCGGCGAGGGTGAGGGCGGCGGGGGCGATGGCGGCGGCGGAGATCCGTTGATGACGAACAGCTGCGTGGCCGACAGGTAATCAAACTGATCATCAGCGACGGGGTGGCTAGCGTTGAGAGGCAGGTCTTATAGAGACCGATGGTGGAAAGCTCGACCGAGATGGCGCCGTTGCTGATCGTGCCGCCCAACTGCGTGGCCCGTGCGAAGGCTGCGCCTGCGCAGGTCCGGGAGCCGGATGGTAGGAAGACGAGGTGGTTGCCGTTGCTGGTGATCCCGCTCACTGTTATGATGGTCGGGGAACTGTGTACGATCGTGTTGGGCGTCAGGGTCAAGCTCGGAGGGGCGGGTGGGGGCGAGGGCGGCG
>Ga0210244_101659_pt1 | contig 17110 bp, 25 predicted proteins | sample ChrtobMetaP3_0mM_FD_155473 | JGI IMG/M metagenome (GOLD analysis project Ga0210244, IMG submission 155473) | Chrysochromulina tobin associated microbial communities from unialgal haptophyte culture, Seattle, Washington, United States - P3_0mM | ecosystem: Host-associated > Algae > Haptophytes >...
GGTCGGTGGGGGGGGGGGGGGGGGGGGGGCGGGCGGGGGGGGGGGCGGGGGGGGCGGGGGCGGCGGCGGCGAGGGCGAGGGCGGCGGCGGCGGCGGCGACGGGGATGGCGGCGGCGTGGGCGGCGGTGGTGATGGCGGCGGCGGCGGCGGGAGTGAAGGCGTAGGCGAGCGAGGAGGCGGAGGAGGCGACGAGGGCGGCGGTGGTGAGGGCGAGGGCGGAGGCGGCGATGGCGGCGGGGGCGATGGGGACGGCGGCGGCGGCGACGGGGACGGCGGCGCACTGGGCGGCTGACAGAACGACTGCCGCGCCACCGCCTGGCACGTGCTCAGGCCGCTCTGCAGGCGGCGGAGGTGGGGAGGCCGCTCGCGTGATGCGGGCGACGATGCTGCCGAGAATGGTGCGGCAGGAGTAGGCAAAGGGGACACGCCGACGCTCGCTTGCCCTATGCGAGCGCCGGCTGCCCAAAAAGCTGCTTGAGTCGTGAGCGGAGCTCCTCGCTCCTGATGCTCGCAAAGTCCTCATCCTTGATGCTCGCGGCGACCTCCGGATGCTCCACGAGGTAGCTGGTTACGTCGCGCACCCGGTCGCCAAGGATCTGCACTTCATCCGCGGCGTCGAGCGGCACCTCGGTGGCCATGCGTCGACCGCTGCTTGGGCCGCACGCGATCTCGCATTGGTGGGTGATGGAGTTGTAGAAGGTGCCAGGCCCGAACGTCATGGGCGGTGGCGCAGGTGGAGGCGAGGGAGGTGGAGGCGAGGGCGGCGACGGCGCCGAGGGCGGTGGCGGCGAGGGCGAGGGCGGCGGCGGCGATGGCGGCGGCGAGGGCGGCGGCGGCGAGCGCGGCGGCGGCGGCAGCAAGCGCGGCGGAGGGGGGGGCGAGTGCAGGTCCAGAAGCACCACCGTCAGCCCGTCGGCACGAGACGCCGCCACGTAAGCGTAGGAGCCGCTCACAGCGACGGCATTAGCCTGTGTGTGCACAGCACGTGAGAGCGAGCGAGTGAGAGCGCGAGGCCATCAGCGGCGTACGCGCCGCGGGCGGGGGCAAGCATGATGGACATAGCTCATGGCCACACGCACCCCATTAAGAAGAGACGACGACACCACGCTGCCGCGGATGGCTGGAGACGCAGGGTTGCTAATGTCGATCACCACCAGCGAGTCGGAATCCCGCCCCGCCACGTAAGCGTACGAGCCGCTCACGTCGAGGTCCCAAGCCTATGTGCACAGCACGTGAGAGCGAGCGAGGGAATCAGCAGGCGGTGGCGCCGCGGACGCGAGCACGATGGGCGGTGCGGAAGCATGCTGCGGCGCCCGAGGCCATCCGCGCGCGCAAAGCTCCAGGCCGCTCGCACAAAGTCCAGAAGAGACAACGACACCACGCTGCCACGGATGACTGGAGACGCAGGGTTGCTCACGTCGACCACCACCAGCGATTTGGAGACAACTGCCGTAACGTAAGCGTACGAGCCGCTCACAGCAACGCCAGCCACCTGTGCGCACAGCACGTGAGAGCGAGCAAGTGAGCGCTCAAAAGGGCATCAACGGCGGTGGCGCCGCGGGTGCGAGCATGATGGGCGGGGCGGACGCATGCCGCGGCGCCCGACGCCATCCGAGCGCGCAAAGCTCCACGCCGCACACGCACCGCAGCCAGAAGAGACGACGACGCCACGCTGCCCCGGATGACTGGAGACACAGGGTTGCTGATGTCGACCACCACCAGCGAGGCGGAGTCATGTGTCGTCACGTAAGCGTACGAGCCGCTCACAGCGACGCCCCAAGCCTGTGAGCACAGCACGCGAGGGCGAGCGAGTGAGAGCGCGAGAGAGCTTCAGCAGGCGGTGGCGCCGCGGCCGCGAGCATCATGGACGGCGCGGACGTAAGCGCGGCGCGCCTGACGCCATAAGCGCGCGCAAAACTCCAGGCCGCACACGCACCCCATCCAGAACGGTCGACGAGACCACGCTGCCACGGATGACTGGAGACGCAGGATTGCTAATGTCGACCACCACCAGCGAGTCCGATAGATATGCCGTCACGTAAGCGTACGAGCCGCTCACGGCGACGAAATGAGCCTGTGCGCACAGCACGTGAGAGCGCGAGAGGGCTTCAGCAGGTGGTGGCGCCGCGGCCGAGAGCATATGGGCGGGACATGCCGCAGCGCCCGATGCCATCGGCGCGCGCAAGCTCCAGGCCGCACACGCACCCTATCCAGAAGAGACGAAGACACTACGCTGCCACGGATGACCGGAGTTGCAGGGTTGCTAATGTCGACCACCACAAGCGATTTGGAGGATTCACCGACCACGTAAGCGTACGAGCCGCTCACGGCGACGGAACGCGCCTGTGCGCACAGCACGTGAGAGCGCGAGAGGGCTTCAGCAGATGGTGGCACCGCGGCCGCGAGCATGATGGGCGGTGCGGACGCAAGCGCGGCGCGCCCGACGCCATCCGCGCGCGCAGCTCCCCGCCTCACGCACCCCATCCAGAAGAGACGACGACACCACACTGCCCCGGACGGCTGGAGACGCAGGGTTGATAATGTCGATCACCACCAGCGAGTCGGATTGAGACGCCGCCACGTAAGCGTACGAGCCGCTCACGACGACGGCTGAAGGCTGTGTGCACAGCAAGTGACTCGCGAGCGCGAGAGGGCATGAGGGGCCGTGCAAGTGGGCGAGCAAGCTCGAGGGGCGTGGGAGCGCGGCGTGGCGTCCGAGGTCAATGCGCAGGGTCGAGTCGCACGCACTAAATCTAAAACGGACGCAGATGTGACGCTGCCCACGATCGACCCGGAGCCCACGATGGTTGTGGAGTGCGCGAGCTGTCGCCCATCATGCAGGCTGCTCGGGAGGGCTCGTCCGAGCTCCGTCGAAGTCGGTCGCGGCGACGGCAGAGGGCTGAATCCGCCGACGTCGGGCGCGGGCGGGAGCGGCGGAGGTGGCATTACGGTCAAAGGCGGCGGCACAGGCGAATGTGCCGAGGCCGTCACGGCGACGATCCCGAGCAGGAGTCCTCGAGCCATCGATCGCAGACCACGAGCACGTTCGGCCGGCAGATAAGTTCACCACCAAAACAGAGGCCCCACACCGCGCCGCAGAAGCCGGTCCTGTCCGGGTGCAGCGAGAGTCGACCTCCGAGCGTGAGATGGGGCAGCACTTGGGGCGGGGCTTGCGGCATGCGTGCGCGCGCGCGGAACTCTTCCGCCCCACCCGCGCGCCCGCCCGCCCCGCGTGACCACCGCCCCGCGCGCGCGGCGCCACCAGTCCCGTCCTAGCATACAATAGGATACCGCTTTTCCCTAGACCTTTTGGAATCCTAGGATCGTAATTAGAGAGATTGCCTCAGACATGTTTGGATCGTACCAGACGGAAGGCGGTCGTACCAGACGGCGGGAGAGCTAGGAGAGCGTCGGTTGGACGGTGATCGCCACACTGATCGGGTGATAGGCAGCACGGTGGGATGTAGCCTCACCCGTCCACCCGTGATGGGGCATCCCACCGATGAGTCGCTGTTCCCCCGCCCCAGTTAACCCGCACCTTTGGTCTCGCCTCTACCGAACCGATTCTGAACGTCTCCAATTGTCCTCTCTCTTTTAATCGCCTTTCAAGTCTCGTCAACGGTCTTACAACTCGGTCAAGCGCGGAGCGAGGGCTGCGGTGCGGGGTGGGGGGTGCGGCGTGCTGATCGGAGTGTATAGGCCATAGGTCATGCGTTCCCCTGAGTGGACTGACGATTTCTAGTCTGTCGATTGTTCGGTTCCGAGTTAACCGCCTGGCGACTGCTACTTACTTACTACGCCTCTCCGCTCTGCATGCTGTTGTCGGCAACTCTCGGCGAGGTGCTCACGTGAGGGCCTACTTGGTCATCGAGAGCAGCGCCGGCATGGCGGCGCCGAGCGGCGTGACGGCGCTCGCGCGGGCAGCTGGCTGGGTTGGCAGCGCGGCAGGCGCCCAAGGCGTGGCTGCGCTCGCATTCGAGCCTGCGAGGGCGAGCGCAAGGCGCGACCATTCGAGCGCGAGGGCCTCGCGCAGCATGGCGTGCTCGCGCTCAAAGTAGGCCGCCTCCGCCCGCAGCGCGGCCAGCCCATCGGGCGCCGCGCGCACCGCCTGCTCCTCGTCGGAGCAGCCACGAATGACGACATCGTCGAGCGTGTGGGTCATCAAGAGCCGCCGGTCGGCCGCCGAGCGCAGCCGGAACGTATGGCCGAGGGTAGAGAGCATCGGCTTGCGTTGGAGGGGCTGAACGCCCCCGACCTGGTCCCAGCTCACGAGCTCCTCGCACGTGCCTGCGCGGTGTCGCGGCAGGGCGGTGAGGGCGGGAAAAGAGGAAAGGGTGGCACACGGGGGGATCGACGGCGCACTGCACACCGTTCCAGTAGAAGAGATCCACGGGTTGGTTGGCCTGATTCTCGAAGACCACTGGGTCGCTCACCATGGCGCGATCGCGCATCGTGGGCGTCTTGCTGCAGTCGACGAAGACAGGCTGGGGACATTCGCAGGCCTGGATCTTGACCACGCCGATCTGGTGCTCGAGGAGGAGGCGGCCGTTCACGTGGCCACTGCTCACGGCGCGCGCGTGCCAGACATCACCGTGGAACGTCGAGACCGCCCTCCGCATGCCGGGCGGCAGCACGCCGTACGAGACTGCAACGCCATCTGCACCCACTTTGGAAATCTCGGCGGGATAGCGGGCACTGTTGCGGAAGTACACGTTCTCTCTGTGGCCGGAGAGCGTCGGCTTGCTCACGATTCCGGAGGCTGTGGGGCATGCCGTCGTGCCAGCGCCAGTGCAAAGCTCGGGCGCGCACTGCTGCTGGGCGGGCACCAGCGCCGTAAGTAGAAGAGTCAACATGGTTCGTTGGAATGGGAATTTCGAAGTTCGTGAGTAGTGCGCAAGAGTTCGCGAAAGGGGGCGACAGGTCGATTTCGTGTTTACCGCGTGACTCTGTTGAAACGCCAATTGCAACAAGATCTCCACCGAGACGCACTCATAAACTCGCTCGTCGCTCCGAGCTTCGGAGGGGTGAGAGCAGCGAGCTCCTCATCATGGCTGAAGCACCGAAGGCTCCTCCCGCTGCCGCGGCCAAGGTCCGCCCGCTCAAACAACAGCCACCACACGCCATGGATAGCGGTCCACACGCGAGTGCTGAAGGTTTGTCCGCGCTCTCGTGCAGGTGCAATTCAAGATCACGCTCACGTCGGATCCGAAGCTGCCATACCGCGTGCTCAAGGTGCCAGAGGCGGCGCCGTTCAACGCCGTGCTCAAGTACGCTGCCGAGGAGTTTAAGCAGAATGTGGAGACATCCGCCATCATTACAAACGACGGCGTTGGCATCAACCCTGCACAGACAGCCGGCCAGGTCTTTCTGAAGCACGGCAGCGACTTGCGCCTGATCCCAAGAGATCGTGTGGGCGGCACGCTGCGGAGTTGGAGCGAATCGAGCAGCGCGCACTGATCGTCCGAGCGAGAACGAGGCAGTGGAGGATCGGTTGTCACGTGTTGGCTGTGCTCTACTAAAAAAGCACATGAAGGTGCGTGTGCCGTGTGTTGTCTCCCGACCTCGTTTGCTTGCACACATGCGACGAGCTAACTCTCTAATTTGTTTGCCAGACACGGAACGTTCTCTACAGTACATCGGAGATCGTCGTCGCTGTTGTTTGTCCTAACGGCGGAGGAGCCCGCCGCGTAAGACGTATGCCGGCATTTCGAATCACATGCCGATTCTGTGCAATCTATCGGTGCGATCAGCCAATTCTGCCCTGAAGGGCAACCAGCTTGTTCGGCGGGGGCGGCACCATCTGGTACATGATGATGCCGGGATTGGCTGGGGCGATGAAGGCCCGCACCCCAATCGATTTTGGCACGGACCCAATCTCACGCTGTGATGACGAGAGTGACACAGCACGCGTCAGCTCGAGCAAAGGCGAGTGGCGCAAGGGATCCCGAAGCAGCTGAGATCACTTACCACCGCTTGCTTCCCCGCTGAGGCGAGCCACGCGTTCCCATCACGCTTCGGCTGGTCGCGCGGGAACATCTGAGCACCGAGGTCACCTCGCGGGAATGAGATGAAGTAATCGAAAAGTCGGTCGGGTCCCACCGCGGTGGGCAAGGGCATTTTGTCCGGATAGGGATTGACCCACTTCGGAAAGGCACGCTCCGCAGTAATTGGCCGCTTTAGGCTCGCCGTGGCCTTGCGTACGCCGTACTCACCCTGGTTGGGCACGATCGGTGGCGTGCTGAAAGTGCCGTCCGGCACGTACGAGAACGGTTGGCGCTGCGGCGGCGGCTGCGAGCGAGATGTGATGCGAGACGTTGGGTGAATCACAGGGATGGCAACCGGGCGTGCGCGGCCCTGCTCACCTGGTGGTATTCGGACGGCATGGTTGTTCTGCTGTCGGGCCGGAAACGTTACGGCGTCGCCCGCTGAAACGGAGCAAAAAGCGAGCTCGGCGGCATCTGAGACGTTTCGCGATGGACTCGACCGTGTTCGTCAAGAATGGAATCTTGTGTCGACAAGAAAGGAAGGTTTTCGAGAGCGCGAAGCAATGTCGACTTTGGCTGATCGCGGAGGGCATGCGGAGGTCGCGGCGAGCGCGAAACTCGATCGTGAGTCGGCAGCTTCGTGGAGTGAACGCCGCAAGGCGACCATTGCCGAGAACGCAAAGCGGCGCGAAAGACGCGATGCGTGCCTGCGAGACTCGGCGCTGACCGGAGCAGCAGCTGGAATTGCGGGCGGCTATGGAGCGTACCGAGCGACGATGAGCCTTTCAGCTGCACGGCGTGCGTTCATGGGCAGCGGCGGTCAGGCTTTCGGCGTTATCGTAGGGTTTTTCATGCCCTTCACTTTTGTGTCGAATGTGGTCCGCTGGCGGTGCCAGAAGCAGGGCCTCACGCCGTTCAAGCCGCCCGTGGTTGCGAGTATAGACCTGGATGCATGAATTCGGCGGCGCGAGTGAACTCCCGCCCGTACTGAGTCAGATGGGCGGGCGTCATTAACTGTTCAAACAAAACACACTCATCACACTGTGATCCTGTGTAAATCCCCCACCGCAATTCAGGGGGTCTCCCTTGGCGCCTTGGGGTCTCTCGCCAATATTGGTAGGGTCCAGCTTGTTCAGTTACGAATCTCTCAAATCTCTCAAACGCGCCAGGCGTCAAAGGGCTTGGGATCAAAGACCGTCGCGGACCGCGGCCGCCTAAGCACGGGCGTCGTGGACCCGAAAGTGAATTCGTCCGTGACCACGGCCGAGATGACGCCAGATCGGCGATCCCGCCTGAGAACGGGCGCGTTGCGCGGGATGGACAGCGCCGCGACGCTGGCGCTGTTGAGAGCTTCCTCGGTGGTGTGAAGATGCTGCGGCTGGCGCTGGTACGTGAGCATGACCCAATCGAATTTGCTCGGGAGCAGGACCGGCACTGGAGGCAGCTCAACGGTCGTCGTGCTCTGCTGGGGCGAGCCGATACTTGCGGTCGACCCGTGCTGCCCGGCGGCCAACATGCCCTGCGAGGTCAACGGATAAAGGCTTGTTCGGGGAGATCCGATCTTGGAGAGGAATTCGTCAGCAGGCACCCACGTGACGCTGAAGACGATGCGCCCATACGAGCGGCCGCCGGCCTCACCAACGAGCCGCTCGTTGAACTCCATCGTCCCCTTTTTCCACAGCTCCGTCAAAATCACGGTCACCTCGCCGATCACATCCGGCGAGCCGATCGCATCCCAATCGAAGACTCGCAGGTTCAAGCGCGTCTCGACAAAGTCGTCGAGGATGCCCCGCATCGTGAGCACTTGATCCCACACCGGATCAAGCGTCTTGTACTGCACCTCCGTCTTCCGCTTCTGTCCGCCGCATTCGATGACTACGTACGGGTCTGATGTGCCCTCGAGGTCAGCCGCAATGAGGCTGGTCGCTGTCTTCACCATCACCTGTAGCTCTCCCTTTGCCGGTCCGCCACGCCACGAGTACTGGCGCGCGCGTGGCACGGGCCGAACCGGCGAGGCCTTCGGGTAGCAAGGAATGTTGGCGGTATCTGGGCGTCGACGCTTCCAATAGTCATTCTCCTCGGGCACTTTTCGGTCCCGGCTGTTGAAGGCATTCTTCATGATCTTCTGGATGATGACATCCTCGAGTTCGTCTTGCTTGGCGAAAAGAGGTGGCGGGCTTTTCAGCACGCCCTTGGGCACGATCGTGATGCCAGGCCGCGTCCACGGCGCGGACATGCTCATGGCTGCTCGGAGTCGAGCGGGTTCAGCTTTCGTTACAAACACCGTGAGCGAGCAAGCGAGGAGGAAAACGGACTTTCGTTTCTCAAACCCTGTTTGAAGCCGACAACCCCCCCACAACACGCCACACAGTGTATGTCGCCCAGAAGGGGGCTTGCTGGTCTTCACGTGTGATGTGTTCCTTCAAAGCCCTTTTCACGTGCTCTTTTCACGTGATGAGCATCAATGCTACAAGAATTCCTCCAAGCCTTCGCCTGCCTCTTTCCTGCGCAACCTGCGGCAGCGAAGGCGACTTCCCAGAGCGTCATCGAGCGCGGTCTGCGCGCTGCACTGCCCACGGTAGACGTACTGCCGCCGGCATTGAGTGCAGCGCTGCTCGTCGAGGAGGCTGACGATGTTGAGGCTACTGCCGCCGACGATGCCGCAATGCAAGCGCTGCTGCGGGACGTGATGCAGACGACAACTCTGGCCGTCCCTCGGCGGCCATTCGTGCGCGAACTGTCCAATGCACTGCTCTTGTGGCGCGAACGTGGCCGCTTTCCATGGGCCGGCACGGCAACGCCACCCGATCTCTCCGAGACGGTGCCGCCCGACTCGTCTGCTTATGAGCCTCTTACAGGGTTGGCGGTGACTGCCGCGTCGACCGCCGCCCCTGAGCAGCTCGCGCGGCTTCTCGTGGCCTTGGGGCCGATGGGCATCCTCGCGCTCCTTCGCGTTCGGCGCACGGTGGGAACGGAGCTGCTGCCGCCGCCATCGCCCGTGGCACTTTGCCGCTCCTTCCTCGCGCCGCACTCGGGAACGTCAAGGCTGTCTGTCGGAGCGAGGGCGCTGCACAAGCACTGGCAGCGATCGGAGAGCCACGTCTGGGGTGCGGGCATCCGCGGCAACGACCAGGCGAAGAATGCGCGCGCGGCCGAGGTCCTGGCGCGTCTGCTACACGAGGCGTGCTGGATTAACATTCACAGTGGCGTCGGCGACCACGAGCCAGTCTTTGAGATCCGACAGCGAGACGGGTTCGGGGCACGCTGGGCGGCGGACGGCACGCGCTTTCGCGGGCTGCTCGAGCCTCAGGCATGGGATGTGCAGAGGCGAGCGGCGGCGGCGGCGGCGGCGGCGACGTCGACGTCAGCAGCAGCCGCAGCGGCGCATGCTGCGGCTGCGGCAGACGCAGTAGGCCTGGCCACCACATCGATAGCCACATCGAGCTGGGACGTGTGCAACCTCGTGCGCGAGATGCGCCTCGAGTGTAACCTCGTGCGCGAGATGCGCCTCGAGAGCAACCTCGTGCGCGAGATGCGCCTCGAGAGCAACCTCGTGCGCGAGATGCGCCTCGAGAGCAACCTCGTGCGCGAGATGCGCCTCGAGAGTGCGCTCTGTGATGAGGGGCGCACCCTGACGGTCGCCGGGTACGCCAGCTTGATGGACGAAGAGAGCGCCCGGCTGACGTCGCCGTCGCTTCGAGGCTTTCGGTTGGGCACTGTCTCGGGCTACTGCCGCGTCTTCAACCTGGTCTCGATCGTCAACATCCGGCGAGGCCTTGCCACGGGCCGTCGCCTCGCCACCGCTACGGCGCGACCTGTCGAAGGCGCCCGGCTGCGCATCTGCCTGTACGAGATCGAGCTCTCCGAGCTCCCCGAGCTCCTCTCTCGGGAGGCGAGGCTACGCATAGGCCCCGCGCGCTACGTGAGTGACACTGGTGCGGCGGGCGAGGCGCTGCTGTGTTCCGAGTTCACAGACGAGGAGTACATGCGGGAGCGCTTGCAAGGAAGTGTGGAGGCGTACCAGGACGCCGTTGGGCAGTACTACCAAGGTGCCTTGTACCGCGCCGACCTGCTCCCCGTGCCCGCGTACGTGATGCTCTGCCTGCGAGCGCAGCGCAAGGCTGGGGCTGATGTGCTCGCCAACTTTTTGGATGGTTCCTTTCTCGGCGACGGCCGCACGACGCTGCGCGAGCATCTGACGGCCGAGCTCGAGAGCGAGGGCGCGGCGGCGGTCTGGCCAGTCGAAGAGCTGCGAGCAATTTTACAAGCGTGTACTCCTTAGGAGGAGCGAAATAGGCCCGAGCAGAGGGAGTTCAGGAGGGAGACTCACGCCGCGGCCCCGACAATTGGGCCCCGACGTGCATCGTGTTCTTTTTTTATATTGCGCAAACCAAGGCCGCTGCGGAAGAGGTGACTTGACTTGAGTTGGACTGTGGTTTGGGCCGTATATTACTGTGGCGTGAGGTGGGTTTGGCGGCGCGCGGCGCCTTCGCCAAAACTCAGCGTGGGGGGACCGCGAAGAAACTGAACTGAACTGAACTGGCCAAAACACAGCTTCAGAGAGGCGAATTCCGCACGAGGCCAACTTGGCCGCCTCGGCCAGACTCAAGAGGCGACTTCAGTCCAAGGGCCGCTCCAACATCGTGGCTGTTCAACGACATGGAGCCGCAGCCATCGGCTCGATCGCGCAGTCAGCATAGCGGCGGCGGTAGCTCGCACCGCAACCACGACGCCAAGGGCCAGGCTAACTTTGACGCCGTGCCTGATCTGGTGCTCTTGCGCATGAAGGGCCAAGTCGACAACAGCAATGAGATCGTCGATCTCGAAGGGTACGAGGACAGTCGGCTCGGCGACAATGAAATCAAGGTGCTTGTGCGCATGATTGCCGAGGGCGACCTTGTGGCCAAGCGGCGCTCGGAGGCCGCTCTCAAAGCGCAATCGATCTTCGAACGCTCGCGTGAGGCCCCTACATTGGCGGAGTTGAGCAACCACAACCCCTTCGCCCTCGAAGCAACAGAACAGGATGCACGTGAGGAGGCAGAGTGGGAGCGCGCGAGCTGCGTCGTGTGGCCCGATGAACTGTATGCTTTATGGGCGGAAGACCATAAGCGTTCTCTCAGCGAGCAAATGGACGACAACTACCAGCTGCCATCGTACCGGTTCACGCCGCGCTCGCAGCGCGCCTACGAAGCCAAGAAAAGAGCCCTGCGCCATCGCAAAAGGCCCAGCCGCGCCAAGGCCCTGCTGAGAACCGCCCTTAGACGCCACACCATGCAGCAGAAAGCTCTCCTCTGGGAGGCCGCTTCCCTTTCACTGGAATGTGAGGAACAGGGCAAGGGGTGCAAACACCTGTCGCTGCAGGTGAGTGCCATTTCGATGCCCACTGAGTGCCACCGTGTGTTCCGGATGACCACCGATGGCCACTGAGTGCACCGTGTGTTCCGGATGACCGCTGATGGGTGGTCGCTGGATGCCCACTGATTGCCACTGATGACCACTGATGACCGTCTGATTGCGTCCTTCATCAGCACAACTCGTTGGGGCCGCGGAGTGCTGCCTACCTGGGTGAGCTGATCCGGAAGTCACTCACGCTTCAGACACTCTCCCTCGGCTGCTGCCCGATCGGCGACGCGGGTGCCGCGCTGCTAGGGCGCGCGCTGCCGCGCACTCATTCTCTGCTCACACTCGGCCTGCAAGAGTGCAATATCACATCGATCGGCTGTCGCCACCTCGCGATGGGCGTCGGGCGCTGTAAGCCACTTCAGTCCCTCTGGCTGTTTGCGAACTCCGTAGGCGACCAAGGGGTGGCGCAGCTGTCCCTGGCGCTCGATTACAAGGAGGATGCCCGAGACCCGAAATCGCGCACCTGCTTCCTGCAGAATCTCGGCCTCGAGCTCAATGAGATCACGTCCAAGGGCGCCGACGCGCTCGCGATAGCGCTCGCGCTCGACGGCTGCCCGCTGCGCTGTCTGCGGCTGCAGCACAACGCACTGGGCGATCTCGGCGTCTCGGCCCTCGCTCAGAGCCTGTACTTGAACAAGACGCTCACGAAGCTGCAGCTCCGGGATGTAAACGTCCAGTCCGCTGGGTGTGCCGCGCTCGCCGCGGCGCTCGACACGAACTGCCGAGAGCCGGATCAAGGGTTGAGGATCCTCTGCCTCGAACCTACCTCTGATGCCCTATGATTGCTACTGATTGCTACTGATTGCTACTGATTGCCACGGATTACCACTGATTACCACTGATTGCCACTGATTGCCACGCAGGCTGAGGATCCTCTGCCTCGAAGAGAACTATTTCACGGTGAATTCGACCAAAGAGCTTGTGATGGCGTGGCAGCGGTCCAATCTGTTCTCGCTCTCCCTCGACCTGCAGCACGGTGGAGAGTACACGAAGCCGCATACGGCCGAAGAATTGTCCAAGATTCACACTCTTACCATGAGTATGCGCCGCCGCCGCACCCGCACCGCCCAGCCTCACCACCTGCCGCCTTCGGACGGTCGCCGCCCTACGCGCCGCCGCCGCCACCTGTGCTTCTCACGTCGTCCCCTTGATCTCCCACATCGACCACCTGTGCTTCTCACGTCGTCCCCTTGATTTCCCACATCGACCTGACACTCAGTTGGTGGCTCCGTGATGAGATCACGGCTCAAACAACGAGGCCCCGGAAAGAGCTCCAAGGAAGTCCAACAAACGAAGGCAGCCGCCATTTTGAAGGAGCTCAAAAAGTCCGAGGACGGCTCCGGCCCAACTCAGGAGAGCAGCTCAGATCTGAGATCGGGAGATCCAGCGAGGAGCCCAACCAAGCAGCCCAAGCCGGCTCTGTGGGACAGCTCCGCCACGAGCGGCGTCAAGTAGACGGCGCCGTCGGTCTGCACCCTGCACCATCAAGCGCCCGATCGAGCGATGATTCGGTCACGCTCATCACCTCACGGACACACGCTCGAATTGAGCGCCTCTTGCCTAATTTGGAGCACCGTTCTTTTTGTCTTTTTCACAGCCAATGTTTAAAACACAGAAACCCACATGCACAGAGGGTCGCCCCACATGCCCATACACTGCCACGGTGAAGACGAAGTACATCCCGTGGCGACCGGCGAGGTGGTCCACGCCCTGCTGCCGCAATCCACGTTGCATGTTGCCAAGCTTGCCGCCGCCGAGGCAGAGTTCCCCGCGGTGCTGAGCAGCCGGCTCCATTGCGTTCTGTCGCTGCCACCGCCACCGCCACCGCCACCGCCGAAACGACCGCCGACCGCCGTCGTAAGCCTCAGCGTGCCTTACACCGCTGCGGCAGTCACGCGCGCTCTGATTACGTCTGGATGGCATGTTCTGTCAGCGACAAGCTCGGCTGCTGCGACTGCCACGTTGTGGTGGTGCGACTTTGGCTCCGTGGCGTGGGACGAGGTGCTTGCCGCCAAGACGACAGCTTCAGCGCAGTACCTGAAGACAGGCTTGGTGCGCAAAGCGGACCTGCTGCACCACATGCGCAAGCACAAGGTTGCGTCGCGCTGGCCGGTGACCATCGTGGCCGACATCGAGAATGCCGAGGACATCGCGGAGTTCGCTGCGGGCTGGTGCAGGGTGTGCGCTACAGGTGCGCCCGAGGCTGGGCTGTCGAAGTGAAGAGCCCCTGATGGCTACCGATTGCATGCGGGTGGCCACTGATTGCTTCCCTCATCATACCTCCCTCATCATACCCCCCTCATCATACCCCCCTCATCAGGTGGGCCGACCGATGATGCGTCGCTATGGATGCTTAAGCCGAGCCGAGCCAACCGCGGCGAGGGCATCGCGGTGCTCTGTAGTGGAGACGAGGCCGGCCTGCGGCGAGCGCTTGCCTTGTACCCTCGTCATCGCGACTGGCTGTTGCAACACTACGTGCCTCCTCTGCTGCTGCCGAGCACGCTGACGCCGCTCGCCATGCGTGATCCATCGGCCAGTCCCGAGGGCGAGCATCGTGGCGCGCGAGGCTCCCTCAAGTTCCACCTGCGGCTGCATGTGCTCGCGCTCGGTGCGCTGAGCGTCTGGGTGCACGATGCACCGCTCGTCCTCTTGGCCTCAGAGCCCTGGAGCCCTCCCACCGCTTCGATCGTCGTTCCGCCGCGTCACAGCCCGTCGGGGCAAGTTGGGCACAGGGGCGTCGATGGGCTTTGTGCTGGTGACTCGCCTGAGCTCGACAGAGTCTGCCGGGAAACCAGCCTGCTTGCACACCTCACTAACCACGCACAGCAGGAGCACGGGGCTGCGTATGACGAGCGGCTCCATACCCGAACACTAGCAGAGGCGTTCGAGCCGGCCTTCGCCGCCTCGTTGCTCGAGCAGTGTCGCTCGATTGCGGCAGATGCTTTCACTCCCTTTCGCCGTAGCAGCGCCGCCTTCTTCCCACTGCCTCATTGCTTCGAGTTGTTCGGCTTCGACGTGGCGGTGGACCCTCAGGGGCGTGGCTGGCTACTTGAGGTCAATTCGGGCCCTGACCTATCGCTTACCCTAACCCTAACCCCTTACCCTTACCCTAACCCTTACCCTAACCCTAACCCTCTAACCCTTACCCTTAGGTCAATTCGGGCCCTGACCTGTCGCTCCATGGCGGCCGACTTCAGGCGGCGGCCGATGCACTGCTCGCCGACGTGCTCGCCATCACACAGACGCGTCTCTACTCTGGCGATCCGAGCGGTGGTGCGGCGGCTGCCCTTCGCGCGCGTCCTCCTGAGCAGGCGTCAGCTTCTGTGGGCGAGCGCCAGGGTGGTTTCCAGTGCGTGTTGGCGCGCCCGTGCGAAGAGCCGGTCGCTGAGCTGGAGCGCTTTCATCGCAGCCTCAAGGTCGCGGGCCGTTTTGCGCACGCACTGCACCGGCAGTCGGGGGCGTCGGTGAGAGGCGTACAGGCACTCATGGCTGATATGGAGGGGTGAGAGTTGCGGGACCCGCGGCGCGTGTGGCCTTGGGCAGCGCAGCACAAGGTGGATCAAAAGCACAAGAAGCAGGTGAGAGCTACACATCGCATTACAATCAAGGAGCAGAGCACTGTAGGCTCAAGGGGCAGCCACGGAGCCGCAGAGCATACAACTCAAGGAACACGCAACTGAGCGTATACAGATTACACGTATTAATTAAGACAGAGGGCGCGCGAGTCCGAGTGCACTCGACGCGTGCTGGACGGCGAGTAGGTTCCCCCCCCCGCCGGGGAGCCCCCGCCGCCCCTCCCCACTGCCAGCACTCGCGACGCGCACGAGACGCAACCCGCGCACACCGCACCGGGCAAGTGAGAGACCGACTACGGGTCGTGTGCAACCGGGCGACCGGGGGCCACACGGTGTTGGCCTTAATCTTGCACGTTGCATCTTGCAAGGTGAACGTTTATGAAGACTAAGAACTACGATAATGTGATATGTGGGTTAGCCACGGCACGAGCCTTCGGTGGAGGCACGACACTCGCGCGCGGCCCACTCGGCGTCTCGTCGGTACACGAAGCGGCGGAGGTGTTCGGCAGCTGGGGGGAGGCTGAGAAAGTCCTGGCCGTTTAGAGTGACCTCGAGCGGCACTGCCACCTCTGAGGCGAGCTGCTCGGCTGCCCAATGCGCTGGCGAGATGCAGCGCACGCCGCCCGCCTCGGAATCCACTGTGCCGTCCACAACAGTGTTGAGCGCGCCAAAGCGGCATCGAACATCGCCCAAGTCCTCAAGCCGACGCGCCGCACGCACGAGCACCGAGGTATTCCCTGCGACCGAGCCGTACGTCGGCTCCAGGCCGTCGATGAGCCATGCCGTGCCGACGTAATAGCGGTAGTAGTAGTGCGGGAGCGCCTCGGCGTAGTGCTGGCCACCGTTGACGGAGATGCTGAGCGACACCGAGGCTGTGGCGGAGGCGGTGTCCACGGCTCCCGTGTAGGGTGGCGCACGGCACTGGATCGCTCCACGTCCGCCGCCGCAGCGCCGCTGGCCTCGGCAGTCTGACAGCTCGCCACGCACGATGGCTTCCCATCCCGCATCCGTCGATCCGAAGCGGCAGCGCACTCCGCCTTCGCTCCCGCCCAGATCGATGAGCAGCGCTTCATCGATCAATGTGATTGTGACAAGGGTAGCACCACCGGACGGACCACCCGCAGGATGCACGCGCGCGACGCCAAAGGCTCGCGGGTCGTAGAAGGTGAAGGGGGCAGCCACGGAACCCCGAGCGCCCTCTGCCGTATCGCCATTGATCGTGAGCCTCACCGAGACTGTCCTCATCGTGAGGAAATACTCTGCAGGCGGCGCAAGCGGCGGGAATGGCGGTGCTGGCGGCGGGAATGGCGGTGCTGGCGGCGGTCGTGGCGGCGAGGGTTGCGGCGATGGAGATGGCGGCGTCAGCCCGCTGCCGAACTCGTCGCTGCTCATATCACCGCTGCTTGCGTCGCCCGCTAGGTCATCGCCGGGTGTAGGTGATGGAGGCGGTGCGGGAGGTGGGGGGCTCGTGGTGCTCAGGCGACGACGCCCGGCCGGCGACGAATGCGGCGGCGTAAGGGCACCCGCTGTGACACTCGCTGGAGGCCGAACGCGCGGGGGGGGCGGGCACGGAGGCGCCGAGGGTGGCCATGAAGGAGGCGGGGGCGACGGCGGCGGCGGCGACGGCGGCGGCAGCGGCGGTGGCGGCGGAGACGGTGGCGGGCGCCATGGGGGCGGCGGTGATGGCGGCGGTGGCACAGGTGGCGGTGGGTTTGGAGGCGGCGGCGGAGGCGGCTCGAAAAAGACTGTGACGGCGACGGTGGAGATGTAATGGAAGTCGTCATCCGAGGTTGGATTCGGCAAACTCGTGTGGCACAGCTGGTACGTGCCAGGGTATGTAAAGCGGATGGGGCCGAACCAGAGTCGGCCGTTGGTTGCAAACCGCTGCACGCGCGCTCCATAGATGAATTCGCGCACGAGGGCACCGAGGCAGCCGGGCTTCGAGCGATCGCGCGTGCCGTCGTTCTCGAGATGGCCGCCACGTAACGCCCGAGTGGGCAGGAAGACCAGAAGATCTCCCTCGGAGATTGCACTGCCGCTGATGTTGAAGATGGGCGGCAATCGGGCATCGACGAGCTCTGGGGAGATTTGCACGTCGGGAGGGGGGGACGGTGGCGGAGGTAAGGGCGGTGGTAAGGGCGGTGGAGA
>Ga0210244_101669_pt1 | contig 17073 bp, 8 predicted proteins | sample ChrtobMetaP3_0mM_FD_155473 | JGI IMG/M metagenome (GOLD analysis project Ga0210244, IMG submission 155473) | Chrysochromulina tobin associated microbial communities from unialgal haptophyte culture, Seattle, Washington, United States - P3_0mM | ecosystem: Host-associated > Algae > Haptophytes >...
GGACGTTAGGGTTAGGGGTCAAAAGAGGAGAATGAGAGAAGAAATGACCCTAACCCTAACCCTAACCCTAACCCTAACCCTAACCCTAACCCTAACCCTAACCCTAACCCTAACCCTAACCCTAACCCTGACCTCCAATTGCCTCCCTCATCAGGCGCGCCGCCCGGCGGATCGGCAGCTCGCGCGGCTGCTGCTCAAGTGCATGCACAAGTTGCTCAAGGCGCTCGCCATGCCGCGAGAGGTCGACAAGCTCGGCACCATCAGCCTGCCCTCCGTGCTCGCGCAGCTGCACGATCTCTCGCTGCTCGCGCCGCCGCCGCCGCCACCGCCCCTGCCGCCGGTGCCGTTGCGACAGCGGCCGTCGCCCCGGTCGGTGCTGAAGCAGGGATGGGCAGTGCTGAAGCAGGGATGGGCGCTGGGATGGGCGCTTCTGTCGCCGAGGGGGCACCGGCCGCAGGGGTGGCGGGGACGACAAGCCCGTCGCTCAACGTGGCGGCGCTCAAGTCGAGGCTGGCGAGGCTGCGTGCGCGCCCGTGAAGGGCTTGAGAGAGAGCCTGGGGCGCGGGCGGGCGGCGCGGTGGTCGTGGTGCATGGCGTGGCATGGCATGGCGTGCACAATCGGTGTGCCCTGTGGAGGGCGCATGCAATTGGTGTGCCCTGTGGAGGGCGCATGCAATCGGTCTGCCCAGTGGAGGGCGCATGCAATCGGTTTGCCTTGTGGAGGGCGCATGCAATCGGTTTGCCCTGTGGAGGGCGCATGGCGGCGACGTGACGCATGAGGGCATCAGGGGAGCGGTGTCCCCGCTGTGCGTCGCAAGAGCCGTGCAAACTGTACTGAGTACTGGGCACCATCTCCGGTCTGCAGAGTGATAGAGGGCGAGAGGCTGCAAGGGCGGATGTGCGGATGGGGCCTTGTGGGCGAGAATCGCGCTTTGCGGTTGGCGCGGGTCGGCATCCTTTGGGCATCCTCCACGCCATCGACCACGCCAAGGCGGCGTCGGGGGACCGGAGATAGTGATAAACCGGAGAGCGGAGCCCAGCCGGTGTATGTGCGTGCGGCGTGGCTGAGTGCGGAACGGCGATGCCGATGACTCCGCGATGCGCGGGGCGCGTGCTGGCGCGGTCGTCCGACGGCGACGCCCGACGGTTTGCGGTGAGCGCCCCGGGGGGGGCAGTGGGCCGCTCTTTAAGTCATAACCGACGCAATCATGATCGAAACCATACAAGTTGCAACGAAACCCGGCCGACCGGAGCGAAGATCATGAGCAACCGCGCGAGCGTACCGTACGATAATTATACGGAACGTACCGTCACCCGACGACTGAGTATTCTGTATACGCCGGGACGCGACGAACGTCATGATACCCTGCGAAGCACAGCCTCGAACTCCTTTTCTCACCTACCTGTGGGCTGTGGGGACGCCGAGAGGAAGTTTGATCTTGAGCAGCCGCGCGTCGTCGCTCTGGACTGTCTCTGCCCTGAAACTCCGCCCTCTCCAGGAACACGCAAAATCTGATTGCCGACGCTATCAGAACTTGCTATGACTGATAGGGACTGTCGGTCGTGCGCAGCTTCTCGCCGCCATTGCAGCGGTGGTAGGCGATGACGTAGTCGATGTGCACGTACTCGGAGTGGAAGAGAACAAACTCGCGGTAGCGCACGATAACGGGGCCCAGCTCGGCGATCAGCGAATGGTGGAAGATAGGTGGCGTGACGCCCGGCACCGCCGAGAGCTCACGGTAGTTGACGGGCCAGTATTGGCAAACGCCCGAACCCCTCGTGCCTGGTGAGCGGTCCTTTCGAAGACCAAGCCGCCGCAGCCCAACGCGGATTCTCTGTGCGCTGCTGGGTGAAAAAGGGCGACAAGAAGGTGCGTCACCACAGCCCGAGCCCATACCCCACCACACCTATGACTCCGTGTTGCCTGCCACCATTCCGCAGTACTACTTTGTGATTATAATTACAGCGCACCCGCGGACAGGCTGCGCCTACGCCAGGGAGCTGACGGTGCTCGCGCTCCTCGGCATTCCTTCGATTCCCGGCTCGTTTGAATTCCGGCGCCCCCCGCGCACCGCGGAAGACGTGGCGAAGTACATGAACCGCGATCCACCGTTTCAATCACTTCCGCGGCGCTTCGGCCAAACGATCACGGGTGTGCTGCCGGAACCAGCCTCCAGCTTGTACGCAGCCTCGCTAGTGAGCCAGGCCGAGAGTCTCCGGTTGGAAGCGAGTTTGTCTACAGGGGACGCATTGTGAGCCTGCGCCGTGCAGGTGGTGGCGTAGAATAGCGTCTAAGCGGCAGCGGCGAGAGCCTACATATGTGTAACGTATGTTTTTGAATCGTGGCGCGCAGATGCGGCTATTACAACTGCAAAAAAATGCAATAAAATGGGCGGGGGGAGGGATGGTTTACGGCCGCCAGTGTCCCAAGCCGACCCGAGGAGGCCACGTTTTATGATCCGAGGCGGTCGAAGGGTCCGTCGGGATACTATCGATACCCCCTGATAAAAAACGGCTCACCTCGGTGCGCGACGGGTCGGCTCCGGGTGGCTTTGTGCGAGGGGGTCCGGGTTGCCGGCGGCGGGGGGTGGGAAGGCTCACCGGCCGGCAGGGCCCCAAGACGACCCGAGGAGGCCACAGGTGGAGATCTGAGGCGGCAGAAGGGTCCGTCGGGATGCTATCGATACCCTCTGATAGTAAACGGCTCACCTCGGCGCGCGACGGGTCGGCTCCGTGTGGCTTTGTGCGAGGGGGTCCGGGTTGCCGGCGGCGGGGGTGGGAAGGCTCACCGGCTGTCTGTGTCCCAAGACGACCCGAGGCGGCTTCAGGTGGAGATCCGAGGCGACAGAGAAGTCCGTCGGGATGCTATCGATACCCTCTGATAGTAAACGGTTCGCCTTGGCGCGCGATGGGTCGGCCCCGGGTGGCATTTACGCGAGGGGGGTCCGGGTGGCCGGCGGCGGGTGGTGGGAAGGCTCACCGGCCGTCAGTGTCCCAAGACGACCCGAGGAGGCTTCAGGTGGAGATCTGAGGCGGCAGAGAGGTCCGTCGGGATGCTATCGATACCCTCTGATAGTAAACGGTTCGCCTTGGCGCGCGATGGGTCGGCCCCGGGTGGCGTTTACGCGAGGGGGATCTGGAAGCCGGCGGCGGGGGGTGGGAAGGCTCACCGGCCGGCAGGGCCCCAAGACGACCCGAGGAGGCCACAGGTGGAGATCTGTGGCGGCAGACAGGTCCGTCGGGATGCTACCGAGACCCCCTGATAGTGAATGGCTCACCTCGGTGCGCGACGGGTCGGCTCCGGGTGGCGTTTGTGCGAGGGGGATCTGGAAGCCGGCGGCTGGGGGTGGGAAGGCTCACCGGCCGGCAGTGTCCCAAGACGACCCGAGGAGGCCACAGGTGGAGATCTGAAGCGGCAGAGAGGTCCGTCGGGATGCTACCGAGACCCCCTGATAGTGAATGGCTCACCTCGGTGCGCGACGGGTGGGCTCCGGGTGTCTTTGTGCGAGGGGGGTCCGGGTGGCCGGCGGCGGGGGTGGAAAGGCTCACCGGCTGTCTGTGTCCCAAGACGACCCGAGGAGGCCACAGGTGGAGATCTGAGGCGGCAGAGAGGTCCGTCGGGATGCTATCGATACCCTCTGATAGTAAACGGTTCGCCGTGGCGCGCGACGGGTCGGCTCCGGCCGGCTTTGTGCGAGGGGGATCTGGTGGCCTGCGGCGCGGGGGATGGGAAGGCTCACCGGTCGTCAGTGTCCCAAGACGACCCGAGGAGGCCACAGGTGGAGATCCGAGGCGGCAGAGAGGTCCGTCGGGATGCTATCGATACCCCCTGATAGTAAACGGCTCACCTCGGCGCGCGACGGGTCGGCTCCGGGTGGCTTTGTGCGAGGGGGTCCGGGTGGCCGGCGGCGGGGGGTGGGAAGGCTCACCGGCTATCAGTGTCCCAAGACGACCCGAGGAGGCTTCAGGTGGAGATCTGAGGCGGCAGAGAGGTCCGTCGGGATGCTTTCGATACCCTCTGATAGTAAACGGTTCGCCTTGGCGCGCGATGGGTCGGCCCCGGGTGGCATTTACGCGAGGGGGATCTGGAAGCCGGTGGCAGGGGGTGGGAAGGCTCACCGGCCGGCAGGGCCCCAAGACGACCCGAGGAGGCCACAGGTGGAGATCTGTGGCGGCAGAGAGGTCCGTCGGGATGCTACCGAGACCCCCTGATAGTGAATGGCTCACCTCGGTGCGCGACGGGTGGGCTCCGGGTGGCGTTTGTGCGAGGGGGATCTGGAAGCCGGCGGCGGGGGGTGGGAAGGCTCACCGGCCGTCAGTGTCCCAAGACGACCCGAGGAGGCTTCAGGTGGAGATCCGAAGCGGCAGAGAGGTCCGTCGGGATGCTATCGATACCCCCTGATAGTAAACGGCTCACCTCGGCGCGCGATGGGTCGGCTCCGGGTGGCTTTGTGCGAGGGGGTCCGGGTGGCCGGCGGCGGGGGGTGGGAAGGCTTTAGGAAGGCTCACCGGCCGGCGGTGTCCCATGACGACCCGAGGAGGCCACAGGTGGAGATCAGAGGCGGCAGAGAGGCCCGTCGGGATGCTATCGATACCCTGACCCTAACCCGAATCCTAATACCTAAAAAAAGTCAAGTTCGATCGCGGCGAGCACGCGCGCGCGGCTGTCCGCAAGTCGTGTCGCATTTCGTTTCACACCGGCATGCAACACGTCATCATTAAGCAACTTAACGATCTAACCTCTACCGACGTTTGGCCAACTATCTCCTTCGAGAAGGAGCTTAAAACCTGCCTTTCCTTGCAGTGCGTTGCGAATCAAGGCCCTAGCTTCCTCGCCCTCGCTTCCTTGCCCAAAATCGGGCCCAAGACATGTGGACAGGTCGATGCTCGTCAGCGCGCCATTCACGCTGAGGGCATCAGCGAGAACCTTGACACCGGACAAGTCTGGCAAATCGGAGTACCAGAGGTCGCCGTTATTAAGGAAATCAAGGACGATGCGTCCACCTTTCAATCTTTGGCCAACTTCGAAATAATCGTCCCCTTCAGAGTTAACACCTTGATATCTGTTGCCTCCTTTACAATAATCTTCGTCTTCATAGTCAACGCCAGAGCCGCCTTTGAAGGTGTGCGTGATGGTCCAACCACAGAGATTGTTGGACGAGAGATTGAGACTCATCAGCGCGCCGTTGACGCGCATGGCATCGGCAATCGCTGTTAAGCCCTTTGCACAGTAAGTTCCGCGGTTGTATTTGGAACAGTTCTGACCTGGCCCGCTAACCAGCCTTGCGGCGTCCAACTCGACGCCGCACAGCTCGTTGTTGCTGAGGCTCAGCTGCGTGAGCGTCGCGTTCGTCTGGAGCGCCTCGCCCATCGCCTTGCCGCTCTCCGCGCCGAGCTCGTTGCCCCCCAAGTCGAGCTGCGTCAGCGTCGTGTTCGTCTGGAGCGCCATCGCGAGCTCGCAGCCGCCCGCATCGCCCAGCTTGTTGTTGTTGAGGCTCAGCTGCTTCAGCGTCGTGTTCGTCTGGAGCGCCTCGCCCATCGCTTTGCCGCTCTCCGCGCCGAGCTCGTTGCCCCCCAAATCGAGCTGCGCCAGTGTCGTGTTCTTCTTGAGCGCCACTGCGAGTGCGCAGCCGCCCGCATCGCCCAGCTTGTTGCTCTTGAGGCTCAGCTGCTTCAGCGTCGTGTTCGTCATGAGCGCCTCGACCACCGCCTTGCCACTCTCCGCGCCGAGCTCGTTGCCCCCCAAGTCGAGCTGCGCCAGCGTCGTGTTCTTCTTGAGCGCCACTGCGAGTGCGCAGCCGCCCGCATCGCCCAGCTTGTTGCTCTTGAGGCTCAGCTGTGTCAGCGTCGTGTTCGTCTGGAGCGCCTCGACCATCGCCTTGCCGCTCTCCGCGCCGAGCTGGTTGCCACCCAAGTCGAGCTGCGCCAGCGTCGTGTTCGTCTGGAGCGTCGCAAACACCTGCAGGCCCTCGCCATCAGTCAACTTGTTCTCTCGCAGGCTGAGCGACGCCAGCCCACGCATCAACTCGGCCACCGCAGCGACCATCGTCGGCCGATCTCCCCCAATGAGTTTCTGGCTCAGGTCGAGCTCATCACCGGCCCCGGCTGTCTGCTTCAGCCCCTTGCCAAAGGCGTCGCCCATCTCGCTGCCGAGCGTGACCGCATTGGCCCAAAACGCAGGCCATTGCCACGGTGGCGGCGACCCCTCAGGGAGGCGGTACTTTCCCGAGCAGATGGCGTTTACTGCAAAGTACTCTTGGAAGGAGAGGTGCGCCGACTGCATCTGGAGCGGCTCGACCTGCAGCAGGCTGAGAAGAGGGAGCCTATCCTGTCCCACGCGCTCGCCAACCTGCGCGACCGCCGTCCGCTCCTCATCACGCAGCGCCTGGACCGCGCCGTCCAGGGCAGGAAGGCGCTCCGCGTCCGCTCTCGCCATCTGCGCCCGGCAAGCAGCTTCATCCAGCCCGGACGATACGAGCTGCCTGGGCTCCAGCCACCCCGTTGTGGCGCCGTCCGCCAGCTTGACCTTGTATGGCTTGTCTGTTTTGTCGTCCTCGACGATCACGCCACGTTGGCCCTTCCGCTCGCCGTCCAGCAGCTCCACGTAGTGGCCCTTCTCCGGCCGGCCCTTGAACGTCTGGAAGGGGTTTGCCACCTTCGCATCCAGGTCGGCGAGCGTCCCCGGCGGCGCAAAGGCGCCCAGCGCCGCGCGGAGGAGCTGCACCTCGGTGATCACGCGCGCCTGCGCCACGTGCGCCTCGAAGAACACGGCTTCCAGCAGCGTGCGCACTTCTGCCGTCACGCCGCCGCCGCGCGCGAGCATCGCGTCCGATGCGAACGCGTACAGCTCGGCGACCGTCTTCGGCATGCCCAGCCCTTTGCGGATCTCGAAGACCGACGCGACCATCGAGAGCATCAGCGGGTTGGCCGTGACGCGATGCTGCATCGTCGTCGCAGCAAGATCCGTGCTCGTTGGCATGCGCTCGACAAAGGTCATCAGCTGCCTCACGTCCGCCGCATTCCCCAGCCGCTGCAGCAGCGCCTGCTCCTGCTGCGCCTCGGTCAGCGGCGCCAGCTTCAGCAAGCGGAAGCCGGAAAAGCGCGCCTCGTCGACGCCCGCTGGCCGCGAGGTGCAGAGAATCACGTGGCCCTGCGGTGCCAGCACCTCGACGATATGCTGCTCAATCTCGGCGCGCTTGGCGCCCGCCTCGTCGAGCCCGTCGAGGAGGAGCAGCGCGCGCCGCGCCATCATCGCCTGGCGCAGCATGCGGTACACCTCGGGCCTCTCAGTGAGGCAGAAGTACGCGTCGATCCAGTTCCAGTGCGACGCGAACGCGTCAGGTGCATCGTGCAGCTTCGCCTGGAGCAGCTGCACCTTGATCACGATGGGCACCAACTCGGCGCAATTGAGCGCCAGGACCACCGCCTGGCTGATGAGCGTCGTCTTGCCCGCTGCGGGCGGCGCGGTGAGCAGCGCGGCTCCCGGAGCAGTGATCGCCTCGCCGCGGCGTCGTACAGCATGTAGCGAGTGCAGCCAATCGCTCAGGCCGTGCACGCCGCGCAAGCCATCCAGATCGGCATCTCCCATCACTTCGATGGCCACGCACTGCTGCAGCGCATCTAGCCGATTGCCGGAGAGCGCATCGAAGATCTGCGTGTGCTGCTTGCGCAGCTCCCGCGTCCACCACTCGTGCATCGCCTTGAAGGCGACCTGCGGCAGCTCGCGCGGCGCGTGGTTCCATGGGTGCAGCGCGAGCGTGGCTGGTGGCTCGCCGCTGCTGCCCTCCAAGAAGGTGAGGCCGTGGCAGAGGCCGTCGCCGCCCGCCGTGGCCACATCGGCATCGCGCCAGCCGCCGGCCGTACGCACGGTGAGCGGCTGGCCGGCGGCGTAGCGCCGGGCGCCGCTGGCGCCGCTGGAGCGCAGCGCCGCAATGAGCGCGGCCTCGAGCGCGACGGGCTGCAGTTGAGACGTTAGCCTCTCGACCGCCGCACGCACCATGCCGAGCGCGGCTTGGAGCTGTGTGGGATCGCCCTGTTGTGCTTTGAAGAGCGTCGCCGCCGCATCCACGCACGACTGCACGGCGCCACCCGCCTCGCGCGCCGCGTGCGCGATGCTTTGGCACCGCGCCGCGCCGTCGGCAATCTCGCGTGCCCGCTCGCCCACGGCGCGCAGAGCCGACTCAGACTCCATCAACCGAGCATCGTCCGCCAGGCGACGTGCAGGCTCGGCGAGGTCTCGAAGCGCACGCGCATCGCCGACGAACGCGGCGTCCCAGCCGGCGGCGGGCGGCCGCCACGGCAGTACCGCCTGGCTGCATCGGTCGTAGGCGAGCTCGGCGTCATCACCGCCCATGACGGCGGCAGCGACGCGTCCCCCGGTCGCATCGACGACGCCAAAGCGCGGCCCGTCGCCCGCGCTGTTCCCCTGCCAAGAGAGTAAGAGCAGCGGTTGTCCCTCGGCGACGCGCAGCGGCGATGCGGCGGGCGCATCGACCTGCGGCAGCGGCTCCGCCGGCGCGGCCGTCGCGCTGCCGGACGCAAGCATCTGAAGCGATCCGAGTGTGTTTGTCAGCGCACCAACGGTGTCGTGCACGTACTTCGTGTACAAGCCAACAACAACCACGGGGTGATCGCCCTTGCTCGTGAACTTGGAATTTTGGATCCGCTCAATGTCGGCAGCAACATTTAGCTCGCCCGCCTCAACCTCAACGGGTGTCGCGTCCGCGTCGCTGCTCAGCGCAAAGACCTTCGGCTGCAGCTGATCGAGGTGCACCTGGAGCGCGGGGTAGGCCGTCAACCGCTTCATCAGCTCCCGGCTCAAGGAGTCCTCACAGCAGCACCTGGGTGGGACAGTGTGGCAGACGCGTGAGGGATGAGAGGGGATCCCATCACATCTGTGCAGAATAGAAAGGGCAGCGCTCACCATCCACGAGAAAAGTACGGCGTCTCGTTGTAAAGCGTGTCGAGCCCCTCGCAAAGGCCGGGCCAGGCACCCGCGTCCTTGGCCGCGACGGCAGAGGTGTGCGAGGCAAAGCGCACAATTGGGGGGCTGTGGTTGAGGTGGCAGCTCTCAATAGTTCCGAACCTGATGAGTGCCGCGCGTACCTTGTTCTCGTCTAAGTTTGCGCTCAACTTGAACAAGCAGACAACGCCATCGAATTCTGCTGGCCGGGGTGGGATCTCCTCGATCTGGAGCACGGTCGTTGCAAGGATCGATGCATACAGCTGATTCATCGCCCCACCCTCGAGTGCAAGCTTAAAGGAAGCAGCCTGCTCCGGTGTCCTTGGTGCCTGATACAGCGATCCAAAGTCCCAGAACAAGGCTTCAATTCGGATTACCATCCCCATCAGAGCGCGTCGAAGCACGCGGACGCGCGAGCCGTCCGGATCCGGATCGCCTGGACTGAGCCAGCCGTAGGTAAGCGCGCCGATGCTCCGATCTCCACGCTCGACGAGCGCTGCGGCCTCTTCACAGCTCAGCAGCGGCGACGGCGAGACCCCGCTCCTTTCAATCTCCTCGAGCGCCTGCCGATTCGGCATCTTGAAGTTGGCCGGCTGCATCAGTAGCCACTTCACGGATAGCAACCGAATCGCTCCTTGCAGAAGGACTTGTATGAGGATGGTGTCGAGCTCTGTGAGCGCCTGACGCAGCTTTGGCGGCAGCGGTGTACCCGGAGCTGCCTCCGGCACGTCAAGGCCGAGACTCACTAGTTTCCTCTTGTGTTGTTCGCCCACATCGACGAGAAACACCGACCGCTCCTGCGCCGATGCACCTTCGTAGGCAGCCTTGATGTCCGCGTCTGGGCTCTCGTCGGTCAAAGCAGAGGCACCCGCACCCATGCCGCCTCGGACACGCAAAATCCCCGCCAGACGCTCCCCTGCCGCCAGCTCAATCACGTCAACAATGGAGATGCCGTTCTCGACGTTCGTCGGCTCGGCCACCGCCCCTGCCGACGCCGCCTCTGCTGACACCGCCTCTGCCGACGCCGCTTCTCCCTCCGTCGCCGCTCCGGCCGCCGGCAGCACAACTTCCCTCTTCTTCCGCCTACGGTTGGCGGCCCTGGCGACGAGCCTGAGGATCTTGGTGCACGAGATGATGAAGACATGCACGGCGGAGGTAACCACGAAGAGCCAGAGGCGAGGATTCGTGAGGAACCAATGCAGAACTACGAGGATAGAGAGCGCGCCGTCCTTGTCGCGATTGAACGCATTGAAGGCCAAGAGTTCCTCGATGAATCGAATGGCCGGGTCGATGAAATACCACACGGAGGCACGCGGCTTCGCCCAGTGGCTTTGCTTCATGCCATCGAGAGAGCAGTTGTGAGAGGTAAGCCCCATCGCAGCCTCACGCGTCCACTGAGTGCCATGGGCTATGAAATCGGCGATGAAAGAGCCGCTGCTTACCGTGGCTGCTGCCGCAGCAAGCGACGAGTTGTCGCGCTGCTGCAGGGATGAAAAACGGGCCTGAGTGGCATTATCGGGGAGCGGATCGAGTCGAGTGGAGACCGTCATGAGCGCGAGGAGAAAGCTGTACGACATGAGTGTCGCACGCAGGGCCGTGGATTGTGCCCGAGTCGGTGCACTGATGTCTGAGAGACGACGTGACTTCCGCGACGTCGCCCCTATTCATACTTTCCCAGTTCACACAACATTTGCTCGCCCCGTCACTGTTCAGGCGGGCGACACAGAACGGCTCTCACTGTTCCCCCCGCGCGAGATCACGCTCCCTCGTGATCCGGTCGGCCTCTTCGGTCTCTCTCCGAATCGTCGCACTCCCTGCGTGCGGCCGATGCCGCGTCCCGCGTCAACGGTCCTTTACATTCTCCCTCTCTGAGAAACGCGATCCTTTACGTTTTCCCCACAGGGGAGTCAAAGATAAGCCAGGCACACCGGTCTCCTCACGCTCCGCGTGTGGAGCCCCCATTCACAATGAGAAAGGAGGGCCTGGAGCGTGCGAGAGGATCCCAGGATGAGAAAACTTCTCGTCTTACAACAGGCGTTTAATTTCCTATAGGTTAAATGTTTAACTCAGATCCCACCAGATCCCACCGGATCCCAACTAGATCCCTCCAGATCCCTCCAGATGGAGGGGCGTGTAGTCGAAGTCAATGCAATCCTTTCGCACCAAGACCTTCTCTTTTGTGTCCACCACCATGATTGCCAGCCGGTCTTTGTACGGGCACATGTACACACACGCTCGACTCACTACGATTCATTATGAATGATGAGTACCGTCGTCAATCTTCATTCCATCCGGGGGACCCTCGAGCAACCGATTCTCAGCGAATCCCCCTGCGGCCCGGGCTCACACTATGATGGCTGTGCTCTCGCTCCCCCCTCCCCTGTCTTTCTCGAACTTGACGAAGCTTGGGCATTATGTAGCATGTCACGCAGCTCGGGCGGACGTCGATGAAGATGGAGATGCAGCCGTAGATCCCCCCGTTTGCTTTTAAGATTCTCTGCGCTCCCGACGCGGCACGGCACAAGCTGAAAGAGGGGACCATCTTTTTCGGGGGGGGGGGGGGTATGGCAGGGTGTAAGGCGAGGGCGACAGGGTGGACGGCATTCTTTAAGCTTTCTCCCCGCTTAAGGTATAGTCCGCTCGCAATTTTCACGATCAACCCACGAAGGAAATTCCTAAGAGGAACTCCCCAACACGCAACAGGACACTCATGGCTGCGGAGCACTTACATGTGTCTGTCTCCGTCGGTTCAAAACACCTGGGGAGCCGTGCTCCCCAATTTGTGCGACACCTGACACATTCCACGAGCAAATAACAATGGTTGTTTCTGCGTCAGATTTGTCTTTATCTCGCCGGGCAAGGTTACAGTCAAGGGCGGTTCGGCCGGGGTGAAGGTATCCACGGCGAGCTATAGGAACCAGAGCGCGCAGGGCGCGTTCCCGCCACCAGCCGGGGGATACGGTGGGGAGCGCTCCGGCAAGGGGGGGGTACAGGCACGACCGGAGGCGCCGATATGCGCGCATAGCGCGGAAATCCGCCGACGGATCGGAAACTCCCAATGCGGAGACCAGAACCAGCCGGCGCGCACCCTCGTACGCTGCGTAGCGCGTGCAGTTTTTGGTGAACCCACAACCATCCCCATCACCACCAGTATCCGTGATTCAGACCGTGTTACTGTGTGGACCATAGGGGGCTCGCGCCATGGCGCGAGCTCCCGCGGCATTTTGGTAGCATTTTGTACCATAGGGGGCTCGCGCCATGGCGAGCTCCCGCGGCATTCTATAACATTCAATCCCTTAACGAGCTTACGTTCGAGAAGAAGGGATCCAAAAGCAATGTGTGCAGGCTAGGTTAGGGTTAGGGTGCGAATCGTAAGAGATGCTCTATACTTACGACGACGCAATCGAATGAAACCGGATGCCAACCTGGGGCAGCAAGCGAACACAGGATTAACAGGACCCCTTGGCGCTTGGCCCCGCATCTCGGTACTCGGCATGCAGCACGACATGATTACGCCCGGCCACCTTTCGACCTGTGTGCACAACGGCCTCTGCGCGCCCGCTTCCCCTTCCAAGAGATCGCCCCTATATCCGTAATTCCTCGGAGTCTGTAAATTCCTCGGAGCTCACGCACGTCACCCCCTGCCCTGAGGAACCTTTCTGTGTATTCAAGTCTCTGTCGTCGGCCCGGGAAGTGAAAAGGGCAGCGCGAAAAGTGCTGATCAATCCATCGACCATGTTGGCCGCTCGCAGGTCTTTGTCACGGCACGTCTCGATCTTCCCTGAGCCATGCCGTTCGAGTTCCACCGAGACGACGTGGATGGTGCGTGTCGGCACGGACACGTGTTGGGTGGGCATCGGCTCCTCGTTGACGGTGAGGCGCTGCAGCAGCTTGAGGTCTCGCGACCTGCGCGCGCGCACGAGGTCCTCCGTCGTGAGCTTGAGGTGCTTGGCGCGCTTCTGGTCAACCTCGACAGCGATCGAGTCCTCAAAGTCCAAGAGCAGCTGAACGACTTCCTTCCTGTCGCTCCCGAAGAAAACGATCCGCTCGGAGCGCAGGTTCTTCTTGCACACGCGGAGGAGGCGCCCCGGCGACTGCGCGACCACCTCCACCACACGCGGGGCGCCAATCACGTCGATATTGATGAGCTTGGAACCGCTCGCCTCCGCCTGCTTGAGCTCGTCCGAAAGCTCCCGGCCTCGTTGCTCGCGCTTCTTGAGGTGCGCGAGCACAATAGAGGCGGCGGACGCCTCAAAGGTCGGCCACCCGCGCGAGGCGTACGGCCGCAAGTTGTACATTGGGTACACCACGCGATCCTTGCGACGAAGCGAGCGTACGTAGCACGTGATCCTTGCGACGAAGCGGGTAGCCGCGCTCGTTTGAAGCGGGTAGCCGCGCTCGTTCAGCGAGCGCACGGCGCGCGCCGCCCTCTCGCCGAGGACACGCACCACTACCACACCCGTCGACCCCTTCTTCTCGCAGGCCAGCACGCTGTTGCCGAGCAACTTCTGCAGCTCCTCGAGCGACTTGTCCTTGAGCGACTCGTCTTGAACGACGAAAACGGTCCCCGTGCGCTCAGAGACGAGCTCGCTCGGCGGGAAGTCGTGACCGAGCTTGCCAGGCGGGTTCGTGAGCTGCAGCACGCAGGTGCCTGTGGTGGACGCATAGAGGCTGCCCATGACAGAGAGGCCGCGCTTGAACTTGAGCTCATTCTCGAAGACGTGCTCGCCCATCAGCTGTGGCTCCTTGCCGCCGCACATGCGCTTGAGCTCGGGATCTTGACGTGCTGCTTTCGCGTCGTCAGCCGTGCGGAAGCGTACGTAGCCTTCGGCAGATGCTCCCTCGTCGAAGCGGTACGCGCCGTTATGGTAACGCCCGTGGAAGAGCACACTGACGTGCTTGCTCAGGCCGAGGCTCTCAAAGTCCGCAATGGAGGCCAGCTCCCACTTTTTCCCCTCGCATAGGGAGACGAGCTCGTCGACGCCAACCTGCGCCTCGTTCTCCGTGGCGACGCGCTCCCTCTCAAACTTGAGCACGGTAGGTGGACCCTGACGCGCCTCGGCGCCTAAGCGCCCGATGATCACCTCCGGGGCATACCACGACGGCCACGCAAACGACTGCGGGATGCAGGCAAAGTCCACGAAGAGACCGTGGTTGCCGTCTCCGCCCCCCATCACCTGTAGGAGGGAGCCGCGGATCTTTTCGAGGGTGAAACCATCGGGGTCAGGCATGCCAGGGATACGCCAACAATAGCTGACGACCTTGACGCCGCGTCGCCGCCGCTCATAGAGGGCCACGGCGTGCTTAGGCGGCAGGAAGGCTTCGGGCGGCATGTTCTGGCAGTGTGGCAGAAAGGGCTTTCCGATGACAATTTCGACTCTCTCGAGCTCAGGGAGCTGAGCCAGCCTGTCGCGAACCGTCTCGGCCTTGCGGCGCAGGTTGGCTGCGGTGAGCGTGGCGGCCTCTTCAAACGTGCTGAGGTGGAAGCTGACGACAACTGTACTCTTGAGCGTCACATGCCCAAGGGAGGACCAATCCTCGAGGTGCACCTCCGCCAGGGCAGCCACCTCCGGAGGAGAGGGAGGCGGCGACGGCGAAGCTGCCGAGGCCGTCTCTACCGTGATGCAGATGGACGAGGTCCCGCAGTGCGTCGCCAACCGTCGAGTCAGAACGCTCGTCGGCTCGTTGGAAGCGAGGCGTGCCACCACCTTGGTGACGCGCGGCAGTTGCCCATCCGAGCGCGAATCTAGCAGCCAGTTAATGTCGATCAAGCGCACTGCACCATCTCGGATGGCGGCCACGATCGGCTCGTCAATTAACTGGATCCCGGTCTCGTCAATCAACGCTTTTCGAATTAACTGGCGCTCGCTCGCGATGCCGACGCCGACGACCAGCACTGCAACGAGCACGGAGGCGCCGAGCAGCGCGCCAAGGCCCAGCTCGAGCGCCAGCCGCATGGGCCCGTCCTGCACCGCGCCGTCGTGCGTGAGTGCGCCGTACACGCAAGCGCCGACGATGGCGAGGATGTCGACGGCGTAGAGGAAGGCCTCGAGCCAATGCTGCTGACGCATCGTGTACGGCTGACGATGGGCTTGCAGCCACCAGAAGCCGCCAAGGACCGCGATCGCAAGCGCGGCAAAGACGTAGCGTGCGGTCCGGTGCGCCTCGAATGGTGAGAACCACATGACACAGTCCATGGCGAAGGACACGAGGAAGAGGAGCCCCTGCCGCGCCCACACGACGAGCTGCCACTGCGAGCGGAGCGGCCACCGCACGCCTCCCGAGTCGTCGCTCGCGTACCGCTCGGTCAGGTAGCGCACCGCTTCCTCCGCGCCGCGCGCCTGCTTCTGCAGCTGCACAGCCTTTTTCCTCGCAGCCCTCGCCGCCTCAGACTGAGGCTTCGTAGCCCGAGTCGCATCCTGAGTCACATCATAGGGGTAGAGCCATCCGCTCACCTCCCCGTTGTCAAAGGTGACCTTGTAAAGGTCACCGGTCCCATCGTCGGTCGTGATCCTGCCACGCCTGCCATTCACGAGAACGTATTCACCCAGCCCGATACGGCTCGCCACCGCCGCCGCCGCCGCCGCTTTCTCCGCCGCCCCTCGGGCCTCGCGCAGCAGCCAGTGGAAGCGCCGGAGCAGGAAGAGCAGGAAGAGCGGAAGGAGCGACGCCACGAGGCGGGCGATGATCAGCCGAGTCTGGTCCTCGTCGTAGCGCATGAAGAGTGACGCGCTCACACGGAGGCCGACAGTGAAGAGCAGGCTAAAGAGCACGCAGAGAAAGTATCTGGCGTCGTCGGCGGCGGTGTTTGCCTTGTCGGCAGCGGCCTTCACCTTGGCGACATCGGCGGCGACCTCCTGCGCCACCGACCAGGCTTTCTGGGCCTCTTCTCGCTTAAGCGCCGCGCGGGTCGCAGCCTTGCGCCGCCGCCACGCGACAAGCCAGGCGCCCGCGAGCAGCAGCAGCACGACGGCGATCTCCGCGTAGCTCAGCAACGACTTGAGCACCGGGTCGGTCAGGATGCACGGCAGCGGGATGTAGCTAATGAGCGGCAGGTTGATGCTCGCGAGGATCTCCTGGATGACGAGCGGCCAGCCAAGCTGCAAGCGGCCGATGATGGTGAGCGTCTGCAGGTGGCCCACGAGGATCATGATTGAGGCGACGTGGGTCTTAGCGTACTCGGGGTACTTGCGCACCAAGCGCGTGTACGCGGCCACGAGCAGCGCGAAGAGCAGCACGACGCCCGCAACGGCGCCGGCGAGGCCGAAGATCTCGAGCGACGTCGGGCAGCGCACGCATCCGAGGCCGTTGAGCTCCACCTCGTAGCGCTGGCCCTGGCGGTTGAAGGCGCTGCAGCCAATCGGCGGGATGCCCGAGCACTGCTCCGCGCCGAGTGTCGAGCAGCGCGGCCAGAGCCGGTTGATCGCGACGGCGGAGTCGGCGGCCGTCGGATCGTGAAAGGCGTTGTTGGCCAGCCGCAGCGGCGCCAGAAAGTCGAGGCGGTCGAGGAGCCACTCAGGCACGGGGCCGGAGACGCCGCCCTCGTCATCCCACGTGCGCGTCTGCGTCAGGTCGAGGTAGGCGAGGCGCGGCAAGCAGTCGGCGGCGGAGGGGAGGCTGCCAGTGAGCGCGTTGCCCGAGAGGTCGAGGTGCTGCAGGAAGGGCAGCTCGCAGAGCGCGCCGTCGAGTGGGCCGATCAGGCTGTTGGACGGGAGCAGCACCTTGACGACGACGCAGGTGGCGAGGTCGAGCGCGGTGCCCGTTACGGAGCCCGAGTGGCAGGCGGCGCTGCCCTGCGTCATGAGCACGCCGGTGGCTCCGCCGCCATCGGCGGTGCACTCGTCGTCCCCGCGTAGGACAGGCAGCGCCTGGGGGCAGCAGTGCACGCCATACCAGCCGTCGACGCACGGCTCGCCGGACAGCCATTTGAGGTTGTTGCGCCACGCGTTGCCGCCCGTGGACTCGTAGAGGAGCGCGAGTGCGCGCACCATTTGCGTGGGCGGCATCGAGGGTGGCGGGGGCGAGGGCGGCGGGGGCGAGGGCGGATGCGAGGGCGGCGAGGGTGGCGAGGGGGGAGGCGGCGAGGGAGGCGGAGGCGAGGGCGGCGGCGG
>Ga0210244_101699_pt1 | contig 16795 bp, 12 predicted proteins | sample ChrtobMetaP3_0mM_FD_155473 | JGI IMG/M metagenome (GOLD analysis project Ga0210244, IMG submission 155473) | Chrysochromulina tobin associated microbial communities from unialgal haptophyte culture, Seattle, Washington, United States - P3_0mM | ecosystem: Host-associated > Algae > Haptophytes >...
GCGCGCATTCTGATCCTGGTCAGCGGCTCCGCCGCGTTTGTCGTGCCCCACCCTCCTCAGACCCGTACTGTCTAGAATAGGGGACTCAGAGCTCGGCCTCACAAGGCCAGCTCTCGGGGCTGATTATTACTTAACATCCCTAACAAGTGTGATGCACAGAGAAGACCCGTGCCGTGCTGCTGGGCTGGGCTGCTCCAGCCTGGGGCGTGCGAGCGACCGCCGACCCCGGACTAGGGACTTACGAAATGGATCAAATGGATCATATTAAACGAAAAGAGAGCGGATAATGGGAGGAAAATGTGATATGTATGAGAAATCAATGTGAGTTCGTATGCTATACAAATTCAAATCACGTATCACCTGAGAGTCCATCACCCTTTCACCGAGCGTCGAGAACTCGACCCCCCTCGAGCGGACTACGTGGCGACACGCCGGCCAACCATCTCCAAGCGCCACGCGAGCACCTCCTTGTGGAACTGAATGAGGCGTAGCTCCTCCTCGGACGGGATGCGCGCCGTCGTCGGAACGAGCGCGTGGTCCTGAGAAGGGCCGTCGCCACCAGCCTGCGCATGTGCTTCCTCAATGCTCGGTTCGTCAACGGCCCTGCTGCTCGATGCGGTGCCCGTCCAGAGCCAGAAGGCGCCTCCCGCGTCCACAAAGCCGAGCGCGCCCAGCACACCGGCCGCCCGCGGCAGCGCAAGCAGCTGGCGCACATTGGCGTTCTGCACGTTCAGCCGGTGGTAACTGACGTCTCGAGGTCTGCGTACTTGGGCAGAGAGTAGCATCACCAGGGTGTGTAGCGCACGCCCAAACGCGTCGGGCTGGCCCGCCTGGGTGCAGCCCGCCTCGATGGCATCCAGGGCGGCACCGAGCGCCGCCGCGCGCTCGTGCGTGACGCCCGGTGGCGGTACGGGCGGCGGCGGCAGCACGCTCGATGGAGTCTGGAAGGCAGGCAGGCTGGCGGGCGGGCTGTTGGGCTGAGCGTCCAGCCGCCGCAGCTCTTCACGCATGGCGTTCAGTGCCAGCTCGGCACGAGTCGAGGGCGTCGTCGAAGGCTCCGCCGCAGCCGCTGGAGCATCGCGCGACTGGTCACTACCCGCTGGCTGTGCGTTAAGGAAGCCGCCGCGCTCGCGGCTGTGCAGAGACGCGACGGCGTACGCGACGGCGCCGATCGCTGCGGCACCGACGGCGCCGCCCAGCAGCAGGAGCGAACGGGCATTCCAGCCGCCATCCGCCGCTGCCGGCGCGGCTGCTGTTGGGGCGGCCGCTGCCGGCTCGGCTGCCGTCTGTGCAGCTGCTGCGCATGTACTGGCATGGGCATCGTCACCTCGTGCAGCTGCACGCTTGACTGCGTCGTCGATTTGCGCAGCTGACAACCCTTTGGCCTCGAGAAACGCACGCTTGGTGGCCAATGGCGTGTCGATCACCGACTCGTGCACCAGGAAGCGAACAGCCTGCTCTGTGAGCGCTTCGTTGCTTCCCGTAGCAGTGGTTGGCGATTGATGTGCTGGAGCGGATGGCGGCGGTGGTGTGTACCCGCGCTCCCACGGCTTCTTTGGTGGTGCTCCTATTGATGACGCGTCGGGTGCAACAGGTTCCGAATCCAGCGTGGCCGCATTGGGAATTGACATGGCGTTCACGCGGCGCGACGGGAGGGAAGCGGGAAGCCCCGAAACGCCGCGAGGGAACTTCGATCTGCGACAACGAGAAGGCAACTGCCCGAATTCGAGTTGGGATCGACCATTCACACTCGCGCCACACCGCGGCGATTGGATCGGCGGCCGACCGGGTGTGGTTGGTGCACGACGGCCGTCGCCACGGTCGTGGTCGCGGACCCGCAGGGCGCACGATCCTCTCGCGTTTCGACTGTGAGAGCTGCACCGACTGTCGTCGCCGCAGAGGTCGCCACACAGGTCTCCTCCAAGAGGAGGCGCAAGAAGAGGAAGAAGAAGAAGTCCGGCATGAAGTTACTGGTCTCCAATGCTTCGACTCGGGCCGTGGTGACCATTGAGGGCACGGCCACGGGCTGGGACCTGAAGACCAAGGTATCCACGCAAACGAACGGCACGTGGCCAACCGAGCGGCAGCTTCTGCAGCTTCGTGGCGAGGCGATTGCCGACGAGCTCACTTTGGCAGAGCAGGGCGTCCTTGATCGCGACCGCATCGAGCTGTGCGATGCCTCTCAGGTCACCGGCGAGGCGGCAGCTGACGGCGCGGACGTGGCGGCATCGGACGGACCCGGTTCAGACGTGCTCGTCGAGCGTGCGTTCATGGTCATGGATGCGACCGAACGCTCGCTCGACGAGCTCGCGCAGCAGGTGAAGCAGCAGCAATACGTGCACCAGGAGCACTTCACGCGGCTGCTCGAGAAGCTCGACACTCTCATGCTCGAGGGCCTGAGTGACGAGGCGCGTGCGCTGGTGCGGCCGCAGCGCAAGGCCCTGGCGCGCCGCATCGAGGAGATCTCCGAGACGGCGGCCGCCATCCCGCGTGCCCGATGAGTGATCCAAAGTTCCACTGAGAGACACACCTTGACGGCCCACGGCCCACCAAACCGGCTGTCGAGCCTCTCGCGGCCTCGTTTCTTAATTTCTTGTCTTAGTAAGTATCACCGCACCTCGCCACCGCACCTGGCCACACGCCAATTTTCAGTGCGGTGCCCTTGCTAGTACGAAGTACCGTCGTAACTCGGAAAGAGGCCGCACAGCGCACTGAGACGCAGCTCTCGTGGACTGGCGCATATGATCGCTGCGCGGACGCGCTCACGCGTCAAAGACGCAGCTCAGGCTGTGCTCGTCGCGAGATGAGCGCCCAATCGTGGCGGTGAACCGGCCCGTCGCACGCCGCCACTCCTCTGAGGTGACGTCCCACACGGCGAGGTCGCGGTCGGAGAGCTCGAAGAGCAGCTCCTGCGCCTGGCCGGGCGCGAGCGGCGCCGTCTTGGCGAAGCCGCGCAGCAGCAGCGCCGGCTCAGCGTAGCCCGGCGGGAAGGCGAGGTAGAGCTGCGCCACCTCGGCGGCAGGGACAGCGCCGCTGTTGGTCACGTTGATCCGGAGTTCGAGGGCGGGCGTCTCTGCGCCCGCTGCGCTCGCTGACATCGGCGGCGGATGGGGCGGTGGCCGTGAATGACCGGCCGCAAGGACGCAGCAGTGCTTGTCCTCGCAGCCGAGCGCTCCCTGGCCACATGAGGCCTCATCGTCGCTCCCGTACGCGTGGCGGCAGCACGCGCCGGCCGTTCCACAGAAGCCGCTGCGGCACGAGCCCGAGGTTTTGTCGCACTCCCACCAGCACTCCTCGCCCGCGTGCCGGACGGGTGGCCCTGCGCCTCCCATCTCGGAGGGCGTGATGCTACGCAGGCTCGCGGCCGGGCGGGCGTGCGTGGGGCGGCTTCCCGCCCACTGGTACGAGAAGCTCGAATAGCTCAGACCGAATCCGAACGGGTAGTCGACCTGGCGCCCGATGAGCCCCTTCCACCCGACGCCCAACCCCTCGGTGTATTCGATCACACTCCCACGCGACGGTGCGATTGTGTCAGACTGGGCATGTGGGAAGGAGACGGGGAGGCGTCCGGAAGGGGAGACGCGCCCGAAGAGCACGTCGGCCGCGGCCGCGCCGGTCACCTGACCCGAGCTGAAGAGCACGAGCACCGCGTGCGCGTCGGCGGCCCATTCGGCGGTGATCGCACCCGGCGCGAGTGCGAGGACGATGAGCGGCGGCAGCAGCTCACCGTCGGCGACACGCCGCGTGCGCTCGCGCCCGAGCTGCACGAGGAACTGGTGCTGATCGAGATTGAGAGAGGATCGGTCGGTACCCTCGCGTGACCAAGCGCCGCCGCACGCGATGGCCACGTCGCACGCTGCAGGCGAGCGCATCAAGGCGATCGCGGCGTCCACGTCATCCTTATCTTCGACGCGGAGCGACCCAATCTCTCCCGCGCTCGCACCTGATGAGGGAGGCAATCATCCTAATGAGGGAGGCAATCATCCTAATGAGGGAGGCAATCATCCTAATGAGCGACCCAATCTCTCCCGCGCTCGCACCGGCCTGCAGCCCACGCAAGATGGTCCACTGGTCGTCTGAACCCGACTTAACTGCGCCGCTGCCCCCAACCATGTAGTAGTCGCCGGCGTCCCAAGGCCAATGCGCGTCGAAGAAGCCTGCATGACAAGCGGAGCCGAGCAACGCCACCTTGGCACCGCGCGCGAGCGGCAGCACCGGCGCCGTCGGTGAGGTGATCGTCTTATTTGGGCCGGCGCCGCCAGCGGCGCCTAGTGCAACACGAGAGAGCCCCAAGACAGCCGATGCGCAACGACCGCCGCAGACGCCGCTGCCGCTATCGCCCTGGCCGGGCGCGCGACTGCGGCTGCTCGGGCCATTCTTGAGCAGCACGGCCGCTTCGGCCGCCACCTGCCTCGCCACTGCCACGTGCTCCGCGCTCGTTGCACGCTGCTGGTAGAGGAGGAACTCGCAGTCGTGCCCAGGCGTGCAGTGCGGCCCCTCGTCCCATGCGCCGCTCCTCAGCATGCCGCTCAGCACGTGCTCCGCCATCAAGGTCTCGGCTCCGCCCGCCTGCTGCACCTTGCGCAGCTCGAAGGCGCCGTCCGTGCCCGGATGCTCTTGGTCAAGGCCGTGGCTCCCATAGTGCGGTTCAATGTGCGCCCACCAATCGGTGAGCACGAAGCCCTTAAAGCCCATCTTAGTCCGCAGGTGGTCGTTGAAGAGGCGTGGCGAGCCGCCGCAGGCCCACGAGCCATTGACCTTGTTGTAGCTGCACATGACCGCGGCGGCGCCCGCCTTCACGGCCGCCTCAAACGGCGGATAGTACACCTCCCACAGGGCGCGATCTCCTGCATTCGAGCTCTCGGAGTTGCGATTCGTCTCTTGGCTATTGAGCACGAAGTGCTTGACGCATGCGGCGACGCCCGCACCCTGGACGCCCCGCACATACTCGGCCGTGAGTGCGGCGCCCAAATAAGGGTCCTCGCCGCTCAGGTACTCTGCGTTCCGCCCGTTCATCGCGACGCGTGCGACGTTGACCCCCGGGCCGAGGATGACATTCGCGCCCTTGGCCTTGAACTCCTCTCCGATTGCGCGCGCGTACCGGGAGACGAGGGCGCGGTCCCAGGTCGCCGCGGCCGCGAGGGCGCTCGGAAAGCTCGTGACTGTGCCGGTGATGCGCGAGTGCATCGTGCGGAAGCCGGCGCCCGCATCCTGCAGCCGAATCGAAGGGAGACCGAGCCAGGCTATGCCGCGGATGTTGCCGGTGTAGTGGCCGTAGCGCTGCGTGTAGCCATCCCAGCCGTAGCCGCGCAGGAGCTGGCCCTTCTCGTCCGCAGTGAGCCGATTGTGCGCAAGCTCGTGCGCCGCCGCCTCTGGCGAGCCGCCGAACCGACGCCACAGCGCGTGCGCGTCGCTCACCGCTGCGTCCTTCCCTACCAGACTCAGGGGCGCTGGAGGTGGGAAGGGCATGAGTGGCTCATTATGAGCTTCCGCGGAGGCCTGAGCGAGCGGGCCCAGGAGTGGTAGGTGCGGTGGCAGCGGCGCTGGAACCGCTGGAGGCGGCGGTAGAGCCTCTGGCGGCAGCGGCAGCAGCATCACTGGAGCCTGCGGCAGTGGAGCCTGCGGCAGCGGCGGCGGCGACGGCGGCAGCGGCGGCGGCGGCGGCGGCGACCATGAATATGACGGGGATGCCGGCGGCAGTGCGGGCAGTGTAGAATTGCTCGCGTGCTGCTCCGGAATGGCATAGATGGCCAAGAGGGACAACGCCGTGACGAGCGAGCCCAGGAGGAGGGCAAGGCACGAGTCTGTAGCCATCTGGCGCCATCCGTAAACGATTGTGGGTATAGACGGCGCCGACTCCTTAGCTGCTGGCTCCTCATGCTTCTCATTTGGCGTCGGCTCCTCAGCTGCGGGCTCGCCATTCCTCTCCTCATCCTCCTCGTCCTCCTCTTCATCCTCGTCCTGCTCCACAGACCTCGTCTTCCAGGCTAGGTACGAACGCGTTGACGGTGTTGAAGCATCAGCATCTTGTGACGAAAGTCGAGCGAATCGAGTGCCTTTGCGGCCCACCCGACGTCCATTGGGTTTGGGCATGGGTTCAGCGTCCGGCGCGACCGCGACGTGCGCCCCACATTTTCATACATGTACAGTATTTTCCTAATGAAGCGAACCACACGAAGCATCGGACGAAACGCGCCTTTACTTGGTCACGGGCTTAATATATTTAGAAAACAGCGCTGATACAGTGACATGCACGAAGTCATGCAGACAGGATCCCGAACCACCCTGCGGTAACCCTGCGGTCAGACCCGCTGGCCGGCCGCCCACTTGCCCTCCCGGCGGACGGGCATCGGCAGCCCGAGGCGCTCGACACGGCGCTCGGCCTCCTCGAGCGAGATCGTCTTCATCACCTTGCCGTCCTTGCCGCCATTTGAACATTTGACCATCTGCCATGCGCTCTGCCCATCGGCCGTCCACTTTACGCCCTCGCCCACATCTGTGCCTGCCTTGTAGAACCCCACCTCGATGCGGCCGTTGGCATACAGGAACGTCCCGCGCCCCTCGTACTTGCCAGCCTTGAACTCGCCCTCGTAGACGTTGCCGCTGGCATACCGGTAGATGCCGCGCCCCTCCTCCTTGCCAGCCTTCCACTCGCCCTCGTAGACGGCGCCGCTGGCATACCGCTCGATGCCGCGCCCCTCCTTCTCGCCAGCCTTCCACTCGCCCTCGTAGACGGCGCCGTCGGCAAACCGGTAGATGCCGCGCCCCTCCATCCTGTCAGCCATCCACTCGCCCTCGTAGACGTCGCCGTCGGCGTACACCTTCTCCCCGCGCCCCTCCCTCTCCCCGGCCGCATTCCTCTCGCCGACGTACTCGCCGGTCTGCACCTCGCCCGAGCCCGCCATCGCGTTGTTAATCTTGGTGATGTAGTCCTCGAACAGCCGCACGACCTTCGCACGGTCGGCCTCGCTCGAAAAGGCCGCCGATCGGATGCTCGAGCGCACGCGCTCGATGCGAGGCGCCATGCCCTCGCTCCCGCCGTACTGCTCGCGCGCCGCCTCGGGCGCCGCGCCGTCAATGTCGACCAACTTGGGCGGCAGCCGGTCGAGGATCGCCTTCAGCTTCGGAAAGTAGGCGCCACGCGCGACCCCTTCGGTGGCCACGCCGGTCTCCTCGCAGCACCATCCGCGCGCGCCATACGGGCGCGGGACGTGGAGCGTCTGCAGGCGCGTCGCGCCGTTGACAATCGACTGCCCTCTGGCCGCCGCGCGCTCGGCCTCGGCGTGGCTCTGGAACCGCGCGCGCCACCGGTCCACCTTCTCGTCGCGCGACACGCTTGCGAGCGCGCCGTGGTGGGCGAGCCCGCTGCGCACGTCTTGCTCGGTCACCGCGGCGCCGTAGACCACGACCACCCCGTCGAGAGACGCGGGGCGGGCGGGGACTCGGGTGTGCCGGATCACCGTCGTCGAGAGCACCGACGCGTACGTGAGCGCCATCACGCCGAGCGCCTCGCCGAACACCGCCTCTTCGCTCGCGCTGCGCGGCTCCTGCGGCAGGCAGGGGCAGTCCCAGAAGACGCCTTTCACGTGTTCGCCCAAGGCGCTCAGCAGGTACCGGCGGACCGCGGCCAGGTACTCGCCCGTCGGGTCGTCGCCGTCGGGGGTGTCCCATCCGTACGTCAGCGAGGCGATCTCGCGCTCGTAGCTGCCGTGCACCTCGATCGAGCGCTCGGGCGACAAGAAGAGCCGCACTCCGCGCTCGCGCTCGAACTGTTCGAGGTCCTGCCGGCGCATGATCTTTGCAATGGTGCCGTCGCGGATGCGGTCGGCGTCGACGAGCTTGACGGCGCTCGAGCGGAGCGCGTCGACGAGCGGCTTGTCGAGCGCCACGAGTTTCGGGAGCGCCTGGTGCTCGCTCAGGTGCACGACGGACGCCCTCTTCTTCGGCGGCGGTGATGCGGGTGGCGGAGGCGGCGGAGGCTCCCAGAGCGACGGGGGCTTAGGTCGCGGCGGCGGGGGCTTAGGTCGCGGCGGCGGAGGCGCGGGTGGCGCAGGCGGCTCTGCTTCAAGTGCCTTTATGATGTCCGCTTTGTTCCCGTTCGGCGGGCAGCATGTGGCCCAGCCTTTGCCTACCACTTTGATGCCACGTTTTCCAGCGAGCTCTTTCAGGTCCTCGAGGTCCATGTCGTCGTACATTTCCGAGCTCGGCCTCACGCTGGCGGAAGAGGCCATTCCGCACTCAGGGCCACTCCCGCCGTGCTCGACTGCGACGAGGCTCGCTCGTACGTCCTCAACTGCGAGGCGGTCCTCCCGTACCTGCTCCGCGACGAGGCTTGCCCGTACGTCCTCAACTGGAATGCCGAGGTCTGCTGCTATACGCTCCGAAGGGGTCCTCTGGGGCATGAGAGGATCCGTGTTGACTACGAGGCGCTCCGCCGTTTGGCAAGAAAGTGGCAACATGACCAGCCTCGGTCCGGCTAGAGATGGCGGGGGAGGTGGTGGGACAGGGCCGGAGATGGCGAGGCTCGCAGCGAGAGCTGCAACAAGCTGAGCGTCGTCTGCCTCTTGCTGCGCCTTTGCCGCCGCCGCCGCCTTGTCCGCCGCCGCCTTGGCCGCAGCCGCCGCTGACTGCCCAGGCGTCGCCTGCAAGTGCTGCGAACACGCGCACACGCACACGCACACGGCGCACGCTCAGCACGCGTCGTGGCCATCGGGGCAATCTTGGAACCCGGTGCCTTCTTGATTGCCACTGATTGCAATTGATGGCTACTGATGGCCACTGATCGCCAATGATGGTCTCTGATTGATTTTGATGACCTCTGATAGCCTCTGAGTGCCACTGAGGCCGGTGAGGCCTGCTGAGGGTCTCTGAATACATCTGATGACCTCTGATTGCACGCGAATCGGGCGCACCTCGTGGGTTGCCGGCTGGGCGAACCTGCGGCTGCTGCGGCTGGCCGTACTGCCCGCCGCCGCCGCCGTGTTGACCGTACTGCTCTCCGGCTGGGCGAACTGCGGCTGCTGCGGCTGGCCGTACTGCCCGCCGCCGCCGCCGTATTGACCGTACTGCTCGGCGGCGAACTGCGGCTGCTGCGGCTGGCCGTACTGCCCGCCGCCGCCGCCGTATGGACCGTACTGCTCGGCGGCGAACTGCGGCTGCTGCGGCTGGCCGTACTGCCCGCCGCCGCCGCCGTATTGACCGTACTGCTGCGGCGGCTGGAAGCCGCCGCCGCCGTATTGCCCGTACTGCTGCTGCTGCGCACACACACACGCACACGTATGATGATCACTCAGCACACACACAGTGACGGCCCCATAGGTGGCGATTGCGCGGGTGGTAAGAATTGCAAAGGTGGTGGTAAGGTTTGGTTTACAGGGCTGGAGATGTCGAGGCTCGCAGCGATAGCCGCCGCACGCTGAGCATCTATGAAGCCGAACGCAGAACCGCCACCGCCCAACGGCGATACCTGGGCGCTGCCGCCACCGCCATCAAAAAAGCCGAAGGCCGAAACCAGCGGCGGTGACGGCTCAGCGGCGGCGATGAAGCCGAAGGCAGAGTCGCCGACAGCGGTCGACGGTGACACAGGGGCGCTGCCGCCACCGCCATTGCCCCCAGCCATGAAACCGAAGGCAGTTCCGCTGAAGGCAGAGTCGGACGGTGGTGCCATAGGTAGGCATGGGCACGAGGCCCGCGGCATGGGCACGGACGGCGGCGGCATGGGCACGGACGGCGGCGGCGGCGCGGCCGGCGGGGGCGCGGCCGGCGGGGGCGCGGCCGGCGGGGGCGCGGCCGCTCGAACCATGATTTGGGACCATGTTTTGGAATTGCTCGAAACATGGAATTGCTGGCCGGCGCAGAGGCCCCAGGGGATAATTACTTGCCTGATGCCCGAGGGCGTCTGGATCTGGTGCGGCATGCCGCCCTGCATGCCCGCGGGCACGGTGACTGCCATCGTCTGCATTTGTTCGTGTCGGTCGTCCAGTCTCTCCCAGACCGTCTGGCCACACGCCGCCTTGTCCGCCGCGGCCTTCATCGCCTCCAAGTGCTGCGAACACACGAACACGCAAACGCACGGCGCACGCTCAGCACCCGTCGTGGCCATCGGGGCAATCTCGGAACCCGATGCCCTCTTGATTTCCACTGATTGCGATTGATTGCTACTGACGGCCACTGATTGCCAATCTCTGATTGCTTTTGATGGCCTCTGATGGCCTCTGAGTGCCACTGAGTGCCACTGATGGCCACTGAGGGCCTATGATGCCTGCTGAGGGCCTCTGGATACATCTGATTACTACCTCTGATTGCACGCGAATCGGGCGCACCTTGTGGGTTGCCGGCTGGGCGAACTGCGGCTGCTGCGGCTGCTGCGGCTGCTGCGGCTGCTGCGGCTGGCCGTACTGCCCGCCGCCGCCGCCGTATTGACCGTAATGCTGGGCGGCGAACTGCGGCTGCTGCGGCTGGCCGTACTGCCCGCCGCCGCCGCCGTACTGACCGTCGTCGTCGTCGTCGTCGTCGTCGTCGTCGTCGTCGTCGTCGTCGTCGTCGTCGTCGTCGTCGTCGTATTGACCGTACCGCTGAGGCGACTGGAAGCCGCCGCCGCCGTATTGCCCGTACTGCTGCGGGCCATACTGCTGCGGCCCATACTGCTGCTGCGAGCCATACTGCTGCGGCTGGCCGTACTGCCCGCCGCCGCCGCCGTATTGACCGTACTGCTGCGGCGGCTGGAAGCCGCCGCCGCCGTATTGCCCGTACTGCTGCTGCTGTGCACACACACACACACGCACATGACGGTGATCACTCAGCACGCGATGTGGCCATCGCGACCGTCTTGGGTCCGTTTGCCCTCTGATTGCCAGGGAGTGCCTATGATTTACCTCTGATGGCCTCTGATTGCCTCTGATCACCTCAGAGGCACTGCTAGCGCCGCGAGCCGAAGACGAATCGCGCCCAATGATGCGCGCGATGAGCTCGGACTTGTTGCCGCTCAGCGGAAGTTCCATGTCGTCGAGGATGTCCTTGAGGTCGTCCATGAGGAGATTGTCATAGCTGATGCGCGCCGTCACGAGGCGAGAGATGAGCTCGCCCTTGTTGCCGCTCTTTGGCACGCCAAGCTTCTCACAAAGGTGGCGCAGCTCCGGCAGACTGAGGATCTCGAGGTGCGCCGAGGGCACTCGGGACATTTTCCCGTGTGAAGCGACCTGGGTAGCGAAGTATCGGACGAAACGCGCCTTGTTGGTCACGCGCATGCAATAGGTGTAAGGGGGGGAAGGGGGGGAAGGGGGGGAAGGGGGTATTCGTAGGGAGGTGCGAGATTGATACGTGGCGCGCCGCGCCGCTGCACGATGTGCGCCATGCCTGCCGCGCAAGGGGCTCCAGCGCGCTTGTCCAGCCCGGCGAGCTGTGCGCGCAGCGCCGTCGCGATCGAGGCGAGGGGCGCGGCAACGGCATAGTCGGCCAGCACCGCCCGGTCCGCCTCGCTCGGCCGGAGCGCGTCGCGCACGACGTGCGCGACCACACCGTCGCGCACGACGCCGTCGACGCGGCGCAGCAGAGCGACCACGCTGCCGAGCGCCTCGCCCGCGAGCTCCCACAGGGCCATCGGCCGAGCGACGAGCTCGGCCTTGCCGGCGGTGGCGAGGCGCTTGCGGAGGCCGAGCTGCAAGGCGATCTCGGCCAGACCCTGCCTGTGGCTTGGCGCGCGCGCCCTCGTCGCGGCACTCGACGGCGAGACGCTCCATCAGGTTGATGAGCTCGATCTCCTTCTCGAGCCGCGCGCGCGCCGCGGCGGCGCCACCATCGAAGACGGCGCCGGGCACGGGAGGCACGTAGAAGTTGTGGGTCCACTCGGCAAACCCGCGGCACGGCACCGCGATGCGGGCACCGGGGGGGTCCGCCACGGACTTCCAACACTGCCTCAGCCGCTCCGAGCGCATGAGCGGCCGCGATGCGGCCGTCCACGTGGCTTGGCCGTCGACGCCGCCGAAGCACTTGATGGCGACGGCCGTGGTCGTGTCGCCGTGGCGGAGCTCGACGGTCGTGCCTCCACCCACGCCTCCCGGCGCGTTCGACGCGCTTCGGGATGCGGCACATGACACTCGTCGGGGGGTATGGAAACGCAGAAGTTCTCAGAGTACGCGTGGTCCATCGGTGCCTCTAAGAACGTGCTGAGGCTGGGCACCGACGACAGCGGAGGACGCGCGATGGAGGACGCGGCCCGCGTGTGGAAGACGCTAGACGGCGACGGCACGAGCCTGCGCGAGCGAAGGGAGCCTCATCATCACGGTGGCGCGGATCGGCCTGAACGGCCAATGGCAGGCGATCTTCGCACCCAAGGGCGAGGATGCCTATCTTCGTACTATCTTCGCACCCAAGGGCGAGGATGCCTATTCGCTCCTCCAACTCATGCGAGGGGGGGCGTCCCTTGGGGCGGCGCAGCCCGAGGCGCGCCTCCTCCTGGCCTTCCACCGGCTGCGCCGCGGCAGCGCCTACTGCCGCCGGCTGGCCCATCGCAAGCCGGCGCGTGCCACGCCCGTGCTCTGCCTCGACGCGGTCGACTACGCGCGCATGTGCCGGCTCGTAGCCACATGCTGAGTGTGGAGGCTTACACTGAGTGTACTGAAAGGTGTCCGCGTACTGTGCTGCACGCATGTAGCAAGGCATCATTGTACTGGGAGACGTCGCACGTCGCGGTGAGCTGGTCGGTATAGCGTGTAGTGATGATGTGCGTACTGTCTGCTGACCCAGAGACGCTCGGTACGTGTAGAGCGGTGTCGGCGTGCGGACTGCGGAGTGTTGTACTGGATCGGAGGTGCTGCTGTACTGGATCGGTGACGGCATGCGCGCGAGGAAGTTCTGCCGGCCGGACGACACGGCCGTCACGGGCCCGAGTCCAGCTCAGCTCTTATGTGAGGACGGGTGTAAGAGTATGAAGAGGTGTTAAAGTGATTTGTTGAAACAGCCTGATGTTTTAGTCATTAATAGTCTATTAAATTTTCAAAAGTGCCCAGGACGGGGTTTGAACCCGCGCCACTTGACGTGACAGGAGCCTAAATCCTGCGCCTTAGACCACTCGGCCACCTGAGCAAAACATAATCATCATGTTGGCAATCGTAATTAATACTTATAAGCATGCTTTTAAGAGGCAAATGGGCGAGTAAGTGTCAAATTTCTGCGTCGAATGCAGCTCTCGTCATGAAAATGCTATAGTGAGCCAAGGAACAGAACGCCTTTTTAGGGCTGGCGCTCGTGCTCCTGTGCGGACATAGGGCGGCGAACGAAGCTTGGCCTTGGTGAGCAGTTGCATGCACGAGCTGGACGGACACAAGGTCGGGCGAGGGGAAGGAGCGACGTGGTGAGCGACGGCAAGGGGCGCCGTGGTGAGCATACCTTCCGGTCGGCCTCCGCGTTGGTCTCAATCTTGACCTGGTAGAGGCCCAAGAGTAGCCGACGGCACATGAAGATGTTCATCGCCCTCACACGTCCTTTCGGTTGAGAACTTGATCTCGCACAGCGAGGTTGCCGCCGAGGTAGGCAACGGCTTGGACGGGTCGAGCTTGCCGAAGAGGTGCCGTCCTAAGCGCCAGTGCTGCGCGCGAAGCTCAGCTGCGACTGCCCAGCTTGGCATCCTGCATCGGCGGTGCCGCACCCGTGCCGCCGTCGCCGCCGCCGCCGCTGCCGCCCGCGCGCCGTCGGCCGCCCTTGCCGCCGCTGCCGCCGCCGCCGTCATCGTCGTCGTCGCCACCGCCGCTGCCCTTGCCTCCCTTGCCCTTCTTGCCACCGCCCCCTCCGCTCCCGCCGCTCCCGCCCCCGCCGCCCCCGCCGCCGCCGCTCTTCCTCTTGCTCTTCACTTGCCAGTCCTTTTCGCCCGCCATCAACGCTTTCCGTTCCTCATCAGTCAGATTCGGATCCATCAACTTGTCTAGCAGCGCTTGCTGACGTTTCATCTCGCGCTCCATCTCCGATAATCTCCGGCGCAAGTCGTCTTCGACGTCGCCGCCGCCGCCGCCGCCCTTCTTGCCGCCCTTGTGTGCTCTTGGCCTCTAAACGCGCGACCTGACGAGGGAGGCAATCAAGAGGTCAGCAGAGGCAATAGAGGCACTCCGAGGCAATCAGTGGCACTCCGAGGCACTCAGAGGCACCGCGAGGCACTCGGCGCACCTTCTTCTCGAGCGCTTGCAGCTCGGCCAATTCCTCGGGCGTCAACTCGCATGCATTAAGGCAGGCAATCAGGGAGGCAATCAGGGAGGCAATCAGGGAGGCAATCAGGGAGGCAATTAGGGAGGCAATTAGGGAGGCAATCAGGGTAACTACCTGCCGCCTGCCGTCACTTTTAGAGAGGCAATTAGGGAGGCAATCAGGGTAACTACCTGCCGCCTGCCGTCGTTTGAGCTCGGCGATACGAGCTTGTGCGGCATCGAGCTCGGCCGCCTCCGCCGTGTTCAGCCCGCCACCGCCACCGCCGCCACCGCCGCCGTCGCCGTCGCCGCCGTGCGCCGTCGAGCGCTGCATACGAGCCATACAGGTTGACCACCTTGGTGAGCAGCGCGGGCCAGAGCTCGTCGGCCGCTGCCAAAGAGCCACCATGCCGTCCGGGCCGCTCGGCGCTCGGAGCGAGCGCCGAATAACAACGTAGTGTCTGGAGCTCGCAGTAGGAGACCGTGGTGGGCGGAAACTAGCCCCAGCGTTGCATGTCGCGCGGCATTGGCGCGCGGGCTTCCGCAGCGGCGGCCGGTTGCGCGCGTACGCACTCAGCGCCGAGTTGAACACGTTGAACACGTTGAACACGTTGAACTCGGCGCGTACCCGGCGTACGTTGGCTGAGCCCATCGCCTGCACCTGCTGCAGCGTGCGTGTCGCTTGGCACCCCTCACAGCAATGGCGACTGCGGAGCAGGTCCGACGGCCGAGTGTCGTTCACGTCTAGGACGGCGATTGGTACGTCGGATGTAGCCTCATTCGGATCGTCGCCCTTTGATCTATCGTACTCCACCACGCCATGAGCATGGCAGCATGCTCGATGAAGATGAAGAGTATGAAGACGAAGTGCTGTACGAGCGCCGCGGCACGCCCGTTCTGCGCATCGCGCGACCGGAGCTCTTCATGCCCACACCCTGGACGAGATGGCTCTGGACTGGAGCCTCAAACTTGAGTTCATGGCCTCGAGCATGCGCTGCGACGGGGTAGCGCATCTCGATTATGGCGGTGCGCGGTCCGCGGGGTTATTTTGGGCTTTCTTGTTACATGTAACAGCGAAACAGGACACAGTGATTTTGGGCTTTCTTGTTAACAGCGAAACAGGACACAGTGAAGACCGGGAACCGAATCTAAGACACGCTCTGGGAAGCGTTAAGCGGGTAAAGGTTAGAGCAACCGGTGATTTTGGGAACTAGACGAACGCCGCGGCGCAAGAGCGCCGCGCCGAGCTCACCAAAGTTTTGTGTGCTCAACACGGAGTTTTGGACCCACGCGTGGTATGCCGCGTCACGCGGCGCCCTGTTGAGCGGTTTTGCGCATTGAACGCACAGCGCAAAACCGCTCGTCACGGCGTGTCGAGACCGCTCAACAAGGGTTGTCGCGGGGCTCCACGGCAGGCGGCGAACCGGGCTCATGAGGGTGCGAGCCTCGCGTGCCTCACGCCACAACGAGTGGCAGCAGCGGGTGCCGCACTGTTAGCGGCAGCGGCAGCAGCAGCAGCGGTAGCAGCAGCAGCAGCAGCGGCAGCCGCAGCCGCAGAGGCAGCAGCAGCGGCAGCGACGGCCGCCGCGGCGGCAGCACCGTCTGCTGCCCTCGCCGCCCGAGCCATTTTACGCAGCCCCTTCGGGCGCCGCCCTCTCCGTTCACCCCGGCGCCCCCCTGCTGCTTTGCCGTCCAGACCGGCAAGGTCGATGACAAAATCCTCGTACTCGGCAATCGAAGAAGATTGACGAGGTCGCGGACAAGCTCAACGAGGTACACAAGAAGGTCGATGACAAAATCCTCGAACTCGGCAAGAAGATTGACGAGGTCGCTGGCCAGATGATGAGCGAGTTCGGCGAGAAGATGGAATCGCTCAACGGCCAGATGGACGTACTCATCTCTTCGATCCACCGCAACGCCGTTGCTCCTATCAGTTCGGTCCAAACTTCTACCACGGCCGATCTTGAAAGCCGCCACTCCAAAAAGCGCGCCCGCAAGGGGGGAGAAGCATCTGGCTCTCTCGATCTGGCATGACTGAGCCCAATTCAACCAAGACCTTGCACGCTCCTCGCCCGCTGGTCGTGCGTTTGGGTATGTGTTATGTCCCAGCGTTTACGATTGGATGAACACAATCGACAGACACACACTATAATTTATTCCCCATTGTCGTGATGCCCACATGTGACCTGGCAACGTGGCGTCGCCGGTGGCGCGTGGCGGCAGCCGTCACATATGATAATGATAATATTCATCAGGACCATCAGGACCATCATCTCCCGCCCATTCATCATCTTCCGCCCATTGCCACCAACTCAGCATGCTGTCGATGTCGCTGTCGTCAGACTCCTCAGGTAGTTTGAAGTAGTCTGAAGGCAAGGTCCAAAATGACAGTGCTGTGTTGTTGTCCTCATGTATGCGAGCACGATAACCAAAGATCCTCGACACAGGACACACGCGCGATCTTGCGCAATTCCTTGACCCCAGCGGCCAGCGCAGATCGTATGAGAGAGCTCGAAAAAGTCGATGATCAGCTCCCAGAGTGCATCAGGCAGTTCAGGCACTGAGTTGAAGTCTCCCGGTGCTTCACATTGGGGAGCAGCTAACTCAGGCCAAGACTTATG
>Ga0210244_101709_pt1 | contig 16663 bp, 7 predicted proteins | sample ChrtobMetaP3_0mM_FD_155473 | JGI IMG/M metagenome (GOLD analysis project Ga0210244, IMG submission 155473) | Chrysochromulina tobin associated microbial communities from unialgal haptophyte culture, Seattle, Washington, United States - P3_0mM | ecosystem: Host-associated > Algae > Haptophytes >...
GCCGGCGGGCGGGTGAAACTATAACATGCGTGCAACGTGCATGCATGCACGCATCCCATGAATATACAGAAGCATACTGTGCTTACCAAATCTGGCAAGCGAGATCCGTAATTGTGTGGCCCAGGAACGCCTTTCTGGGTCATCAATACTTCTGGGTCAATACTATTGACCCAGAAAGGTCGCCTTTCTGGGTCAATACTAATGACCCAGAAAGGTCTCCTGAGATTCTCCTGAGACGTCGCCCAAAGCGCGCGCATTCTGATCCTGGTCAGCGGCTCCGCCGCGTTTGTCGTGCCCCACCCTCCTCAGACCCGTACTGTCTAGAATAGGGGACTCAGAGCTCGGCCTCACAAGGCCAGCTCTCGGGGCTGATTATTACTTAACATCCCTAACAAGTGTGATGCACAGAGAAGACTTAGGAGTACGTGGTCGTGTACATGTTCAATACATTTTACTACACAGTAGCAGTAGGTCCCTACTAGTACATGTTGACCCACGTACTCCTTAGGGCTTACCGGGCTTAGGCTCGGCTTCCCGCTTAGGCGGGCGCGCCCCAGGAGGCCGACTTCCCTCAGAGTACTCCTCATCAACGCAACGCCCTCCCATCCCACGCCATTCGCTCACCTGATGCGCCATGCATGGGTTTCCTGGCGCCCTTGCGCGCGGCCTTGGCGAGCTTGGTTATAACCGTTGTACATGTACAGCTGGTGTGAGTTGTACCGCCGTGCCGTTGTGTACGACCGCCGTGCCGTTATACCCCGCTAGGCTCCAAGCTATGGCTCACCACGCGATGGCCTGCTGCCATCTCCTGACGAGCCAGCCGCGCGGGCCGCCTCTTCTGCTGCCGCCTCAGAGGCATTTTCGGGCGAGGAGGGGGATTCGTGTCCGTGCCCATGGGCACCGTGTCGTGCGGTGCGCCAGGCGCTGCCTTGCCGCGCTGGGACAGGTCGCTCATCTGCGCGGCGCAAGACGTCTTACCTGAACGCCGGTAGCCGGCTGCTTTGGGCTAGGCCGCCCGTGCATTGCGCAGCCCCTTCTCCCATAACGGCAGCGGCGCAGGAGCACCCGCGAGCGTGCACGAGTGCCTAGGCGAGAAGTGCTTAGGCGAGTGCTTAGGCGAGAGTTTAGGCAATTGCTTAGGCGAGGGCTTAGGCGAGTGCTTAGGCGAGTGCTCAGGCAAGTCCTTAGGCGAGTGCTTGGGCGAGTGCTTGCGATTCATCTCCGCCTCCTTTGCCGCGGCCGCCTCGGCCTGCGCACATGGAGTGGGTGTGAGATTGTGTGGGCTTGAGGAGAGGTTTCGAGTGAGTGAGGCAAGCGAGGGGGGCAGATCGGTGGTACCTGTTCGTGCGCTTTGTAGCGCTCTAAGCGCTCCCTGTTCGCCTCTTCCGCTGCCTCCTTGGCCGCCTGCTTGGCAGTCTCCGCCGCAGCCGCAGCCGCAGCCGCAGCCGCAGCCTTTGCCGTCGCCATCGCCACTTCCTCTGCCATCTTCGCCTTCGCCTTCGCCTCCGCCTTCACCGCCGCCTTTGCCCTAGCCTCTGCTTCTGCGAACACCGTCTGGACTCGAGAGTGCAAGGGTGGCCAGCTCCTACTCTGCAGGCGGCGGACGTTCTCCTGCTCTTGCACCTGTGCGACGCGCGACACCGCGACAAAGAGGCTCTGGCCCAGTACGAGCGTCGGGTCTGCACGCGTCGCGTGCTCGTCGAGCACGCTTTCCATGGTCCGGACCAGACGCTCGTGCGAGTGGTTCAAGATGAGCCTAGCCTCCTCGATGCTCTCGCTGCCCCTCACAGCAGCATCTGATGTGGTACGTAGCTCCGCGACCGCCTCCAAGGTCTTGCGCAAGATGTGCAACACCTGCGTACGCTTGGCGTCGTGCGGCCAACGGTAACGGTCGAGAAGCGCCCCAACCTCGTCGGCAGGAAGCCTGAAGCCTTGCTCGGTGATATGTTCGAGCGCGCCATTCGGAAGGATCCGCTGCTCCACGAAGCGCTTGAGGCCAGCGACGAGCGGCGCCGCGGTATGACTAGCCATCGAGCACGCGCGGCTGAGGGCATCGGTGATCTCTTGCACCTTGGCGAACGAGACCTCTGGCGCCATCGAGGTGTGCACACGCGAGATCACGAAGAGTTTCCCGCAGCACTCCTGAAAGGCGTCAGCGCTCTCTTTGGACATGTTCGCGTCGAGATAAGGGCGCAGCTTGGCCAGCCCGGCCTTAGAGTCCGCCTTGAAGACGGCATCGATGGCCTCTTCGTAGATCACGCTGAAGGCATCGTAGGCCCTCGAGGGTGGGCTGGGCGGGCTCAAGATGGGCGGCGACTCAGACGGTGGGCGTGCAGGGTGACCAGGCACGGACCATGGCGGACGATTCTGCTGTTTGTCCGACATGCCGACCAAACAGGGGTCGGAGGGGCGTCCTCCGATCCTGGGTCGGAGAACGGGGTTCCTCGACCCTAGGATTGCAGCCTCGCCCGACCGTCACTAATCAGGTGCAACTAATTAGGATTCGACCGACACTAATTAGGATTCTTCTTGAGGAATTTGGACTGTTTTTCTGATTAATGTCTGATTATCCAACAAGAACGCATAACGCGTAACGGTGTCTAATGTCGGTCCCGGCATTAAGTCCCGGCACTGGCACCAAGACGAGGTCACAGCGTCACCAGACAGTATAGTGCAGGCGTGCCTCGCGTCGATAGGTTGGCGCTCGCGAGACTCCCTCTCTCAGCTCGCTCACAGATGAGCGTTACACAGTCACAGATATCGCCGCCGCTGCCATCCTGCGACAATGGCTCCTGAGTGAGACCTCTCTTGAGTGACACTGAGCGTCTACAGTGCGCTCGACTCTCTTCCCTTCCTCTTCCCATGTGCGCGACCGCTCCTGTCCTCATGCTGTGATTCTTGCCTTGGTTGTGCGTAGTGTCTATGGTTTCGCGTGCTCGTCTCAGCCTGCTCCCTGCATGGCCTCCTCGGCCTCATCAAGGAGGGGCGGGGAAGGCGAAGTTCTGCTGGGCCGCTCCCGCCGCGAGGCTTGACGCCACGTTCACCATCTCGCCACTCTCCATCTTCTGGTAGATGGCGTTCGGGTCACTCTGACACTTGGTGACCGAGAATGCCTGGACCGACTTCTCGAGGTCCGCGCCGGTCATCTTCAGCGTGCCCTTGCCACCCATCGACTCGGTCGACAGACCGACCAGGTCGAGCGCGTCAGCGAGGCACTGGTCGGCACCCGCTGCGGAGGCCAGGCAATCGTCGATGACCATCTGGTCATCGGTGGACGGGTAGTGCGCGACTTCCAAAAAGGCGCTCGGCTCGCGCGCGATGCTGCAGTCGAACTGCGCGCCCACCGGACCGTTCGCCTGGAACACCGCGAACTGACGGTCACGCTCGTTGCGCGTGAGGGAAAAGGTCGCGATCTTGGGGTTGCTCTTCATCGACTCGAGCGCCTGCTTCCACGCGTTCATGGCGAGCTCGTTCTTCTTGGTGACGCAGAGCGAGTCGGGCGCATCGTCCTTCATGTTCTGGCCATACGTGGGCGCGTTGACAAACGACGGCATCATGTTGAACGTCACGACGCAGTCAGCGGGGGCGCACACATCCGCGGGCACGTTCTTGCAGATCTGATCGCGGATGCGGACGGCATACTCGCCGAAGTCGTACGGCAGGCCAGCGTACAGCGCCGGGCTGTCGCCGGCCATGTCGATGTGGGCGATGCCGCGCTTGAGGACGCGCGCGTTGTTGATGAACATGGTGCCATGGATGGCAGCGTGCGAGGTGAGCAGCGCGGCACGCGTGGTCAGAACGGGGTTGCTGCTCTTGATCATCGAGCCAGTGTCGGCGTTGAAGATGGCCGTCGACTGGTCGGTCTCAGCGAGGCCGGTGCACTCCGCGACATCGTTCATCGCCCAGATCGTGTCCTTGGCAGCGAATGGCTCAGCAAGGTTGAAGACGCACGGGTGCGTGTTGAGGGCACCGCCGAACTCGGTCGTGCCGCTCGCGTGGTCAGCGATGATGACGAGCACCTGCGCGTGGTCCGGACGCAGCGGCGCCGGCGCTTGCATGGCATCCACAGTGCTCGTTGGGAGCCCGAGGGTGACTGACGCGAGAGCAGAGAGCAGCATTGGCGAATACGATTGCCCAATTTGGTTCTCGTGGAGCGTCCCAAAAATAGGAGACGTCTCGCATGCGTCGGCTGTGTCAGAAACACGATGAACTACGGTTGAGCACAATTCTGTTCATGAACAAGGCGCCGAGCGAACATCTCACGCAGCTAGAAGGGTTTGGATATCGGACTCATCGCATGACTCGGCGCAGCGCGAGCTAAACTCCTGCGCGCGTCGGATCCGGTCGACGATGGCGGACTCGCCCGGCTGCTGCCGCGCACGGCTCGCGATCCGCTGTCGGCGCTCGTCGGCCGTGAGCCGCGGTCCCCTGGCTAACCTCTCAAAGGTCGTTTTGAGGTCGTCGTCGCTCTCGAGGCGCTGTGTCGGGCGCCCCCACCCTTGGCGACTCACCAAGGTCGTCGCGAATCGAAGCTTCTCCGCGCCGTAGCCGCCCCCTAGGGCTCCCTCTGCCGGCGGGCGGGGTGGTGCAGGTGGGTGCGTCGCTCCCACATCCGCCACAGTCTTCGGGCGCACCCATTTGGGAGCGGGCAGCACCGGTGCTCCGAGCCAGTGCGGACCAGACAGCCGGAGGTCCATCTTCTCAGGCTTCGCGAGCATCTCGTAGAGCAGCCACGACACGCCCTTCGCGCACCACGTGCATGGGACCAGCACTGAGCGCACCTGACGCAGCCGGGGATGGTGCATCTGCACGATGCTCGCCACAAGGCGAACGCGCGGGCAGCGATTGAGAAGGTTGTCCATGACGCGGCCGTTGATGCCCGACCCAAACATGATGTTGCACAGCACCACTACTGTCGCGTCCCGATAGCTGCATGCAATGTCGGTGATGTCTCCAAGGATGGCGCTCACCGCGGCGCACTTGTCGGTCCGTGAGAACTGGGTCATCGTCGACGGCACATCCACGGCAGCTCCGCCTTTCAAGGCGGCGCTCAGGCGAGCCCGCATATGCGAGCGCTTGCTCGGCGGCGACTCGCTGCAGTTACCACCGTCGGGCTGCGGCGCGGGCGCTGGAGCGTTCCCAAGCAGCGCCGCAAGCCGTGCGCAGCCGCGCTCTGCAGACGAATGGCGCTTGATGCCCACCTCGACGCCCGTGCACGAGGCGCATTCGTTGCGTAAGGCTGCATACAGCACAAACTTACCCACGCCACTTCCGAGGTCATACAGGTGATCGTCAGCCCGGAGTTTCAGAACGTCGTGCAAAGTCTGCATGCCGACCCAGGTGAGCTCGCCGTACACAAGCTCTGTGGCGGTGGCTGGGCGCATTCCTAGCGTATGGTCAGGCCCCTCTCCAGCGGGTAAGCCCTCCAAGGCCTGCTTCACTATGCGCACACAGTCAGAATGTGTCGTCGATGCGTCCGCGGCGCCTCCCACGGTTGTACCGACGGGAGCCTCGTTCAACATCGAAGTGGACTGCTGCCGTTTTGAGTCAAGTCAAGTCAAGTCAATTGGTTTGTCAATTGTTTCTTACTGAATAGCTTTGACTTGACTTGATCATATTCAGCGAAATCAATTCAAGTCATTTTTTGTGTCCGTGTGACGCGGACAAAGTAGGGCCTCTATTCCTTGAGACGACCCTGGATTTGTGTCTGTGCGTTTTGTTGGTTGCGCTGCAAGGTGCGCGCCTGTGTGAACGTTAACACGACAGAACTCCCAAATATGGTTCGGCGAAAGCACTCCCAAATCGGGCATTCGCTGTCGCCAATGCTGCTCGCTGCTCTTTCCTCGGTCACCCTCGGGCTCCCCACGAACGTCGTGAACGCCGCGCAAGCGCCGGCGCCGCTGCGTCCGGACCACGCGCAGGTGCTCGTCATCATCGCTGACCACGCGAGCGGCACGACCGAGTTCGGCGGTGCCCTCAACACGCACCCGTGCGTCTTCAACCTTGCTGAGCCATTCGCTGCCAAGGACACGATCTGGGCGATGAACGATGTCGCGGAGTGCACCGGCCTCGCTGAGACCGACCAGTCGACGGCCATCTTCAACGCCGACACTGGCTCGATGATCAAGAGCAGCAACCCCGTTCTGACCACGCGTGCCGCGCTGCTCACCTCGCACGCTGCCATCCATGGCACCATGTTCATCAACAACGCGCGCGTCCTCAAGCGCGGCATCGCCCACATCGACATGGCCGGCGACAGCCCGGCGCTGTACGCTGGCCTGCCGTACGACTTCGGCGAGTATGCCGTCCGCATCCGCGATCAGATCTGCAAGAACGTGCCCGCGGATGTGTGCGCCCCCGCTGACTGCGTCGTGACGTTCAACATGATGCCGTCGTTTGTCAACGCGCCCACGTACGGCCAGAACATGAAGGACGATGCGCCCGACTCGCTCTGCGTCACCAAGAAGAACGAGCTCGCCATGAACGCGTGGAAGCAGGCGCTCGCGTCGATGAAGAGCAACCCCAAGATCGCGACCTTTTCCCTCACGCGCAACGAGCGTGAGCGTCAGTTCGCGATTTTCCAGGCGAACGGCCCGATGGGCGCGCAGTTCGACTGCAGCATCGCGCGCGAGCCGAGCGAGTTCCTGCAAGTCGCGCAGTACCCGTCCACCGATGACCAGATGACCATCGAGGAGTGCCTATCGTCCATCGCGGGTGCCGACAGGTGCCTCTCTGACGCGCTCAGCCTCGTCGGCCTGTCGGTCGAGTCGATGGGCGGCAAGGGCTCGCTCAAGATGACTCAAACTGGCACGGACATGGTCGCTACCGCGGCGGTCAGCAACTGCAAGAGGGACCAGAACGCCATCTACCAGAAGATGGAGAGTGGCGAGATGGTGAACGTGGCGTCAAACCTCGCGGCGGGAGCGGCCCAGCAGAACTTCGGCTTCCCCGCCCCCCAGGAGGCGCCCCCCCAGGCCCAGCAGGCGCCCCCCCAGCAGTTCCCCCCCCAGCAGTTCCCCCCCCAGCAGTTCCCCCAGGGCCCGACTCCCGAGGGCGGCCCCGCCCCCTGGCCGCACGAGGAGGAGTTCGCCGAGGGCTTCGCCCCTGACTATGGCCTCAAGGGCGCCCTGCTCTGGGCAGATGCCAAGGAGTGAGGAGCGTAGAGAGTAGGCGTGCGGGCTGCGGGTGGGTCGCGCGGCATCTACTAAGGGAGGGCAAGATGGAGATGATCCTTCATCTCGAAGTCGGCTTGATCGGGTGTCATCGTCGGAAAGGTACTGCGGCGGTCTCCATGTACGGAGTGATCCTGCCACATCTTCGGCGTTCGGCGGGATACTGTTGAGTGTACACAGAGAGCAACCGAGGAAGAGGGTCTCTGTTTATGTGCGAGTGTGTGCGAATGTCGGTTCTCTACAGTGCGCGGTGACTCCATCAGTGTAGTGAAGATGTGTTTACAAATCATAGATTGTGGGACACGCGTGGGAAACAAACGAAATCACGTATAACAATAAATCGGAAGGCGGGCGAGCGAAGTCTGTCGCGGTGACTTAAGGGCCTTAGTGACACGACGCCAACAGCAATTGGCCAGCAGTCGACTTAGAGGTGACTTAAGTGCCTCTACATGTATGAGTGATTTTGAACTGAGTGACGACTGTTAATTCCCACAGGTTCTGCAGGTACTTCGTATAGGTTGTACGCATTGGTACGCATGTGTGTACTCGTACGGACCGACGCGCGACGGAGCGCTCGGTACGCATACGCACCACACAGTTATTATATACACCACTCACCACCGAAAAAAGTTGAAGTGCCTCTTAGCGTCTCTACCTTTTCTTTTGGCGTCGTTTCGAGCGGAGGCGTCGTTTCGAGCGCCTCCCCTTCGCGCCCTCCCGCCCTTCGTCGCGACCGACGTCAATTCGGCTTGCAGCTCCTGCGCCTTGCCTACAGCACATGAGCGACTCGGAAGAGGAGACGGTGGGCCAGGCGCGCGCGCCCGCGCCCGCACCCACGGGCTCTGGCAGCAGCCCCGCGTCTGCCGCGTCTGCCGGCTCGGACTCGGACGGCGACGACCTACCCGACCCGGTGAGCCAGCTGCGGGCTCGCTCATCGGACGTGGATGGCAACGATCCGGACGACGAGCCTGGCGCTAGCGACGACGACGACAGCGATGATGACGACGCCGATGACATGCCCGTGCGCCGTCGCAAGGCGCCTGCGGCCACCGCTCCCGCTCCCGCAGCCGCTGACGATGACGACGACCTCTTCCTCGAAGCGGAGCCAACGGCCGGCGAAGGGCGCTCGCGGCTCAAGAAGGGCGCGACGGTTCCGAAGGCCGCCCTGGGCGACCGCCTCGCGCGCGAACGCTCCTCGCGCGCGCGCGCCGACGAGAAGGCTGCGAAACGTAAGCGGCGCGAGGCCAAGGCTAAGGCCAAGGCGGCCAAGAAGGCACTCAAAGACCTGAAGCGCAAGCGCAAGCGTGCGGCGGTGGCGGCGGCGGGGAGCTCGCCGGCGGTCGCGGCCGGCGACGAGGGCGCCGGCGAGGCCTCGAGCGGCGCCAGAGGCGCCAAGGCGGAGGCGGAGGACTTTGCGTATTCGGAGAGCGACGAGGTGAGCGACGAGGTCGATTCGGAGGACGAGTTCTCGGACGAGGTGTCCGAGGAGGTGTCGGAGGAGGAGGCGATGAGCGACGAGGTCGACTCCGATGACGACGACGACGGGCGGCGCAAGAAGAAGGTGTCGTCAAGAAGGGAGTCGTCACCAGCGACCAAGGAGCCCAGAAGGCCCAAGAAGGCGCGCAAGCGCTCGGCCTTGTCCGAGGATGAGGAGGAGATGGTACCGGTACCGACGCGCCCGCCCGCCGCGCCCGTGGCCGTGCCGCCGATGGCCGACGGCGCCGAAAGTGATGAGGACGCGCCGATTGGCGTGGTCGCGGCCGCGGTGCTCAAGGCGGCGACTGCCCCAACGGCTAGGGCACCGGTGCGCGCGCCACCGACGGCGGCAGAGCTGGCGGCGGCCGAGAAGCTGCGCCATCGCTTCTCGGCGATGCCGCGCAAGGAGATCGACACCAAGGTGCTGCCGCACGGCGCCTTTTTGGTCGTCGGCAAGATGGGCCTGCGCGCCACGTGGCAGTTGCCTTATAAGGATCTCAAGGGGCGCGTCAACGTGCACTTGCTCGAGGTGGCGCGGCGTGTGGTGCAGACGGGGAAGACAGCCAGCGGCAAGAAGGACGTCGACTTCCTGATCAAGGACAGCGTGCGCGCGGTGAGCCGCGCGCCCACGACAGCGCTGCCCCGCCCCGAGCCCACGACAGCGCCCTCACGATGCCGCCGGGCGCGTCCCCCCTTCTCGTCTTTCTTGACGAGCCACATGTCGCGAGCGCCCATGACAGCGCCTCCCCGTCTGGGCACACTCCCCGGACCGTTTGCGCTGACGCCGGCGGTGCCTCCCAAGCCTCACGCCGCCCACCCCCCGTTGCCGTTCGTCCCCTGGATGCATGCAGGAGGTCGAGAAGTTGTGGACGCAGGCCAAGCTGTGGCATAAGTGCTACGGGCGCAAGGTGCTCGACTCCCGCGCGGCCACTATGGTCCCTCTGCATGCAAGTGCTCATCACGGCGCCTTTGCCTCTCCCCACAGGTGCTCGACTCCCGCGCGGCCACTGCGGAGGAGAAGGCGGAGAAGCTGCGCGCGGAACGCAAGGCAGCCAAGGCGGCTGAGAAGGCGAAGGCGGCCGCACTCGAAGCCAAGCGACAGCGGCGCGCCGAGGCGGAGGCGCGCGGCGAGATCCTCGATGATTCTGAAGACGAGGCCATCGGCGAGGCGGCGGGCGCCGTGGCGAGCGCGGCCAAGGACGGCAACGTCGGCGGCGGCGCGCTCGTCGGCGGTGGCGGCGGCGGCGGCGGCGCGCTCGTCGGTGGGGGCGGCAAGGGCGGCGCGCGGCGCGCCGGGGCCGCGGCGGACGAGGACGATGAGAGTGCTTACCTGAGCAAGATCCAGGAGGAGCAGGAAAAGGAAAAAGCGCGCTCGGCCTTCTGGCGCCGCGACGCGTTCATCAACGACGAGTCGGACGAGGAAGGCGAGGAGGGCGCCGAGGGCCACGAGAGCGACGAGGCGCTCGAGCCGGGGCAGCGCGAGAAATCTCGACCGCTCGAGATGGACCGTCTCGACTCGAATGCGCTCTACGAGCAGTTGCACTCGGAGAGCCAACGGCTACTCCGGCAGGCGACCGCGCACCTGCCCTGCCACAAGGAGAAGGCCGTCTCGCTCCCGCGGCTGCTGAGCAAGATTGGGCAGCGGCAGGCGAGCCACGCGAGCCAAGAATCGGTGCCCGAGGAGGCGCCCGACGTCGAGGAGGAGGCGGCGCTCGCCACGGCGCTCGCCGACTGCCACCAGTGCCATCGGTGCCAGAAGACGCTCGACACGGACGACACGCCGCTGCGTGAGGCGACGCCGCCTGGCAAGCACGGGCGCGCTGGCCTGCAAAGCTTCTTCTTCTGCTCCAAGCTGTGCCTCGAGGTCCACCGCAAAAAGGCCGTGGCCATTGGCAGCGGCCTTCGCACGACCGATCCGATGGACGTTGACGCCGACGTCGCCGCTCCAGCCGCTCCAGCGCTGGCCAAGGCGTCGTCGTGGGCGTCGACTTCGGCTCGCGGTGAGGGCGGCGCGCAGGGCGCGGACGCCGACGAGGACGACGACGACGACGACGCGGCGGAGCTGCTCGTGCTGCCTCCGGCGATCAAGGCAATGGAGCAGGAACACAAGACGCAGCTGCAGAAGCTGATGACGGGCGGCGCCGGCGGCGGCGCGTCGGTGAGCCGCTGGGGCAAGTATAAGCGCTCGCTGCACGCGAGCGCGGCGGCCCAAAAGAAGAAGACCGGGATCGAGTCGGGGCGGTACACGGAGGCCGAGGAGCCCTCGCAGCTCGGGTGGGGTGCGATGGACCACGAGGAGGGCGAAGAGGAGGCGGGCGACCAGGACGGCGCCGATCACGGCGGCGAGGACGAGGGCGAGGAGGCGGAGGAGGAGGACGAGGAGGGCGATGTGGAGGTGGACGAGGGCGAGGAGGAGGAGGAGGAGGGCGAGGAGGCGGAGGAGGAGGAGGAGGAGGAGGAGTTGGCTGGTGCCAAAAAGAAGGTCGTCGCAGCTGCTCCATTTGCCGTTGGTGCGCCCGTCCGCTACACTGACGCCAGCGGCGCCAAGCTCGCTGCCACCGTGCTTGCAGTCCACCCCGGCGGTGTGGAGGACCCGACGCCCTCGTACACGATCTTGCTGTACGACACGGAGGTGGAGCGCGACACTGAGGCTCACCGTTTGGAGGCGCGCGTCGAGACCGACGCGAGCGGCGACGCGACCGGCGACGCCGCAAGTACCCTCGGCACCAACGCAACTGACGGCACCGACGGCACCGAGGCGTCGGTGCCGCAGGCGGACGAGTCGGCGGCGGCGGTGGCCCGAGCGGCGGCGGCCGCTGCCGACGCCGCTGCCCGCGCGGCGGAGGCTGCAGCGGCCGCTGCGGCCGCGCATCCTGAGGACGCGATTAAGACGATGTTCGCCGAGACGGCGCGAGCACGGGCGGCCAAAGCGGCGGAGGATGCGGCCATGTCGCTCCGGGTCCTCCAGGAGCTCCAGGGCCAGATGGACGTGGGCATCCGCGTCAACCCCGCCCTCGCCCGGTTGTGGGGCGTCGGCGGCACCGACGGCGGCGCACCAGCAGACGCGGCGGCACCGACGGAAGCCGCCGCGGCGGCGGCGGCGGCGGCGGCGGCAGCAGCAGCCAAGGCAGCTGTGGGCGGCGAGCTGCCGGAGACGCAGGAGGATTCCCGCCACGCAAGCCGCCTTGAGAGCGATGAGAACGAGGCGGCGGCGGCGGACGCTCCGGCGGCGGGCGCCTCGGGCGCGGCAGCGGCGCCGTCGACAGCTCCGGCGTCTCTACTTCACCGGCCAGCTGCAGCTGCGATGCGTACTTTTGGCGCGAAACGCCGGCCGCAGCAAGCGACGCTCGGCTTCGCAGCAATGCCCAAGGCGGACGCGCCAGCGCCGATCCCGCAGTCGGTGGACGAGCTGCTTGAGCAGCACGAGGCAGAGGTGGCGGCCCAGGAGGCAGAGGTGGCGGCCAAGGCGGCGGCCAAGGCGGCGGCCAAGGCGGCGGCCAAGGCGGCGGCCAAGGCGGGGTCAGAGGAGGAGGAGGAGGAGGAGGCGGTCGAGCCTCCCGAAGACCCGGCGACGTACAAGCAGTGGCTCAAGGACGAGGCGGCGAAGGCGAAGGCGAAGAAGGCGAAGGCCAAGGCGAGGGCCGCCGCGACATTGGTGGACTCGGAGGCGGAGGAGAGTGAGGGCGACGAGGGCGGCGGCGGCGGACGTCGGGCGAATGACGAGCCTGAGGAGGGTGAGGAGGGTGAGGAGGGCGAGGAGGGCGTGGACGATTTGATTGTGGATGATGATGACGAGGGCGTGGGGGAGGCGGAGACGGGCCACTCACACCGACAACTCGCGGCCGCGCAGGAGGATGCGGAAGTCGCGGCGCTCATGGAGGAGGTTGCCAACCGTCGCAAGCGGCGCACCGCCCACGACAACGACGTGGCCGACGAGGCGGAGGAGGGCGCTGGCAGCGGGAGCGAGGGCGACGCGAAGGCGCAGCGCAAGCGGCGCAAGAAGGAGAAGCGCGAGGCGCGCCGTGCCGAGCGCGAGGCGCGCCGCGCCGAGCGTAAGGCTAGCCGCAAGGCCGCCGCGCTCGCCGACGGCGACGACTTTGACTCCGAGGGCCTTTCGTCCATTGAGGATTTCATCGCGTCGGATGAGGAGGCGGAGGATGAGGTGGCGGCGGCCGAGGCGAAGGCGCTTGCGGCACAGCGCGCGTACGCGGCGCAGCATGCGGCCGAAGAGGAGGAGTCCGCCGTCGATAAGGTCATCAAAGCGCGGCTGGGCTCGGCGTGGATCGTGGCGGACCGCTCGATGCCCCTTCTCGACGCGAGCCCCACGAAGGACGTGGACGACGCGCAGAAAGCGGCCCGGCTGCGCGAGCAACTGCGCGCCAAGCGCAAGCGCGAGCGCGAGCTCGCCGAGCTCGAAGGCGCGAAGATGGCCGCACTCGAGGCCAGGCTTGGCGGCGGCAGTGGCGGGCTGGGCAGCTTCGCCACGCCCGTCGCGCGTACGCTCGGATTCCATGGCGAGCGCTCGCTTTTGGGCGACTCGATCCCGCTGCTCCCGGGAATGGAGCGCTCGCTCTCGTCCTTTGAGGCCCTCCCCGAGGAATACCTGGGGGGCGCTCCGGTTCCAAAGCGGGCGAACTCGAACTCGATGCCCGGCGTGACGACGTATGGCGGCGGTGCTGCTGCGCCGCATGCGCGCCCGCCGCCCCTCTCCCGCTTGTCTTCGTCGATGCGCTCCACCGCCTTCTTTAGCGGCGGCGCGTCGGCGGCCGCGGCGGCCGGCAGCGGCGGCGGCAGCGGAAGCGGCAGCGGAAGCGGCAGCGGCGCCGGCGCCCCGAATGGGACGGGCGGCGCGGGTGCGCGCGTGGTGCCCCCGCTTGCACGCCAGTCCAGCTCCGCAGGAAGCGAGAGCGCTGTGGGCGAGCGGCTGGTGAGTGCGGCTGGTCTTGAACAAGGTTCCTTAGCACTGCCGCCTCAGGTGCTGCGTACCGCCTCATTCATGCAGCAAGCGCGCACGACAGACCTCATGCGCCAACAAGTGAACGACAGACCTCATGCCTCCGCGATGACTTCAGGCACCAAGGGCTTCATCTTCCGCTCAGGCAAGGAGCATTCCAACTCGGGCTTCGGGGAAGACAAGAGTGGCGGCGGCGGCAGCTCAAAGCCAGGTGGTGATGAGGGGGGCAATCAGTGGCACAATAGGGCCAATCAGAGCTCCAAGCCAGGCGTCACGGGCGATGAGCGCTATGCGCAGAAAATGGGCCGCGGCAGCGCTGTTCTGGTTGCTACCGCCGAGGCGGACGCGCGCTCGGCTTTGGGCTCTGTTGGTAGCGGTGCTCAAAACTTTGGCGGCTGGGGGGCGAAAGCCATCGCGGCAGCGGGCGGCAAGAAGACTCCGCCACCACCCGTGCAACCACGCGGCGGGAGCGGGGGAGGCTCGCGCGGCACCTCTCTTCTTGCCACTGTGCTCAACGGCGCCAAGAAATGGTCGCGCGCCGCACAGGCCTCTATCGCCGCCAAGGAGGCCGGCGCTGCCCTTTGAGAGCGTGGAAAGGGGCGGGGGGCAGCACATGCACGGGCACGGGCGGGCTCTGAGGCCACTCTGGGAGCCTTGTGTGCGCCGATGTGAGCGCAGTGGCGGCACCCGCTGAGGCGTGGATGCCCGCGGGGATGGTTGGGGTGGGTCGTTGGAGTTGTCGTTGGGCTCCCACTGTTGTGTGGCAGGCGTGCGGACGTGTTGACGGAGATCGAAGATGGGGGTGGAGAGTGGTCTTCTCGTTTGCATGGCAGCAGCTACATGGAGAAGCTACGCTGGATTGGGGGGACGATTGGCCCAGCGCCGCGCGGAGCGGCTGCGGCAAGGGTCTGACTCGAGGACGTGCGAGGAGCGACTCTGAACCACGCTTAAGCGTCACGCTAGCTGGCCGGGAGGTCAGATTTGTACCGTATCATGAAGTTGAAGACCTCCCACCCGCGACAAACTGTGTATTTGGGACTTGTGTTATATGTAGTTGTGCAGTTTAGTCTCTGGAAGGGAGACAATACAGATCTCTAGACCGGACGAGATTCGTCCACGAATCACGCCGACTGAGCTCTGAGGTAGTAGTGCACACTGTCGGCACCGACTCCGGCGTGAAGCGTGATAACTTTGATGAGGGCTCCGCGTTGCTCTATCTTTTTGATCCGATCTTCTCTCTCGTCTCCGAGTTCGATGAGTCCTGCCTGTCATCGCCGAGGGAGCCGCGGGCTCAATGACGTCCGTATTGTGGAACCCTGGGGCCACTGGAAGCTGCTGGGTAGCGTGCAAGTGCCCGCGTGGCACAGGAAGCGCTTCAGGATTGCGATGGGCCGGTCGGCCAGCGGCCGCGCAAGCAAGTCGGCGGCAACGTACACGTGGCCACGCACGGCTGCGTTCCAGGTGCAGCAAAGCGACACTGTACCAACACGCACAAGGTGAGGCTGCGTGGGCAACTCTCGAAGGCTCAGCAACGCCTGGAAGCGCGGGAAGGCGTCGCGGTTGGCGAGCGACTCGGCCATTTGACGCAGCAGAAAATCGTCAAAGCAGACGGAGCAGCTGTAGGCGTGCGTGAGCTCGCGGAAGCCGGCACGCTCCTGCGCCGCCGCGCCGATCTCAATGAGATCGCCCTTCCACAGCGTCACCGGCGACCTGAGATGCGTCTCGATCGCGCCCCGCAGCGCCTCCGCAACCGCATGCTTACGGCGCACCAGCTCAACGCCAAAGCAGCCGCGCAGCGATAGCGCCGCCGCCACTCGCAGCAGCGCGCCGCCGCGCCCGGACCCGAGGTCGGCAAACACGTATGGGGCTGTGATGGGCGCTGTGATGGGCTCATCGGAGCTCTCATCGAGCTCACGAGCTCCGGCTGATCTCCCGTTGAGCTCGAGTGTCTCGATCAGCATGGCCACACCCTCGTCGACAAGTTCGCCGTCGGTCGTGGCGCGCGCATACAGGGCGGAGAAGGCCTCTTCCTCCTCCCCACCACCACCCTCCGGCTGTGGCGCATTGGCCGCGGCCGCAGCGAGCTCCTCCTCGGCGGCGTGAATGTACTGCCAAGCCGGCGGGTGTACACTTGGGCGAGGTGCCGCAGAAGGTGCCGTCATGGCCAGCAGAGTCTCCGCGATGGCCTCGGCTTGCCCTTTGGGCTCTGCCTGCGGCATTCGGGCGGCTGGCATCCCCCCGCCGCCCAACGACCGGAGCGCCGCCTTGACTCGCTCGACGGTGAGAGCCTCATTCAGGTGCTCGTGGAGGCGCTCCAGCCGCTCGGTGCATGCGGTGCACTGAAGCAGTTCGTGCGCCTCATTGAGCTCGAGCTCCACGTTGCCGGCGAGCGCGAGAGAAAAGGCGGACGAACTCGCGCAGGCATCAGCGGGATTGAGCGCGAGCAAGTGGGATGGAAGTGTCTGGCCAGACAGCATCGCCAGCGCATCCAAGCTCTCCCAGACCTCAAGGTGCCACTGGCGCTCGTTGTCGTCGGGCGCTGCTGAATCCTGGAGCTCCTCATACTCCTCGGTGACGACGTCGCCGACTGCTTCCGCGGCCTTCAGGCGAAAGCGACTGCCGGTCGGAGTGCACTCGTACAACCCGCTACGCACTCGGCGAGCGTTGGCGACCGTGCCTACGTTTGCGGACGGACCCACTTTGTGGTGTAGCAGCCCGACCATCGCCGTGGGTACGTCGATGGCGTTTGTCGATATCACTATTGACGGGGTGTGCGGGAAGACCACAACACCACAAAGCCGCACGAGTTGCAAAGGACCGAGCATGAGAAGGACACCCGTTGCGTTCACAGCCAATGGTTATAATGTTTAGAGTGCTACCGCCGGCTTCCCCACCCCCGTTTGTCGTTTCTCGTTTCGGTCGTGAGGAGCTCTTACTTTAGACACAATGCGGGGAAGTTGAATTATTACCGAACAAGAAAAAAGAGTTCCCTTGCCTTCGCGGCCTGCCGTTTGAATGTCATTGGGCTCCTTGCCTGAGTCAGCGCACGCCCAGATCTCGA
>Ga0210244_101711_pt1 | contig 16649 bp, 20 predicted proteins | sample ChrtobMetaP3_0mM_FD_155473 | JGI IMG/M metagenome (GOLD analysis project Ga0210244, IMG submission 155473) | Chrysochromulina tobin associated microbial communities from unialgal haptophyte culture, Seattle, Washington, United States - P3_0mM | ecosystem: Host-associated > Algae > Haptophytes >...
CGAGAGAGGGAGGTATCAGGAGAGGAGTAAATGGGAGTGTCGTATAGGCCCTTCGTGGCAAAGAGGGGGGACGGAGATCGATGTGTGCTATCATATCTGTTGTTACCACGTGCAATCACGCCATATATAACGACACCCCGGTGTTCATTTACATGTAACCGGTCAGCAATTTCTACTCATACAGTCTCTATAAGACTTTAATAAGAGCGACGACGCGCCCATCGTTACAAGCCAGAAGCCTCAAAAAGGATCAGTGCAATTAGAGGGGTGCTATAGCACACGGCACACCCCTTTCAGTCGACGATCAGTGTGCTCTTCATGTCTTCCAAGGGCCGGGCACGGGGGACAGGTCGTACTTGCTCGGGGGCACGGGGAGGCCAGTTATACGAACTACCGGCACGGGGGCCGATAGATGTAGTGTGGCTGGGACGGGGGGTGGGGGCCGGATCCTTGAAAATCCTCGCCGGTGTGTTAGTCCACCGAGCGACGCGACCGCGGTGACAGCGCCCGTCTGTCCTGTGTTTCGTGTGGTAGTGGCTGGTCGGTACCTTGTGTGTCGATTCAACTGACCCTTTCTCAATGTTTTGTACGTGGAGACGTTTCTATTCCACATTTGTACCGTACTTTTTACCGGTGGTACGGTATGCTTGTCGTGTCAGCGTGTGAAGCGTGAGTGCCGGCTCTATTGAATCAAAGCCTGGGCACACTGACACGGGAACACAGCACCTGAACTCCAGTTTATCCCACGCGAAAAACGGCCACTCAGGTCTCAGCACACAGCAACCATTCTGGCCGGATCTGAGCGACTCTATCGTCCATCCATATTTTGGGTCCTCTTCGCTCGTGCCCTAGCCGCCTCGAGGAGTCTCAGGCCTTCCTTGGTTTCGTCATCAGGCTCAGCCGTCAGTCCGGTGGCCGGGTCGACGCCGCGTGCTCGCCAGTAGTCTTCTCCGTACGATGCCAAAATCTCTTCGCCAGCGCGCACGGCTCGCGTAGCAACAGCCGTTGCGCGACGAAGGGCGGGATCCTTGACGAATTTGGCGTTGAGCTTCGACGCGTCAAAGCAATCATTGATGTAGCGGGCCGGACAGTCGAGCTGCTGCGCAGCATCGACAAAGGCGTTCATCCCAAAGCCACCCATGATGTATTCCCGATTTTCTCGCAGCGCCATTCTTGCGAAGCTCAGCACCTCCCCGTAATATGCCGCCACTACTGTACCCGACTCAAAGTCACGCCTCGCAAATAGACCCAGGCCTGCGCCTGGGATTGTACTCGTATGTACCGCCAGTCCAAGCTCTGGCCACTGTAGATGCGCAACCTGGCTTCGTCGTCGGCGCCACAGTGCAAATCCGAGTGATATTGTGATCAGTGTGAGCGCCAATGGCGCCACCGACGGGCCGACAGGCGGCGAGCGCACAATCGCCATGTGAACTCGGACAAAGCAGTTCCCGTGAGGAATTTTCTTGACTAAAGTACATGTAACCGGATAGATCAGGAACACATTCTCCCAAATGTGTCTGTGTCCACTTCGAAAGTGGGGTAAACATCGTTCGTCTTTTTTGACGTTTCACCTCCAGATGAGTTCAATGCCGGACGTGGTCGGTCGCGCAGTAACAGAGTGGGTGAGCGTCGGCCGTTCGCAGACGATTGCCGTGATCAAGGCTGGCCAGCCACAGGCCTCCATCAAAGGTGCTCGAGTGCAAGCGCAGCTGGCGCTCGAACTCAAAAAGACCAAGGAGTGCAAGGCGGCTGCCGCGAAGCTCTGGCGCAAATGCTACCGAGAGGCGGAGCAGGCCGGCTTCGAGCAGAACGGCGAGCTTGTGCACGGCTCCCCCTTTCAGCCCGCAAAGAGGGTCATGATGGCTGCGGCCAAGCTCGGTGAGATCGCCTTTGAGGCGCGCAAGGTCGGCGGCGCTTGCGCACCCGTGGAGCGCGAGGCTGTGAGGCTGTCTCACCGGGCGCTCGTGCACGCGAAGATGCTCGAGCGATCCGACTTGCTCGAGCGCGAGTGGCATGCGCGTCAGCTTGCCATGCCGCCGCTGCTCTCGTCGGACGCCCCAGCAGCGGACCCGCAGCCGCCGAACAGCCTGCCGAGTCCGAGGACGAGATCCCAGCAAGAGGAGAAGGCCTTCCAAATCGCGTACAAGCTGACCCAAATCTTCAAGCCAAAGGCTCAGCTGATGAGCAAGCTGCAGGCCGCCGCCGCCGCCGCCGCCGCCGCCGCCGCCGCCGCCGCCGAGTCGGAGATGTCAGCTCCGGTCGGAGCCAAGTCCGTTCAACAGACGACCTCGGGGGAGATGGAGTCCAAAAGTCCCAAGCGATGGAACATGGCAGCGGCGGCGGCCGCGGCCGGCTCGACGATGTACATCAACGCGACGGGCGCGCTGGCAATCGAGCCGACGGCCTACCAGAACGCGCTGAAGGAGCTTCCTGTCACGCTGCCGGTAGCTCTGATGGTCTCTGATTGCATGCTGATTGCATCCCTCATCAGTGCAGCTCGCGTCGCTCCTTCTCGCCGATCGGCAGGTACCCGCCTCCACCGCGGCCGCCATCTGCGCGTCACTCGCCCCCGTCCTTGATGCGCTCATGCGAGGTGTCGATGTCAAGTCAGTGGACTTCCAGGCTGCGAAGAATGCGTACAACAGCTGGCTGGAGAGCAGCTGGCTCGATCCGCGGGGGGACACCCCCGCCGGCGCCGAGGGCGCCGTGCCGAGCGCCATGCCTACGAGCGCCGTGGCGAGCGCCTCGACGCCAGCTGGCAGTGGGACTGGGGGCGGCGGTCTCCTCGGCCCACCCTCTGGCCCTCCGCCTTGCTTGCCGCGCCCGCCGATACGAAAGCCCAAACCGATCAACGGCTGGTCGATTGAGCAGTACGGCCTCTCGGGCTTCTCTGGCTTGTATGCGCAGGGCCTGCATGTGCCACGCGTCGCGACGATTCGCCAGGTCATGCTCTGATGGTCTCTGATTGCATGCTGATTGCCTCCCTCATTAGGTCATGCTCTGGCTCTTGATGGTCTCTGATTGCATGCTGATTGCCTCCCTCATTAGGTCATGCTCTGGCTCTTGATGGTCTCTGATTGCATGCTGATTGCCTCCCTCATCAGGTCATGCTCTGGCTCCTGCAGTCGGCGCCCGGCATGCCCACCGACGGCCCGCTCTCCTTTGCGGACTTGGGCGCGGGCACGTGCGCGGCCTGCGTGGGAGCGCGCTTCGCGCTGCGTGATCACGTGGGCGGAGAGCATGCATTCAAGGTGTGATCACTAATGACCACTGATGACCACTGATGACCACTGATGACCATTGATGACCAGCATGCATTCAAGGTGTGGCCGATTGACCTGGCCATCAAGCCTCCTCCTCCGCCCGTGCTTGATGACCACTGATGACCACTAATGACCACTGATGACCACTGATAACCACTGATGACCATTGATGACTTTGCATGCAGGTGTGGCCGATCGACGTGGCTTCCTCCTCCGCCCGCTTCCGTGAAGCTTTCACAGCGATGATCGAGGTGGGCACCGTCCATCGTCGAGACTCACCCATTATGCTCAGTGGCAGTCATACAAAGGCCGCTCTGCTGCCCGGGCAGCACCCTTCACAGTATCTGACCGAGGAGGTGGAGGGCGTCGCCCCCCTTGTCACCTCGCTCCTTCGGCAGCTTTCCGAGCGCAACGAGCGGCAGCCCCACGTGATTATCGCCTCCTTCTCGCTCCACTACCTTCGTAAGGGCGAGCGGAAGGACTTCTACGAGACACTAGCCAAGGCCGTCACGCGCCCGCTGCTGTTGCTGATCCTAAAAGGAGTCGATGCGCCCGAGACCAAGGGTAAGTGCGAGCCGATGGTGCCAGCGCACATCCCGTCGATCATCCTCGGGCTTCATTATTACATTGGGCGCAGCCCGAAGCCACGTGTCGCAGAGGCGCAGCTCGCCCTCATCCTCCCAGCGGCGCAGGCGCACGCTGGGGCCCAGTCCTTCGCACCGCCGGCCGCGGGCCAGAAAGATGCCGTGCCCGCATACGAGCGCTCGGATCCCGACAGCTGGGTGCTCAGCACGTTTGCCGCGGCCCAGAGGCACAGCCGACGGCATGGGATCTTCACCGGGGTGACGGTGCTCGCCGAGGAGAAACTCGCCGCAAGGGACCTGGGGTCGTAGTCGAGAGAGAGAGAGAGAGATGCCAATCGGGATGACCAATTTTTAGCTGATGGGTTTCTTTGGGCCTTATACTCACACAGTATGACGTGACTGTGTACAGTACGCCGCGTACGGTAAAAAGACACCGGGGGAGCCGGGACACGTCGTACCGGCTCCCCCGGTGTCTTTTTACCGGTACCGCTGTAGTACCGGTAGGACAAACGAAACGCCCAAAAACCGATCGGTCGGGGTCTCTTGTGGCCTCGCCGCTGCTGGCGCGGGTTACGGGCCATATGCCCAATGCTTTACTGCTCAAGATGCCGGCTTGGGTCACAGCTCCCGTGCGCGAGCTGACCATGGAAGATGTGACGATGATCACAGACGGACCGAAGCCAGTGAAATCTACCACAGCCTTCGGTCCGGGCTTGGTGGCAGCGACCGTCCGGGAGCCCGCACACTTCACGATCGAGGTACCCTTGAATCCGGGCATGGATCCGGCAGATGATCGAGGTCCCTTGCAGCTGCCGTCAGACGACAATCTCTTCGTGACAATTCGTGGTGTCTCGCGTGTCCATCCGCACCTCACACCAAGGCCTATTGATTATGACCAAGACACACTGGTGCGCACGTATGATGTTGAGTGGCGACCCGTTCTCTCTGGACACTACCAGATCGTAATCTTCCACGGTAGCCGTCAGCTGGAAGGCAGCCCGTTCGAAGTCGTGGCGGCGACTCCTCAACCGTGTCCAATGCAATGCCGGCTCCACGGCGATGCCTTGTGCCAAGCAGTCGCCCACAAGACCGAGACGTTCAGCATTGCGTATCGCGACAAGCTCGGCATCACGACGCACGCAACAGAGCTCGATGTGTTCGTCGAACCTGTGCAATCTGGCAGCCCACGGGGCCGTATCACACGTTGCCGCAAGATTCGCGTCAAGGTCGGCGGGCGACCGATCAGCGTCCGGGCTGAGCCCGACCTAGACTCCGAGGAGATCGGCGAGCTGCTCCCCGGCGCAATCATCACCATCGTCGAGGAGCGGATCGGGCGCGGCGGCAATGTGGAAGCGTGTATCGCGTTGGACTTTATGGAAAAGGTGGATCGGAACGGCAAGCCAATCATCTCGAGCCCGAGAAAGCCTGGCTTGCCGACCACGGATGCTAAGATCTTGAGCTTTCGGTCGACGCCGTCGCTTTCGGAGCGCCGCGCCGGACCTCCCGTTCTGCCTCTAGCATCCGCTCCTGCAGCTACAGTGCCCACGAGCACGCTCGGCTCGATCCCAGAGGACGATGCCGTTGAAGGTGGCCGACAACTGGCGGCTCCGAACAAACTCGGAGCTCGGCCGCTCTCCTCGATTCCCGAGGCGAGAGCAGCGGCAGCTTCATGGACCTCAGCGAGCGGTAGCAGCAGCAGCAGCAGCAGCAGCAGCAGCAGCAGCGCGGCGATTGGCGCCCCTCTCAGCAAGCCCGAGCAGCAACAGCGCTTACGAGCAGCAGCAGCGCCGAGCGGCAGCAGCAGCGCGAGCGGTGCCCCGAGCTGCGGCAAGCTTGCAGCGAACGGCACCGTGCCCGGAGGGCAGGGCGGGAGCCAGGTGGCTCCAAGTTCGCCGAACTCACACGTCAAGGTCCAGAAAAAGTTTGGGATGAAGCTGTCGGTGGCCGCCGCCGCTCAGCAGCAGGTAGCCGGAGCGCAGCAACAGTCCTCTCGCCGTTCGAGTCGTTCCAGTGGCACGGCACGGAGCGGTGGCAAACGGAGCTCGAGGAAGCTCGACTGGAGTGCGCAGCAAGCGGCGCGGACCGTGGGCTGGGCCACCATCGTCAAGGATGGGACCAAGCTTGTCACCTCGCGGATGCGCTTGAATGTCGAGATGCGCCAGCAGTACCAGCAGCAGTGGGCACGGCGCTTAGCCACCGTCAAGTCCGCTGAGGGCTTGAAGAAGACCATGGGGGACGGTACGGCCAGCTCGAAGAGCCGGAGAAATGAAGCGATTACCGATCATTCTGTAATGCGCTCCATCACTCTCGAGCTCGAATCCGCCAAAGCTGTGGCGAACACGGCCGCCTTTGCGTATGGTGGCATCTACCCGGGGGTGTTGCATTCGCACGGCAAGCTGCCCGACTCGCATCGAGTCAGTTACTCGATTGGGGTGGCTGGAGTGTACCTGCTCCACGTGCGCTTGCGCCAGCAAGGCGCGGCGCTTCCTAGCTCGCCGTTCATGCTGACTGTGCGGCCCGGAGAGGCGCACGCGCTGTCCACGAAGCTACCCGCAGTGCTGCACGGCGAGGTGGGCGGGCGGTGCTCGTACACGATCTCCACCGCGGATCAGGGTGGCAACCCGTGCCTCGAGGGGGGGGCAAAGCTCTCGTGTACCTGCGAATCGGAGGATGATCTCTGGCTTCGCACGGGCGGCTCGAGTAGCGACAATGGCAAGCTCAGCGCCAAGTCCACCGACCACGGGAATGGCAAGTACACCATCGTGTGGCACGGCGAGAGGACCGGCACCTTTCTCGTCTCCGTCACGATCGGCGGGCTGCACGTGGTCGGATCCCCCGTGTTCCTCAAGCTGGCCTCCTCCATTCCTGACCTGACTAAGTGCCTCACGGATGTGCAGCGCTCGATTCGTGCGATCAAGGGTCAGCTCACGATGTTTCGCATTTGCTTCCGAGATGTCTACGGAAACTCGCCCAACTGCAGCAGCGCCTTTCGCAGCACCCTCAAAGCGGGGCTGGCGATCGCCAATCCGGGCGTTAAGGTGCCTACCGCGAGGACTGAGTACGACTTCGAGGGCTCGTGGGTGGATGAGGAGAGCGACGACGGCACCCAGATCGCATGGTACCAGATTGCGTTCACGCCGATGACAGCGGGCTCCTACTCGATGCATGCATGGGTCGAAAGCAACGCCCCTGTAACCAATCAGGTGCCTGGGGTGGTGCGCAACTACATTGAAGGTTCGCCATATATCCTGGACGTCCACGCGGATGCTGCCAACGTCCAAAGCGGAGTCCGAGAAGTGATCGACGTGTCGGGGATCATGCCAGGCGACTACAAGATCTCTCGCGACGTTTTTGAGGAGACGACGAAGAGATGGGGCGACTGCACCATCGATGCGTTTGCCAGCGTGGCAACGGCCACGCTGCCCCGATTCTGGACTGAAACGCCGAAGTTGGGCGCGGAGGGCACCGATGCGTTGAAGCAGGAGTGGCGGTACGGAGAGCGCGTGTGGGCGCATCCGCCTCTCCACCTGCTCGACGCTCTGGCGGCTTTCTTGGTACAACCGGACCGAGGCGCCGAGGTGATCGTGTGCGCACCATTCCGACCCAACGCGGACTGGTTCTTCAAGATCAAGAAGCTCTGTGATGACTCGACCAAGTACATGGCAGGCCGGCTGAGTAAGGTAGCCAACGACGCTCCGTCGCGCGTGCACGAGTGGCCCATTATTCTCTTTCGAATTCCAGGCCGCAATCCTGGTGCAGGAGGGCCAACGCGCCCTCTAGCTCAGCCGCAGCCTCAGTCGCAGCCGCAAGTTCTGCAGCTTCCAATCCAACCTGGTGCAGGGAAGCCACTGCTTCCGCCTTCGTCTCTGCCGCAGCCTCTGCCGGAAATTGCGGCGGTGGCCAAGAGCCCTCGATTCGCACTTTCGATGGTCAACATTGCCAAGATCATCCGGGAGCATCCTCACCTCAGGCCGCAGATTAAGGCGATCGTGTCGCGCAAAGATCTTGACCAGAAGCAAAGCATCCTCGAGATTCAACAGCTGCTTGTCACTGCGTTCGGCCCAGCGGCTGCGGAGCGGACGGACGCTCAAGCCGCCGAGGCGCCCGTTGGCGAGACGGCCCTCGTCACGGGCGCGAGTGTGCTCGGCGCTCTTTCACGGGGCGCGCCGAGGGCACCTGCGGCGGCCGTCTTGCCGGTGCAAGACCCGTTGAGCGCGTACAACGTGGCGGACGCCATAGCGCTCGGACCTCCAGCAGAAATCAGCATGGTAGCAGAGAGCGGTCTGCGACGCTCACGAGTACAAGTACAAGTGAGCCTCAAGGGCCGGGCAGCCACCTCGAGCTTCGCGAGCACATGTAAGTAAGTAAGTAAGTAACACACGCCAACATGCAGCGTACACGTGGCGAGGGGGATACCCAGGCATACAGAGCGTGTAACACTGACCGCGTGTACGGTGTTCAGCAGTCGAGTGTTGTTGCTGATGAAAGTCATCAGTCAACGCTCGCCCGCGGCTCAAGAGCGGAGGTGTCAACAATAGGGGGCGGGGCGCACGGTCGCGTAAAATTCACTCCTCCCCGTTTTTCCCACAAGGGAGTCGGCCCAGTGGCTCGGCCCTCGGCGTGGGTGCCCCCATTCACAATGAGAAAAGAGGGGCTGCGTTCTTGTAGATCGCTGCGAACAAGATGTAGGATCGGCGCGATCCCGCGACGCGACTCGCGAGGATCCCCGCGCGACTCACTTACCCGCCGCGACTCACTTTGTGTGTCACACCTTCCTACAGCGATCTGTACAGCTTGGCGCCAAGGCTGTACGTCTCTTTCGCGCTCTTGTCGCTGCCGCGCCGCCACGCGACGAGTGGCCCGTCGACTCGCCGGTCCGGCCTGTGCGGCACGCGGACCGAAGAGCTCGGCTTCGAGCCTCCTCGCATCGGCGCGCAGATCCGCGGAGAGGTACGAGACGCTTACCCATGACTCTTCCCACATGTCTCCATCTGAATCCTCCCCCTCCCATTCGACCAGAACGTCTAATGGGCGACCACGCCGCCCGTCATGTCGTCGCATAGCCATGATGCGCCGTACTGCCCAGCGCCCGCCATCGTCGGCCTCCCGACCTGCGACCACGGGTGCCATTGCTACGCGCTGCCTAGCGTCCCGCCTACTTCGTGATACCTCTTGCCTCCTCCGTTTGCTTCGCTGAGGATCCACACGCGGCTCGATCTCAATGTGCACAACGTCCCCCACCTCCTCCGCGGGTTGACTGCTAAGGGTATGGTGCTTCTCGACTTTTTCCGGACCGAAGAGGAGCGCAGCAGGCCCCTGTCAGTTCCCCTGTCCGACCCGCACAAAGTGCCCCATCCGGAGATTGCAGATGCCCAGTGTCCTCCATTCGCCCGCGCTCAGAGTCTGTTTGACCTCTAAGATCGCCCGGAGACCATCGTGTACGAGCTCAAACCGCTCCTCCACCTCCTCCGTGAAAATCTGCCAACGCAGGCCGTTGGCCAGGCAGGCCCACCGTCGCATGCCTTCCCGTTGCACAGCTAGCGCCCTATTGCGCGAAAGAGCACATGTACCGCGAGCACCACAAGCTATATCCTACCTATATCTTAGGCGAGATCCGGACCGGTAGCCCTAATGACGAAACCCTCTGGTTGCCTAATAAAGAGATATAGTAAGGGTACTGTGGTGTCGTGTCGTCCTCTAAGTGACTTGTGTAAAGTGTCTGCCGCTGCGAAAAGTCTAACGAGTGAAACGACTCGACTCCGCGGACCGCGCGACCTAACTGTTCGCGTTGTCTGAACGTATGGTTGTCTGTTGTTTTAATGTTTATGTATAGACTTGACTTAACTTGACTTGACTCAAACAGCGGCGCTCATGCTCCAGGTGTGTGTGTGTGTGAATTTGAAACAGGACCACACAGTACAGCGGCGCTCATGCAGGCGCGTCCCCGGGGGGGCGTGGGGGCGAGCTTACATGAGGTCATGACTGTGTGATGATTTCGTCAAGAAGCTCCGAACCATGAACCATCTGGTTCCATCCGGAAAATCACACTCTCTGTGTTATCGCTTGAGCATGCACACGACCTTGCGACGTTTGTAAGGCTAACCCTAACCGCCGATACCGTCTCATGTGCGCCATACAGACTGTACTGAACTGACCCGACATTACGTACGGAACAGGGAAACCGTGTAACCTGTACTTGACTGCTTGTTGAATGAAGTATGCAGCTTGCCAATATGCTCTATGTCGAAGTACTCTCCATTTCCTTTGAATGTCTACCAGAGCCTTAAGTGGGCCCCACAACTTTGGCCTTCCGAAGCCCTTAAAGATTGCCTGGAGCGAGAGTTTGGCTAAGTCGGGCACTTCTCCTACGTCCTCAGTACGTCGCACACGACGTAGAGCACGCTCACTGGGTGCAGCTGACCCCGCTCCAAGCTGTCGCTGTTGAAACTTGGGATTGAGCTCAAATGTGAAAGTTGAGACAAAAGACGAAAGTTTGGGCCTTCGAGGGTCCATCCATCATTCCAAATCTGGAAAATCCTCTAGAGTCGGCGGCAGTGCACGCGTTTCGACGCGGTCCCAGAACCCAGTGTCCATGTGCGCGTTCCGCGACTCCTCGACCATCTCGCGGATCATCTCCTTCTCGCCCTTTGCGAACTTCGGCGGTCCGTCGCCGTCGCACATCGCTCGGTAGAACTGAGCGTAGTGCGTGCTCGTGAGAACGCCGTGCAGATCACGGTCGCGCGTCACGCGGATGACCTTGTACGCTCCGGGCGTCCATGAGATGAAGTCGCACCACTCGCGGTCCGCGCACTCGAGGCACAGGTTGATCTGCAGGTAGTAATACAGCGGGATCGTCTGGTGCGGCGTCTTGCTCCAGTAGGGGCACTTGGCCTCGACGATGCCCTCGGTGCCAATCAGCCCGTCCGGCGAGCCCGCGAGCCAGTCTGCGTGCTTGTGCACGTACAGGCCGGTCGGCTCGACGAGGTTGCCCGTGTGCGCGCTGTAGGCGACGAGCGCGTTGGGCTCGTTCGCCGTGCCCCCCTTGCCGTGCCCCAGCGCGTCGCGTCGTTGCCCTCAAACGTGTCCGTGCCGGGTGTTGGCGGTGTCGAAGGCGTTGACGGCGTTGAGGGTGTTGAGCCAGAGATCATTGTGCACGACCGCGACGAGCTGCTTCTCGCGAAGCTTGTGTGTGGTGCTCGTGGTGGGGGTGGTGCGCAGTGACTCTGGGCTCGGCAGCTCGAGGGCGTCCGGCAGGTACGGATGGTAGTCGCTCTCGACGGAGCCGTCGACGCAGTGGTACTCGCGCGAGTCGAGCTCGGCGTGGCGCGCACGCACGCTATCGAGCGTGGAGGCGAGGGCGGCGCAGGCGGAGACGGCGGCGTTGGTAAGGTGGTGGCTGTCCGAGCAGGTAGCCCAACCTCGACCTCGTCGACCACATCCGCGACTTTGGCAAGGCGCGCAACGCCACCCAGCTGCGCTCGCACCTCATGCGCGTCATCGCCAGCGCCATCCCGGCGCACTGGATGCGCATGATGACGCCACACGTCACCGCCGCCGCTGCCGCCGCCGTGGGCGCGCGCATCGAGGAGTCGTTCGCGTCACTCGCCGACCTGGCGCACAGCCCGCCCGAGCGTCGCGCCCTGTCGCGCTCGGTCGCCAGCCTTCGCATCCGCGAGGGCGGCTTGCGTTGGCCTCGTTGATGGCCGTGTCACCGAGCCGGTCTGACTGGCCGACGTCGACGCCGCGGCGCGTCATCTCGTCGAGCACGGGTGCCGGCGAGTTCCTGCGCGTCGTCAGCGACGAATCCATCCGCGGCTACCAGCACCGTCAAGCGCCGCGAGGCCAAGCGCTTCATCTCGGCCTCGCAGACGGGCGCGAGGGCGGTGACCGGTGAGGAAGGCGCCGCAGCGGTATTGGATGGCGGTGAGGAGGGTGGAGGAGGTGATGGTGGATCGCGCGCTCGTACGCGACCTTGCGGCTCGTCCACGAGCAGAGCCCGAGCGCCGCGCCGACGTTCGAGGCCGTGAGCTTCCCGATGCGCGCTGCGTGCCACTCCGGCGAGCCCTGCTGCAGTGTGGCTGTCGTCATTTTTGTGGCAGTGATTCAGAAGATCTAACTGGGGTCGCCAGCCTTCGCATCCGCGAGGGCGGCTTCGAGCTGGCGGCATTCAGCGCCACCCGCACCGCCCTCTTCCTCGCCGCCTACGTGAAGTCGCGACACCTACGATTGCGCGCATCTTCCCGCCGTCGCGATCTTGTGCTCGAGCGTCTGGCGCAGCTTGGTCGAGCACCAGTCGTCGTCGCCGTAGTAGCCGCCCGCCGCCTTGCCGCCCTTGAGGATGCCGCCGGGGTGATGGGGCGAGCCGGGCAGGTACGCGGGCGTGCCCTCGAGGTTGCCGTCTCGGTTGCCGATCGGCGAGTAGACGCTCACCTGTGTGTGTATGGGACAGAGAGACAGCGGGTCCCCAGCCCTTGCCCCCTGGGCCCATATTTAATTCGCCTTTTGCACTGCGGAGCCTCCGAAACATTCCAAATTTGTTTCACAAACTCCTTCTTTAGAAAGCCGTGGGCTGCAGAGCGGGGACGCCGACGCTGCATTTTGAGACGCCATCAGGTAGTCACGATGCCGTCGTCGTGTTTGCGCGTCGCCTGCGCCCTGGCCTTCGTGGCCAGTGCAATAGGCGTCTCGCCGCCGCCGCCGAGCCCCGAGCCATCGCCGCCGCCGCCGCCCTCGCCGAGGCCGCCGCCGCCTTCACCCGCGAAGAGTCCGCCCTCGCCACCATCACCGCCGTCGCCGCCAAGGCCTCCGCCGTCGCCACCTTCGCCGGCGCCGAGGCCCCCGCCGCCATCGGCGGAACCCTTTCCGCCGCCGCCGCCGAGCCCCGGAAATCCGGAGCCCTCGCCGCCGCCACTGATACCGCCGTCGCCCTATCCCCCGCCTTCACCGCCGAGGCCCCCACCGCCGCCGTCCCCGTACCCACCGGGCGTGAGTTTCTTGTGCACCAACACGTGCACGTACAGCTACTGCTCGTACTACACCCCGTTGTACGGCTACTACTACTACTCGAACCCGAACAACGGCTTCTGCGACGACGGCGGCCCCGGGTCGCAGTTCTCGTGCTGCTCTCTCGGCACCGACTGCAACGACTGCGGCGGCGAGCCTCGCCAGGTCTACCCTCCTCCATCGCCGCCTCCGAGCTCGCCGCCGCCGTTTTGGTGGCCGAGGCCGCCGTCTCCGCCACCGCCACCGCGACCGCCGCCTTCGCCGCCTTCGCCACCACCCCCGCCGCCATCGCCATCGCCAACGCCATGCCCCCCGCCCCCCCGTCTGCCTCCACCCCCGCCGAAGCCGCCTTCGCCGCCACCGGTGCCACCGCAGCCTAGAATACCAAGGCCTCCCCCGCCGCCGAGCCCCTTTTCCCCTGAGCCATTGCCGCCGCCACCGCCACATCCTTCGCCTCCGCCACCGCCTTCACCGCCAAGGCCTCCATCGCCGCCGCCAGCGCCTCCCCCTCCACCTCCACCGCCTTCGCCTTCGCCGCCACCATACTGGTGGCCGAAGCCGCCTCCGCCCCCATCGCCGCCAGCCTCTCCGGAGTCACCGCCGTCGCCGCCGCCGTCGCCGCCGTCGCCGCCAGCTCCGCCAATGCGTCCGCCGCTCCCGCCCAAGTCGCCAGCGCCGCCATCGCCTCCGCCGGACTATCCACCCGGCGCGACTTTCTTGTGCACCAACACCTGCAGCTACAACTACTGCGGCTACGTGAGTGGCTGGGGCTCCTACTACTCGCAACCGGACAACAACGTCTGTGACGACGGCGGCCCGGGATCGCAGTTCTCATGCTGCACTCGAGGCACGGATTGCAGCGACTGCGGCAACGTTCCACGCCTGACGTATCCGCCTCCGTTCCCTCCACCCCCGCCCTCGCCTCCCCCAACTTCGCCGCCACCGTGGTCTTGGCCGCTTCCGCCGAGGCCGCCACCGCCTCCATCGCCTTCGCCGCCACCGCCGGCGCCGCCACCTTTGCCGCCCTTGTCGCCAGCTCCGCCATTGTCCCCGCCGAGTCCGCCTTCGCCGCCATCCCCGCCTTTGCCCCCGCCCAGTCGGCCGCCCTATCCGCCTGGCGCGGGGTTCCTCTGCGCCAACACCTGCTACAACAACTGTGGCTGGTACAGCGGCTACGGCACCTACTACGCGAGCACCAACAACCGCATCTGCGACGACGGCGGCCCTGGGTCGCAGTTCTCATGCTGCAACCGAGGCACGGATTGCAACGACTGCGGCGCCGCGCGCCTGGTATATCCGCCGCCATCGCCGCCGTCGCCTCCACCACCCCCGCCATCGCCTCCGCCGAGACCGCCACCGCCCCCGTCACCGCCAAAGCCACCGCCACCGCCCTCGCCGTCGCCGCCACCCTACTCGACGCCGCGTCCGCCGTCTTCGCCCCCGCCCCCGTCTGCACCCCCGCCGCCTTCACCGCCGCCTTCACCGCCGTCGCCGCCATCGCCCCCCTCGCCGCCACCCTCGCCGCCTGGGGATCCGCCCAAATCGCCGCCGCCGTGCCCACCGCCGCCACCTTCCCCCTATCCACCGGGCGTGGGTGCCCTGTGCACCAACACGTGCACGTACAGCTACTGCTCGTACTACACCCCGCTCTTCGGCTACTACTACTACTCGAACCCGAACAACGGCTTCTGCGACGACGGCGGCCCCGGGTCGCAGTTCTCGTGCTGCTCTCGCGGCACCGACTGCAACGATTGCGCGGAGCAGGGCCCACGCCTTGCATATCCGCCGCCCTCGCCTCCCCCAAGCACACCGCCACCGTTTTGGTGGCCGAGGCCGCCGAGACCGCCGCCGTCTCCGCCCTCGCCGCCGAGACCGCCGCCTTCGCCGCCATCGCCATCGCCACCGCCGAGCCCGCCAAAGCCTCCGCCCCCGCCATGTCCTCCGCCGCCGCCTTCCCCCTTGCCGCCTTCGCCGCCAGGCGCGCCGCCGCCGCCGTCCCCTCCGCCGGCTCCACCCCGATTGCCCCCGTATCCTCCTGGTGCGGTCTCCGTGTGCACCAACACCTGCTACAACAACTGTGGCTGGTATAGCAGCTACGGCACCTACTACGCGAGCACGAGCAACCGCCTCTGCGACGACGGCGGCCCCGGGTCGCAGTTCTCGTGCTGCTCTCGCGGCACCGACTGCACCGACTGCGGTCCGCGCGTCATGTTCCCACCGCCATCACCGCCCTCGCCCCCACCACCGTTCCCAAGTTCTCCGCCACCGCCTTGCCCCCCACCACCGCCATCGCCTTACCCGCCACCTTATTGGTGGCCAAATCCGCCGGTGCCACCGCCTAATCCGCCGACACCGCCAGCGCCACCATCCTCGCCGCCATCTCCATTCCCACCGCCGCCGCCATCCCCGTACCCCCCGGGCGTGGGTGCCCTGTGCACCAACACGTGCTCCGCCTGCTACTACGATGGGTGCTACGGAAGGTACATGTACTACTTGGCCCAACAGGTTGATAATCGGTGGTGTAATGCTCAGGCATCCTGTTCCTACGATTCATCTACCGGATTCTACTTCTACTCCGCAGGTTCTAGCGCCAACAACGGCATCTGTGAGGATGGCGGCCCTGGTTCGGAGTACTCGGCCTGCGCTCAGGGCACCGACTGCGCCGACTGCGGCGGCGAAGCGCGTCTTGTGTATCCGCCGCCTTCGCCGCCTCCAAGCTCGCCGCCGCCTTTTTGGTGGCCGAGCCCGCCGAAGCCGCCGCCGTCTCCGCCCTCGCCGCCGAGACCGCCGCCGTCGCCGCCAAAGCCGCCAAAACCACCATGTGCACCGCCGCCGCCCTTGCCACCGCCGAGTCCACCATCGCCTCCCTCGCCGCCAGCGCCTCCGCCACCGCCCTCACCATCGCCGCCTTCGCCCCCTCGGCCGCCGCCATCGCCTCCGCCTCGTCCGTCTCCGCCGAGTCCACCTCCGTATCCCCCCGGTGCGGTATCTGTGTGCACCAACACGTGCAGCTACAACAACTGCGGCTGGGTGAGTGGCTGGGGCACCTACTACTCGCAGCCGAACAACCGCGTGTGCGACGACGGCGGGCCTGGGTCGCAGTTCTCGTGCTGCTCCCGCGGCACCGACTGCAACGACTGCGGCGGCGTTGCGCGTCTTGTCTATTTCCCTCCGTCACCGCCGTCGCCCCCCCCACCGTTCCCAAGGTCTCCGCCACCGCCCTCGCCCCCACCGCCGCCATCGCCACCGCCGTGTCCACCGCCGCCACCCTCGCCCTCGCCGCCACCATACTCGACGCCGAGCCCAGCGACACCGCCTTATCCGCCGACGCCGCCAGCGCCTCCATCCCCGCCGCCATCTCCTTTCCCTCCGCCGCCGCCCTCCCCCTACCCTCCCGGCGTGGCTGTCCTGCCGTGCACCAACACGTGCGCGTACACCTACTGCTCGTACTACACCCCGCTCTTCGGCTACTACTACTACTCGAACCCGAACAACGGCTTCTGCGACGACGGCGGCCCCGGGTCGCAGTTCTCGTGCTGCTCTCGCGGCACCGACTGCAACGACTGCGGCCAGCATGGCCCACGCCTGGTGTATCCGCCGCCCTCGCCGCCTCCAAGCTCGCCGCCACCGTTTTGGACGCCGAGGCCGCCGAAGCCGCCGCCGTCTCCGCCCTCGCCGCCGAGACCGCCGCCGAAGCCGCCCTCGCCGCCCTCGCCGCCATTGTCGCCGCCTCCGCCATCGCCACCGCCGAGCCCGCCCAAGCCTCCGCCACCGCCAAGCCCCCCGCCGCCGCCCTCCC
>Ga0210244_101720_pt1 | contig 16546 bp, 3 predicted proteins | sample ChrtobMetaP3_0mM_FD_155473 | JGI IMG/M metagenome (GOLD analysis project Ga0210244, IMG submission 155473) | Chrysochromulina tobin associated microbial communities from unialgal haptophyte culture, Seattle, Washington, United States - P3_0mM | ecosystem: Host-associated > Algae > Haptophytes >...
CCTCCGGCGGACGCACGGCCCCACGAGCGCTAACCGCGCTCGTGGGGCCGTGCGTGGGGCGCTAACGCGCCGCGCTGGCGCGCTGAGGCCGCGGCCTCGAGGGGCAACATGGGGGCGCCCGAGCGATCGGCTCGCCGCGCCGACGCGCCAAACCGCCTGCATCGCTCAAAGTAGGAGCAACAAACATGGCGCGCACGGCGGCAATGGCGACCCCATGCCCTCGTGCGTGCGTGTTGAAAGGTGCGAAAGTGCCACGACGGCGCGTGGAACACCCTCGCGAAAACGGAATGAGCTTGGATGCTGCCTAGGATCTTCATTTACGATCCCTCACGGCAGCCCGTCGCACGATTTCATGCGCGCAAGCCAGAAGTACATGAGAGAGATGATGTGTTCCCTCCCACCCACCGCGATGTGAGCCTGGTCTTGCGTTAGCAGGGACCGGGATGTCGCGCTCACCAGGCAGCAGGCTGCCTTTGTGTTACGGCAGAGATATGATGACGGTTGACAAAACCCCACCCCCCACCCCTCCCCCCATCCCCCACCTGATTACCTATCACAATCCCGCCCGGTAGTATAGGGCAGAGAGCACCAGAGATCACACTGTGTGCTGGGAGAGACCAACCTCACTACACACTAGCGAATTTGAGAAGCCCGAGCTCCGAGCTGAGAGCGAGCGACGTACTCAGTACTACTTGTGTTTTCTTGTGTTGACCGAGGGGAGCGGAGCCGTCCTTTGAGACGGTGGCGGTGGTGAGCGCGGGGGCCCCCCCATTCCCTCTTTTTTCTAAAAGATGGGGAGCACGGAACCTCTCTCTCTCGCCCCAGTGGCCTCTGAGATCGAACCCGTGTCACCCGAAACGTACGCCGCCATGAGCACGCGCACACCGCCTCCCTCCCATGAACATCCTGCCCGAAAGACGCGCATGCACAACGCTTCCCCAGCACTTTCCGACTGCCGCGCGCCAACATGCCTGCCCAGACAGACAAACCAGCACATAAACCCCGCACCCTGGACACGCCTGGCAATCACCCTGACCCTCATCTGCACGCTACCCAGCCCCATCAGCACGCCCCGCAATCAAACCGCCCAAACAGAGACTCGCCCTGAGTATAATAGGGCTTGCAACCTACAAACTCACTACCAAACCACCACCCCCATGCCACAGACCGGACCTCGACCTACTCATGGCGGACACGGCAGAGAAGGTACCGCTGCACATCAAAATCGTACCGCACGTCGGAGACGTCCAGATCCAAATCCTGGTGGGGATCGCAATCCAGCTCATGAAATTCACCAAGGGCGAGCTCAACCCGGAGACAATCATCATCAAGGTCAACCCGCAGAGAAAACTATACATCGCATGGTTTCCGCAAACCGTCGTCAACATCCTCACCGCCATCAAAGATCCCAAACCATTCACCAGCACGATCCCCGCATCGCGGACCATCCAGTACCTGCCATGGACCCAAGAACCCGTCCGCTACTGGATGAGCCTCACGCAACCCGAGAGCGCACCGAGCACCCCAACACCAATCCTCAAGATAGTTCTCGAGGACATCCTATCCAAGAACGGCCTCAAGATCGCCGAACTCAAACAGAACCTGAGCAAGAACACCGAAGTCAAGAACCTCACCGGCGTATACTACGTCGCCATCCACCTCAACGAGAACTTCGCCCGCGACAATCCGACCGCGAAGAACACCCTCGAGGAACTCAAGCACGTCGTAATCAAGGGAGCGCACTGGAAGACCGAGCTCTCCCACACGCTCACGCACAAACTCAACCTGTGCACCCAGTGCTTCGTCCTCCTCCCCGACGACCACCCAGCCGTCGTCAACAAACCCATGTACCTCGAGCACCAGACGGGCGAGGACACCACCGTCTCGAACCAGCGCATGACCACCTACATCAACACGGCCATGCACACCGAGTGCCGCAAGAAACCAGCGCCCAAGCGCGCACCCGCGTCCTCAAACGCAATCGACACCTTCAAGACGATGCTCGCGAAACGCGCCAAGGAGGAAGAGGCCAAAGAGCCCACCCCCGCCGCAACCGAGTAAGAACCCACCGAGAAAGCAGCGCGAGAGCACCCGCAACAGCCCAGCGCACGCACCACACACGAGCTCACGTGCACACGCACCCGGCAGCAACGCGCATCCGCACGAAGCATACAGAGAGAAAGCACACCCAAGCGCCCGCACAACGCCCAAATGTGTCAAGTACCACAGTACATGATAAACCATACCTTCGGTACCATACCCCGTGTACAGCGTACCAAGTTAACATAAAGTCACACCCCATCAGTCCCACAAATAACAAGCACCCAAAAAGAAGCAACCCCCAAAAAGAACCACAAACCACGAACTACCCACCACACAAAATGCATGCATGCAGCACAAAAAAACACAAACCCAAACACAATGCACACACACAAAACAATGCACCGGAACCAACTTACCACGAGTCCGCTCCCGAACCAATGGACAGCCGAAGCGCACTCGCCGACCCAACGCCACACAACGCACCACGTACAAACCCAACCAAAGCCACCACCACCACCCCGTCACCCCAGTCATGCCGACATGCGAACGCAGACACGCAAAGAGAAAAAACACACGGCACCCGACATACTCACACCCATAGATACCCACGCATAATAGGTCATACCACCGTCACATACGCTAATAAACCCAAACACAAAAGAAACCACTCCAAAGAACTCATCACACTCCTCTCCGGACTCATCAACCCCTCACTCACATGGATCCGAGACCTCACCGAAGAAGGCATCGAACCAAACCCGGGCCCCCGGTACGTCACCAAGAACGTCAACGGACTGCAAGGAGCAGGGAAACTCTTCCAATGCTGCAAAGCCATCGCGTCCGAACACGAACGCCAACCCATCACCGCCCTTTTCATCCAAGAACACAACCTCAAACAACAGGATAAAAAAGCGCACGAAAAAATCGCCCGCGGGCACCAACTCCTCATCCTCCTCGCATACGCCACCCCGAAACAATTCCAAGCAACCTCCTGGGGGGGCACCGCCATCATCATCCCCCACACCTCGATCGAGAAAAAACCAGGGGAATCCCTCGACGACGCGATCCTCAGAATCCAAAAATCAACCTTCCGCCCCGCGCATCTCTCAGGCAGAGCGATCTCGACGAAAATGCACGTCCTAGGTCACCCGAGAACACTCACCTGCGCGTACGCGCCAGCCGAACCTAGCACCGATCTTCTCGGCACCGAGTGGACCAAAGTCGGCACCAACAAACCCAAAGAGGGACGCGAGCTCCACACCAACACAGCACAGCTCACCGCCACACTCAGCCAACGCCCACCCGGCACAACAAAAGCCTCCTTCACACCCACCCAAATCACCAGCATGCAACTCGGCAAACTAAACTGGACAGACTTTATCAAAGTGAAGAATAATTACTGGAAACAATCAGCCACCCCCGCGCGCACCACTTTTTTCTCCGCCCTCGCTGCGATGGTCAATCCCAAAACCATCCTCGGACTCGACGCGAACTGCGTACCAGACACGACGCTCGACACCCTACGCCCAGCCGCGTGCACCACACCCTACGAGAACGACGGATACAAGACCCTCAACAACCTCACAGACGACAATGGACTCACTGACGTCGCACGCCAACAACTCGGCTCAGACGGCACCAACCCTTTCTTCACCTCGCACCACTCGCACGCTGCAGGCATCACACACACGCGCATCGACCGAATCTACGTCCCCGACACCTCAGACGAATCCTACGTCCACTCGAACTGCACCGATTTCTTTCCACACCCTGACACCCGAGCCACCAGAGACCACGACGCAGTACACGCATGCAGCACGCAGACGACACACAAACGAGGCAACGACCTACCCTTCATCAACGAGAGCATTTTCGATGACCAACCCTTCACCTCACAACTCCACGCATCCATTCGCACCAGGTACAACAACGCCATGCGAACGCCAAACACAAACTGGCGCTCCACCTGGGAATCAATCAAACTCGACGCCAGAACCCAATGCCTCGCAGAAACAAAGCGCACCCGCTTCAAACTCGACCAGCAGCTCACCCTCAAGAAGCTCATCCTCGCCAACCTACGCACCCGCACCACCAACGGCGAACAGATCAACGAAGCCGAAGCTGACCGCCTCGAAAAGGAGATCAAGACCGCGCGACGAAAAGCCGTCACCCTGCACGACACCCTCGAAGGAGAAGCCTACAACAACGGCAAAAAACACGACGTCGGCTCCAGCGAGTTCTTCCGCCAATGGAACCCAGCGCGACCCAACCAAGCGCCACACAAGATGCAAGAAGCTGACTGGACGGACCTCTCCAACCCAACGCACACGGGTAACACAGTTAGCTCAACATCACAAATCCTAAAAGAGTTTACCAAATACTACACGAGCCTCTTCGCCGACAAAAACACCGACCCTCTCTCACACGCCACCCAAAACTGCCTCCACACCCTCAGCGACCCAGACCCAGACGGCAACACCCGCCGCGTCCTCAAGCCTACCGCAGACCTCTGCGACGCCCCCATACTCACCAAAGAGATCGCCGACGCCATCAACGCCCTCCCCACCGGCAAGTCACCAGGACCCGACAGACTCCCCTGCCGATTCTACAAGACATTCTCCGAGACCATCGCTCTCATCCTACACAAAGTATACGAAGAGAGCATCGCAAACAACGAACTCCACGACACCTGCCTCGAAGGACTCATCTCGGTACTCTACAAAAAAGGTGTCAAAGACGACCCCCGTAACTATAGACCGATATCTCTACTAAACTGCGATTATAAAATCTTCACTCGTATACTCACACAACGCATGAACCTAGCAGTGCTCCAGTTCGTATCACCCCAGCAAACAGGCTTCGTTCAACACTCCTTCATCGCCGAAAACCTCATGCTCCTCAAACTCCTCCAAGCCAAAATCGAAGAAGAAGACGAAGAAGCCATCTACCTCTTCCTCGACATGGAGAAAGCATACGACCGCTGCTCATGGTCCTACCTAAAGTCGAGCCTCACCCACCTCGGTTTCGGCGACAACTTCATCAAATACGTCTCCCTCTTCTACAACGAATCCAAACCGCCCAAGCGAAAGATCTGCATCAACGGCCACACAGGCGAACCCTTCGAGCTCCACTCCGGCGTTGCACAAGGATGCCCACTGAGCTCCGTACTTTTCCTCTGCATCACCGAAGCACTCACACGCCTCGTACAACACGATCCGAACATCATCGGCGTCGAAACCAAAGGTGTACGCCACAAAATCTCCCAATTCGCCGACGACACGACCCTTATCGCCAAACCACCGGACCTCCCACACATGCAAAAACACCTCGACACATGGTGCGAAGCCACAGGCATGAAAGAGAACATGAACAAACGAGAGGGCCTCCTCTTAGGCAGACTGCGTAGACTTATATTCTCAGCACCTAAAAACATCGTCCCAAACTGGACCCCAGACGGCACCCCAATCCGCGCACTCGGCGTCCCCATGGGCAACCGACTCGACGAAGAAGACTGGTGGCACAAACGATACCGCCTAGTCAAAACACGCATCGCCGCGTGGAAATCACTCGCCCACCTCACCATCACAGGACGCAACCTCCTCCTTCAAGCAATCCTCTACGGATCGCTCAGATACTGGCTCTTCTCCCTCATCATGCCGGAGAGCATCCTCAACGCGCTCGAAGAAGACTCGTACAACATCCTATGGGCCCAACAACCCGAGATCTTCTCCAATGAAGACGGCACGTCAGCCAACTCACGCGCGTACATACACAAGGCGGCCTCCTACCTCCCGCAGAAGCAAGGCGGCGGAGGTGTCATGCACTTTCGCTCCCACGCCCTCGCATACTACACGCAATGGATCCGCCGATACATCGAACCCGGAAATCAACCCTGGAAACAGGTCGCCGACCTCTGGCTCACCGACACATGCTACGGCCGCGGCGCAATCCTCGCAAAAGGAAACCCATACCTAGGAAACGTACCAACAAGAGCCCGGTACCTCCGTCGCTGTCTTAAAACCTTCTACAGCCTTCAACTCAAACAAGACACCACAAAACTCACACACACCGTCCAGAGCGAACCCATCTTCGACAACTGGCGCTTCTCCATCGACATCGATGAAGACGTCGCCAAACGATGGATGAAATTCATCGGCCTCCAAAGAATCTATGACGTCATAGACGGCGCACACGCGCGTATCTTCACCGACGACGAAATGAACGAATACACCTACACCCACGCCCCACGCTACCTCAAAGGAGCAGCCGCCCGAACCTTCTCCGACGCCCTCATGAGCACATGGCCAGCCATCAAAGCCGAAATAACACCAGCCATCGTCCAAGCCGCAATCAGCAGAGACCAACCTAAATCAGGAGACTATCTTCACATCGAATGGACCAACCGCAACACCCAGATAGCATTACTCAAAATCGACCCACGCGGTAACAAAACCTACCACATCCAGTGGCTCGACTCCCGAAATGCCCCCCACGACACGGGCCGCACCCTCGGCCAAGCCGCCCTCACCCACGCCCAAATCACGCAAGCAATCACATGGCGCACAGTCCAACAACGAGACGAAAACGACAGCGATGAAGGAGAAGACATCAACCCCGCCCACTACCTCCAGATCGCCGGCCCCGCTACCACCACCTTTCCCAGCCCCGACGGATGGATCACAGAACAACCGTCCAAGACCATCACGAACCTCACTCACCTAACCATCCCTATCATCACACAACACTACACCGAACCACACATCCAAAACACACGACCGAACTGCGAAAAAGCATGGGCCTCCACCGACCCCTCCGAACACCGCCTCCCCCACGTCTCCGTCCCATGGCCACTCATCTGGGAATCCCTCGGCACACCCATCTCCGACGCCTCCGAAGAAAAACATTGGCGAAAACTCCTCCACCGCGGCATCTTCGTACATAACCGCCAACGTGACCCAACCAAAACAGTCCTCTGCAGGATGCACGGGTGCACCCACATCGAGAGCCAATTACACATCGTTCAGTGTCACAAAATCAAACCGTACTGGAACCTTGTATTTAAATTCATCATCACAGTACTTAGCGAACCATACATCCCCTACCCAACCACCGCCATAATATTCAACATGAGATCCCAAAACGAACTCCTCTCCGAACCAACCTGCGCCTTCATACGCCACGCCTTCGGCTGCTTCTACGACGCCTTCTCGCAAATCGACCTCGCCAACAAACCCTTCATCCCCACCCTTGTTTTCCACGAAACCCTCCTGAGCTTCCGCTCAGCCGTCCTCCGCTACGCCTACACGATTCGACTCCTCTACATCAAAAGACGCTTCACCTCGAAAAAACTCAAGACCCCCCCCGAAGAAGCTCGCAAGCGCTTCGCTGCCCTCGTCACCATCAACGAGCTCGACTACAAATTCAAACTCACCACAGCCTTCCAAAATGCGCTTGACAACCAAGAAGCAGCAGTCACCCTCCACTACGCCCACCCACCCGCACCAGGCAACCACCCCCCAACACACTAAAACATTACTCCCTCACCAGTACGAACCCGCCATCAAAAACCCAACTAAAACAAAACCCCCCTCCATACCCACCACCCACACACAAGACCCCATCATCTACGTCACCACCCTCCCCCACAGGGGGGGAGTGGGACCACCCCCCTATAAAGGGGTGGCCACGACGACCAACACCCGCCACAACAGCAACAAAAACGAAACCTCCCAACCCACCCCCCGTCGGGAAAGCGGGGTTCGAGGTGTGGGTTCTCTTTAAGGGGGGTCTAGTTAGTGTGCGCCACTGCAGACAGTTCTGTACCGTAGTACACGTCCATCTCTTGGGGAGGTACGCTGAACCCTCGGGTGCGTGCGTGTATAGGTATGGTCCGGTCACCAAAAGCAAACTTTCCTGAGCGCGGGGGCCGGGGGGACCGCGACGAAACTGACTGACTGACTGGCCTTTGGTGTTGTTTGATGAACCGCAATCGCACCAACCCGTACCGCTCGACCAAGTTTACGTCAAGTCCAGGAAGTGCTTCCTGTAACCTGTTCCTCACCTTCCTCCGTGTGCTGGAGCTGGTCAACACTCAACTCTCAAGCGAACGCGCAAACTCACCGGACCCCCAAAGCCATTGCCCGAAGCAGCACGAGGAGCCACTATCACTACATGGACGGTTGTGACTTGTGTCAGTGGCCGACACATTGCACAACCGTTTACACTTCCTCCGTAACAGCTGTTCAAGACAAGGCGCGAAGCCGCTGCCCGGAACCCCAATGCACGGCAGCCACTTACTTGTTCAACACGGTGGACGGCGCTCAGGCTTCCTACCCTTCAACGACGCACATCTCGACGACCGCAAGCATCCCATACTTGCAAGGCGCCCCCTCCGTGTGATTGTCTGTGCTCACCAGGGCCGGGGTCCGCGTGTCCGGGCGAACATCAATCAGTCAGTTCAAAACGGCACATGCAGGCGCTCCGCACCCCGCGGGCCCGCACCACAGCACGCACCTCGCACCACAGCACGCACCGCACGCGCTCCCCGACTCCGCATGGCACGACGGCAGCCGGACACGGCAGCAAGCACCAAGGCGCAACGCCGCTGCTTTGTCCGCTAGCTGGAAGTGGACGCTCAGCCCGTCGCGCCGCCGCCGCCGCCGCCACCTGTAGGCACAGTAGTGAACAGGTCTTCCTTCCGGAAGAGCTGCGTGCTAGGGAAGTTGGCCGCGTTGGGAAGCACGTAGCCCATTTGGGCGGCGGGTACGTCGAGCCACTGCGCGATGCCATGCCAGACAGCTTCCCATGAAGTCGTCGGCATCAGCCGGTTGCGAAGCACTGTGACTTCGTTGGACGACAAGAACGAGGTCGGGTACTGGCCGTGAATCGTCCCGCCGCTGACGCCGCCGCCAAGCAAGACGTAGTTGCCGCCCCACGCGTGGTCTGTGCCCGCGCCGTTGCTGTCGAGCGTGCGGGCAAAGTCGGAGGCGGTGACTACGGCCGTGCCGTTCCACACGCCCCTCAGTCGCATCTCGTCCACGAAGGCGGTGAGCGCCGCATTGATGTCGTTGAGCTTCAGCTGCACCACCTCCTTAGCCGAGGTGTGGGTATCGAAGCCGCCAAGCTCGACGTAGAAGACCTGGCGCTCCTCCTGCAGCAGGTTGCGCGACGCGATCACGCGCGCCACCTGCTCGAACTTCTTGCACGTCTCGGATTCGAAGCAGACGTTGTTGACCGCATCTCGAGGGCTCCATCGCGTCGAGAGGAGAGGGACCGTCTCGAGCATCGACCCAAGCAGCTCGGACGAGCCGAGGGACGACTCGACGAACTGGGCGTAAGTCTCCGTGAAGAGAGAGCGCTGCCGGACCGAAGTGAGGTTGGTAATCTGCGCACGCAGCGCCCCATACCGGCCGAAGCGCTTTGCGCCTGTGCCGTCGAGAATGTTGTGCGTCTTCTCGCCGTCGAGCATCTTTTTGAGGCCATCGAGCGAGTAGGAAGCCGTGCGGAAGGCCGCGCCGCCCGCAGCGCCCAGCGTGTCGACGATGCGCCCGAGCACTCCCTTGGCGGCGATTTGCTGCGCGTGCACGGACTGCGTGCAGCGTACCTGGATGTTGTGCGCAAAGAGCTGGGGCGGCATCTCGACAGTATTGGCGAGGAACTGCGCCTTAGTGATGGGGCGCACGAGGGTGCCCGTGTTGGCGAAGAAGGCGGCCTGGCTCGCCCCGTACAGGCTGTGCACGATCGGCAGCGCCGGATGCATGCCAAAGGTGGTGCAGACCGTGTGGGGCTGTGTGCCTGGCCGAGCTGACACTCGCAGGAGCTCATCGCGCCCGAGAGCGACGATGCCACGCGTGGCCTCGTACTGCTCGTAGTTGGTCGAGGAGTTGCCCGCGACACATCCCGAGTGCGGCACGAGCAGATTCCAAGAGTCCAAGCCGCCATTGAGGAAGAGGACCACCACGGCCTTGTACGGCCGCCCTTGCGAGGCCGTAGTCGACGGCGGCGCGCGCGGCACGTTGTACGGTTGAGGCTCGTTGACGCTGTGGAACTCAGGGCTGATGACGAGCAACTCCTGCACGCGCTTGAGGGCGGGCCGCTCGCCCGCCACCTTGCACAGGCAGTGATAGTTAGTCGTGCACACGCCGTAGTTGTTGCGCAACAGGTTGACCTTCAGTTCCTCGGCGGTGCTCGTCTTGCGGTGGTAGCAGCCACGCGCACGAGTACGCTGGGCCGACGAGCCATCATCCGTGGCCGTGAACAGGCCAAAGGCTTGGGCGCTGTAATTGCGAAGGTAGCGCGCCGCGTCCTCGCACTCGGCGATCGAGTCAATGTTCGCCGCCATCCACGCCGAGCAGTTTTGGCTCGTCGCGATGACGTACTCGGCCCGACCAAGCGGGCCGAGGCGCATCCGCTCATACTCGGACTCGAGCAGAGCGCGCGTGTTGGGCGACAGGCGGCCGGCGGTGAGGAGCAGATCGAGCTCGGCGACCGTCGCGGCTGCATCGGACGCGTTCGTCGGGCGAAACTCGAGCTCACCGTCGTTGCTCGAGCCGTCGACCCCACCCACCTGCGGAGGCGAGAAGAAGCGCTCGGCGGGCTTTTCGCAGCTCCGGCTCGAGGCGATGGGCGGGAAGCCGCCCCCGACGGCCGTCTTGGCGTTCGAGTAGAGGGAGCCGAAGCCGTCCTCGCAGCTGGTCAGGCCGAGGCGCACCAGTGAGGAGACGCCGTTCAAGAAGCCGACGAGGGAGGGGGCGGTGCTCAGCTCCGCCTCGGGTGACGCGAGCTCGGCGGCGATAATGGCGCCCGACGCTTGGAATTCAGGCTTGTAGAAGTTAAAGACGGATGGGCTCTGGAAGACCTGCTGCCCGATGGCGTGGAACACGCCAGCGAGCTCGACCTCGCGCCCGTCCTTGCTCACAAACTCCATGGCGCGCATCAGGTGCAGCAGCTTGAGCAGGGGCTCGCGCAGTTGGCCAAAGGATGGGTCGCGCTCGAGAGTGAGAGAGCGTGCCTCACGATCGAGCAGGATGGCGGCGAAGGTCGCGCCGAGGTCGCCGTACTGGCCCGAGAAGGTGAGGCCGCTGCTGTTCAGCTGGCCGGTGCGGAAGGCGTCCACGACGGCGCTCACGTAGCGCGGCGACGGATTGGATGTCACCAGCCGCTGGATGAGGCGGTACACGATGAAGGGAGCCGTGTTGGGGTGGTAGACGAGATGGTCGAGGAGCGCACTCGTCTCGTACTCTGCGTCGCGCGCCGCAGGCTCGACCCATGATACGAATCTGGGCGGGTTGCGGAAGGAGAAGTTGCCCAGGGAGAGGATGCTCTCTTTGTTGAGCAGGTACATGGTTGTGCCGTTGACCCGCACCTGAAAGATAGCGCGCTGATCGAGGCTGCCCGGCGGCGAGGCGGCGGCGTGCAAGTACACCACCACGTCAGGCGCCGCAGTGAGGCACGCGGCGCTCGTGCACCTCGTGTACGTGCCCGTGTCGAAGGTGCTCGGCGGCACCGAGCCGACGGCAAGGCGCTCCACCACCTCAGCCGCCGTCGGCAGGACGTCAGAACGATTAAAGACGGCCACCTCCACGACGTTCGCCGAGCACATGCACGTCGGGAGCTGCGTGGCGGGGTTCGTGTTGACGGCGCACCGGCCGGCTGTTCCCTCGCAGGAGAGGCCGTTGCTCGGGCGCGGGAAGAGGCCGCCCGTCCAGCGCACTGGGAAGGTCTCCGCCGCGTGCGGCCGAAACTGGTCGAAGGTTCCGCCTGCGCTGAACGTGTGGACAACGCCTACCCAGCCCTCTGGGTGCACCTGGACGAACGTTTGGCATGCCCGTCGGGACCACAGGTACGCTTGCGAGCGCGGGTCGTCGGAGCCCGCGTAGCCGCAGCCCTCGGCGCCACGGTTCACGTGAGCGTCGCACACAGCCCATCTAGCAGCCGGCGTCGGAGAAGCACTTGGAGGCGCAGCCGTCGTCATGTTGCAGCGCTGCTCGGCGGTCGCGTAGGTCACGCGCTCTACAAAGTACCGGCACTGGTGATAGCCGTTGCCGTCGCTGCCATCGTTGCGGCAGCACGCCGGGCCCGCCGCAGCGGTCTGCGGATGGACGCACATCTGATTCCCCGGCACGTCGCGCACCACCCGCCCGCCCGTGAACCAGGTGAGCTCCACGCACGGCACGCGCACGTACTCGTACTCGACGGTCACCCCGTCGGGGCTTGTGAGCTGCACCGTGCGCGCCGTGTCCACGTCGCACTCGAGACCGGTGCATGCGAGGTTGGCGCTCAGCGTGACTTCGAGGGGGAAGGTACACGCACCCGACAGGCTCACGCTGCCGCCACAAAGCTGCGCGTACAGTGCGGAGGAGTTTGCGAGCACAAAGCGCGGCTCGGCGGGATCGGGCACGCTGCCCAGCCACGCTGTGCGATTCACCCACCCTCGGCGCACTTTATTCTTCTCGATCTCGTTCCAGTCGTCGCGATACGGATCCTTGCCGCCAAGCTTATCATACGAGTACTGTTCGAGGCCGGCATCCTTTGCATAAGGGTACGTGTCGCCAACGGGCGGCCGCGCCGAGGCACGGCTAAGGTACCGGTACCGAGCGCCCACGCGAAGAAAGGCCCGCGCAGGAAGGTCGACGCAGAGCGGGTAACGGTCGCCTAGGTACCGGTCGTGCAGATCCATCTTTGGGAAGTAGTCGCGAACGTACGCGTCCAGATAGACTGGATCTATGTAGTTCATGCCGAGAGGCCGGCCGGCCTGCGGCACAAAAGCTCCCTCATTCTCCTGGTTTGCGCGCGACGCTTGGCGGACGTAGCCCGTCCACACACGCGCAAAGGCCATGATGTCTCCGTTGTCATATGTGGGGATGGACGCGCCCGCTGCGGTGCTCTCGTGCGTGCCATCGCTCTTGAGCCGCCAGAGACCGATCGTGAACAGCTGCATGATCTCGCGCGCGTAGTTCTCGTCGGCGTTCGTGCCGGCGATGTGCAGGCCGCGGTTGGCATCGTACGTGAGGTACTTGGACATCAACGGCGAGTGACTTACCTCGTTGAGGATGGCGCGATACGAGCCGAAAGCGTGGCGCACGAAGATGTCGTAGTACACGGCCCACTCCTCGACGTGGCTGAATTGGAAGTTGTCCAGGCCCTGCTCGCCGATGACGAGGATCTGCGAGAGCGCAAAGGCGGCGCGCTGGCGCAGCTGATCGTTGGCGCCGAGCACAACTGTGGTCCAGACCATCATCTTGCCGTTCTGGGGATCGTGTGGCACCACGAGCGCGTCGCGCCCCGGGTAGTTGTCGCCCATCCACGTCTTGTACCGATGCCCGAGTCGCGGCTCGGAGGACACCTCACCCGGCGAGCCACAGACCTGCTCTGACGCGGCCTGGGTGGGTGCTGCGTCGCGTGCCGTGCCCAGATAGGCGGCCATCTCGCGCGGCTGCGCCGGGGCAGGCAGTGTTGCAAAATCGACCACGTCGCCCAGCCGACCGACGTAGGGCAAGTAGCGACCGCCCTGTTTGCCCCCGCTCTGATAGAGCACCGTGCTCCACCAGCGCGTGGACATGGAATGGCTGGTAGGGAACTGGATGGCGGTGCCGCCGGCTTTCGCAAAGGCCTCGATGGGGTTGCTGTTCTCGTCATAGCTGACGGTGCCAGGGTGGCTGGACGCCCAATAAGAGAAGTCGTATACATTGCCCTCCTGACGCGGTACCTGGCGCCAGCAGCTGCCCGAGATGCTCAGCCGCGCGCCCATCGTCAACGCTCCATTGTAAGAGCTCGTGCAGCTGCTTCCCACTCGTCCAGTGATGTAGGCGACCACGTTGATGTCTTTGAAGTACTCGTTTGCGTCGGAGCTCTCCAAGAGCGTGGCTGTGATGGCTGTGCGCGTCGCCTGATCGAGCGCTGTGTCGGCGCCGCCGCCACTAGTCGGTGGCACCTGGTCGCACGATGTGTAGCCGAGACGCTTCCAGCGCGAGATTCCGGGCTCGCACGGAGACTGCGAGGCAAACGGGGTCCCCGCGAGCGTACCATCGAGGCGCAGGCCGCTCACGGCGTACGCGAGCACACCCGCACGCTCATAGTAAGCACGCAGGCTCGACTGGTTGAGCTGGAAGAGTTTGGATCCAAAGTTGGGCGGCGTGCACGAGGGCTGACGCATGCATGTCGCGGCGTTGAGCCATGGAATACGCCCGACGGACGGGCACGCGCCGGCTACACCGTCGTACGGCGCGGACTCGTTGTCGCTGGCGATGCCCGCGCAAGGGCTCTCTACTGTGTTGGTCTGGAAGCGAAGGCGATGGTCGAGGCGGTACCACGTCGACGAGGACGCGCCGCTTCCGAGGACCTGGATGTGGGTCGGCGAGCGCTGTGAGGAGAGGGCGCAGGGCGCGTCGAGGTGCTCGAGCACGTACAAGTCCGGCGCGGACGAGCTCGAACGAATCCGAGCCATGGTGATGTGTGCGGCAGCGACCGATTGCGCTCTCAGCGGGTCAGTGGCGACGCGGTCGTTCGGTAGGACGATGGTGGGGTTGGGTTGGGTGAAGAGTGACTCACTGGACGTGGAGCAGCTTGACGTACCCTCGGGCGGATTGCAGCATGGCGTACCAACCGCAACGTAGTCGAGCGGTCCATTGATCCCCTCCTCGATGGAGCACAGCGTGAACGTGCGCCGGCTCATGGTGTTCGTCGACGCGCTCGTTGCGCACGCCGCAGAAGTCGTGTCAAAGTACGTGCCCACCCGGACTGCGCCGCCTGCGAGGGGCGGGCTCCAACGGTTCGCCTCGGGGTCGCAGTTTTGATTAACGTCGCATACGCTGAGGTGCGAGGAGCTTCTCGAGAGCCAGCTGAAGCGCACCGAGCCGCACAGCCGCGCGGGCGTCACGAGGCTCGCGCCGCCCGGGTGCACCCAGTTGGTGAAGTCAAAGATGGGCACCGGGCCGCAGTTGGCACCGGGGGCGCCCTTGAAGAGCACCGCGCAGCACTGACTCGAAGAACACTGGCTGGGTGAGGTCAGGTTTCCCGCGGCGCACTGGCTCATCGAGCCCGTGCACGGCGGGCGTGGCGGCGGCGGCGGCGGCGCCATGCCGGACGCAGGCGTGGGTTGGTTGAGTCGCACTCGGCGGCAGATGCACACGTCATTAGGTTTACAATCGCCCGTGTTCGTGTTGGCTATGTTGACCTCGAGGTCGCGCGAGTGAGCCGAAAGGCCAGTGGGCGAGGGGTACCAGATGGGCGGGTTCCCTTCGAGATAGCAGCCTCTCGGGCCAGCGGAGGAGCCGTTACGCCGATCGTCCATCGCTTGCGGGCTGCTCGCGGACGAGCCGCCATTGTTGTCCCAGTTCACATTGAGGGCGATCGCCGCGGCCGTGCACTCGTCGATGCTGGTGATCAGCTCGAGCATCCCCGTGCACCGGCCGTTGGTGACTTGAGTGTAGTTGGCATCAACGCCACTGAAGCGGATCTCGGTGCGCACCTCGCCGTCGATGCTCACCCGGTAGCCATGCGCGCCGGCGCCGGTTGGCGGCAGCCCTTCGAAGGTAACGGCCGCGCCGCGGTCCCATGCGTTAAAGGTGAAGGTTTGCCATGTAGAGCCGGGCCGGCAGACAGGCTGGTCCTCGATGAACGGATTGCGCTGTGCGGGCGACAAGCGCGGATTGACGCGGCGGCGGTAGTGTGTGCGGAGCAGGCTCATCGGCGCCGCCATCTGAGCGCCCACCCAGTCGCGCGCGGCGTCGTGAAAGGTTGCGAGGCGCGCGGCATAGCTGTTCGCCGCGCTGCCTCCGTTGCGTGCGAGGCTTGTGCTGTTGCGAGGCTCGTCGAGGAGCGCCGAGAGGAGAGAGGTGGTCGGTCCAAACGTGGCCTGCATGAGGAATCGGCTGGCGAGGCGCGAGGTGGTGACGTTCGTGTCGCCGCTGGTGGTGTACCGGTCAATCCGATAAGCGCGTCCCAGTGCGGGCGTGGGCAGGTCGACCGAGCTTGTCTGATTCGGGTTATTAGACGGTCCGGTCCGAAGCAAGGTGATGGACTGCGAGAGCGCGCGCGCGAATTCCGTTGGCCCCGTCGTTGCCACCTCCCACGGATGGCCGTCGTAGGAGCGAGCGATGGGCGCACCCACGCCATCGAGAGCAGTGTTCTGGGACGCATTAGTCAGCAGGCCGAGCGTGAGTAGCACGCCGCTTTCACTTGGAGGGAGGTGCACAAGGCCAGGGCCGACTGGCGCGGGGTACGTGTAGTTTGTCGCTGGAAACGCGGCTGGCGGGGGCGCGAGCGGTGGTGTTGCTGTAGGCGGCGGCGAGGCGGAAGTCGGCAGGGGTGAGGGGGAAGGCGGGGGAGGCGAGGCTGCAATTGGTGGTGGCGGCGAGGGCGAAGGTGGCGGCGGCGCAGGCGAGGTGGAGGGCGGCGGCGGCGAAGGCGGCGGCGGCGAAGGTGGCGACGGCGAGGGCGGCGGCGGCGGTGGCGGGGGCGGCGGCGGCAGCGAGGGCAAGGGCGGCGGCGAAGGTGGCGGCGG
>Ga0210244_101723_pt1 | contig 16517 bp, 13 predicted proteins | sample ChrtobMetaP3_0mM_FD_155473 | JGI IMG/M metagenome (GOLD analysis project Ga0210244, IMG submission 155473) | Chrysochromulina tobin associated microbial communities from unialgal haptophyte culture, Seattle, Washington, United States - P3_0mM | ecosystem: Host-associated > Algae > Haptophytes >...
AGCAAGCGGTCGCCCCCGCCGAAGCGGCGGCCACATTCGGCCGGTACCTCAGTACTCGCCTTGCACCGCCGAAGCCGTGCGCACTGTGCACCGCCGAAGCCGTGCACCAGTGTCCTCCGCTGCCCTCGAGCAAGCGGTCGCCCCCGCCGAAGCGGCGGCCACATTCGGCCGGTACCTCAGTACTCGCCTTGCACCGCCGAAGCCGTGCGCACTGTGCACCGCCGAAGCCGTGCACCAGTGCCCTATGCTGCCCTCGGGCTCGCGTGCAGGATTTGTCATCAGGATTCGTCATCGGATCCGCTGTCCGGCAGCGTCCCTCGAGCGCGCTGCACGATTCTTCGAGCATGCCGAAGACGCGTCGTCATCGATTGAGCGCGTGTGCCGAAGATCGGCGGATGACGCAACACGCATGCCGGTCTCGACCGTGACGGCGTCAAGGAGCCCGGTTGCTTCCCGCAGCGCCTCCGCGGCTGCTTGCATGTCGGCGCTGGCGCCCGTGGGCGCTGACGCATCAAGGAGAGTGTGCACCCTGATCGAGTCGAAGTTTGCGTCGACGGCGCCGGCCCGTAGCGAGCACTGCGTGGTCATCGCTAGCGCGTATAGTTTGCGCGCCGCCTCAGACGACCAACGCATCATGCACCGCCGTGTGCACAATGCACTGCCGAAGCTGTGCATTGATTCCCTCGCCGGGGCCCTTGGGCTCGCGTAAGTTGCCCCCGCTGCGGCGCAGCAGCGGTGGCTTCTCAGCCGGTGCCTGGGTACTCGCACTGCCTATGCTGTGTGCACCATGCACTGCCGAGCCGTGCATTGATGCCCTCGCCGCAGCCATTGGGCTCGCGTCGGTTGCCCCCGCCGCAGCAGTGGAGCAGATACGTGCGCGTGCGACCGCGTCCTGGTGCGGCAGATTGGTGACCGTGAGCAGCACGTACGCCCAGAGCATCTGTGGCGCCTTGCTACTCAGGTAGCTGAGCCTGCGGAGCGGCACGATCACCGCATAGTCAAACGTGTCGGAGCGCCACCACGAGGTAGGGCATCCAGTAGAGCTTGCGCGTGGAAGCGTGCAGCGAGCGCCTCGGCAACGAGCATGCACGCAGCAGTCTGTAAGAGCGGTCATAGTACGCGGCGCCCCTGCCGAGCGTCGCAGGCGTTTGCAACGAGTACTGGAACAGCCCCCACGTCGTCAGTGCCCAGAAGGCAAGTATGCACATGAAGGGCATCAGCGCGTTGTACGTGGCCGAAAGCAGGCCGACGGTGCTGCCGTCGTCCGGCCCGGCGACGCACGGCAGCCTGCCGCGGCAGTTGCGCAGCACCGTCAGCAGCGACAGGACGAGTCGAAACTCGTCTGCTTACATAGCTGCGGCTGGCCGTACTTCTGCGAGCCGCACTCGTTCTGCAGCCTCATGTCGGTGTCTCGGTGAGGCCGACGGTCGCCAAGTAGATCTCCGCGCCGAGGAGCACGTCGGCGGTGAGCCAATCGCCGCTGAGCCCCGTGTACGAGCTGCCGAGGATGGCAGCCACGAGTCCGGCGCACCCGAGCAGCGTGAACATGAACCGCCACTAGCTCAAGCTCGCGCGCCGCGGCCGAAGCGGATCAACCGCGTTGAGCAGCATAATATGTCCCTTTTCCATTTTGTTCGAGAGCTTGCGCGTGGCTGCTGTGCACAACCACAAGCGCGCAAGCGGGGGTGGTGGTGCAGGGTCGCAGGATGCCGACGTCGGCTTCCATGATTCGCGCTTGAGCCTGAGGGCGGATTGCTTCTGAGATTCCTCTGATTGCGCCGCCTTGCCCGTTCACACCCGACTGGTACGCTAGTTCGCTCCTGGCGATGAGCCCTTACCCTTTTGGGGGTTTCGCGGCTCATCCGACCACGTGCGCCCGTAGCAGCGCTCCCTTCGTTTGGGTCCATACACTCTTGGAGCTCAGGGCTCAGTACACGTTTCAAGTAGTCAGTCAGTTTCGTCACGCGCGTTCCCCCCGCGCTCAAGTTTACTCTCGCGTTACATAGTAGCGCACTCACTCAGTCATTCAGTTATGTCGCGGTCCCCCCGCGCCGTCTCACCACATCTCTCGAAAATAAAATAATATCCAAACTACTGAACTTTCATCTCTCTCTCACCCCGGATGTGTTGTCGTAGACGGCCCCGTCGGTCACACCTCCGTCAATTGCGACAGAGGCCCCCGTGCTTGGGGGTCCGGAGAGTGTTTCACAGCCATGGTTTAAGTTTCACAGCAGCAGACCCCGGAATCGTCACGACAGCCGCACACCCCGCACAGAAGCAGCGGTGACCTTGGGCTTAAACCTGTTGGGGTCAAGCCGGCGGGCAGTCTGAAACCCAACGTCGGGCTCGGGCGCACACCGCGATCACACGTGGAGCTGTGGCGATGCATCCGAGCGAGAACGGCGAGTCCTCCGACGACATGGATGCATTCCTCGACGAGTTTGAGCATAGTCCTCTTCCAGACCCTTTGAGCCTGGCGCAACTGGAGAAAGCGCTGCGTGTGGTCGCCGATGGTGTGCTGCCCGTCGCTCCACCAAAAATTAAGTCTGCGCTAAAGAGAGATCTGAAGCTGGGCTACCCGGACGACCTGGTCATGCGTGACATGCAAGAGACGAGCTGCGAGACCTTATTCATATCATTTTGCAGCCTCACAGAGAGCGGTCATCGACAGCAGGAGTTTTGTGGGACAGCAAAGCGTGCAGGCGTGTCCCACGCCCTCTTCCTCTGTGACCCTCTGCAGGCCTGGTTTTTGCGCGCTGACACTGCCTTTGAATCCGTGCTATCCCTCGTCATGTTTGAAATTGAGCGCCTCAAACCATCGAGGGTGGTATGCGTCGGCGCAAGTATGGGTGGCTACGCTGCCATACGGTGTGGAATCGCCCTCGGCAGACGCACCTCAACCGACGCCTCCGCTCCGGCTCCAAACCGTCTCAAGTCCGTAGTTGTGATCGCCTTCGGGCCGCAGGTATTCATCGATCCTTCCGAGCGCGCTGCAATAGGCTTGCCGCCCGTGTCATTCAATCCAGCACTCGACCGGCTGCACTTCGCCGCGCTCGCTCTCAACCTGCCGCTCCATTCGCTGGTGCACCTGGCGTCTCGAGCGATCAGTGACGCACAGCTGGGTGGGCCCCACGCGCTAGTGGAGCTGCATGTGGAGGTGCACGTAGGCGAGCTGGCGGGCTCCGATGTGCGGGAGGCGCGCCTCCTCGAGCTCGCCATCTCACAAGCCCAGAGGGCCGCTCCACGTGAGGCCACATCATGGACGGTGGCAGTGCAGGTGCATCAAGGGAGCGGGCACACCATTGCGGCCGATCTGAAGTCCAGGGGGCAGCTCGACACGATAGTGCGAGCACATGTGTAGTCCTCTTGCTCCCTGGATTTTTTCCACCTTTTCCCAGTCCAAACTTAATCAGCATTTCTGCGGTCACTTCGAGAAATTTCCAGGAAAGCTTGATGGAACTTGGCGCTGTGGGTTGGGCTGGCGCAATCCCCGCGTCATGTTGACTATGTTGCTCCACCTGGGCTACACCCCCTTGGCGTCACGTTCGTCCGCGGTGCCGCGCGCTGGGCGCTTGTTCGCTCTCGAGGCCACTGCGATACCGACTACGCCGGCATCCACGAGCTTCGACTGGTTCTCTCAGTGGTACCCCGTCAACGTCATCGAGACGATGGACCCATCGCGCCCCCACGCGATGCAACTGCTCGGCCTCAACCTTGTGGCTTGGAACGATGGCGAGACTATCGGTGGCGTTAAGCAAGAGGGAGCGTGGCGCGTCTTCGAAGATGCTTGCCCGCACCGTCTGGGTCCGCTTTCTGAGGGCCGCATAGAGGCCGATGGCAACCTGCTCTGTTCGTACCATGGCTGGCGCTTCGATGGCTCCGGCGCGTGCGCCGAGATGCCGTACGCGCCGCCGAGCAAGGCCGAGCGCCTCAAGCAAAGCTGCCGCGCCACTTGCAACGCGTACCCGACGCGCGTGGCCGATGGTCTTCTTTGGGTCTTCCCGGTAGGCGGCGTGTTGGGGTTGGATGCGAGCGCCAACGTGGCGATGCCACTGATCGACGAGCTGCACCAGCCCGAGCTCGCCGGCCGTTGGAAGTGGAAGATCCCAGCCGGCGTGCGCGATTTCCCTTGCAGCTGGGACGCCATGGTCGAGAACACGCTCGATCCGGCGCACTTTTGCTCCGCACATCACGGCACGCTCGGCAACAGATACGAGGACCCAAAGCCGTACCAGATGGCGCTGAGCCAGCCGATCAGCCTGACCGAGGGCTTCGCCATCGACGGCGAGCTCGGCCGGCTCGAGTTCAAGCCGCCGTGCCTCGTCAAGTACCTGCCAAACTTCGCCGCGATGCCCTTTGGGCGCTCATTGGTGATCGCCACGTACTGCGTGCCGACAAAGCCTGGCTGGGTGAGAGGGCCTCTGCTGGCCCTGGCCCTCTGATTGCTTTCTGAGTGCCCTGATTGCATCCGATTGCCCGATGGTTACCCTCTGATGGCCTCTGATGGCCTCTGATGGCCTCTGATGGCCTCTGATGGCCTCTGATGGCCTCTGATGGCCTCTGATGACCTCTGATGGCCTCTGATCGCAGGTGCGCCCTCTCGCGAACGTGCTGCTCGACGACGAGGCGACGTTAGGCTCGACCCTCGCGGAGAGGGCTCTGGCCATCTTCATCAACTACCCGCTGCCTCCCTGGGTAGGCCACGTGCTCTCCTCGGTCGTGCTCCATCAGGACGCTGGGCTGCTCTATGGGCAAAGCCGCACGATGCGTGCCAAAGGGTACAACTTTGCACGCCGCAGCGCCCTTGGCGACGGCTTGATCGGCAGCAGCAGCAGCGGCGGCGGCGGCGGCGGCAACGGAGGCAGCAGCGGTGGCAGCAGCGGCAGCGTTGGTGAGAGCAGCAGCGGCGGCAGCAGCGGCAGCAGCGGCGGCAGCATCGGCCTCTCGGACTCTTCCAAATTAGGGAGCCATTCGGGCGTGCGCATGCAATACGACCAGCTCGCCTTTTGCCCCACCTCCTCCGACAAGGGCGTCGTCTCGTTCCGCCAGTGGCTGCGCCGGCACGGCGGAGGAGGTATCCCATGGGCCTGCGACGACGTGCTGGCGCCACAGGGCTCCGAGGACATTTATGACATGTGGCACGCGCACACGAAGCACTGCAGCCAGTGCCAGGCCGCGCTGCGCCAGCTCGAGACAGCCAAGTACGCCGCCGGCGCCGTCGTGGCGGCGAGCATCGTATGGGTGCCGCAGGGCGCGCCGGAGAGAACCACGATGATCCTCGGCGCGGCGGCCGTGGCCGCCGCCGCGCACGCCATCAGTCGCCTGTTCTACAGGTATGAGTACTCGCATGCAGACGAGTACGGCCCGCTCGACTGGTGGCTGGACGCCACGGGCAAGGGGCGAAGGTAGCGGGAGATAACAGAATTAAGCAGCTCCGTGCATGCCACTAATGAGCGCCGCCACAGCGCTCACCAGCCAAAAAATCTCTCTGTTTCCCACCGCGATTTGTAGGTGGGGGATGTGAGTGCACGCCCCACAAGCGGAGGGCCGCTGCCGCGAGCGGCGATTGAAAGGAAACGACGCCGCTCGGCCTCTCCTTGATGAGGGAAGTCATTGGCGTCGCCACGAAAAATTTGGCATAGAGGTACGCGAAGGTAGGCACCAGACAGGAGTGGAGAGAAAGCGTGCGACTCCTCGCACCATGTCGGAGTTGACGATGATGCTCAAGCTGGTGGACTGCATGTGCAACGCCAGAGCCCGTACCCAGATCGGGACGCTGCCGCATCTGTTCGAGCTCGCGGGCCCCTTGAAGCCGATCAGCACAGCCGACCGCCAAGAAGTGCTCAAGGCCGCTGCGAGCAGCGGCAGCGCCGCGCTGAGCGAGCTTGACATCGGCAAATGCTGCTGCGCGCTCAAAGTCACATGCGCGGAGCTGAAGCCGTCGCTCGTGAACAAGCGCAACGCCGCCGCCGTCAAGAAGGGGGTGGAAGCCCTGCGCAAGAGCGGGAAGAAGAACCCGTCGGCAGTCAAGGACCTGCTAGGGCTGCACCTGGAAGGGCAGGCCGTCGCGCTGCTCGTCCGGCTGCTGCAGCTACTCCACTCGATTGGTGACCGTCCAGCGAGCGTGAGCAAGGTCTGGGCGCCACTCCTCGGCTTTGGCAACGACACCGCCACCCTGCAGTACCTGATCGAGGTGAGCGAACCGATCACCGTCACCGCCGAGCCCACCCCGCGGCTCGAGCGCAAGATGTCGTGCACATGGGGGTTGCCGCCGTCGGGCGGCTCCGAGCCGAGCCCAGGCGTGGGCTCCTCGAAAAGAAGCGTAGGCGCGAGCAGTGCAGGAATCAGTGCAGGCGCGAGCGCGCCCGAACCCAAGCGCTCGCCGCTGCTCGTGGTGCTCTACCGCCATCCAGGCGAGAGCCTCGGGCTAGGAGTGTCCGTGGACGGGGAGGGTGGGCCTCTGATCATCAGCGAGGTGCGCTCAACGCGCGAGAGCGCGCCCCTCCGCCTCTCTTCCTTGCTCTCCTCTCACCCTCTCAAGACGCACCCCTTGTCCCCGCATCTCTCCGTCACCCTCCCCCGCCTTTTCTGGCTCCTCCGTCGCCCCCCTCACGCGCCCTGAGATGCTCGCCTTTTGCATACCCAGAGAGCATCTCTCGCTCTCGCTCGCTCCCTAATTTGGAAGCATCCTACCTCAAGACTTCTCTCTCTCTCTCTCTCTCTCTCTCTCTGAGCGCAGGTGACGAGCGGCTCACCCGCGGAGGCGAGCGGTCAGATTCATCTCTTCGATCGGCTCCTCGCCATCAACGGGCACGAGCCCGGCACTCTCGGCGCACAGGTGCCTGAGCACGCGAAGAGCGTGGAACTGACGATCCTACCGGCGGAGCTGCCTCCATCGCCCGATTCGGTCGTCGAGGTGCTGCGCGTGACGCTCGAGCGTGCCTCACGCGAAGGCTTCGGATTGGGCATCGGATTCAACGGCGAGGCGGCGGTGCTCTCGTCCATAAGCAAAGGCTCTCCAGCTGAGCGCTGCCGTCAGTTGTTCGAAGGCGATCGCGTCGTGGCGATCAATGGGCAGCCGGTGACCCCCCAGTCCGATTTTAGCGTGCTGCTGCCTAGGGACGTGACTAGGGTGACGCTCGAGGTGACGCGTGAGGTGGCGAGCACGCCCATGTCTCCCCACTCGAGCGACGCCGCCGGCTCACCCCAAGCGATCCTCGATTGGCTGCGCGACAAGGGGCCCGCGCCGGTGAGCGTGGATTACGACGGCGCTGAGGTGGGCGAAGAGCCCGCGGCCGAGGCGGAGGAGGAGCCGCCGGAGGCAGAGGGGGCGGCGAAGGCGGGGAGGCTTCTCTTTGGTTCGCCACAGCGCAGGCAGCTGGAAGCCCTGCGTCGTGAGCTCGACACCTCGTTAGAGGCGGAGGACGAGGGACCTGCCGACGAGGAGGACGACGAGGACGACGAGGACGAGGAGGACGACTCGTTGCATGAGATGGTCTTTGATGTGACGCTCTCGCGCCGCTCGAAGCACGAGTCTCTTGGGCTCGGGCTGGGCTTCGATGAGAACGGCGCGGCCCTGCTGCTCTCGATCTCGCCGGGATCTCCCGCCGACCGGTGCGGCGAGCTCATGATCAACGACCAGGTCGTGGCCGTGGGACCTCCGGATCGTCGCCGTGTCGCCTCGGCCCACACCAACTTTGCCGAGCTCCTCGCGGACGAGGGGCTGGAGGTGACACTCACCATCTCGCGCCTGATCGAGGAGGAGGGCGGTGCGAGCGGCGGGAGCGGCGCTCAGGGCGGCGCTCAGCCACCGAGGGAGCCATCGGCTCCGCTACCAGTCGCCTCCGCCGTCGTCAAGGTCCCGATGGGGCCCCTTGCCTCCCCCCTTGCCTCCCCGATCGCGCAGCCGGTCGCGGTGGTCTTGCACCGTGAGCATGGGGAAGACCTCGGCCTCGCGATCGGGTACGATGCAGATCATCATGTGGTCGTCTCGAGCGTCAAGCCGGGCTCCATCGCCGAAGCGCACAACGTGCAGGAGCTCGACCGGATCCTAGCCATCAATGGCATCGCCGTGGATTCGAAGACTGATTTTGGGAGCTTGCTTAGCCCTGATGTGCGGACGGTGCGGCTGCATCTGCTGCGATCTCCTCATGAGGACATCTCCGGAGATCAGGATGAGCTCGAGGCCGAGGAGAAGGAGGCGGACGAGGAGGCGGAGGGCGACAGAGGGGACGAGGATTCCTGGGACGATGCCTGGGAAGCGCTCGAGATCAGGCTGGAAAGATCGTCCCCAGATGAGGGCTTTGGTCTCACAATCCAGCTCGATCTCCAGGGCTTCGTCATCGTGTCGAAGATCGACGCGGGCCTCGCCGCCCACCGCGCCGGGCTTCTGTTAGGGGACCGTGTCGAGGCGATCAACCGGCAGCCGGTCACGATCGATTCGGACTTTGTCGCGATGATTCCGCCCGGCCAGCTCGTCGCGCACATGCGCATCGCTCGGCACGGCGCTTATACGAGCATACCCGAAGGGCTTGAAGAGGACTCGCACGGCTTCCCTACGTACACGGCCACGCTCGTGCGCAAGGACGGCGAGCCATTCGGACTGGACCTCGAGCAGGATCAGACTGGCTCCATCCGCCTCCTCGCGGTGCACCCCGGCACGCCCGCCGGCGAGCACCCGATGAGGCTCGCCAAGGGCGACGTCGTCCTCGCCATCAACGGGCGGCGCGTCGCTGACGAGACCGACTTTCGCGACAGCCTGCGGCGGCAGCTCGTCGCGACCTTCATCCTCGCCCGCGGGGACGCGTCACACGGTCCCCAGCCCGAGGGGTCGCCCGCACTCGAGGACGATGGCTTACGCCTTGTGGAAGCGACCCGAGCCCTCGGTCCCCGCGTACTGGCCGAGGCGAAGCTCGATGCGGCCGGCGGGTACGGGGACGCTACGTATGATGTCGCTCTCCTCCGGCGTGCCATCGGTGAGAGCCTCGGCCTATTCATCGAGAAGCGCCAAGACGACGATGAGGAGCGCCATCACGACGACGAAGAGCTGGCGAGCGCCATCGTGGTGGATCGCGTCGAAACCAATGGGCCAGCGGACCTCGGTGGCATCCTTCCCGAGGACCGCCTCGTCGCAGCGAATGGCGTGCTGCTCGACGGGCCTGAGCACCTGGTCGAACTGCTCGCGTCGCCCGACACGACGCGCATCGCCCTTGGGCTGTTGCGCCAGCAGCCGGCGCCGGCCAAGCTGGCCGTCAGCACTCACGAAGGTGCCGCCCCCTCGCTCGCTCACAACGGTGCCCCCTCGCTCCCGTCTGTGGGCGCCTCTCCGCCCACGCCCGCCTCGGCCGACACAGGCGCACCTGCCGCTGCCGCACCTGCCGCACCTGCCACTGCCACCGCCGATGCTGGCGCGGGTGCCATCGCTGGACTGCATGCCAGTGCTCACCACGGCGCGGGCCCCATCTTTGAACGCATCGCCGAGCCGCCGAAAGCTGCCGGCGGCGCCGTGAGCGCCGCCACTGCCGGCAAGCAGTACCCGTACGTACCCTTGGCCGCCGCCCCTCCCTCACTGCCCCCGCCACCCCCGCGCCGCTCGATGGCGATGGAAGTCGACCCGTTGCCAGGGTGGGGTCAACGGGGCCTCTTCTTCGTGCGTCTCGAACGGTCAGTTGAGGAGGGGTTTGGTCTTCAGCTGTGTGTCGATGAGTCGACAAACTCGTGCTCGATCTCCGCAGTGGACCCCGACACGCCCGCCGCCCTCGCGCTCAAACGAGGGCTGCTGTGCCTGTACGACGTCATCGTCGTCATCAACGACAAGCCTGGAGAGGCCTTTGACTGGTCAGCAGAGCTCGTCCCCGAGCTGACCGTGCTCACGCTCGGCCTGCGCCGCGCGCCCGAGCCGCAGCCTGCCGTGACAACCGCCGCTGAGCCGCCCGCTGACCCACTGCCCCAAGAGCGCCCCGCCCGCCCGCCCTCACCGCGCCCCGCCAGAGCCCCTTCGGAGGAGCCGCGAGGAGGGAGCCCGCGCTTGACAAGCCCTCGATCCGCCAGCCCGCCTCGGCTCACGACGGCGCCTCCCGATGACGAGGCACTCCTGTGGAAGGAGCGGGAGCTGCAGGCAATCCGAGCGTCGCTCGCGCGCACGCAGTCCGAGCTCGACTCGAAATCTCGCGAGCTCCAGGCGCTCAAGCAGCCGAGCGCCACCCCGGTGCGCACGACGGCGCCCACGGCGGCGTCCACGACGGCGCCGAGTAGCAGCACCAGCACCAGCACCAGCAGCAACAGCAGCAACAGCGTTGTTGACGCACAGGGCACGGCGCTGGCCGTACAGCGTCGCCAGGCCGCCGCCACCATCAAAATACAGTCGCGCCAACGCCAGGCGAGCGCTCAGCGGCAGGTCGCGTTGCGCCGCCAGAATTCGATCAGTCTGCCGGTAGATGCCGCCTTCCGCGAGCTCCGGGCGCTCTTCATAGCGCTTGACAAGGACGGCAGCGGCACCGTCGACAAGAAGGAGTGGGGCAAAGGCGTGGCAAGGAACCAGCTCGCGCTCGCAAAGTACTTTGGCGGCGCGGGCGTGGAGGCGCTCGGGCGTGCCTTCAAGAGCCTGGACGTCGACGGCAGCGGCGACCTGAGCTGGCAGGAGATTGAGGTTGGCGCGCGGGCCGCTGTGGCCAAAAGCGCGCCGCCGCGGCCGTCGAAGCCGCCGCCGGAGCGCTTCTCGCGCCAGCAGGCAGCTGCGTACGTGGCGGCCGCCCACGTGGACTCCATCTGCCACCCGAGCGCCGGCAGCAGTGCGAGTGGTACCGGTAAGGCTTGGGAGCTACCCGGAGGTGTGAACGTTCACACCGAGGCGGCCGTTGTACCGGCAGGTATCGCGGCGCTTGAGGTCAAGCTCGTCGCGGCTGTGGGGAAGCTCGAGTCGGTGCTCAAGCAGCGCGCGGGCGTCACACTCTTGCGCGCCCTCGCAACGTGGCGTACCAACACGGTGGCGCTGCCGACGAGCGTCGCGAGCACCCAGCGCGTGGCAGCCACCAAAGTGCAGGCGGGTGTGCGCCGGCGCAAGGCGGTCCACCGGGTGGTCGAGGTCAAGAGGCAGCATGCCCTCGCACCGGAGACGACGCAGCTCGGCTCTTCCAAATTAGGGATGGCTGAGGATGCGCCGCTCCAGGAGGGCGCGGCGCTCCGCGAGCTCCGGGCGCTCTTCATAGCGCTTGACAAGGACGGCAGCGGCACCGTCGACAAGAAGGAGTGGGGCAAAGGCGTGGCAAGGAACCAGCTGGCGCTCGCAAAGTACTTTGGCGGCGCGGGCGTGGAGGCGCTCGGGCGTGCCTTCAAGAGCTTGGACGTCGACGGCAGCGGCGACCTGAGCTGGCAGGAGATTGAGGTTGCCGCCAACAATTGTGCACGAGTGGAGACGAGCAGCGTCGCCGCGCCCGCCGCGCCCGCCGCGCCCGCCGCGCCCGCCGCGCCACCGCCGCCTCCGGTGGCCGTGGCTGCGTCGCCCATTGCCGCGTCGGCGCCTTCGCCTCCGCCTCCGCCGCCTCCGCCGGGCGACGCAGCCACGGAGGCGGATCTAGAGCTCCTACTCTCCTTGTACCGACGGCTGCGCGCACGCGTGGGGAGCGATGGCGCTGTCGTGAGCGCCCAATGGGCGGGGGTGATGGCCGTGCATGCAGACCTCTTCGAGCGCTACTTTGGTGTGTCGACGAGCACAGAGCACGTGTGGCTCGTCCTCCAGCAGCTCGACGAAACGCCCACGTCCGCCCAATACGGCGCGTCCGCGGGGCTCTCTTGGAAGGCTCTGTGCTCGGCCTCCCTCGCGGCGAGTAGCCCGAAGTCGCCGCCGCTCTCGCCGCAGCTCTCGCCGCCACCGCCCAAGAACAGAGTCCCTGTTGCTCCCAGTGTACCGCCGCCGCGCCTGACGACGTCCGAAGCGGAGCCTTCACACCCTCACGAGCCTTCACACCCTCACGAGCCGCAGCCAATGGACCAGCTGCATCAGCCCTTGTCCGCGCGGGGCGTGGCAAAGCCGCCGCGCCCCGAGCGCCCACTCGGCGGGGCTTCGGCGGACGAGGTCCCGCCACGAGTGCCGCCGCGAGTGCCCGTTCCAGTCGCACCACTCCAGCTGGGCACCATCGCCCCGGGAGTGGAGGCAGGCATGGACCGGCTCGCGAACGGCGTCGGAGGGCAACCGTCGGAACGAGCCTACGGCGCGCCCTTCTCGGCGCGTGGGGACCATTACCGAAACGAGCCCACTCAATTACCGGAACGAGCCTACGGCGCGCCCTTCTCGGCGCGTGGGGACCATTACCAGCCACCTGCGTCGCGCCGCCCGCCGAGCGTCATCACACCGCACACGCCCTTGCCCGCTGCCGCCGTCTCGGCGCCCCCCGGTTTCGTCATTCACAGTGCCGCCGCCTTGGCGCCCCCCGCCCGCTCCTCGGTACCTCTCAACGGAGGCGGCCTGCCCGCATGCAATGGCGCCGGTGCGCCCGCGACGGCGCTCTACGACAAGGTACGTAGCTCGCCGGGCGCCGTGACGGGCGCCGAGCCGCCGCCTGCCGCCGCCGCCGTCTGCCGCGTCGTGCTGGACACCTCCATAGCGACTTCCACAGCGCCGTCCACGCCGTACCGAGCGCCGACCCCGCCCGTGCCCAACACGACGCCCTCGGTACGGCCCACCGCAGGCAACGGCGCGCCGCAACGCACCCCGCACACCCATGGACACGCCCAGGACGGCGCCCATGGAGGCTCCCAGGCGCCCAGGACGGCGCCAGTGGTCCCTCGTGCCTCTTCCCCCACCCCCACCTCTCGGCGAACCTCCATCGGGCTGTACGCTTCGTTCAGCGGGCCGGGCGCGATGGCCGTGCCGCCCTCACCTGTGGCGTGTGGCCAGGCAGTCCACGCACTCGTCGCGATGCCCACCGACGCGCTCAGTGCTGGCGCCGCGCCCTCCAACGGCCAAAGCCTCGTCCTCGCTGCCGGGCGCGACAAGACGATCCGCGCCTACTCCGAGGCTGGAGTCCTCTGCATGCAACACTCGGCACACATCGACCGCATTTGGAGCCTCGCGGTCCTGGGTGAGCGCCGTCGCGAGCGGCGCGTCGATTGGACTGATTGCCACCGTCATCATCAGGATCGGACTGATTGCCTCTCTCTCTGAGGGCCTCTGATTGAATCTCATCATCTCTGAGTGCCACCGTCATCATCAGGTGAGCGCACCATTGCGTCCGGTTCGTCGGATCGGACCGTGCGACTGTGGAATGTGGAGACGACGCAGCGTGCCTCTGGCCCGAATGAGCGGATGTATCTCCCGCTCGAGCTCACCAAGCTGGGCACGCTCGCCGGCCACACGGATGCCGTTCAGGCCTTGCTGCTCCATCAAGGGCGACTCGTCTCGGGCTCAGCCGACTGCACGATCCGCATGTGGGATTACCAAAATAGGAAGCTGCTCGCCACTTGCGCGATGCCCGTCTCAGCGGGCCACGCGGAGCACACGGCCGTGCATGCACTCGGCCACTGCGCCGTCAACGGCCGCAAGCCCGAGACACTCTGGAGTGGCCACTGGGGTGGCTCGATCAACCTGTGGAATGCTCCGGAGAGCGTGCGGCTGAGGGCTCTGGAGGGCGTGCACGATGGCCCTGTCTGGGCGCTGCAGCCGCTGCCGTATGCCGCAGAGCTCATGGCCAGCGGTGGCGCGGACGGCGCGATCCGCTTATGGGACGCGCGCTCGTCGGCGCGCGCGGGCGAGATGCACGCGGGCGCGCCCGTGTACGCGCTCGCCGCCACCAGCGACACGGGCGCGGACGCGATGCTCGTGAGCGCGGGATACGATGGCTCTCTGAAGGTGTGCGACGGATCGGACTGATGGCATCTGATTGCGACGGATGGGACTGATGGCATCTGATTGCGACGGATCGGACTGATGGCATCTGATTGCGACGGATCGGACTGATGGCATCTGATTGCGACGGATCGGACTGATGGCATCTGATTGCGACGTGACCGTCATCAGGTGTGGGACATACGCGCGATGCGAGCGGCGCCGCTGGCTAACCTGCAGGCGCACCGTGCGCCCGTGCGCTCACTGCTCGTGCGCGACGGCGCTGTGTGGTCGGGCTCGACCGATGGCACCGTGCGCTGCTGGGACCTGAGCCACATCGCGCCGATCAACTCGCCCAGCTATGAGCAGCAGCAGCTCCTTGAGCACTTCATCGCCACGGGCACCAACCCGGGTGGCGTGCAGCCTTCATTCATCTCGCCCTGATATGAAGCTCTCATCTGGCGCTGATGAAGGATCTTGGAGTCATCTCGTCTGCATGCATGCGGGTATAGGGTGGCCGCGGATTCCAAATAAACGCCGCGTCGCGTGACACATGGGGAGCATCTGGGCGTGCGAACGAGGGGGTGGTGCGCGAGACTGTGTGTAGCTGTAGAGCGCGCCGGCCTACGGGGACGTTCATGCAGTTATATAACCGAAATTCCAGGCACCGGGGCCTGCTCGGCGGACCAGAGCGGAGCACCATCAGACATGATCAGTCTCTCCGCACAGTTACTGCTACAGGTATGGATATTCATGCACATGCACATGTGGTTCCAGTTCGCTCCTCGAATTAGTGCGCCCGCGGTCGAATATGGGGAGCGGCGCATTGGTCGAAACGAATATGCGCTCCTGTCGCGCACTCCTGTCGCGGTCTGAGACGGGGAGCGGCGCAGAACGTATATTCAGGACTCATCAACGTGGCCGTGGCATTTTGTGGATCCCAGACCGAGGTGTGGACAAAGCCACCGACGGTCGGAAGCGAATGCTCGAGCGGCTGCGGCTGGTGGTGCTCCTCGATCTTGTCGAAGGGAGGTTGCAGGAGCACCTCCGGCTCGACCGCGCGCACGGTGCTTTGCCTTGCGATGGGGCGAAGGAGCCTTGCGGACGGCATGGTCGTGTCGCAGTGGACGGGATAGGCCTCACCGAGCTGATCGGGAAGGATCATGCTGATCGGGACGTCCACGTACCGTTTAGCAAAGAGATCGGCGAGTGGAGTCGGCTATCCGGATAATGAAGTCGGCTACACAGAAGACGAAACCAAATTTTGCAACACGAACCGTTTTGGTCTTTTGGAAGGACCTTACTTGCGTTCCAAGACGAATCTGTACGTGGGCCTCCGCTCAAGCGCGCTCGCCAGTTCAGTCTCACTCCGTGCTTCTAGGAGCGTTGCCGCTCCGTGCTGCCAAACAGGACCCTCGGCCCATTCCCCTCCGGAGTCTCGCCAGAGAGCCTGGCGGCGTGGCAGCTCTGTGGCCGTCGTTCGTCGCGCTGCAAGAGGAGAAGGAGTGAAAGGAAAGGCCTTCACGACTTCGGCTGACTCCGGCGCAGCACTCACCTCCTCGAACAGCTTCGTTTGAAGTGCCGAAGCCAGCAAGCGCACAGCGACATCTTCCACGTTGGCCGCGACATGCAAGGTACCGCTGGGCGGGAGAGTGGCTGCGATGTCCATAAATAGAGTGTCGTCGGCGAAAAAGTCAAGCGTCTGCGGCGACGCCCGCGTCGTGGTGGCAGCAAAGGGCGTCGGGCACGATAGTACAATGCGTCGCAATCGGCCATCGTACTCGCCGTCGCGAAGACGCCGTAGCACTGACGAGGCGTCGCACACCACAAAGGCGCAACGGCGCTCCAGCTGCCATCGTCTCGCAACCCCTCGCGCGAAGCCGACTGCCGCATGGTTGCGATCACAGCCCAAGACGTTGAGCGAGCTGTCAGAGGAGGCGACGCCGAGCGCTCCCAGACCAAATCCGCAGCCCAAATCGACGGAGAGGTCGGCGATGGGGTCGTCAAAGTGCGATCGGAGGGGCACGGCATCTACAGAGCTCCTCGCACTCGACTGGCCGACGCGGCGCTGAGTGGAGCTGAGTGAATGGTGGTAGTGGCGTCTGTGGAGCCAGCGGGCAGCGCGTGGATGCAGGAGTGAAAAGTCGCCTGCCGCGAGTGCCGCCGCCGTGGATCCAGCCTCCGAGCTCCACCCGAGGTCCACTAGCTGTCCTTGTGCTGCCTCAAAGAGACCCGGATGCATGCATCCTGCCGCTGCGGCCAGCTCAGCCATTTGTGCGATGGCGAGCCCAGATGCGCGCCGTCTCCCCTTTCTTGAGCGCGACACTTCGGCCTCGGCACGCTCGCACAATCTAGAGAAGATCGTCTCGTCGCCACAGCCCGCCAAGGCCAGGTTGAAGGCGCAGTCCATTGATTGGCGGCCGCTCAGTCCATCTTCACGTGCCCAAGGGCTCGAAAGAATGGCCGACATCGCCGCATAGCCCGCTTCAGTCGCTAGGGGCTGGTTTCCTGCTAGTGCAGCAGCCAAGGCTGCGCGTGAGATGTCAATGGGTCGCCTTGTTGCTTTGTGGGGAGTCGAGGGAGTCGACCTTCGTCCAGCGTGAAGAGGGCTGTGGGGAAAACCTTGGGTATGCGCGCCTCGCGTCTCGCCACCACTGTAAAGCTGCCTTTGGCTTTGCTTTCGTGGTCTGGCGCA
>Ga0210244_101726_pt1 | contig 16489 bp, 2 predicted proteins | sample ChrtobMetaP3_0mM_FD_155473 | JGI IMG/M metagenome (GOLD analysis project Ga0210244, IMG submission 155473) | Chrysochromulina tobin associated microbial communities from unialgal haptophyte culture, Seattle, Washington, United States - P3_0mM | ecosystem: Host-associated > Algae > Haptophytes >...
TGGCGGCGGCGGCGGCGGCGGCGGTCGCGGCGGCGGCGGTTGCGGCGGCGGCGGCGGCGGCGGCGGCAGCGGCGGCCGCGGCGACGGCGACGGAGGCGACGGCGGCGGCAGCAGCGCCGGCGGCGGCGGGAGCGGCAGCGGCGGCGGTGGTGGCGACGGCGGCAGCGGCGGCGGCGGCGGCAGCGGCGACGGTAACGATGCCGACGGCAACGGCGACGAGCGCGCCCGGAAGCGGAGCCGCGGGGCGCACGCAGGGGGCGACGGAAACCACGCGGGCGACGGCGGTCGCGGCGTGAACGGCGGGGGCGACGGGGGAATCAGTCTTGACGAAGACGGATCCGCCGTCTTGACTCGAAAGATCCTCGTCCACGTACGCTACAAGATCACGCACGGAGGCGGACGGAGGGACGCATATCGCGTTCACGAGCGGTGGATGCCACGCGACAACACGTCGACCGAGCTATATGCGGGCGTCGCAGCGACGCTGGGCACGGAGGGGCTTATCCTGCGGAGACGCGTCCCCCTAGAGTCGACGCGCCGCACACAAGCGGTCCGAGAAAACGGGGACGCCGTCGACGAGGCACGTCGCGCCGACGTATGGCTCCCGGACGGCGTGGACATTGTCCCTCGGGACGACACACCGATCCGCTCCATACTCTACTACACCTACATGCTCCACGTCGACGCCGAGGAGGGCCCCGAAAGCGCGACCGCCCACGACGAAACGGCAGTTGGCGCAAGGGGCGACAACGGGGACGGCGGCGGCGGCGACGGAGAAGGCGGCGCCGACAGGGACGGCGAAGATGACGGAGAAGGCGGCGCCGACGGGGACGGCGACGATGGCGGCGGCGGCGATGGGGACAGGGGCGGCGGCGGCGACGGCGACGGAGGCGGCGGCGGAAGCGGCACGCGAGCGGACCACGGCGACGACCGTGGTCGCAGCGAGGGCAACGGGTCAACGCCCCCAAGCCTCCTGCACATAGCGGCCAACACGGTCGTGCTGCAATGCGCGACGCGCAGCGAACTCGGCTGGGCAGTCGTGCACTCGGGCGTACTTGCACCCAACAGCAGGAAGGCATGGGACATCGCCGATCTCATCTGCCAAGAGCTCCTCGACATGGATGCCGGAACGCTTCCTGCCGTAGGGAATGCCATCAGCACGGCGGCAACACGACACCTCAGTATTGACGGGCTCGTCAGCGATCTTTTCGCCGCCGCCCTAGACATTGTCCCGACCCTCAACAGAGCGCTCCGAGGCCAACGCCGGCCAGACGTACAGCCGCGAATGCTCCTACGGGTCCTCCTCACTGCCGCGTATCGACCAGCCGCAGCCGGGCTCGCAGCTACGTGGCTGCCCCTCCTCGGCGTCTCTAGCCGGGCCGGGGGGGGGCCAGGGGGACAGTGGCACGGCACCCTTGCCAGGGCCTTCCGCGCCCATGCGTGGGCACATCTATACCCGAGCTTCGCCCCCCCACACAGGGAGGCCCCGGCCTGGGAATTCCCCTCGTGGGCCACGCGATGCGCGGATCTCGCACCGCACGCCGTGGTACGGCTGGCGCAATACCTGCTGACGGCGATCAACTTGGCTCCCAACGCGCCCGCACACGCGCGGCACCACGTCGCCGACGCCAGGCGAGCCCAAGGCGACGGAAGGTACCACCAAGCGCCACGCACGACGGACGTCTGTGCCACTCAATGGCAAGCGTTCATCGAGGCGCTCGGGAGGCCGGCCCCCCTGCGGGAGAACCGTCCCACGAGGCCGCGAGCCGACGACTCGACAGGCGACGCCTCTGGGTCGGGCCCGCCCGCACTGACCCACCCGCACACGCCTCGACCTCCGCGAGGGCCGACGAGGCCACCGAGCGCGCCACCATCGCCACCCGACAGCGAGGCCGAGGAGGACGACAACGATACGAGCCACCACGGCGACAAAGAAGGCAACGCAGGCAGCGGCGGCGGCGACGGTGGCAGCGACGGCCACGACGGAGCCGATGACCACGGCGACGAGGCCAGCGACGGCGGCGACCGCAGCGGCGATACGGGCAGCGGCGTACGGGACGACGCGGGCGGAGGGGACAACAGGGGAGACAAGAGTGACGGTGGAGCACACGGCGGCGGTGGCGGCGGCAACGAAGGCGGCAGGCAGAACAGCGGAGGAAGAGATGGCGTCAACGGTGCGGGCGCCGGCGATGGGGATATGATCCCCACCGCAGCGCGCATCGGTCTGAACGGCACGTGGCAGGTGATCCTCGCGCCCGAGGGCGAGGACGCATACTCGCTCCTTCGACTCGTCCACGGAGGCGCATTCACAAGCCGCGAAGCGGCGGTTGCACGACTAGCGCCAGTATGGCACACCATCGGCGCGACTCCCGCCATTACATACGTACCGCGTCTCGCCGCAGCGGGACTGAAGGACGCGGTGACACCTCACCGGACGGACGACCCTGTCGAGCCGCCCCAGGTGGCACTGGCGATACAAGCCACTGCGGTGCCGACGGCGTCGGTCGGACCGGCGAGGGCGGCCGCCTGCGCCCATTTGGCTGACCACGACGGCACGCATGATCCCGTCCCTGACGCGCCGCTGACGGCAGCGGACGGCCCATCCACGCGTACTGACGGCGAAAGCGACACGAACGAGGCGGCGGAGGACATGGATTGGGGGGGAGAGGTGCACAGGGGCGACTTCGAAGCCTCCCTCGGGAGGTACCATCCGATTCGTGATCCATCCACGCTCCGCCTCCCACCCCTCCACGAGCGACGCATTACACTCGCGGAAGCCCTCCAGGAGCTGCGCTTACGGAAGGAGGTGACCTCGGGCCACAATCTCAACTGCCTTGCGTACTCTATCCTGCTCGGCACAGACAGAATCGCGCCGGCAGCGCAATGGGTGACAAAAGAGCGGGGTGACGAGGAGCGCCGGCGCACGCACGAGACCATCGTGCGCCGCCTCCCGCCGGAGGCGGACACAACGATAGGTCCCAATGGGGTGTGGTGGGCAGGTCAGACGCGGGATAGCCTGACCAGGACGATGGAAACCTCTCAAGTCATGGGCGAGGCACACGTGCATGGCTTCTGCAACAGAATCGATCGCTGCATCGTGATCGTCGATGTGCGGGAGTCGGCGGCCGTACTATACAAGTACCTGCCGGGCTACGCCGCGCAGAGTCAGATCTCCATGCGCGAAGCTCTCGAACTACGTAACAGTGATGAGCAGCCCATCTGGGTACTACTCGAACCCGATCACTTCAGCGCACTGTTACCAATACAGCGGCCCATCGCCTCAACGCCGCAGGCGCCCACAGGAGCGGGGGCAGGCTCCGCGAGCGCGACGGCACAGGCACCGGAACAACGACCCTCACTACCGGGAAAGGGGTCGGCGCCGGTATCGGACAAACTCGGGGGTACACAACAGCGGGGGGACGCAGCGGAGACAAAGATCGAGTGGGCCACGCGGATCTTCACGGACATGGGATACACAATCGGCGCACGCACGGAGATCGGAGACGCGGACGTGTTCGCGATCGCACGGTATGTCGCGGACGCAACGGCCGGTGTGGAGGAAGCCGGGGACGGAAGATTCAACGAAGCGGCAGTACGCGAATACATCCGGGAGGGAGGAGGCGACGACAGTACGTACCCGCGCCATACACTACGACGAGCGGTGGGGGACTACCTTCGGCTGCAAAGAGGGGCCAAACACGCGCGCGACCTTTCCCCCGCCCACCAGGCCGTCAACACGGCGGACGACCGAATAATCTGGCCAGGCGATACGGTGCGCCTGCAACGCGAGGACACACCTGGGCAGCACACCCGCTGGAAGGCATGGAAACAGGGAACCACGGGAACTGTCCTTCGCAGCGCCGGTCGGGGCGACTGGACGGTCCTAATCGAGGACAAGGCGGGAACGATCGAGGTCCACGTCCATGACCACGAGGTGCACCTCCTCGCCAAGCGAGCACCGGCGGCAGGGGACGTCTTTCTTACCACAAGGAGCACCCCACTCACCACCGAGGCAAAGGCCGGGCGAAAGGGCACTCCGGGTACACACGCATTGATCTTACGGCGGCGGGCACCGGACGACAAGACACGCGGGGGCGGAACCTGGCACGCCTTCCAATGGCATGACCACAGATACGTGGTCGTCCACGAGGAGGACGTGACGCGTGCCCCGTGGCAGGCCCCATACAGACAGCCGGAAAGCACGCTGCAATCGTTGAAGGCTCAGGGGGCACTAGTGGCAATAGCACAACGCGTGTACGCCCAAACCGGGGACTGGGGAGGCGAGATCCTCTCGGCTACAATGGACGCCGCCGCACGGGACGGCCTCCACACCGATGCGGGGCAGGCGAGCAGGGCAATCCAAGAGGCGAAACAACGATGGCAAGGGGGACGGCCATGCGCGCACATGGTCACGCTCAATCACGGGGGTATCCTCGTACGCTTACGCGAGACAACCGCGGCCATCCCCGGGCAGCGACGCATGGCGACGGCGCCAGCACACGCGGACACCGCCGCGCTGGCGTGGGAAGCGGACGGCAGACTGTGGCGCACGATGCACACTCTCGCCGACGGGAACGACGTCGTTCTATTACAGGAGACCCACCTCCCGGAGCTCGACCCAGAGGGCCGCAGCGAGCAGGTCATGCAAATGCTCACGAGCGGCGAGTACTCGACGTGGCGCGCGGCGGCGTCGCCCGCCCCGGTGGACGACGCGTATGCGGGCGTTCTCATGTGGTGGAACACCGCCACAGTCGAGGTGACGGAGATCCAAACACTGACACCTGGACGGCTACAGCGCGCGAGGGTCCGCGTCTTAGCGGATGGTACGGATTTCATTGTCGTAAACGCGTACGTCCCCACCAAGCGAGGCGCACCGACCGTCCGCCAAGCGACAATTCTCGAACGCGTCCGGGCACAAATCCAGGCAACAATCGACACGGCGGACGACGCCGGCGACGAAATCGTCATAGGGGGCGACCTCCAGGCTCAGACGTCGGCCACCCTCGAAGCGCGCAAGGACACGGGCAGTGTCAATGCGTACGACTCGTGGCTCGACACACTGTGCGCGGAACACTGCCTCCTGAGCGTCGGCGATGACGAACCCACCTACAGCGGGGGGGCCGGGGGCCCGCAGACGGCCATAGACCACTGGCTCGTCAGCACGGGACTCGCCGACCGGGCAGCGGCGGAAGTGGGAGCGGGCGCGGACGGACTCGCGGGACTTGGGGACGGTACGCACGGGCACAACTCCCTACAACTGAGCATTGCCCTGCGCACCGCCGAAGCGGAGGACGCAGAAGAGAAATGGGAGCAACGGGAACCGCAACTTCCACCCATGGATGAGGATGAATGGGCCGCCTTCGCAGCGGAGGAGGCGGACACGGCGACAACGGCAGCGGACGGCGTGGACGGCACCGGGGGACCCACATTCGGACAAGCCGCACGGCGGCTTGAAGCCATCGAGGCCGCACTCAAGGGCCTGGTGTCTCGCATACAAGAGCTCAGCGAAAGAACGAGCACGCCGCAGGGCACCAAGGTCGCGCGCCTTCATGCGCGGATGCTCCGCTGGCGCAGATGGCTACGCGCGTGCGATGGTCAGCGACGATTCCCCGACACACACGACATGTTCAACACGAAAGACTGTGCACACGTCTTCGGCGACGCCCCCGCCACCGACGACAAGATACGCAGCGCCATTGAAAACAGCGCGCCGGGGAAGGAGCGACGAGTCGCGCTACGGGAAGTGTGTCGCAGTCGACTCCTACACGCCCGCGAACGATACGAAGACGCGGCGAAGGAGGGCGCCATCGACAAGGACCGGGTTCGCACTCGCCTCCTCGCCGATATCAACAAAGCCATGGAGGAAGGACGAGACCCGCGATGGGAATGCTTCAGGGCGGTGGGAAGAGCCAAAGCGGCGCTTGCAGGCAAGCGCACCGCCCCCCGGCTGGACCAACCGGGCATGCGCTCCATCAAGCGCACGGGCGCCACGGTAGCGGAGACGGGACAAGGACAAGTACTGCGGGCCATCCACGACGAGAGCGTCGTCATGCACCAAGAGCGGGGCGCCAGCGCGGCTGGCGCACTGCACATGCAGGATCGCATGGCGGCGACAGGGCTACCGGCCCCGTGGCCCCATACGATACACGAGCGTCGCACAGACGAGGAAATCGCCGCCGAGGCAGCGCGACTTGCGACAGCAGAAGCACAACGCCAGGAACAGTGGGCGAAGTGGCGGACGGCCACGACGACGGAGGGGAGCGACGGGCACGACCCGTGGGAGGCGGTACGCAGCGCTCACTACACGCCACTCGTCGAGCACCTGCGGACGGAGATGCGAACGATCATGTCGGACGAAAGTATCGACCGCGGCCTGCAACGCTTCCGAGCGCGACAGGGCGTCGGGGTGGGTGGGTTCTCCGGCATATGGATCGCTCGTGCCAGCGCACCCACGCGGCAACGATACGCGCAGGCACTCAGGGACACGGCGGCGGACGTACTCATCGCCGCGGACGCACTGGATCGGGAGCGTTGCCCGCAGGACAGGCGCGTCGCCGTCCAAATGATCCGCGACGCCGCGCCGAAGGGCTGGACGCAATGGATAATCATGCTCCTCACAAAACCGGGCAAAGCCCTCGACGTGCTGAGCAAGCGACGCGACATCTGCCTACAACCACACTCACTCAAACTCTGCGCCAATGCGGTCGCGCCCCATTACGCGGCGGTACAAGAACACGTTCAGCCGGAATCCAACACGGGCTTCCGCGAGCGCGGAGCGGCCACGACCACAGCGTTATGGCTCGGACTGACAAAAGAGGAGGCGGCCTCGGAGCGCAAAGGGTGGTATTGCGGATACATCGACAAGGGGGGCTTTTTCCAGTCCTGCGTCCGGCGAGCACAGCGAGTCGTCGAGGCGAGATTCGGCGTACCCGTCACGGTCACCACCCTCATTATGGCCATCCACGACGCGCTCACCGTCCGTTACGACTCGGGGATGGGCATCACACACGGCACGGAATCCAATGTAGGGAATGGCCAGGGAGACACCATCGCGCCCATGCGGAGCATGATCCCCCTTGCCATCGAAACACGAGCGGTGGAATGGCTGGTTGCAGGATTCCAGTTCGTGGCTCCACAGTCGAAGTCAGGTCACGGGGTCCGCCGCACACGCACCCCACAGGGGTGGTTCGCCGACGACGGCGCCTTCGTGGTCGACTCCCTCCGCACCCTCCAACAGGCGTTTACCGTGGGATCTGCTATGGCGCGCGTGCTCGGTTTCACGGTCGGCATCGATGTGGACGCCAAAGGCGCACCCACCGGCGACAAGACGGGGTGGATGGGGAGTGAATGGCGGAATGGGGCGTGGACGGAGGTGGGGGACGACGTCACCATACGGCTCATCGACGGCAGAGCCGTGCCTCGAGTCCAGGGATTCTACAAACACCTCGGGATACGTCAGACGCCCATAGCCGACTGGACGACGGCGCGGCAGGTGGTGACGAACCGCTGCAGCGGCATCGCGAGCGCGCTCTCCCGTCTCGGCATCCTCACAGCGGAAGAGTATGTGGACACAGTCGACGCTGCGACCACCACGGTCGTCGCTTACTATGGGGCGACCTTTCCCGTCGGGGAAAAGGCCTGCGAACGGATTGACGTGGCGAAACGCCGAGGGCTCGCGCGCATGGGGCACGCGGGCGAGCGCACGTCCAGATGGCTGGCGCACGCGCCGCGCCCGCGCGGCCTCGGCATGGCAATGACCTGGCCACACGCGGCGGCGGCGCTCGTAGTCGAAATAGACCGCGCGCTCAACATGCCCGAAACCGCGCCGGCCCACGTCGCCACAGCGTGCCGGGTGGCCAAGGAGTTCTGGCGGTGGGGTTGGCGACCCAACAAGGACGCGCGCGTTCCGCTCGCATGGAACCCAACGTGGATGCGAGATTCGCTCACCGAGGAAGGCATCATCGAAGCGTGGCAGCTATACCTTCAGCTCGCTAATGTTCGCACGCGCGCGAGCGACACAGGCAGCGGAGCCGTGGACGCCCTCGCCGACCGATACCGCATGCCCGACGATCCGGAGGGCGCGGATGCCCCGGTATGGGAACGAGAGGGTCGTACTTACGGCAGGCGCCTCGCCAGGCTCGGGGGCACGCTGCGCAGACATTTCCTGGCCGACGCCGGCGGATGGCGCACCGCCGCGGACCTCGGGGAATACCTAGGCCGGGGAGGCCGCATCATCGGCGGACGCAGAGTCGGCGCGAAGCTCACCCCGGCGGAATCTCGGGAGTACCGGACGCTCCTGCAGCAATTCCACGGGGACGAGACAGCATGGGCGCAGTCACAACAACACGGCGGGCGCGAACGGCCGCTCGAGATACGCGCCGTCGACGTTCTTGGCGCCAAGGGCGTCTGTGACGGACCAGGCGCCACGGACGGCACCGACTACCTCCTCGAGTACAGCGACGGTACGACAAGGTGGGGACGCCGCCCAGGAGCCATGGCACCAGGGCTTCCGGCCAAGCTACGCGCAGCGCGCGCGGCCTATCTGGCGGAGGGAGAACGCACTGTCGAGCAATACGCCGCGGACGTACTTGACGACGCACCTGGCGCCCTATGGCTCGCCACCACGGCACCCCTGGCGGTCGGGGCACGCCCCCCCCGGGACGTCATCACGGACGCCGGCCGGGAGATGGGCGATCGAACTCGGATCTTCGCTGAGTTCGCTGTGCGGGAAGCGCGAATCGCGCCGCGGACCCCGGTCGCGCAAGCCCTGGGCCAGGCAGCGACAAGGGCCTACGCCCTCGCCGAGGAGGCCGACCGCGCGGTGACGCTCGAAAAGACGTCGCCACAAGAGCAAGCCGCCCTCGCGGAGCGGGCGGAGACGGCGTGGGCTTGGGCAGCGGCGGTGGATACCGAGGCCACGACGAGGGCGACACCAACCAAAGAACGCGCGGAGGCGCGGCGCACCGCGGACCGGGCCTACGCGGAGTGGCTCACGGCCAAGGCGCGGGAAGCGACCGGCACAATGGCGGGGGCGCTCGCGGAGTGGGCACAGGCGCTACCGGAATACAGCCTTGCTGCGGCCGGCAATGCCGACGGCGCACATGCAGCGGCGGAGGCGGATGCTCGATCCCCAGCCAAGCGGTTCCGACCCAGCGCACGCCCGGGGTGCTTCTTCGGATCTCTCATGGCCGCGGGCGACGATGGCAAGAGGCGCACGCGGCCGTCCCTGGCGCTCACCGATGCGCAGCGCAGCGCCGCGGCTACGCTACCCCATACAGTACCAGTGCCCGACGCGCGAGACAGAGAACAACGTACCGATAGCGTGGGAAACGGTATATCGGGATGCCAACGCCAAGGCAGCCGAACGCACCGCGGCGGAGCAACGCAAATCCGTGGCATTGGACGCCGAGCGCGCGGACCGAGAGGCAAGCGCCATCCGCGCGCGCGCCACGGCGACCAGCCTCACCAGGGCCCGGGCGGCACTCGCTCGGATCAAGCTGGAACTCGGAGACCAAGCGAGCGTCACCGACGCGGAACGCGACGCCCTCGCTCAGGAGGAGCGGGACGAGGCGCAGGCACACGCGGCCGCCCAGGCGGCACAAACGGCCCAGGCGGCCCACGACGACGCAGCGCGCACAGCACTAGCCTCGGCGGCGGCGGCGGCGGAAAGGCTCCACACCGCACAGGAGGCAATCGCGGAGTCGCTGCACGCCCTTGCGGGAGGGGATGCGCGCACGAGACAATCCACACAACAGGCGGACGAGGCGAAGATAGAGGAAGACCGCTATGCCAACGTGGAATACTGGGACACGCTCACCGCGGAACAGAGAGTGGCGATCCTCGCCAGCCCGACGCTGCGGCTCTGCGTACGGCACCGCGACATGGAACAAGCCGAGCCGCGACGATCGACAGATAGCCGCATCGATATCAGCATGGAGCCCAAGGAACGCCGGAACATAAGCACTGAGGAAACCAAACACATCGCCGCCATCGGGCTTGCCATCGAGCACGCGTACGATATCCAATACGCGTACGCGGTCGACGGCAGCAAGGATGAAGCGGAAGCGTGGGGCGACGGCGCAACAGGGGAACGAGCGGCGGCATGGGGCGCGTGGGATGGCATCACGGCCTACGGGGGGGCGCTCCCGCCGGATACGGACAACCAAGAGGCCGAACTTTATGCAATCGAACGCATCCTCGCGCGACACGAGCGGGGCGACCGGATCCTACTCATGTGCGACTGCCAAGCGGCACTCACGACGGTGGACGGTACTTGGCAGAGCGGACGGGTGGGCACGGGCAGCCCCGCGGCGGGACGGACGGGAGGACTACTGGTCGAGGCGATCACGCGGCACCGGCTCAGGATCGAGAGCCGGACGGACGACAGCCAGCCGCGCGGGTGCGTCTGCTTCCTGTGGGTCAAGGCTCACGGCGGAGGCGTCGTGCCAAACGCTTACGCCGACGCGATTGCTAAATCCTGCCTGACGGCGGACGTGGATTATGCCAGCGTGGACGCGCCATTCCTGGCTCTCCCCCGGGCGTGCCTATACGCAACCACGCCCACCCCACGTGATGATATGTGGGAACTCGACGGCGACCAATACTCCTGCATCGCGGCGGACAAGTCGCTGCGACACATTATCATCGACGGTATCACACGCCACGCCCTCGATCGCCTGCCGAAACCGACCCAGGAGCGCTGCGACGCGCGCATCGTCGGTGAAGTGACCCACATGCGGGGACGTCCGGAGGGCGCGGCGCCAGGCGCCCCGCCGCGTCGTAGCGTGACGGCGCCGACCGCCACCGGCGGAGCTTTGCGATTGCGCTCTAACGACCTCCGCCAACACGTCGCGGCCTGCCCGCTGTGCCTCACACCGGGGCCGCTGGAAGGGGACCACACCATGCGATGCACTGCACTGCCACGAGCGCTTCGTGAAGCAGCAATGGCCAAGGTAACCGCAGCACTCGACGCAGCCGCGAGCGCACTGCCCTCGGGCGCTCTCTGCACGCCCACGGAGAACACTATGCAGGCGTGGAAACTCGCAGCTCGCCGAGCCGGACAACACGGCGCAATAGCAGCCCTGGGACCGACGCCGGACGCTCACCACCCGCTCAAGCCGACATCCGCGCGCGAATGGGCGCATAGGGGGTGGAAAACTAAAGCAGACGAGTACGCGCTCGACTTAGGCGAAGGCGCGGCAAGGCCCGACAAACAGCTCGCGATGTGGTGTGCCATAGCCGTATGCAGCGCGCACGCGGCTGCCATACAAGCTGCCGACGCCGTGGGCGCCACGGCGGAGGTGGCGAGCGCTTGCTCCGCGGCGATACAAAAGATAGAAGAGGGTCCGCTGGGGACGGCGAGTAGAGCCATAGGCCACGTGGCGCTGAACGAGGAGTCCGGGGCGCCCGACGACGGTGGCATCATATATCAAACCCACGACGAGGGCGGCATCGACTCGATACGCATACGCTTTATCCAGCTCCAGCCACACACCCAAGGGGCACATCTGCGCGAATGGTCGGAACGCAGATCATGGCTACCGTCTGCACGCGCGCACACCGGCAAGCGCACGTGGTCGGCCCATACACACCGAGGGTTCCGCTCCGAGGGCGGTGCCGCAGGACGCAAGGTGGAACACTCGGTGGCCGTCGACCCCCTCGACGCCGTATACTCCATCACGGCGCCAGCGACATGGCCATGGCGGGTAGAATACGAAATCCACGGACACGACATAGCGCGCCCGGACGGGACACCGGGGCAGCGGGTGCAAATCAGCGTCCGCCTCGGGTACGCGGACGGCGCGCCCAAGGCGCGCGTCAGCGCACGTCACGTGCGGGCGGACGGCCGCCGGCACCGGGGCGGAGACACGGCGATTCACGCGGAGGTGGAGCTCGCGGGGGATATGCAGGGACTGGGACTGCGGGCCATGTTCTGGGACGTGGCGTACGGGGCCCACGCGGAGGAGCACGGAGCACAGGCCGCAGTACGACGCGCGACAGCGGCTGCCGCCTTGCGCTGCCAGGGGGGCCCAGAAGGCGCGGCCTGGCGCTCCCTGCGCAGCGTCATGGGGGGGGAATTACCCCCTCCCACCCCTCGCGAACGGCTGGAATCACACCTAGCGAAACGAGCGGTAGGAGACGCCGCCGCGACGGAGGCTGAGGCTCGTGTCACGGCCAAGCACGACGCGGCGCCACCCGGACCGGCCCCGACGCACGTGAGCACCGACGCGGAGCGCCTCGGCGAGGCGGCAGAGGTGCTCGGAGTGCAGATAGACGCGCCCCCCCAAGAAATGCGACGCGCGTACCTGCTGGCGGCCCTTCGCCTACACCCGGATAAAGGGGGCTCCAACGCCGACTTCCTCGGCATGCAGGCAGCCTATCAGCTCTTGGACGGCGCGACGAGCACCGCGCGCCAAGGGGCCGCCAGGGAGCTGCGGGACGCAGCGATCGCGGCGGCGCGGGCCCGACGCGACACGACGGACTCGGCGACGCAAAGGGCGCTTCGGCTCTCGCGTGCAGTGACTCAGGCGCGGGAGGAGGCGCGCAAACGGGCCGAAGCGGAATGGGTCCCGCCATGGCGCACCGCCGCACAACACATCCGCACGGCAAGCGGGGCGTTCATGGACCTCTGGACGGAATACCAACGACAGGTGACGCGCAAACAAAATGAATTCGCACGAAGTACCGAAGGAGGGGGATACGAGACCCACGGCGAGAGACAGGCCGCCGCGGCCGTCGCACGGCGGGCGACGCAACGTCACGAACGGGAGGTTGCCAGGCGCAAAGCGGTCGCCGACATGCGCGAAGCGGAACGTCGCGCCACGCACGCCCGCCGGGCCGCGGCGATCACAGCGGCCGACCAGATGCGACGACGCGGCGCGGCGGCGCTTCTGGAAGCCTCCCAGGTCGACCCCTCAGCGCTCATGCAAGAATATCGCGTCCGGGTCCCCTATGCCCTATGGAAGGGTGCACCGGACAGCCACCTGGACCACTACGAGGAGTACGAGATAGAGGAGATCGGCACGCACTGGGTCACGCTCGTACGCTCCGCCGCAACCGCCGCGGAGCGACGACTCCCAATCGCGCGGGCGGGATGGAATCGCTTCCAGGTCAACTGGGACTGCCTCACGGGAATCTCGCGGTACGGCCCAGACCTCCGGGGCCTCGAGATCGTACCACGGGGCACCGCGGACTCGACGTCGGCAGAGGAGGCGGAGACGAGCGACGAAGAACGCCAGCTCGCTGCATCCGAAGAGACAAGGGCGATGCGACGCGCGGCACGACTGATCGAAGAGGCACGCACCGCCGATCGCGACGCTGCACGAGTCCTCCGCGAAGAAGCGCGACAGGGCGGGGCGCACACGGCGGCGGACGAGGCCATGCAGCACGAGGATGCCGGTGACGCGGACAAGGATGGATCGGATGTAGACGAACTAGACGGGTCGGAGGTCGGGCTCGATAGCGTGACGGACCACGGGGCGCCGCAGACGACCTCCGCTCGGCGCCGGGGCGCGTGGAGCGGCAGAAACTGGGCCAGGGAGGCGTGGACAGGACCGGTCGCGGCCGCGGAATACGCCGAAGCGTGGGTCGGGGGCGTCCCACCGCTCCCACCTGGGTCGGCGGCGACGGACGTCGCACGGAGAGCGGCGCAACAGGCGTCTCTTGAAGCGAACACCTCGGGCCACAAACGCGCGGTGGCAACGGCGGTAAGGGAATCGTCACGGCGAACGAGACGGCTCTGGGGCGCCGCGGAGGACGCGGAGAGGGTACACGAACAACAGTGTGCCACGGACCATCTTGCGGAATTCATACAACACTGGCGGGAACGGGAACCGACAATCCCGCGACCCCACGGCACAGCGGGCACAGCGCTGACCGCCGCCACCGCGGCGGCCGACACCCTGCAGCGGCACCAACCCGCGAAGGATACGGTCGCGGCGGCCTCGCGGAAACGAGTACTGGTCGACGCAGCTTGCCTCATCGCCTCCACCGGCGCCCACCGGAACCTCACGGGCGACACAGCGGCCGCACGCGCGCAACAGCTCCTACGACGCGACGCCGGACAACCACCCCTGACGCCCGGGGACGCGGGGCACAGGGAAGCCGTACGCATGCTGGCGGCAGTACTCGAGCGCCTCCCGAGCGATCCGGACGGACCGAGGGCGCCGCGTCTCCCCGCGCCTCTCGCGCGCGGTGTACGGGCACAACACACCGACGCCAGCGACATCGAGGTGTCGAATACTCCAGCTGTACCGCACAGGGACGATGCTAATCGAGTGGAACGGGAGCCTCCGCCACACATTGCGGTGCACGTTGGCAACCTGCGAGCAGGGGCAAGGGAGGGATGGCGCATGGTGGACGCAGAGGACCGCAGGGTGGACCGCGGGACGCCGCTAGGCAACCCATTCCCCATCGACCCGACGGATGACCGCTCGAGGGATGACGCATGCGCGGCATACGCAGCCCTGATCAAGGGCGACCAGGAGAGCGTCAACGCACAGGAGATCGCCACCCGATACGGACTGCGCGTCATCCCACGCCTCGCGTCGCGAAAAGCGATTCGAGAGCTGCACCGCTCGCTCCGACAGCTCGAACAAGATACAGCAAAACTACGGCCGGGCAAGTCGATCCGCCTGATGTGCCATTGCGCTCCCAAGCGATGCCATGCCCACGTCGTCGCGCACGAAATCCGACACAGACTCCACAAGCGCGGCATACACATACTCGTGGACGACGGAGGGTGGAAGGGGGACGCGGCACACAGGGCCGACGCGCCGCCCACAGACGACGGGTGCGACGGCGCCGACGCCGACATGACAGCCACAGACGAGGGCGCTGAGGGGCACGCAGGAGAACCGGACAGGGGCAACGCGGACAGCATCAGCGACGGGGGGGCAGGCTCCGAAGGGCGGGCGGGCGCAACACACATCCCTGCGGCGCCGAGCGACGCCCGTACGGACGTGGCGAATGGCCAGCCAGAGCCGTTCCCCGAGCTACTTGCACGGCTCAAGGGGCACCGCGAAAATAGGCTCCGCAACGAGCGCGCGATCACAGCTTTCTTCAGTGCATTCCCTAACCCCAGGGCACTCTCTCACGCGCACCCTCACTCCCTACCCGCCGCAACCCGCTCTCGCGAGACGAACGGGCCAGGCGATGCCGACGGCGGCGGCAGGAAGGACGGAAGCGGCACAAATGCCGCAGGGGCGGCGGGGGCGATGGGGATGAGGTCGGCACGACAGCGGAAGAGTCCGACAGCGATGGCAAGGGTAAAGGCGGCGATGGCAAAGGCGGCGGCGGCGCGGGAAGCGAGGGCGGCCAAGACGACTACGGCTGAGGCAACGGGAATAGCGGCGAGGGCGGCGGCGACGGAAGATGCGGCGACGACGGCGACGGCGGTGACGGCGAAGGGGGCGACGGTGACGGAGGCGGGGTCGACGGCGGCAGAGGCGACGGTGACCAGGGTAGCGACGGCCGAAAAGGTGATAGCGGAGGCGGGGAGGACAGCGGCGGCGGACGGGTGGGTACGTCCGCGCGACACTGTAGGACCAGACGACAGTCACGAGGACGGAACGACCCGGGTGACACGACAGGAGACCACGTTCGGAGATGAGGACGATGGAGAGCAGGCTCATGAAACCGACGGTGACGCTGTAAGGGACGGAAGCGGAGCAGATGGCACGAGGGCGACGCGGCGCGCGACGGGGGACGGCGGCACGACAGACGGCATCAAGCGGCGCGGGGAACGCGGCGGAAGATCGGAGGCGGCCCACAGGGCTAAACGGCGCAAGCGAAACGACAAGTACGGAAACGAGGCGACGTGAATCTCCGGAGGACTGGCAGCGCCCACGCAGCCAGGCTGATCCCAACGTGATCCCTATGACAGCGGCCGACGACTCGATACTACCGGGGGACTGGCAGCGCTTGCGCAGCCAGGCTGATCCCAACGTGATCCTTATGACAGCGGCCGACGTCTCGATACTACCGGGGGACTGGCAGCGCTTGCGCAGCCAGGCTGATCCCAACGTGACCCTTATGACCGCGACCGACGACTCGATACTACCGGGGGACTGACAGCGCCTGCGCAGCCAGGCTGATCCCAACGCGCTCCCATACGAAGGCGACGGCGACGCCGAACGGCCTCGAGCACCCTAAGCACAAGCGGAACAACGACAAGCACGGCAGGCTGATCCCAACAGGCTCCCATACAAGCGCGACGCGACGACAACCGCCGTCCTCTAGACTTGGATAAGAAAAATGCTCGCAGGTTGTTCCCCACTCAACACAACATCATAAGGCGTCTGACGGGACGTGCCTAGAGATAGGTGCCCGAAGCCTGAAAGTAACCGGGTAACCGGGTAACCGGCCTACGCCGAAAAGTTCGGTCTCGTGACGTCGCGTATCGTGTTGTGGGAATCTGAACTATCCCCTTTGTGGGTCGGTCTGGTTCGACCTGTGGTCCTTTGTGTGTGCGTGTGCACTCATGCACGCC
>Ga0210244_101735_pt1 | contig 16456 bp, 9 predicted proteins | sample ChrtobMetaP3_0mM_FD_155473 | JGI IMG/M metagenome (GOLD analysis project Ga0210244, IMG submission 155473) | Chrysochromulina tobin associated microbial communities from unialgal haptophyte culture, Seattle, Washington, United States - P3_0mM | ecosystem: Host-associated > Algae > Haptophytes >...
CCACGCCGGCTTCACCCACCAGCAGCGGGTTGTTCTTGCGGCGGCGGCACAGGATCTGGATCGTGCGCTCGACCTCGTAGTGGCGGCCGATCAGCGGGTCGATCTTGCCGTCCTTGGCTGCCTGGTTCAGGTTCTGGGTGAACTGCTCCAGCGGCGAGGCCTTCTCGTTGCGCTCGGCGCCACCGCCCTCCTCGCCTTCGGCCTGGCTTTCAGGCTTGGCCGGCTCTGGCGGCTCGCCCTTCTTGATGCCGTGGGCAATGAAATTGACCACATCCAGGCGCGTGACGCCCTGCTGGTGCAGGTAGTACACGGCGTGCGAGTCTTTCTCACCAAAGATGGCCACGAGCACGTTGGCGCCCGTCACCTCTTTCTTGCCGTTGCCGGTGGACTGCACGTGCATGATGGCGCGCTGGATCACGCGCTGGAAACCCAGCGTGGGCTGTGTGTCCACCTCGTCGGTGCCGGCCACCTGGGGGGTGTTGTCCTTGATGAAGTTGGCCAGCGATGAGCGCAGGTCATCGATGTTGGCCGAACACGCGCGCAGCACTTCGGCTGCGCTGGGGTTATCAAGCAGTGCAAGCAACAGATGCTCCACGGTGATGAACTCGTGGCGCTGCTGGCGGGCCTCGACAAAGGCCATGTGCAAGCTGACTTCCAGTTCCTGGGCAATCATGTGAACTCCTTTGTGCTTGCGTGGAAAAGTTAACTGTAGATGGGGATCAAAAACCTGTTATGCAACAGGTTCACTCACACATTGCAGTGGGTGGCCCGCCTTGGCGGCGGCGTCAAGCACTTGTTCCACCTTGGTGGCAGCCACGTCGCGCGAATAAACGCCGCAGACGCCTTTGCCGTCCAGGTGGATCTTCAACATGATCTGGGTGGCCTGTTCCCGGTCCTTGCTGAAAAACTCCTGCAGGACCACGATGACGAATTCCATCGGGGTGTAGTCGTCGTTGAGCATGACGACCTGGTACATCTGGGGGGGCTGGGTCTTCTGGGTGCGTCGCTCCAGCACGACCGAACCGCCGTCATCCTGCGAAGGCCGGGTTACCGGCGGCACCTTGGGGGCTGAAGGGGGTTTAGTTGCCATGAAATTCATTCTAGCGATCCGCAGCCCGGTGGCCTCGGGAGAAACTTGATGTTCCCCGTCTATTTTTCAAGGCGGGCATCTGTGGATATTTACATGTTTTCCGGTTACTCGTAGACCACCGTGGCAGAGCCCGTACCCGCCTGGGCCGTCCAGGCGGCCAGTGCGGCATCGGTAGGGTAGAACTTGGCGCTGTCGCCCAGCTGCAACTCGGCTGTGGCAGCCCCGCCATCCGCCTTGCAGCGCACCCCCATCCGCACCTTCAGGCCGTGTAGCAGCTCGCCTTCGGCGATTTCCTCGCGCCGGGGCGGAAACTCGCGCACCAAGCGCTGTAAATCCGGGCCACGGTCGCCCACCACCACATGCAGGTATTTGCCGAAACGGCAGCGGGCGCCCGCCAGGTCCCACACCTGCTGCACCTTCAGCCTGAGCCCGCCGCTGAAATGATCGAGCTGCAGCCGGCCCAGCATGACCACGAACTCGTCTTCCTTGAGCTGGTTGCGATAGGTGTTGAGCAGCGCCTCGTCGGCCGAGGCCTCGATCACGCCCGACTTGTCGTCCAGCTTGAACAGCGCCAGCTTGCCACGCTGCCCGTTGATGACGCGAAAGTCGCTGACGATGCCCGCAAGGATCTGGGGCTCACGGCTGTCGAGCAGCTCATCGATGGAAGTGCGGACGAACCGCCGCACCTCCGTAGCAACCTCGTCAAACAGGTGGCCCGACAGGTAAAAGCCCACGGCCGTCTTTTCCTGCGTGAGCCGCTCCTTGATGCCCCACGGAACGGCCTCGACCAGATCGGGTTCCTGAGTGCTCGAGCCGTGGGCATCGTCACCCATCATGTCAAACAGCCCGCCCTGGTTCACGTTGGCCAGCGTGGCGGCCGCAAAGTCAAAAGCACGGTCGATGGATGCCACCATCGAGGCGCGGTTCATGTTCAGCGAATCGAATGCGCCTGCCTTGATGAGCGCCTCGACCGTGCGCTTGTTCAGTCGGGCCCTGTCCACCCGCAAACAGAAGTCAAACAAGCTTTTGAATGGCCCCTTGGTGGAACCTTGCGGGCCGTCACCCCGCCCTTCCCGGGCGGCCACGATGGCTTCGATGGCCTGCTGGCCCGTGCCTTTGACGGCACCCAGGCCGTAGCGGATGATCTTGTCGGTGACGGGCTCGAAACGGTAGAACCCGCGGTTCACGTCCGGCGGCTCGAACGACAACCCCATCTTGTGCGCGTCTTCGAACAGCACCTTGAGCTTGTCGGTGTCGTCCATTTCCACCGTCATGTTGGCGCAGAAGAACTCGGCCGTGAAGTGGACCTTGAGCCAGCCGGTGTGGTATGCGAGCAGCGAGTACGCAGCGGCGTGCGACTTGTTGAAGCCGTAGCCTGCGAACTTCTCCATCAGGTCGAAGACCTCGTCCGCCTTCTCCTGACTGATACCCTGCTTGGCCGCACCGGCGCGGAAAATCTCGCGGTGCTCGGCCATCTCCTCGGCCTTTTTCTTGCCCATCGCCCGGCGCAGCATGTCGGCGCCGCCCAGGCTGTAGCCGCCCAGCACCTGGGCGGTCTGCATCACCTGCTCCTGGTAGACCATGATCCCGTAGGTTTCCGACAGCACCTTCTCGACCAGCGGGTGCGGGTACTCGACCACCTCCTTGCCATGCTTGCGGTTCACGAAGCTGGGGATCAGGTCCATGGGGCCAGGCCGGTACAACGCATTCAGCGCAATCAGGTCTTCCAGCCGGCTGGGCCGCGCTTCCTTGAGCATGCCCTGCATGCCGCGGCTTTCAAACTGGAACACTGCCTCGGTCTTGCCCTCGGAAAACAGGCGGTAGGTAGGGCCGTCGTCCAGCGGAATCGCCTCGAACGTGAAGTTCTCCTGCCCCTTGTGGCGCTTCATGATGAATTCGCGCGCGATCTCCAGGATGGTCAGCGTGGCCAGCCCCAGAAAGTCGAACTTCACCAGGCCGATGGCCTCCACGTCATCCTTGTCGTATTGGCTCACAGCCGATTCGCTGCCCGGCTGCTGGTACAGCGGGCAAAAATCGGTGAGCTTGCCCGGAGCAATCAGCACCCCGCCAGCGTGCATGCCGATGTTGCGCGTCATGCCCTCGAGCTTTTGCGCCATCTCGATGATGGTCTTGACGTCTTCTTCCTTCTGTACGCGTTCGGCCAGCAGAGGCTCCAGCTCCAGCGCGTAGTTGTTCTTGTCGCCGTCCTTCTTGACGGCAGGCGGGTACGCCAGCGTGTATGACATACCGGGCTTGCCGGGCACCAGTTTGGAGATGCCGTCGCAAAACGTATAGCTCATGTCCATGACGCGTCCCACATCACGGATGGCCGCCTTGGCAGCCATGGTGCCGAAGGTGGCGATCTGGCTCACGGCGTTCTTGCCGTACTTGTCTTTCACGTAGTCGATCACCCGGTCGCGGTTGGACTGGCAGAAATCGATGTCGAAGTCGGGCATCGACACGCGCTCGGGGTTCAGGAAACGCTCGAACAGCAGGTTGTACTGCAGCGGGTCCAGGTCGGTGATCTTGAGCGCATAGGCCACCAGCGAGCCTGCACCGGACCCCCGGCCGGGCCCCACGGGGCAGCCGTTGTTCTTGGCCCACTGGATGAAATCGCCCACGATGAGGAAGTAGCCCGGAAACCCCATCTTCAGGATGGTGCCAATCTCGAACTCCAGGCGCTCCACGTAACGGGGCCGCTGGGCATCGCGCTCCGCAGGTTTTGGAAAAAGCAGCGCAAGGCGCTCTTCCAGTCCCTCGAACGATGCCACCCGAAAATACTCATCAATAGGCATGCCGTTGGGCGTCGGGAAGTCTGGCAACTGTGGCTTGCCCAGCACCAGCGTCAGGTTGCAGCGCTGGGCAATCTCAACGGTGTTTGCGATCGCAGACGGCACGTCGGCAAAGAGCGCCTCCATCTCGGAGGCTGATTTGAAATACTGGTCGCGCGTGAACTTGCGCACGCGGCGAGGGTTGGCCAGGATCTCGCCCTCGGCGATGCAGACCCGGGCCTCATGCGCTTCGTAGTCGTCAGCGGTCGCAAACTGCACCGGGTGCGTGGCCACCACAGGCAGGTTCAGGCGGGCTGCCAGCTGGGCCGCCGCGATGACGTGGCTTTCGTCATCCACACGGCCCGCACGCTGCAGCTCGATGTAAAAGCGGTGAGGAAATATCCCGGCCATGCGCAATGCCACGTCGGCGGCGCCCTGGTCGTCTCCCTTGAGCAGCGCCTGCCCTACCGGCCCGGCCTGCGCGCCGGCCAGGGCGATGAGGCCTTCGCCCAGTTCCTCGATCCACGCCCAGGTGCACACCGCCACGTTCTTGACGATGTTGCGCGTCCAGGCGCGTGCCAGCAATTCAGACAGGTTCAGGTAGCCCTGGCGGCTTTGCACCAGCACGATGAAGCGGGCAGGCGCAGCGCCCGCCTCGCCCTCCACAAAAATCTCCGCCCCCAGAATGGGCTTGACGCCCTTGCCGCGCGTCTCCTTGTAGAACTTGATGGCGCCGAAAAGGTTGTTGAGATCGGTGATGGCCAGCGCGGGCTGTCCATCCCGGGCGGCGGCCTTGGCCACCTCATCGATACGGTTGGTGCCGTCAACGACGGAAAACTCGGTGTGCAGGCGCAAGTGAACAAACATTCCGGCATTGTAGAAAGCCGGGGCGCCTGGCGCGGGGCAGCGCTGACACTCAGGGGCCGTATGGCGGCACGCCCGCCGTACAATCCGCGATCGTGCCCCATGGCTGGCCACAGGAGCCGCGACAGCGCTCCCGGGGCGTCCTGTATCTCCTTTGCTGAAAGCTGCTTGCGATGTTGCGTGCCCCACTGCCCCTCGTTTCCGCCCTGCTCGTTGCCGGTCTCCTGGCGGCCTGCTCCAGCACTGTCGAGGACAAGACGGCCGGCTGGAGCCCCAACCGCATTCATGCCGAGGCCCGCGACGAGATGGACAGCGGCGCCTACGACAAGGCGGTGCCGCTGTTTGAAAAGCTCGAAGGCCGTGCCGCGGGCACCCCGCTGGCGCAGCAGGCACAGATCGACAAGGCGTACGCCCAGTACAAGGCTGGCGAAAAGGCCCAGGCCGTCGCCACGCTGGACCGCTTCATGAAGCTGCATCCGGCCAGCCCGGCGCTGGACTACGCGCTCTACCTCAAGGGCCTTGTCAACTTCAACGACAACCTGGGGCTTTTCTCGTTCATATCTCGCCAGGACCTCTCCGAACGCGACCAGAAGGCCGCCAAGGATTCGTTTGAAGCGTTCAGCGAACTGGTCACGCGTTTTCCTGATTCGCGTTATGCTCAGGACTCGCGCCAGCGCATGACGTACATCGTCAATTCGCTCGCCCAGTATGAAGTGCATGTTGCGCGTTACTACTACCAGCGCGGCGCGTACGTGGCAGCCATTGGCCGTGCCCAGGTGGCACTGGCCGACTACCAGGGCGTGCCGGCGCTGGAAGAGGCCCTGTACATCCTGATCCGCTCGTACGACGCCCTGGGCATGACCCAGCTGCGCGACGATGCCCGCCGCGTGATGGACACGTCCTACCCGCAGAGCGAATTTGTGCGCAGCGGGTTCAAGGGCAAGACGGATCCGTGGTGGAAGGTCTGGTAAGCGCCAGCAGCGCTTGCTCGAACGCCTGTTCGGATTCGAGTCGTGCCAGCGGCGGCAGCGCAGCCATCAGCCGCTTTCCGTAGCCCATCGTCACAAGGCGCGTGTCGCCCACCACCAGAATGCCGCGGTCCGTTTCACGCCGGATCAGGCGGCCCGCGCCCTGCTTGAGCGCCACGGCTGCCTCGGGCAACGCGTAGGCCGTGAAGGGCTTTTGACCTGCGCGCTCCAGCTGGGTGCTGCGCGCCTCGACCAGCGGATCGCCCGGTGGCGGAAACGGCAGCTTGTCGATCACGACCAGCTGAAGCGCATCTCCCGGTACATCAAAACCCTCCCAGAACGTGGCAGACGCCACCAGAATGCAACCCGGCTGGCCGTGGTCTGAGCCTTCCCGAAAGCGCTCCATGAGGCGGCGCTTGGGCCAATCGCCCTGCACCAGGATCTCCAGTGCGTGGGATGCTTCCAACGTAGTTTTGAGCGCATCACCAATGGCGCGCAATGCTTTCAGCGTCGTGGTCAGCACCAGCGTCCGCCCACCCAGTTTCTGTGCAGCCGGTGCAATCCAGCGCGCGAGCGCACTGCTGTGTGCGGGATCGGCGGGTGCGGGAAGATGGCGCGGGACATACAGTGCGGCCTGGCCGGCATAGTCGAACGGACTGGAAACGCGCAGCACACGCGCCCCCTGCAGGCCAGCACGTTCGGTGAACCAGCTCAGGGTCTCGTCAGTACCCAGCGTGGCGGACGTGAACACCCAGGCCCGGCCGGGCCCGGACGCGGGTGCAGGCCACCCACCGTCGTCCTCATCCTGCTGTGCGGGCACCGGCGCCGAAAGCACCCGCGAGCGCATCGACTCGGCAATGTCCAGCGGGGACTCCACCATTCGCACCTGCTGCCCTCCCGCGTCCACCCAGCGCACCTGGGCGGGGCTGGCGGCGCCAGAAAAAAGCGCTGCGCGCGCCAGTAACTCGGTGCAGCGCTCGTACAGGCGCTGGAAATCAGGTGCAAGTTCACTGACCGAGTCCAGCGACTCCTGCACCACGGCGCAGCTGGCGCAAACGCCGTACAACGCGGCATTCCACGCTGCACTGTCAACGCCATCGGGCGCTGTATCTGCCCAGCGCAGACGCGCTCCTGCACGATCCGGGCCCACAGCCAGCCGTAGCTGGCGTGCTGCGCATTCGAGCTGCGCCGAAACCGCCTGCCAGTCCACCAGGCCACGCGCGTGCAGCATGCCGCAGGCGAGCACGTCGCGCGCCAGGTCGGCCATCTGTCCGGTGGACAGTTGCAAGCCCAGAAACTGGACACCGGTCTCGTTGATCTGGTGCGCCTCGTCAAAAATGACGACACGCACCGTGGGCAGAAGTTCTGCCATGCCCGATTCGCGCACCGCCAGATCGGCAAAAAAGAGGTGGTGGTTGATCACCACCACATCGGCTGCCAGCGCACTGCGCCGCGCAGCATGGAGGTGGCATTCGCGAAAGCGTGGGCACTGCGAGCCCAGGCAGTTCTCGCGGGTGGAAGTGACCAGCGGAATCACGGGTGAGCGGTCGTCCAGCCCGGTGAGCTCCGCGAGATCGCCCGAGCGGGTGGTGCGTGACCACTCCTCCACCTTGGCCAGAACCCGGGCCACGCCGCGCTCCTGCGCCACCACATCCTGCCGCGCCTGCTCCATGCGGTGCAGGCACAGATAGCTTGCGCGGCCCTTGAGCAATGCCATGCGCACAGGCAGGCCCAGGGTCTGTACCAGGAGCGGGAGGTCGCGCGCAAACAGCTGGTCCTGCAAGGCCTTGGTGGCCGTGGAAACCAGCACGCGCTCACCGCTGAGCAGCGCAGGAACCAGATAGGCAAAGGTTTTTCCCACCCCGGTGCCCGCCTCGACCACCAGTGCACCGCCTTCTGCGATGGTCTGGGCCACGGCAACGGCCATCTCCGTCTGTCCTTGACGCGGCTGGAAGTGCACATCGGCGCGCGCCAGCGCGCCCCCCTCGGCGAAGGCCTCCTGGGCCTGCTGCGCCAGCGTCATCGGGCAGCGCACCCGTACACGCGCACGGTGTCTGCACGGTGCATTTGCGTGGGCAGGCAATTCAGACGTACGCTAACCCTGCGGGCGGCGCAGCGCAGGGCGAAGGGAGCTGGGGTGCGAGAGATCAAGGCAGGTACAGGCAGCACATGGCGAAAATGCCACAGGCGGGCAGATAATACGCGTCGGTTCGACCCCCGGCGACTGCCGCGCGCATCCGCGCACACACAATCACCAGCATGACCAAAGCGTTTCGCCTCATCGCGTCCACCGGCATCCACAAGGGTGACAGGGAATACCAGCAAGACCAGGTCACCCTGATCTCGCATCCGCGCCACAACGGCTGTGTGCTGGGTGTGGTGGCAGATGGCATGGGCGGACGCAGCGGCGGGCGCAAGGCGTCCGACCAGGTGATGATGACGGCGCGGCAGCTGTTCGAGCGCTACTCGCCCGATACCGACGACCCGGTCACCATGCTGCGCAGCATGGTCGAAGAAGCCCACATCGTCATCCGGCTGACGGCCATCTCGGCCGAACAGGAGCCTCACAGCACAATCGCCGCGTTTCTCATCAACCCGCGGGGCGACTGCCACTGGGTGCACGCCGGCGACTCGCGCATCTACCATTTCCAGGGCGCGCGGATGGTGTCCCGCACGAGCGACCATTCGTACGTGCAGGCGCTCGTGGACCGCGGTGAGCTGACCGAGGCCGAGGCCAACAACCATCCGCATTCCAACATTCTGGTGGGCTGCCTGGGTACCGAGAGCGATCCGCCCATCACCACGCACATCATTCCTCAGCTGCAGCCGGGCGATGTGCTGCTGGCTTGCAGCGATGGTGTCTGGCACTATTTCTCGCCGACGGAGCTTGGTTCGGTGGTCGACTCGTTGTCCCCCCGCGAAGCCACCGAGTTCCTCATCGAAAAAGCGCGCACCCGGGCCCGGGGGGGCGGCGACAACCTGTCTCTGGTGATCGTCAGGATCGAGGCGCTTGTGGAGGAAAAGAAGGTTGCTCCGCTCATCCCCCTCACGCCCATCGAGGCCGGGCGCACCTGAGGCGTTGAGTTCACAAGGCGCCTGGCGCCGGTTACTGGAGGCCGGCACTCAGGGCGGTGGCAGGCAGCCTACCGCACCAGATCACCTCCACGCCGTGGCGGGGCTATCGTGAAGCCGGGCTCTGCGGCAGCGGCGCGGCTGGTTTTTTGCCCGCGGCCTGCTCCTCGGCCTGGGTGCGGGCGACGCGCTGGCGGCGCTCTTCGGCGGCCCGTACCTTGTCTGCGTATTCGGCCCGGGCCTTGGCTTCGCGCGCTGCCGTGCCGGCGGCGCCAGCGCTTTCGGCCTGACTGCGTTCCAGCAACTTGCTGCGCTGCTCCTGCGCCCGGCGGGCTGCATCGGCGTCGCGCAAGGTGAGCGTGGGAGCCTTATCGGCTGGCGTCTTGCGCGGCACAGCGCCGGATGCAGCCTGGCCCGGTGCCATGCCATCGGCGACGCCCAGTTTTTCGGCGATGGCGCGCTGGCGTTCGGCCGCTTTTTCCTTGCGCTCCGCGTCCCTGATGTCAATCTCCTGGGCGCGCAACAAAGCCTCGGCGCCGCGCGTGGAGGCACGCACACTGCGCAGACAATCCTCGACGGCAAACTTTCGGTAGCACTCGGCTTCCTGCGCCTTGCGGTCTGCAAGAAGCGCATTCCGCTCCTGGCGAATACGCTCCAGGGCTGCATCGCGCTGGGCTGCTGTGCTGCCGGCTGGGGATACCGCCACATCTGGCGTGGACGCGTTTGCCGGCGGTACCTGCGCCCGGGCAATGGAGCCGGGCCACCACGAGCCAGCGGCCAAGACCAGCAGGAGCGCCGTCGCAGCAAGGTGGCCCATCACACTGCGGGCCATCATGTCAGCCCCGTATCCACCGAGCGCCGCTCCAGCGCCAGGAATTCCTTGGACTGCATTTCGTTGAGCCGCGACACCGTGCGCGGAAACTCGTGCGCCAGGGGGCCCTCGGTGTACAGCTGCTCCGGTGGAACCGCCGCCGACATCACGAGCTTGACCCGGCGGTCGTACAGCACATCGATCAGCCAGGTGAAGCGGCGCGCGGGCGATGCCATGCTGACCGGCATGTGGGGCACGTCGGACAGCAGTACCGTGTGGAACTGCGTTGCGATTTCCAGATAGTCGTTCTGCGATCGCGGACCGCCGCACAGGGTGCGAAAGTCAAACCACACCACGCCCCCGGCTTTGCGCCGTGCGCGGATCTCGCGCGCCTCGATGTGCAGCGCCGGGTCTTCGTCGTGCACCTCGGCCAGCCGGTCGAAGGTTTCGCGCATTTCCGCATCGGCCTGCGGTCCCAATGGCGTGTGATAGAGCTTCACCTGCTCCAGCGTGCGCCGCCGGTAGTCGGTCCCGTTGTCGACGTTCACCACTTCCAGCTTCTGGTTGAGAAGGGCAATGGCGGGAAGAATGCGGTCGCGGTGCAGGCCGTCAGGGTAGAGCTCGTCGGGCATGAAGTTCGACGTGGTGACGAACCCCACCCCATTGGCAAAAAGCGCGTCCAGCAAGCGGTGCAGGATCATCGCGTCGGTGATGTCCGCTACATGGAACTCGTCAAAACAGATGAGCTTGTAGCGCTTGGCAATGCGTGCGCCCAGCACATCCAGCGGGTTGACGGTGCCCTGCAGGCCGGCGAGCTCGCGGTGCACCTCGCGCATGAACTCGTGAAAGTGCAGGCGCACCTTGCGCTTGAGCGGCACGGCGTTGAAAAAGCAGTCCATCAGGAAGCTCTTTCCACGGCCAACGCCGCCGTACATGTACACGCCCCGAGGAATCTCGGGGCGGTTGATGAGCTTCTTGAGCGCATTGGAACGCTGGGCCTTGTAGGCCGCCCAGTCGTCAGCGCAGCGTTGCAGCGCCTCCACCGCGCGCAGCTGGGCCGGATCGCTTTGGTAGCCTTTGGCGGCCAGCTCGGCCAGGTAGGCCTCTTTGACGGTCACGGTGGAGTATCCTGATGCTATGAATTAAATAGCCTCCAGCGCTTATAAATCAAGCGCTGGAGCCCGATTTGACCCAAAATCAGAAGTTGAGCGTCCGTTTGTCCACGGCAAGGGCCGCTTCCTTGGTGGCTTCGCTCAGCGAGGGGTGCGCATGGCAGATGCGCGCGATGTCTTCGCTGCTGGCCTTGAACTCCATCGCCACCACGGCTTCAGCGATCAGCTCGCTGGCCTGTGGGCCCACGATGTGCACGCCCAGAATCTCGTCGGTCTCGGCATCGGCCAGCATCTTGACCATCCCGGTGGTGTCGCCCAGCGCGCGTGCGCGGCCGTTGGCCAGGAACGGGAAGCTGCCGGCCTTGTACTTCACGCCGTCGGCCTTGAGCTGCTGCTCGGTACGGCCCACCCATGCGATCTCGGGGCTGGTGTAGATCACCCAGGGAATGGTGTTGAAGTTCACGTGGCCATGCTGGCCTGCAATGCGCTCGGCCACGGCCACGCCCTCTTCCTCGGCCTTGTGCGCCAGCATGGGGCCGCGCACCACGTCGCCTACCGCCCACACGCCGGGCAGGTTGGTCTTGCAGTCCGCATCGACCACAATGGCGCCGCGCTCGTCGAGCTGCAGGCCCACGGATTCGACGTTCAGGCCAATGGTGTTGGGCACGCGGCCGATGGAGACGATGAGCTTATCCACGTCCAGCGACTGTGCTTCGCCCTTGGCATTGGTGTAAGCAATGCTCACACCCTTCTTGCTCGTCTTGATCTCGCCGACCTTCACGCCCAGCTCGATCTTCAGACCTTGCTTGTCGAAGGCCTTCTTGGCTTCCTTGGCGATCTGCTCGTCCACCGCGCCCAGGAAGGTCGGCAGGCCTTCGAGGATGGTGACTTCAGCACCCAGGCGGCGCCACACCGAGCCCATTTCCAGGCCGATCACGCCCGAGCCGATCAGGCCGAGCTTCTTGGGCACAGCGCCCACGCGCAGCGCGCCGTCGTTGGACAGCACCAGTTCTTCGTCGAACGGTGTGCCAGGCAGCGCACGGGCGTTGGAACCGGTGGCGATGATGATCTGCTTGCCGGTCAAAGTCTCTTCAGCCGCGCCAGCCACCTTGATCTCGTAACCGCCTTCGGCGGCCTTCACGAAGGAACCGCGGCCATGGAAGAAGCTGACCTTGTTCTTCTTGAACAGGTACAGGATGCCGTCGTTGTTCTGCTTCACGACGGTGTCCTTGCGGGCAATCATCTTGGCCACGTCCATCTTTACGCCCGTGGCCGTGATGCCGTGCTCGGCAAAGTGCTTGTTGGCGTGCTCGAAGTGCTCGGACGACTGCAGCAGCGCCTTCGATGGAATGCAGCCCACGTTGGTGCAGGTACCGCCGGGTGCGGGGCCGCCCTTTTCGTTCTTCCACTCGTCGATACAGGCCACGTTGAAGCCCAGCTGGGCAGCGCGGATGGCAGCGATGTAGCCACCAGGGCCGCCGCCGATGACGATCACATCAAATTGTTTGCTCATGAAAAATCTCGTTCAGTCAGTTGGAGAAAGACCCACCGGCGGGCCGGGCAGATTCCGGGCAGCACATGTGGGTCTCTGCAATAAGTGCCAAGGGAACGCTATGCGCCACACCCCCAAGGTCGATGAAGCGCGCGGGGCCAGGCCAGTGACCGCCGCGCAAGGGCCGCCCCGCCGCGCTGGCGGTGTCCCCCTTCCCGAATGGCGCAGCCATTCGAGAGAAGGGGGAAGGCGCGAAGCGACTCAGGGGGTTGCATCTCAAATATCAAACAGCAGGCGCGACGGGTCTTCCAGCGCGTCCTTCATCGCCACCAGGCCCAGCACGGCTTCGCGGCCGTCGATGATGCGGTGGTCGTACGACATGGCCAGGTAGTTCATCGGGCGAACGACGATCTGGCCGTTTTCGACCACAGCGCGGTCCTTGGTCGCATGCACGCCCAGGATGGCCGACTGGGGCGGGTTGATGATGGGGGTGGACATCATCGAGCCGAAGGTGCCGCCATTGGAGATCGAGAACGTGCCACCGGTCATTTCTTCAATGCCCAGCTTGCCTTCGGCAGCCTTCTTGCCGAACTCGGCGATCTTCTTTTCGATATCGGCAAAGCTCATCTGGTCGGCGTTGCGCAGGATGGGCACCACCAGACCGCGGGGCGAGCCCACGGCGATACCGATATCGAAGTAGCCGTGGTAGACGATGTCGTTGCCATCCACCGACGCGTTCAGCACCGGGAACTTCTTCAGGGCGTGCACGGCAGCCTTGACGAAGAAGCTCATGAAGCCGATCTTCACGCCGTGCTCCTTGGTGAAGGAGTCCTGGAACTTCTTGCGCATTTCCATCACGGGAGCCATGTTCACTTCGTTGAACGTGGTCAGGATGGCGTTGGTCGACTGCGACTGCAGCAGGCGCTCAGCCACGCGAGCGCGCAGGCGGCTCATAGGCACGCGCTGTTCCGGGCGGTCGCCCAGGTCTTCCTTGGACGCGGGGGCGGACACCTGTGGCAGAGCCTTGGTGGGCACGCCGGTAGGAATCGCGCTGGGCGCAACGACAGCCTTGGCGGTACCGCCAGCCACGGCGCTCAGCACGTCGCCCTTGGTCACGCGGCCATCCTTGCCAGTGCCAGCCACGGCCGATACCGACAGGTTGTTGTCGGCCAGCAGCTTGGCGGCTGCGGGCATGGCCACGTCACCTTTGGAGCCACCAGCGGCAGCTGCAGGTGCCACGGCTGCAGCGGGGGCTGCTGCTGCAGGCGCGGCGGCAGCAGGTGCTGTGGCTGCGGCGCCGGCCTTGCCTTCGGTGTCGATCCTGGCGATCAGCTGTTCGGCCACCACGGTGGCACCGTCGCCCTGCACAATCTCGGCCAGCACGCCAGCAGCGGGCGCAGGCACTTCCAACACGACCTTGTCGGTCTCGATCTCGATCAGGATCTCATCCACGGCCACGGCCTCGCCGGCCTTCTTCTTCCACGTCAGCATGGTGGCTTCGGCCACGGATTCGGACAGCTGGGGGACTTTGACTTCTACGATAGCCATATCAATTCTTTCTGAATGGGGTGTGTTCTGTTCTGTTCGTTCTGTAGCGGGTAGCAGCTGGCCTTACTTGGTCAGAACAAACCCCTTGAGCTTGGCAAACGCGCCGTCCACCAGCGCCTTTTGCTGTTCCTGGTGCAGGTGCGAGTAACCCACGGCAGGCGATGCGGAAGCAGCGCGGCCGGAGTAACCCAGCTTCTGGCCATCAAGCATGTTTTCGTGGATGTAGTGCTGCACGAAGAACCAGGCGCCCTGGTTTTGCGGCTCGTCCTGGCACCACACCACGTCGGTGGCGTTGGGGTACTTCTTGAGTTCCGCAGCAAATGCCTTGTGCGGGAACGGATAGAGCTGCTCCACACGCAGGATGACCACGTCGTCCGCTTCCTTCTCGGCGCGCTTCTTGACCAGGTCGTAGTACACCTTGCCAGAGCATGCGATGACGCGCTTGACCTTGGCGGCCTTCTTGATTACGCCTTCGTCCTGCTCGGGGATCACCGTCTGGAAGCTGCCACGGGTGAACTCGGACAGCGGCGACGTTGCGTCCTTGTTCCGCAGCAGCGACTTGGGCGTCATGATGACCAGCGGCTTGCGCAGGTCACGCACCATCTGGCGGCGAAGCACATGGAAGATCTGGCTGGCCGTGGTCGGCTGCACGATCTGCATGTTGGTATCGGCGGCCAGCTGCATGAAACGCTCCAGGCGTGCCGAGCTGTGCTCAGGGCCCTGGCCTTCGTAGCCGTGCGGCAGCATCAGCGTGATGCCGTTCACACGGCCCCACTTCACTTCGCCGGAGGCAATGAACTGGTCAATCACGACCTGCGCACCGTTGGCGAAGTCGCCGAACTGGGCTTCCCAGATGACGAGCGTGTTGGGGTCGTTCGAGGCATAGCCGTATTCGAAGCCCAGCACCGCCTCTTCAGACAGGATGGAGTCGATCACGACGAACGGAGCCTGGTTCTCGCCCACGTTCTGCAGCGGCACGTACGTGCCGATATCCCACTTCTCGCGCTTTTGGTCATGGATGACGGCGTGGCGGTGCGTGAACGTACCGCGACCGCAGTCTTCGCCCGACAGGCGCACCGGGTAGCCGCTGGCCACCAGCGATGCAAAGGCCATGTGCTCGCCCATGCCCCAGTCCACGGGGATCTCGCCACGGCCCATCGCGGCGCGGTCGTCGTACACCTTCTTGACGAGCTGGTGCGGGGTCACGCTCTCGGGGATGGTCGTGATCTTTTCGGCCAGACGCTTCCACTCGGCGAGCGGAATGGCCGTGTCGCCAGCGTCCGTCCACTTCTTGCCCAGGAACGGGCTCCAGTCCACGGCGTACTTGCTCTTGAAGTTGGTCAGCACCGGGTCGACCGTGTGCTTGCCGGCATCCATGGCGGCGCGGTAGGCCTTGACCATGTCATCGCCCAGCGTCTCGCCCAGGCCCTGCGCGGCCAGCTTGTCGGCATACAGCTTGCGCGTGCCGGGGTGCTGGCCGATCTTCTTGTACATCAGCGGCTGCGTGAGCGAGGGAGTGTCCTGCTCGTTGTGGCCCAGCTTGCGGAAGCAGATGATGTCGACCACCACATCCTTGCGGAACTCCATGCGGAATTCCAGCGCCAGTTGCGTGGCCAGCACGACGGCTTCAGGGTCGTCGCCGTTCACGTGCAGCACGGGCGACTCGATCATCTTGACGATGTCGGTGCAATACAGCGTCGAGCGCGTGTCGCGCGGATCGGAGGTGGTAAAGCCGATCTGGTTGTTGATGATGATGTGGACCGTGCCGCCGGTGTAGTAACCGCGGGTCTGCGCCAGTGCCAGGGTTTCCTGGTTCACGCCCTGGCCGGCAAAGGCTGCGTCACCGTGCACCAGCACAGGCAGAACCTGCTTGCCCAGCGGGTCGGCACGGCGGTCCATGCGAGCGCGGACCGAGCCCTCCACCACCGGGTTCACGATTTCAAGGTGGGAAGGGTTGAACGCGAGCGACAGGTGCACCGGGCCGCCGGGCGTGGTCACGTCCGAGCTGAAGCCCTGGTGGTACTTCACGTCGCCGGCGGGCAGGTCTTCAGGCGCAGTGTGGTCAAACTCGGCGAACAGGTCCTTGGGCATCTTGCCCAGAGAGTTCACGAGCACGTTCAGGCGACCGCGGTGGGCCATGCCGATCACGATTTCCTGCACGCCCGTGGCGCCGGCAGACTGGATCAGCTCGTCCATGGCGGCAATGAAGCTCTCGCCACCTTCGAGCGAGAAGCGCTTTTGGCCGACGTACTTCGTGTGCAGGAACCGCTCCAGGCCTTCCGCGGCTGTCAGGCGGTCAAGGATGTGCTTTTTCTTTTCAGCACCGAAGCTGGGCTTGCTGCGGATGGCTTCGAGCTTTTGCTGCCACCAGCGCTTCTGGTTCTGGTCGGTGGCATACATGTACTCGGCACCGATGGAGCCGCAATACGTTTCGCGCAGCGCATTGATCAGCTCGCGCAGTGTCATCGACTCCTTGCCGAAGAACGTGTTGCTGGTGTTGAACACGGTTTCCTGGTCGGCATCGCTGAAGCCATAGAACGATGGCTCCAGTTCAGGAATGGCGGGGCGCTCCGTGCGCTTGAGGGGGTCCAGGTCGGCCCAGCGCTGGCCCACGTTACGGTAGGCAGCGATCAGCTGCTGTACGGCGGTGCGCTTGCGGCCCAGCTCCGAATCGGCACCTGTTGCAACCACCACTTTCGTACCGCCTTGCTTCGCGCGCTCGGCAAAG
>Ga0210244_101739_pt1 | contig 16413 bp, 13 predicted proteins | sample ChrtobMetaP3_0mM_FD_155473 | JGI IMG/M metagenome (GOLD analysis project Ga0210244, IMG submission 155473) | Chrysochromulina tobin associated microbial communities from unialgal haptophyte culture, Seattle, Washington, United States - P3_0mM | ecosystem: Host-associated > Algae > Haptophytes >...
CACTGATTGGCTGTCTGATTGCCTCCATTATCAGGTGCGATTCGTACAGTGGGGCATCGTGGCCTCGTGATTGCCACTGATTGGCTGTCTGATTGCCTCCCTCATCAGGTGCGATTCGTACAGTGGGAGTGCTCTGATTGCCTCTTGATGGCCACTGATTGGCTGTCTGATTGCCTCCCTCATCAGGTGCGATTCGTACAGTGGGAGTGCTCTGATTGCCTCTTGATTGCCACTGATTGGCTGTCTGATTGCCTCCATTATCAGGTGCGATTCGTACAGTGGGGCATCGTGGCCTCGTGATTGCCACTGATTGGCTGTCTGATTGCCTCCCTCATCAGGTGCGATTCGTACAGTGGGGCATTGTGGCCTCGTGGACAACCTTTCGCGGCCCGTTTGACCTCACGGGCAACGGCTATTTCTTCTCCTGGGCTGGCGTCGCCTTCTCCGCGTTCCTGCTGCTCTCAAGTTTCCCACAGCTGAGCGGGCCCCTCGAGCGCCTTCGTGACGAGGTGGGCAAGTCCCCACACCCACCACTGATGCATGCTAGAGCTTCTCTGATCGCACGCTGATTGCCTCCCTCATCAGGTGGGCCATTCCCCACAGCCGCCACTGACCCTCGAGGGGGGGCTTGCGGACATGGGGAGCGTGTACCCACCCCCAGCGTACCCGCCGCTGGGGGTGGGCGCCATGGTGGGCACCCAGCCACTCGACGCGTCGTCCATCACGACGCTTCCCGCCATCGGGGGTGCCGAGAGCTTTCCCACAAGCGGTTCGGCGGCCAGTGGCACGTGGGAATGAGGCGCGCGGGCTCACGCGGGTATGGGGAGGGAGGAAGAGACCCCTCCGAGGCACTTGCATGCAAACGTGGGGGGGGGCGAGGGATGCCCATTAAATAGAAGGACAATGCGGCGAGTTAGGCGGAACGATGGTGCACGGAGCGCGGCGAGAGTCTCTGGCTGGTCTCTGGGTGGATGGAATGAAATCAGCTATAGGGGGATCTTCGGATCCATCTCTAATCTCACGAATAACGAAAGTACGAAACTGCAAACTTGAAAGCTCGAAGCTGCGGGGAATCCCCGTTCCCCCGTCCCCGGGACGCATGCCGGGACGCCCGGGACGCGACGGGTCGCAGACCCACGCCAGTCCCTTTCGAAGACACACTTCTGGCAGACGATCGAACGTCATGCCGCGCCTGTATCACTGTCCCGCTCGGCTCTTACATATGGATCTCACTGGTGAGGTTACAGCCGGTGGGCGCCACCTCTGCTCCACCTTCGTGCACTGGGGCGCAACTTCCCACATGGTCGAATCTTATACGAACATGCGCGAACAATCAATGCGCCCCGCCAAGCACCCGTCAACCGTTCTGTCTCTGTGTCCAACGCACCCGTATGCCCAGTCGGCGTCACCTGCGCCCAGTCGGCGTCACCTGCGCCCAGCCGGCGTCACCTGCGCCCAGTCGGCGTCACCTGCGCCCAGCCGGCGGTCGGTTCTTCTCGGTCTCGCGAGACGACCGGGAATCTACCCGGGAATCTCCACGAGATCGCTCGGAGTAGACGAGTACGCCTTTGTCTTTGATGAGCTGATCGAGCTTGACTTCCATGGCCATACACCTGTGGCGCAATCAGCGGCAATCAGACGCAATCAGACGCAATCAGACGCAATCAGACGCAATCAGACGCAATCAGAGCCATGCACCTCTCGACGGCCCTCTCCGTGCGCATGGCCCGCTGATCCATGCGCTCGACGAGTCGGAAGAGCTGCGCCTTGGTGTAGTCTGTCGGAGGGACCGTCGTCGGGGAGGGCTCTGCTCGGTTTGGATCCATCTCTTCATTTATTGAGGAGATGAGTTGCGTCACCTGCTCGTCCGTCATCTCGATTGACGATGGAGGCTCGGAGAACTTGTCGAGAAGCACCGCGACGACGACGTTGGTCATCACCATGCCCGTCAGGATGATGAAGGAGACGAAGAAGAAGCTCACGAAGATTGCGCTCCGCTGGTAGAGGCCAAACGTGAGTGGCCTTGCGAGCGCCTCAAAGTTCGAGTCGCCCGTCATCGTCTCGAAGAGCGTGTACATCGCGCGCGAGTAGGTGCCGTAGTACTCGATGCCGTTTGTGTAGCCGCGCGGCGTCGTCGAGTCCACAATGTGCCTGCTGCTGCCGAGGTCGTCTGTCATGTAGGTGCCGTTGATGCCAAAGTCGCGGAAGAGCTCAACGGCGAGGATGGCGTAGATGCAGTAGAAGATAAAGAGGATCACGAAGGCGTTCGCGACGCCCGGAATGGACGCGAGCAGCGCCATGATGATCCTGTTCAGCGACTGGATCCGCTTGAAGAGGCGGAAGACGCGGAACGCTCGTAGCAGCTTGAGCTGAGAAATGGGGCCTGAAACGCCTGCCAACAGGATGACGCCCACCCCGGTGATGATCGTGTCGAAAACGTTCCACCCCGAGCGCCAAAACGCTGGGCCGAAGCCGTAGCCGTACAGGTTGGCCAGCAGCTCGACCAGGAAGATGGCATTGAACGCGGTGTCGAATCCGTCCCAGAGCGGCTTCATCTTCATCTCGTTCGGGTCCGGATCGTACTCCTTCTCGAGGATGTTGACGATGAAGTTGCCGATGATCACGGCTGCGACGCTCCAGACGACGATGGGATTGGTGTAGATGGCTCGCACCTCCCGTTGGTAAGGCAGGGGCTTGTTCTTGCCCCGGAGGGAGTCGTTCCACCACGGCTCACGCACTAGCCTGACGTCGATCGTGGCCTTGAGCTTCGCAAACCCGAACACGTCCACCGCATCACAATGGCCGTCGGAGTCCACGAGTCCCTGATTCTCATTCAGGAGTGGGCCACACTCAGCGATCAACCGCCTTGCCTGGCGATTCGTCACGCCCCGTTGAAACTCCTTGAGGCATTGCACCATTTCCTCCGCTTCAATGACGCCACTGTGATCCTTGTCGATCTTATTAAAGGCCTTGTAGACGTCCAGCGCGATGCCCTCCGGGGGTCCTTTCTTGATTTTCCCCCTGGCCCTCTCATGGGCGGCGCGAGTGGCGGCGGCGGAAGACACTCTTGATGCAAACGTAGCAAACATGTCCAAAGAGGGCATCGCCTTTGAAGGCTCCCCATTTTTGCGCGCAAGCACTCTGCGACTGTGCAGGCGATATCTGTTTTCGATGGCTATGGCGGCCTCCTCCTCGCTCATTACCCGCGGCTTCCGCACTTGGGGAGGTTCCTTGAAACTCACCTCGTCGGATGGGCGCTTCTTCCGCTCTCGGAGCCGCTCCATGCCAAACCTTTACCAAAAGTGCCGAAGATGGCAGCTTGCAACGCCTAAATATGCCAAAAACATGAGATTTCGCTGAAAAGGCAAACCTTAAGCGGCGCGTCGTTTGCGGTGGTAGGCCCCAAGGGGGGTCACTGCCAATGAGAGAATTCCTACAGATTCCTACGTCAAGTTGTCTGGACTTCAAGATACGCTTGTCGAGGAAGCCGCCGGCAGTGAGGCATGGCTCGGTGCAGCCTATTGCTCGTGACCGCAGCGGCGGCGCTGCAGCCACTGCCACTGCACACGCCGCTGCGGACATCCGCGGCGCCGCGCGTCATCTGCTTGCGCGAGAGCCCGTGGATGTCGCCCATCACTGTAGAGGCGCCCGGACTCAACGGAGGCGACCTCTGGGCGGGCGCTCGCGGCTCGGACGAGGAATTCGAGTACGCCATCTCGGAGGCCATGAGCATGACCATCACTGCCCCAATCATCCCACAGTTTTATCCCCAGAGGAGGTGGTTGTGGCGGAAATGGCGAGGGACGATCTTACCGCGCGTGCTGCCACGCGAGGTCGCTTTCAACGTCGGCTTCGCCATCGCGTGCGTGCTACTCGCACGCTTGCCGGCCACGGTCGCCGAGGCGCCGGCCGCCGCGCAGATCCTGCGAACGATCTCTGGAAATCTGAGGACGGTTGACAAGGTGTGGCTCCTCACGAGCGGGCTAGTCTCGTTCACACTCTCCTTCTTCCTCACGCAGTCGTACGCCTTCTGGCGCTCGGTGTACTCGAGCACACGCAAGGTGCAGGGCCGCCTCAACGACATCGGGCTGCTCTGTGCCGGCGCGGCCGAGCGCGACAGCCGCGGCGAGTACACCGAGAGCGCAGAGCAGTTGCTGAGCGTGCTCGGCCGGTACGTGCGCCTTTACTCGATGATGCTCTACAGCAGCTGCACCACGCGCTTCGCCGTGTTGCAGACTCCGCGTGGCCTCGGCGCGCTCGTGGACTGCGGCGCGCTGACCACCGCTGAGCGCACCGCGATGCTGCAGACCGGTATGGGCTCCAATGCGGTGCTTATGTGGATGTCCACACTACTCAACTCGGGGCTGAGTGACGGGCGCCTCGGAGGCTCCCCTACGGGAGGACAGCCTCTTGGTCTACAGCTCGCTTTCCAGCAGTGCTTCACCGAGCTCAGAGGCTGCAGTGCGTCGATCGCCGATGAGCTCACCGGCCGCATGCCGCTCGCGTACACGCAGCTGGTCCAGATCATGGCAGACCTTCTGATCGCCGCCACCCCCTTTGCTCTCCTCCATTCCGTGGGAGGCGTCGGCGCCGTCGTGGGCACCGCGCTGGTCACCTTCTTCCACAGCTCCATCCTCTACCTGGCCAAAATGTTCCTCGACCCACTGAACAATGACCAGTACTCGAGCGACATGGGGATCAACGTCGCCACGCTCATGCAGGAGACGAACCTGGGCAGCGAGCGATGGCGCAAGTCCGCCCAGTGGGTCCCTGAAGCGACGCTACCCCGCGACAGGTCGCGTACCAATGAGGAGGAAGAGCGATGGCGAATGGGGGGTGGACGGCTAGCGAGCAGCAGAACTAATGAGGGGGGCAATCAGGTGCAATCCGATGCAATCCGGTGCAATCAGGTGCAATCAGAGGGGGGTGGACGGCTAGCGAGCAGAACGGATGCCGCCACCGCCCCCAACCTCGCTGGCGCCGCCAACGCAGAGCCAACGCCGACGCCAACGCCGCCAACGAGTGCATCGGCGCCGGCGCCGGCAGCGGCCGACAGCTTGAGCGGCATCCAGCTTCTTGGCAAGGGCAACGTGCCGCTCGAGCTCTTGGGACTGAGTGCTCTGCCTGCCGACTGCTCCGCCGACTGCTCCGCGGCTCCGGCACCGATGGAACCACCGATGGAACCACGGGGGGGTGGGGCGTCGTGACGGGCGCGACGGCTATACCACGGCTGGACATCACGGGCGCCATGATGAGCATGGGCGCCATGATGAGCACTGGTGGACTGCTTGCGCTCGCATGGCGCCCATCATGGCGCCTGAGTTTGGACGCAATCAGAGGCGCCTGAGTTTGGAGCCCACGAGCGCACTCTGCGACAGGACAGTAGCGCATGCCCGCGAGCAATGCCGTGCTCGGCATCATAGAGGCTAGGGTAGCCGCCCGCACGGGCGCGGACCGACGAGGAACGAAGGCGCACAGAGATCACACCATCTGGCCCATCTCAAGCGTGCTAGAATAGCCACATGTGAGTAGCACATGGGGTCGGCCTGATGCATCAAAGGCAAACGATGCCATGGTCACCCTGTGTGCTGGGAGAGACCGACCCTCACTAGCGAAATTGAGTAGCCCGAGCGAGCGAGTACTCAGTACTTGTGTTGACCGAGGGGAGCGGAGCCGTCCTTTGAGACGGTGGTGTGGAGTGAGCGCGGGGGGACCGCGATGAAACTGACTGACTGACTGACATGGTGGGTCACGCGCTGCACCATTTTACTTAGTAACTCTGCATAGAAACTCAGCGCTCGGGGGTTTTCATGTTTCGAGCGAAATCAAGTCAATTCTCATGAAGCTCCATTACGCTTTGCTTATTGCCGCACTCGCCGTGGCCGCCGCGCAGGACGATCTGGCCTGGCACGAGAGGGCGAAAAAGGCCGCTGAAGACGCCTCAAAAGCTGTCAAGGAGGCCAACGATAAGGCCTCACAGGCGTTTGTCGAAAGCGGCGCGAAAGCTAAGCTCAACGAGACTGCAAGGCACGCTCAACGAGAAGCTCAACGAAACTGGGTGTTCCTGACGGAGGTGAGCGATAAGGTGGCTGCAAACGCGGAAGATGCCGTGGAGAGGCGCATGTTCGACCTGCAGCAGCAGGCCTTCAACTTCTTTAAGCTCAGCGACGAGATGATCAAAACCTTGGAAGAGATGGCGTGGAACTTGTTGCAGATTGCCATCCTGCTGCTGGCGACTCGCTACTTCTCTGCAGACTTGATGCTCCTCATTTTGGGCATCGTGCTCCTCTCCGGCTCCGGCCTGATCACATGCTTTCTCAAATTTGTTTGGTTCTTGCTCTGGCTCGCGGCGATGGCGCCGCAAATCTTCCTTCTCTTCCTCTTCGTCGCGCTCTTCGTGCGATCGCGCACGCGGGGCGTGCTGATGAGGGCGTGCGGCATCGAGGACGACGCTCTCTCAAAGGTCTCCGGCACCATGTCCGACGCCTGCTTGGACGCCTGGAAGCTAGCGGCGTCTAAAACGACATTCATCAGGATCGAGGACCTTGGGGACAACTCGAAGGATGCGGCGCTCGACCCGGCGATGGCGACGCGGCTCAACGAGATCGAGGCCAAGATCGACGAGCTGGCCAAGCGAGTGCGCGTGCCGTGAACATGGGTGCAAAGGGGGCCGCCACAGTGGGCGATCGTCACAGCGCGTAACGGCTCGTTGTTCGGTGTTGCGACGCCGACGGTCGTGCTTTGTGCACTCGGAGGACACGAACCGACATGTGTAGCACATGTAATTGCTCATAATCGCGCGTCCTAAGCCTAGCGCTACGGTCCTCCTACAGGAACGGACTCGACTCCCTAGTACCTGGCGTGGACCCGCCGGGCGCAGCGGCCGGCGCGCACAGCAGCCGAGCCGGCAGCCCATCGACCGGCCGCGCCCTCGTTACGCAGGACTTCCCACTACGGTGCCCCGAGAGAAGAGGACGACCGGGATAGAGGGTCAAGAAGCGACTGGTTTACCGAAATACTGTCTATGCTCACGCCTTGGAGGCGAGGATCAGGCCGACGATGAGTCCGTACAAGCCGAGCGCCTCGGCGAAGATGAGGATGAGCACCATGCCAACAAAGAGTTTGGGCTGCTCCGCCGCCGCTCGCGTGCACGTGTCGCCGACAATGCCGATCGCCAGGCCAGCCGCGAGGCCACTCAACCCGCACGCGAGCCCGCCACCGAAGTGCGCCATCGCCGAGCTGCGGGCACGCGGAACGTGAAGCGCGACGGTTGGCCGGGTCGCGAGCAGGCGTCGTGGGGGCGGACGGCAAGGGCACGCGGGCACGCATGGGGAGTATGTGGAGCCAAGGCGAGGGAGGTCTGGGGTGGGCGTGGCCTGGCGCGTACAACATGCCGTACGCTGGCCGGCCCTGCTCGACGCCCGATACGGCGTTCGCGATAATCACCGCGATGATCAGGCCGTAGATGCCCAGCACGCCCGCCATGACAACCTGCACAGGCGCAGCATCACGAGCACGCGCACTGCTGAGACACTGCGAGTCCTTGTCGGCCATTACGAGAGAGATTTGGCGCGAAGGGCACCATCCACTGGCAGCACACACCGGCACAATGCTCTTCATTACGAGCTCAGGCTTGCCGACGCCGAGTGCGGAAATGCCCATACCGGACTTTCCCGTGCCGTACGCGGCACCCAGATTGGAGAAGATGAGGGCAAACGCCGCGCCCATGAACCCGAGCAAAGGCGCGTTCATGTCGTAGTACTCCATCTCCTCGATGGTCAAAGGAGCAGGCATGGAAGTCGCCCGAGGAGAGCCTTTCACACTTTCTCAGTGGCTGTGAACACGCGGAGAAGCGACAAAAGCGCACGCCTCGAGAAATGAACACTTAAGGGGGGCAGCACGAATGCCTACATGTACCAAGGAGGAACCCTCCGTCCTCACATGACGAGTCTCGGGAGGACCTTCAACTCCATTCTTTGCGTCAAATCCCCGTTGAGCATGTGACTCCCTTACTTTTACGAGCGACGCATTCGATTCTTTGCATGCGATGCACTCGGAGTACATGAGGATGTGACACATGTCGAATTACATTGTACTCCTACCGCCTAGCTCGTTCCTCTGCCTGCTCTCCTTACGTACTCTACCATGCTGTCGCGCACTACCGTGTACCAGACCGATAATACTGCATACTCCTAGTGCGCGACGGAACTCTCTAAGTCTGATAGCTCGCAAACAAGTTTCGAAATGTTCGGTTGATCATGATCGCTGTGTCGCGAGAGCAGCCAGGGGCGCGCCCCGCGTGTGCCCGGAGCGTGCCTGCCGTGCGCCGTCTTCCGTCTACTGAGAGCGCTCTCCCCGTCTCTTATGCCTTGCGCGTTCTCGTGCTCCGCCATCGATTCCAACGATCCCGAAGACCGATGGGCGGCTCGCACCCTTCATCGTCCTCCCCCGATGATGACCCCCGCTGATGAGCCCGATGATTGCGCCTGATTGCCACCGATGTGCGGCTCGCACCCATCATCGTCCTCCCCCGATGATGACCCCCGCTGATGAGCCCGATGATTGCGCCTGATTGCCACCGATGAGCGTTTTCGCACCCTTCATCGTCCTCCCCCGATGATGACCCCCGCTGATGAAGCCGGTGATTGCGCCTGATTGCCACCGATGAGCGGCTCGCACCCTTCATCGTCCTCCCCAAACGCCTCGCTACGGCCGTTGGCACGCGGCGAGTACTCGCCGTCGTAACGGCCATACCCATGCCCAGCTCCCAGCGCGGCCACCAGTCCTAACCCTGATCGTCGGGGCTCCGTCCATGGCGCTCGATACGGCGCCACGCGGCACGGGTCCGTACGCCGCGGCGAGCGCTCACCATGGCGTTCGCTCGCTGTCGAGGGCGCCGTCGCATCTGCGGTCGATAGTTCACTGTGGCTACGCGCCGTATCGAGCGCTCTCGCACCCAGAGTCGCCTGAGAGGCGTCGTATCGAGCACCCAGAGTCGCCTGAGAGGCGTCGTATCGAGCACCCAGAGTCGCCTGAGAGGCGTCGTATCGAGCACCTAGAGTCGCCTGTGTGGCGTCGTATCGAGCGCTCGATACGGCGGCGCATGGCGGCCTCGAGTCGATGCCGGAGAAGAAGCGGAGCAGCTCGGTCGAGCGGATGACCCACCTGATGAGGGAGGCAATCGGCGTGCGATCAGAGAGGCAATCAGAGAGAGCATGACTCGGATGACGCACGAGGGCGGTGGTCGATGAGGGAGGCAATCAGAGAGAGCATGACTCGGATGACGCACGAGGGCGGCGGCTGCACGCCGAGCACGCTCGCGGCGACGAAGGACCAGTGGTGGCAGTTGTGCTCGAGGACGTCGTACCTGATGAGGGCGGCCATGAGCGAGGCCATGAGGGAGGTCATCAGCGAGGCGATTGGGGAGGTCATCAGCGAGGCGATTAGGGAGGTCATCAGCGAGGCGATTGGGGAGGTCATCAGCGAGGCCATGAGGCAGGTCATGGGCATACGAGCTCGCAGGCCATTCGGGTGCCATTCGGATTGGGGAGGTCATCAGGGAAGTCATCAGCATCATCAGCGTCATCAGCGTACGAGCTCGCAGGCCATTCGGATGCCATTCGGATTGGGGAGGTCATCAGGGAAGTCGTCAGCATCATCAGCGTCATCAGCATACGAGCTCGCAGGCCATTCGGGTGCCATTCGGATTGGGGAGGTCATCAGGGAAGTCGTCAGCATCATCAGCGTCATCAGCGTACGAGCTCGCAGACCATTCGGGTGCCATTCGGATTGGGGAGGTCATCAGGGAAGTCATCAGCGTCATCAGCGTCATCAGCGTACGAGCTCGCAGGCCATTCGGATGCCATTCGGATTGGGGAGGTCATCAGGGAAGTCATCAGCGTCATCAGCGTCATCAGCGTACGAGCTCGCAGGCCATTCGGGTGCCATTCGGATCAACTTCTCGTGAGAGGCGGCCGCGGAGAGCACACTGCGGCCGAGGAGGAGCTTGCAGCGCAGCGGCAGCGTCGCCCGCCTCTCCTCGTCCTCGTAGTACGGCACGTGCCGAATGACTCCGGAGCCGTGGCAGCTCGCGATGTTGTCAAAGGTGTACTCGATGCCCTGCACAGGATGCCCGGGTGGCACATCACGCGTCGAGTTGAGCGCACATGAGGATTCGTCATCAGAGGTCATCAGAGGTCATCAGAGGTCATCAGAGGTCATCAGAGGTCATCAGAGGTCATCAGGAGGCAATCAGAGGCCATCATCACCTGGATGAGGATGCCCGAGTGGTACACGCCGATGCCCAGCCAGTGTGCGCAGAACGTGTTGCACGGCGCGGAGAGGTCGTACCTGCGGGATGGGGTCGCCGTGCTGAGCACTTGCACGCCGCGCAGAGCACGCGTGGCACGGCGCGGAGAGGTACGAATTCGAATTCATAGACGTACAAGGTCAGGTAGACATGTGGTGAGTCGAGATGTTCCCAGGGAACTCCCGGGAGGAAGGAGAGCACGCCGCCCTCGCAGGAGGGGACCGGCGAGATCTTGCACTTGGCCGGCTCGGCGCCGACTGGCCGCACGCCCTGCGGCATTCGCGCCTCGATGGCCATCCGGAGCATCGAGCCCGTCCTCTTGAGCGGCGGCGCGGCGCTCGGCGGCGCGTGGGTGCTGCCGTGGTGCCGGTTGCGCCGCTCGACCCAACTCGAGGACCCGCTGCACTCGCAGTCGAACGCGGAGCTGCCGTGCACCTTCGGAGCGCGCTTGTTCCGCCGCACGAACCAACTCGAGCTGTTCATCGCTGCAAGCTCCTTGGGCGTCATTGTTTCACTGGCGCCGCTGATGAGGCCACGGTCGCGCCATGCCTGCACGACCCATGGGACGCCAGCATCCGAGTCTTGCCGCAAGTTCTCGACGCTCTTGCTCAACTTTGTGCTGGGTATCTTGCTGCTCTGCGCCGAGGAGCACGCCGCCGTGGAGATAGGATTCCTTTGCTCGGCCATTACGACGCCGAAGCGTCAACGAAACTCCGCGCGGGTGACGTCAAATTAAATTGAACCCGAAGAAAATGATTGCGAGGTGTGGCTGTGGTGTCTGAAATTCGAGCTAGTGCTTGACTTTACCCGAGCACCCGAGTTTCCCCACACTCCTCGCTCAAGAAGCCCCCAAAAGACCGAGCAGGCCGCCCGACGGCGCACATTGAAAAGGCCCCAGAGCCAAGCCACCATGATTCGGCCGCAGCTTAAGGACTTGTATCAGGGCGGGCACGATATATCCATGGGAGGGAAGGACGCAAAGAAGCTGCAGCCGCCGATGAATGCGTCGCCGGGCGAGCTGCGTCTCTGGCGCAAGCTCAATGGCGTGCTCGATGATGAGGAGATGAAGAAGGACGACCTCGAGCACGGCAAGGCGAGGAGCCGCCAGATGAAATATCCGGGCACCAAGGAGCGCCAGGCGGCCGCGGAGAAGGCCAAGGAGATGCACGAAAAGGTGACCGTCGTCAGCAACAGCAGGGACCTGTACGGCGAGAACAAGCGGCAGCCCAAGATGGACGAGTCGCAGATGTCGGAGGAGTCGTCGAAGCCGAGCGAGGCGGGCGCGCGGCGCGCGAGCATGCCGCCGCCGCGCGCGCCCGCCCCCAAGAAGGCGCCGCCGAAGCGCGCGAGCAGCAATGGCGGCGGCTCGGGCACGTCGTCGAACCAAGCTTCGCCGCAGAGCTCTCCTCGCGCCGAGCGGCCGCCGACGCCGAAGCGAAAGCCCTCGCCCGCCAAGCCGCGCGCCGAGGACGCTGCCGCTAAGCCGAAGGCGCGCAAGCCCTCGCCCCGCAGCAGCTCGCCGCGCGCCATGCCGCCGCGCGCGCCACCGCCGCGCGCTCCGTCGGCGGCCAAGCGACCGCCGTCGCTCGCGTCGACAAAGAACGAGGAGGCGTACGAGGAGGAGGAGCCATACGATGAGAACGAGGACGCGTACGACGACGAGGGCTCGAGTGCGCCCAAGGGGGGCTCTGGCCGCTCCGTCCAGGAGGAGTACGAGGAGGGGTACGAGGAGGAGGAGCCATATGAGGAGGAGCCCAAGTCGAAGACGCCCACGCCCGAGCGGCCGACGGGTCAGGCGGACAAGTCGCGCGGCAAGCGGGCGCGTGCGGGCGGCTCGGACGGCAATGGGCGTGAGGCGCTGTCGCAGATCGAGGAGCTCTTGCCCCAGCTCTCACTCGAGCACAAGAAGGAGCTCCAGGAGCGTATTGCGGAGCTCATCGAGATGCATGAGCTCCGCTCGATGATCAATCAGCGATGAGCTCCGAGTCGAGATCGGACGGATCTCGAATCGGAGCACCTCTCTCTCGTGAGCGCCACCCTTCGTAGGTGGCGCCCGAGGCGGCTGTGTGTGAGACATGTACATATGTGGTCATTGGGGCGGTGGCACAGCGTCGTCGGTGACGCGCGCACGGCGGAAGGCCTTGGAAGCCTCTCCGCCGATGCGGCGCGCGCCGCGACTGGCACGCGCCACAGCTGCTGGCCCCGAACGCGTATTGGTCTCCAGCACTGAGACCATCCTTTGTGCATCAGATGCGTGCGTGTGTGTGTTTGTGCATGCGTGTGGCTGGTGGAAGGTGTCCCCTTATGTGTACCCTGCGGCGGTCAGCGGCTCTCAGCGCAGACCGCGGCGGGTGAGTCTGAGTGGTGGAGCCCCAGCGTGGCATGTGTGGACGTGAGCGTCGTGCTCCGTTGGGCGGCGTACGTGTATTTGTGCCGGGCGCGCGCGGTCGGTGACGGTGTGTTTCGCCGGCCGGGGCGCAGCCGGTGCGTGCGCCGGACGCCCGGACCCGGACCAGGGTGCGTCGAAATGCGCGCCTAGGCTGTGCGCAGCGCCTGTCGCGTCTGCCGTCTCGGCTCTCGCCGGTCCGGCGCTCGGGGCTTGTGGTTTCGCTCATCAATGCTTTTTCGCGATCCGTAATGTTTTGTGCGCGACCGTCGTCGCGGTGCGGATCGGTCACCTCAGCCGTCAGCGCGCACGTCCACACTATCTTTCAGTCAGTCAGTTTCGTTTACAGTTTCGTCGCGGTCCCCCCGCGCTCACCCACAAGCCACATTCATAAATCGCACCCGCCTGCGTGTGGCACCCCCCTACAACGGTTCAACGCACAGTAAACCCTCTGGAGATTCTGACTTTCTGACATGGTTGCTTTCTGAGGGCTGAGCTCAAGATTCTCTGAAAAACACCGGCGACGTGCACACTGCATCACATCACTCTTCGCATCGATCGTCGAAGAGTTGAAACGGGGGAAAAGAGTCAGCCCAGCCACACAAGGCTTGGTGTACATGTGATACATGTGAGTTGTGACAGCGAACTCAGTGGGTTCTAGCACGATAGAGCGAAAGATTGGTTGTCTTCAGGGATGAACAACGTCAAGGGCGGCATTAAGGGCGGCAGGCGCTGAGGCGCATCAATGGCTCGATGTGAGCTACAATAGTAGATGCGCCGGCGGGCGGGGAAAACCATTTACTAGTAAGGAAACCATTACCTGAATGCTGTGCATATGCATGCAATCCGTAGCAATCTGTGAGTACCGGCCAAAACATGCCCAAACATCTTGGGATTCCACGAGTCGGCATAAAAAGAGTGCCAGGAAAGACCGATGCCGCCCAACATCGTCCTCTTTGTCGCCGATGACATCCCACGCAACATGTTGGGTGCGTACGGTGCGCGCTCGGACTTGTCGCCCAATCTGGACGCGCTCGCTCGCGAGGGCGTGGTCTTCGAGCGCGCGTTCACAACGGCGCCACTGTGCACACCCAGCCGCTTTGCGCTCCTCACCGGCCGGTATGCGAGCAACGCGAGCTCGATCGTGTCGCACCGTCCATGGAACATGGTGGCCTTCAACACCTTCCTGACGGGTGCGGAGCCCACGCTCGCTGCGCGGCTGCGCCGCGCGGGATACGCCACCGGCTTCTGCGGCAAGTACCACCTGGGCTTTCCGCTCTCCAAGGGTCCGCAGAGTGCCAAGGCGCGTGGGCGCGCCAAGTTTGGCGGCGGCGGCCGTGGCCTCTCGTACGAGGACATGGTCGAGTCCGTGCGCACGTACGGTGGCTTCGAGGAAGTTGTGAGCCTGTGGGGCGGCAACAAGCAGACGGCGCAGAGCCCCCACAATCCAGAGTGGATGGCTGCGCAGGCGGTGGGCTTCGTACGGCGCGCGGCTGGGGCGCAGCCCAGGGGTGGCGCCGCGGCGGGTGCTTCTTCGAGTGCGACGCGCCCATCACGGCGCCCCTTTTTCCTCTATTTTGCCGGCACGGTGCCGCACACGCCCTTCAGCCTGCCCGCGTCCTTCGAGGTGAATGTCACACGCACCCCCGCAGGGGCAGTGCCTTATGAGCCCTCCTGGGAGGCCCAGCGGCAGCGGCTGCTCGCGCGCCTGAGGCCTCTCGGCCTCATCTGTAAGGACTACCGCGAGTGCCACCGGCTCCACTACGCCGGCGCCAACGGCGCCAAGGACGCCCACAACGACGCGTACCACCGGCCCTTAGCTCTGAGTGACACGTGGCTGGACGGAACGTGGCTGTACTCGGAGCCAAATTTTGAGCAGGGGCGGCTCGCGAGGCTCTTCGCAGTGGGGCTAGCATGGCTCGATGACTCGATTGGCACCGTCATCAAGTCGCTGCACGAGTACGGACTGCGACAGAGCACTGTGCTCATCTTCACAGCCCTCGCGCATGCAAGTGCTCACCACGACGCCCCGCCACTTCCCCACAGGTACGGACTGCGACAGAGCACTGTGCTCATCTTCACAGCTGACCACGGCGCTTCGTTCCTTGGGAAGGGCCACGTGTACGAGGCTGGCGTGCGTGTGCCCCTCATCGCCAGCTGGCCCGACGGCGCCGCCGGTGCCGCCAGCGCCGGTGACGTGGCGACTCCTCGGCGCTCGACTCGACGCTCGTCTGCCAACGTCGCCCTGATCGACCTTGCACCCACTCTTCTCATGGCCGCTGGGGCGGAGGTGCAGGCGGAGGCGGCCAGCCTTCATGGGCAAAGCTTCTTATCCCTCGTGGCCCCGCACGCCGCCGAGGCCGCCGCCGCTCGTGCCACTCGTGCCGCCGCCGATGCTCGCACGGGCGCGGCCGGTGCGGGCGCCGTCCTGAGCGCCGTCCTGGGCGCCACCGGTGCGGGCGCCGTCCTGGGCGCCACCGACATGGACACGTGGCACTCGCGCCCGATCTTCATCGAGATTGGGTATGGGCGCGCCGTGATACGCGGCGTGTGGAAGCTGCTCGTCATCAACGACCCCATCGACAGGTGCCGCGCCGCATCGGACGGCACGTGCCGCAACTTGCATGCGGAGTCGATCGACCGTTACCAATGCAACTTCACGGCCAACGGTCATCTGGGCAACCGGCTGGTGTGCAACATGACGTACGACGCGGTCGCGCGCCATGCGGGCTTCTGCGACCGGCGCCAGCTGTACAATCTCGAGGCGGACCCTCTGGAGCAGCGCAACGTCGTCGCTGAGCACCCGAATCTCTATGGTGAGCTGCTCGCCCTCATCGTGGCGCATGTGCGACACGTGGAGGCGGGCAACCCGGCCGTTGCCAACCGGACTCCCAACCAGTGTTCACTGCCCGCTCGAAAATAGCCGAATTCGAATTTTTAACGTCCTCTATTGGGTAAAGGCTGGGGATTTCGCGCGAATCAGCCGTTGTCACGCTAAAAAAGGCGAATCAGCCGTTGTCCTCAAAACAAAACCGAACCATCTCGTACCATGCGGGAGGTGATCTCGATCCACCTTGGCCAGTGCGGTGTCCAGATCGGCAACGCGTGCTGGGAGCTGTACTGCCTCGTGCGTCCGCGCGCTCTCGAACCCACCGCGCGCGACCCTCGTGCGCGCCCGCGTTGGCGTGCCCCATCCGCACGCACAATCCGTTCGATTTTGGAGCGTGTTGGGCGCGCGCCACCCCACTGCCACGCGCGCGGATCGGAGCGGCATCTTCCTGATGCCGTGCACACAACCCTATCCCAACTGCCCCAGCCAGCGCGCCTTCGCGCCGCGACCTCCTCTCCGTCTCTCTCTCTCTTCTCTCTCTCTTTACAGACGCCCTCTTACGTTTCGCCCATCCTTGCCGGTCACACAGGAGCACGGCATCCAGCCCGACGGCCAGATGCCCTCGGACAAGACGATCGGCGGCGGTGACGACGCCTTCAACACCTTCTTCTCCGAGACCGGCTCGGGCAAGCACGTGCCCCGCACCGTCTTCGTCGACCTCGAGCCGACCGTGATCGACGAGGTCCGCACCGGCACCTACCGCCAGCTGTACCACCCGGAGCAGCTCATCTCCGGCAAGGAGGACGCCGCGAACAACTACGCGCGCGGCCACTACACGATCGGCAAGGAGATCGTCGACCTCGTGCTCGACCGCATCCGCAAGCTCGC
>Ga0210244_101743_pt1 | contig 16379 bp, 11 predicted proteins | sample ChrtobMetaP3_0mM_FD_155473 | JGI IMG/M metagenome (GOLD analysis project Ga0210244, IMG submission 155473) | Chrysochromulina tobin associated microbial communities from unialgal haptophyte culture, Seattle, Washington, United States - P3_0mM | ecosystem: Host-associated > Algae > Haptophytes >...
CCCGACACGAGAGCACCGCCCACGCCATCGTACTCGATGCCGAAGCCAAGGACCGGGCCGGTACCCCCCGTCTGAACGGCCCATTTGGGGGACTCGATCGTGCTCATGTTGTTCTTCGCATCAACAGGCAGCGGCGGCGAGAACGGCGGCAGCGGCAAAGCTAGCGGCGACGCCGGGGACGGCGGCAAAGCTGGCGGCGGCGGCAAAGATGGAGGCTGCGAGGGCGGCCGCCAACAATAAACAACTTTCACGTCCGGCTGCAAGCAGTTCCATGCGACCAGGCGGAGTTCCAAGCAAATTCCATCGAGCTGGCTGCCTCCATAGCAGCAAGCCTCAGGAGATTGGCCTTTTCCACACGCACCATAGTTCCCGCAGTTTGCGCACGATGCCGAATATGACTGTGGGCTTCGCGATGGCGAAGGCGGAACATGTTTTCTTTCAGGCGGCGGAGGAGAGAGAGAAGACGAAGAGGGTGGCAGCGACGGCGGTGGGGATGCCTGGCATTCAACACTTGCCATCATGTTGAAGCTGAGGAGAAACATCAACCAAACTCTCCAGGGCGCACCTCCTAGCTGCGAGAGTCCTCGGATACTTCCACTCGCACCTTGCGTCCCGCCTGAAGACGTGCCGCCGACGCGCATCCATCGTACGGCACGCGACGGCGCGCACAGTGTCAAACCCATGGCACACCCTGGGGCGCCGCTGCGCGGCGGCTGCGCGTCGCCCATGTGTATAGGCTGCAACCACGTCGCGGAAGCGCCGCGCCCCCTGAGCGATGTGAGAGCCGTAGAAAAGAAGGTGTGAACCCGTTTTTTTCTCACGTGAACGTGAACACTTCAGCGGGGGGGACGGCCGCACAGCGGGGAGATGGGAGAACGTTCCAAACTTTATCGAGACACGTGTACGGTTTTTTCCGGCGACGGTACGCACACAACATATGCACTCGACATGCAATGTAAGTACATATTGCACGCAGTTAAAAGATCTGAGCGGTGTGGTCGCTGAGATCAGTGATTGCCGAGATCATCGTCATCTGCTCTCTCGGCCGTCGGTCCCGTGCCCCTCTCTTGTGTGTCTCATTGCTCGATATCGGTCCATCATCTCGGTCCTGTAGGTCGGTCAAGCACAGCGTGCTGTGGGGAAAGAGAGGTGTTTACTCGACAGGTCCTGTGGGCCGGTCCCGTTGAGCCGCCTGCACCTGCTCACGTGCGCCCTATCGCGGCATGCGAGCAAGCTGCGAGCAGTCCGGTCTGTCGCGGCTCGACGCAGCGGCATGTGTCGCGTGCGCCCGGTCACGTACCGGTCACGTACCGGTCACGTACCGGTCACGGGCCTCATTGCCGCTGCGTCTAGCCCGCAAGCGCAATAGCACCCTCATCAGGGCTCATTAGGGCTCATTAGGGCTCACTAGGGCTCACATTGTCGAGGGTCGTTCGCGCTCTGGGGTTGGCAAACGGTCGTGGATGGTGATGGAGGCACGCACATGGGCGCCGTGGTGCGCGCGTGTACGGTCCTCCGCAGTGACACGCAGCACCATGTCAGCATCGAGTTCGAAGGTGACCAGCAGCTGAGGCACGCCCGCGAGCGCGCTCGGCACGCCCGCGAGCTCGAATGAGCCCAGCGGCACGCGCGTCGCGTCCCCTGCGGAATGACCGATGAGCGCAAGGACTTTGATGGAGACCGTCTCTTGATGATCGTGTGTGGTGGTGAAGACGGCGGCGCCTTTGCAGGGCGGGTAGCTGCCGGAGGCGATGAGCGCGTGGAAGCCATCATTCTGCGTGCGCACGCCAAGTGCTTGAACACCCGTTGGAATAGGTATGGCCTTGTACGTTTCACCATTGGTCGTGCGGCTGTCGAGACGGTGCGGATTGGGCGAGTAGCTCTGCCGCTGTGCCGGTGGCGGCGGCTGCACCACCGGAGCTGTGAAGTCGTCGTGCGTCACTGAGCGCGCCTCAAACTTATGTGGCGATGGCACGTACTGTGGCAGCTGCGGCGGCGGCGGTCGCTCGACGGGAATCGCCTTGTACGTTTCACCATTGGTTGTGCGGCTGTCGAGACGGTGCGGATTGGGCGAGTAGCTCTGCCGCTGCACCGGTGGCGGCGGCTGCACCACCGGAGCTGTGAAGTCGTCGTGCGTCACTGAGCGCGCCTCAAACTTATGTGGCGATGGCACATACTGTGGCGGCTGCGGCGGCGGCGGTCGCTCGACGGGAATCGCCTTGTACGTTTCACCATTGGTCGTGCGGCTGTCGAGACGGTGCGGATTGGGCGAGTAGCTCTGCCGCTGCATTGGTGGCGGCGGCACTATATGTAGTTGTCGGAAGTCCTCATGGGTGACCGATTTGGCAGTGAAGGGCATCGGCTCGTGCTGCCACAATCTGATCGCCTTGCTCTCATCGTCCGACAAAATTGCGTCACGGGCGGCAATGGCCGGTGTCACCACCTCGGGATCGAAGGAGATGTTTCGCGGCACCATGACGGAATCTGGCGCGTACATGGTCTTCTTGCTGGGCCGGCGCAGGCGACAAAGGGCGTCGGATGTCGTTTCATCGCGAGTCCCGCCTGTTGAGTCAAGTGAAGTAAATCCGGAGCACATCATGCACATTCGGAAAGGCTTCCGTTCGGTTGTCTGTTGTATATGTATAGACTTGACGCCTGTGGACAATCCACAGGTCCCAGTAGGAAAGTTTTACACATATTGAAACCGAACCGTACCTTCAAGAGTTCAAGTCAAGTCAAGTTCTAACGAGGCGGGCGAACATCGGGCTAGAACCCCCCCTTAAGAGAAGTCGTTTCATGGGTTACTTTTCTAGCATCTACGATCTAGGACGACAAAGAAAACTCTTCGTTACCGCATTGCGTTGCGTTACCGTCGCAAGACGCCATGTCAAGACGCTCGGTACTCCGGTCTGAGGCCTCTCCTGTATAATGAACGAGTGAACATATCGTGTGTTAGAAATCACACGCCGCACGGGTCTACGGAGCGTTGCGCACGGCCACCACCTAGATTCTTCATGCACCACCTGCGCCTCATCTCGCTCGCCGCCGTGATCGGCGCGGCGTTCCCCGTCGCCGTCTGGGCGAAAGCCACAGGAAATCTCACCTCCAAAGCGGCACAGTAGTCATGCCCTCGAGCACGACTACTGGTCGGGCGGATGAAACAATGCGCGGGCGGCGGCCTTGTCCTTCACACGGTGCCCCCCCGTCGTCATGCCCGTCCACAGCAAGACCCGCTCGAGCATATTCGAGCTCAGGACGCGTACGAGGAAGGCTACAAGCCAGATCAAGGGGGTGACATAGTATCGGGCCCACGGTTCTGGCGTCTCGAGGATCTTGACGACCTGGCGCGTCACCGCGGCCACCTCATCTTCGAGAGGGTCCTTCTTGTACGGTCCGAACAGCCGTGGCTCGATGATCCGCAGGTAATAGTTCTGAAAGTATGAGCTCTCGACGCGCGGCTTGATCCATTTGGTGTAGGGAGCCCGGGATTTTTCGCGGATGGCTGTCTTGATCAGGCCGGTGTTGAGCAGCACCACCTTGATGTCCGTTCCGAAGAGTTCTTGCCGAAGGGACTGGCTGTGTGCCTCCAGCGCAAACTTGGTGGCGCAGTAGCACATGTTGAAGGCTCCGGCGAGCAAGCCAAATCCCGAGGAGTGCTGGATGATGTGGCCGCGGCCGCCTTGCTTCCTCATCACAGCCACTGCCTTGACGGTCAACGAGTGGTAGCCGAAGAAATTCGTCTCGAAGATCTCGCGTAGAGCTGCCGTGGGCACGTCTTCCACAGCGCCTCTCATCGAGAAGGCGCCGTTGTTGAACAGCGCATCGAGTGTGCCGCCAGTAGCTTCCATCACCTCGGAGAAGCCACTCTCAATGCTCGCCTCATCTACAGGATCAGACCATGGAACGCGTCAGAGGCTTTGATCGTGCGACCCAATCAATCAGTTGTTGCCGGGTCACCTTGATAGTCTATCCTCGGCGATTCAAAAGCCTTCCGCCCTCAGCGCGTCGCAATCAACTGCCCTCCGACAAGAAGCAAACACGCGCCAGCCTTGCTCTCGAAGCGTAAATGCTGCATCACGCCCGCAGCCGGATGAGCACCCTGTGATCAGAATCGTCCGTGGCAAGGGCATCGAACAAGACAGGATTCGGAGCGAATGCCACGCAAGCACAAAAATTGTGACACGTGTCTTGTGGATAGACTTTGGGAGCGTCCACAGCAAAAACTGTGAACGACGAGAAGTGGTCTTTCTCAAGTGTGTGTGTTCTAGTGACTAGTGAAGACTGGTCTGGTTCTAGTCCGAACGTCGTCGCCTCATTCTTCGTGAGCTCGGCGTTCTTTGCGTCCGACAGCTCGCCGGACACCTGTCGCCGCTTGAGTTCCTTCTCTTCCCGCGTGGCGGCGCGCTGCTCGCGGCGGCACTTCAGCTTCAGCTTCCGCTTGGCACGCATCTACCGCATCACTCGCGACGGTGAGGGCGGCCCTTCGGTTTTCCCTCTCGGTCTTTGCCTGCGCCACGTATGTAGCTCTTTTCGCCCGAGGGAGTGCCTTCCACGCAGCATCTACCTCACCAAAGCTTGCCTTGTCGTTCGCCTTGCGGTATGCTGCCCGAAAGAGCACAAAGGGGTTCGAGCGACGCGTCGACGCGTCAGAGCCATCGAGGCCGTTCTGAGGGGTCCTGTTTGGCGTCCTCTTCCGCTCGAGCGTCTTCTGCACCGGCTCGAGCGCCTCCACCTCCTCGTCTACCTCGGCGGCCGCGAGCTTCAGCCGCTTCTTGCGCATCCGAGCCCGAGGGGCCTGCGGCGTCGAATCCATCAGCAGACCGAGCTCTTCCTGTGAAGAGAGCAAACCCCCCTCGGGCCAGCCCCGCAGGACCGCCGAGAGGCACTCGCGCCGCGCGAGCTCGTCGGCGGTGGCCGCAAACCCCCGCGCAATCTCGCTGAAGCGGAACACGCTCGCAGGGTGCGCCGCGCCTGTCAGCTGGCTGCCATTCAAGGGATCCGTCAAGCCTCGCAAGCCATTAGTCTTGCCGTATGTGCGGAAAAAGAGCGCGAGCAGCTCGGATGCCGTGGCACGGCTGGCCGCCGCGTCTTCGCGCACCATCTGAATCACCATCGCGTACAGCAAATACGAGCCCACGCCACCTTGCTGCGTGGACTGCCAACGGTGCTGATGCAAGAAGGCCTTCAGGAGGAGAATGACCGGCGTCACCTCCGCGTGCTTTCCGAGCTGCTCGATGAGCGTGCGCGTGTTGCGCAGGCCGTTGAGCTCGTTGACGCTCACATCGAACTGCACGCCGCTCGTCCTCTCGCGGAATCTCACGATGGGCACTCTCACGGACTTGTGTGTCAACTTGAGGAGCGGGCTCCCTTTACATACGAGCTTGCGCTTGAGCATCTCACTCGCCACCGCTGACAAAGAGGCACGCGGATTCGCTCCCTTGTGAAACGCGACCAGGTCGAGATCGCTCAATTTGGGCAGCATGAGGCCTGTGACGGACGAGCCGAATGGCTCGATGCGCGCTCCTGGAAGCGCGGCTCGCACCGCAGCGCAAACGGTGGAAACGGCCTTTTCGCGCAGCGGTGCCTCGGCCGCGAGGCCAAGGCGTACGAGCTGCTCAAATCTGGCGATCTGCGATGCCAGGAGCATATGGCCTGCTGACTGAAGCCAGGACTCCACGTCTTCGCCCGAGAGCTTCACAAAGAGGCTCGGAGCGACACGCTTCGACTCTCTCTGGAGCCCTCACAGGGTGAATGTAAGTAAGTATTGGCTGTGAATGACCACAAACGCAAAAAAAAACCACGCTGTGAAGAGTGAGCCCTCTAGCCCTCAAGATAAATGATGCCTCGCCTCCCAGCGTCCCACAGGTTCGACCCACAGGTACCCTAGGAGGCCCGCAGACACACGTCACACCTCAATCGCGTCGCTTCTCCCATCCCCTATATAGGGTTGTTGCCGCTCCACAAGAAGCCCGTGCCCAACATCGTCTTGGGTCGTCACGCGACGCGGGTCGCCATGTCGCCCATGGGTCGCGTCACCTGATGTGCCCGCCGGCACTTTCCTAACATGGATCGCGTCACCCGCGGCCATGCCTGCGGCCCGCCGCCGCATTAGAGCAATAGCGAGCCGCGGCATCACTCCACCCGCTGCACGCTCTCCGTGCCGCGCCCAGTCTGCATGGGGCACATCACTAGACGCGAAACGCGGTTTCAGCTCGCACCGAGGCTGCGCGCTGCAGCACCGCGCTGCTGCTGCTCGGCACCACAGTGACCAAGCTGTTGAGCACATCAGGCTGCTTATCCTTGCCGTGGACCCCGTCATGCAGCTCGAAGGCCTCCAGCACCGACGCGCTCACAAAGCGTCCCTTGTGTTCTTGCACATCGTGGAGTGCGCACAGGGCGAGCGTGGAGACGGCGTGCTCATACACGTGGCTAAAGGCGCGCGTCGTACTGAGCGCAAGCACGAAGACCGCGAGACAGACGCCCAGCTCGGCGCTCGCGTCGTGCTGGGCATGCATCGGCTGGTCGTGAGGGGAAACATCGATGGCGCCAAGGGCAAGCACGACGCATGCAAGTGGGGCGCCGAGCAACTGGACAGTCGTGAGCACGAGCTGGACGCTCATTTGGATGGCGAGCTGGGCGTGGAGCGCCGTGGTGAACGCGCCGTGGTGAGCAAACGGATGCACCATCAGGGGTACTCAGGTATCATCAGCGACAATCAGCGACAATCACCTGCTTGGGGTGCGCCGTGATGAGCGAGTGCGTGCGCGCACAGCTCGCACAGAAGCCCAAGTTCTCGCTGCACACGAAGACGTACGCGGAGCCGTTGACGAATTCCATCGACTTTTCGAAGCACCAGAGGCAGCAGCGCACGCAGCCGGCGATGAGCTGCGAGAGCGAGGACGACTCCAGTCACAGAGCACGACGATAATCAGAGGCAATCAGAGGAAATCCGAGGCCATCCGAGGCCATCCGAGGCCAGAAGAGGCCATCACACCTGCGAGAGCGAGGACGACTCCTTGACCTCCTTCATCGCCTGCACAAGGCCTCCGAAGAGGAGCTGGATCGGGAGATCGAGATTGCGGGAGATTGCGACGGTGAGGAGCCATCGTAGGCAATCAGAGGCAATCCTATTCAATCAGAGGCCATCCCACCTGGATCGGCAGCACGACGGTAAGGACAAGCGACCCGAACGCGGCCGTCCCCAGATGGTAACGCACCACACCAAGCAGCTGCGTGACGACAGGCCAGTCCATCGCGCACTCGTCGTTGATGCTCATGAGAGACGCCTTCGTCGAGGGGCGCCCCGCCGTGCGCTCATCACAACGCGCCCCCGTGCACCCATCCACAAAGACGGAGCGGTAGACGGCGGCGCTGATCACGAGGGCCAAGAGGGAGCCGAGGCACGCATACGACCAGAGCAGCGTGAAGGCGACGTACGCGCCCAGAGCGAGCTTCGTCTGCGTGGGCGTGAGGATCGAGCTCGCGCCCGAGATCCAGATCGGCATCTCCCATCCGAGATCTCCGAGATGCTCGAAGGGCGAGCCCCCGGCCTCCGACTCGGTCTTCACACTCTCATTCACACTCTCCTTCACACTGTCATCGGCGACGAGGGCGAGTAATAAGAGCCCACAGAAGCCGAGGAGAAGCAGCTGGCCCAAGGCGACGACGAGGGCGAGCAATACGAGTCCACTCGAGTGGCGCAGCGCCACAGTCGCTTCGCGCGTGAGGACCGCCACGCGCTCGACACAGCGCTCGTCATGCTTGCGCAGCAGGCAGAGCGTCAACACGTAGATGAGCAGCGTCAGCATGAAGGCGAGCCCCGCCTGAAAGAAGAGTCTCGCCTGCTCCTCAGGCACGATCGTGAGCGCGTCGCTCAGCTCATACGGGACGCTCAGATTCGTCAGATTGAATCTCGCGTGTAGCGGCGGCTGCTGGCTGAGCGCCCAGTCGACCTGCGTCGTGTTGAGCAGCGGCTGATCGCCCCCCCCCACCCAATCGGACCAGGCGTGGGAGGACGCGTTCAGAAGCCCCCGAGTGAGCTCAGAGAGATCGGACCACGCGTGGGAGGACGCGTTCAGGAACCCCTCGACAGCCTCGCCCGCGGGCGTGAGCGCCGTGCTGAGCGCATCGGTCGTCGGCTTGAAGGTGTCGTCGAGGGCGTGCTGCGTTGCGTTGAGCACGTCACCGATCGCGTCGCCGATCGGGGTGTCCGGCCCGAACGTCTCGCCTGAGGAGGGACCCAAAGCAGTGCACTTCGTGAGCATCAGGAGGCCATCAAGAGGTGAGCGCCTCATCAGAGGCCATCAGAGGTCATCAGGAGGCCATCAGGAGGCCATCAAGAGGTGAGCGCCTCATCAGAGGCCATCAGAGGTCATCAGGAGGCCATCAGGAGGCCATCAAGAGGTGAGCGCCTCATCAGAGGCCATCAGAGGTCATCAGGAGGCCATCAGGAGGCCATCAAGAGGTGAGCGCCTCATCAGAGGCCATCGGAGGTCATCAGGAGGCCATCAGGAGGCCATCAAGAGGTGAGCGCCTCATCAGAGGCCATCAGAGGTCATCAGGAGGCCATCAGGAGGCCATCAAGAGGTGAGCGCCTCGTGCCCTCATCTCAGCTGAGCCGCCCCAGAGGGAGAGAGTCACTCAGTCGCCATCAGTTGCAATCACCCGCGAGATCGCCGCAATCAGTCGCCAACAGTCGCAATCACCCGCGAGCTCGCAATCACCCGCGAGCTCGCCAGCCTCTGCCGCCAACTCGGCCACGCCCGAGACAGCGCCCACGGCGGTCGCGTTGAGCAGCATGCTGACGGGGTTGCGTGCGTCGAGGGCGGCATTCCACAGGTGGGCGCTCGCGTTTACGAGCTCATCGAGATCGAGATCGAGATCTCCCGCCCGAGCTCCCACGCGAGCTCTGTGGAAGAGGAGCACGGTGAGGAGCAAAAGGAGAAACCCCACAGCGAGGAGCGCCGCGTGTACCAGCACGCCCGAGCACGCGTACAGCAGCACGAGCCACGCGACGTTCAAGGCGCTCGCGCAACCCACGCCGATCGCGACGACGCGCAGAGCGTTCGCACAGAGTGCCGTGTAAACACGCTGCACTAGCGGTGCGACATCAATGAGCCATTCGAGCGTGGCACCGGCATTTGGCAGTGTCGTGGTCGAGACGCGATGGATCGAATGCGCACGCAGGCACAGGGGCTCTTCGTCGTCAGCCTCGAGTTGCCACACGTGCCCCGCGTCAGTTGGCGCGACCCCCAGCACAGACGCGACCTCGACAGACACGCAAGGGCGGCCAACTGATGTGCACGCCGGCTCGACGCAGAACTCGAGCGTCGTGCTGCTCGTCTGCTCCAAGGGAACGCACCGGTGGAGGAGCGCGAAGGTCGAGATCGTCACGGGCCAAACCGCGCCCTTGGCGAGCGCGCAACCCTCGGCGCTCTCGTGACCGTAGTCGACGATCGTGCTTGGACCGCTGCCAGGGGATGGGCACTCGTTCACACAAAGGCCGTAGAAGCGAGCCTCCCACGGCGTCTGCATGAGCTCGGACTGCTCAAGGGCATCGGCGGCGAGCCGAGGGTACCACACGAAGGGCCGGTCGGAGAAGTCGCCCTCGCCGCACCGTTGGCCTAAGTAGTCCTTGCCATGGAGAAGCGCAGCCGGCCCTTGGCGGTACGAGTCTGAAGGCGTCAGGCGGATGGGAATCGATCGGGCACAGTCATGGATGCGTTCGCTCGGCATTGGGACTGGCTCTTGGACCAAGGCGTGCTCACAAGTGATAGCTCCGAGCACCATCCACGTCAGGCCGAACAGCACGAAGCAGAAGAAGTCCGTGCAGCGGCGGAGCTCCTTCATGTCATCGGGACCCGTCGGAGCGCGTGCGTACGGCGTGGTGAATTCAGGCTCAGCTGGTACCGACGAGGACGACGGCTTTAACGGAGTCGTTCGCATGCTCAAATCGTTGTTCAAGGGGAGGTCCAAGCTGTTGACGCGGCGTCGGCGATCCTCCTCGGATCGCAAAAGTCCATCGGCGGCTCGCGGCGTCTTCCAAATCAAACTTGATGATCAGTGTCATCAAGTGTGATTGTGGTCTCAACGGCGGCAACGGGTGAGTGCGCGCGCACGCGCTGCTTTGCGTCGACGGCGAAGCGCTGCTGGTGCTGCTCTAGTCAAGTCTTTTTAAATCAACCAACCGATCGGGAGGACCAAGCACGTGCTGGGCGACCCGACTCCACGAGCCAGTGGAGCACTCACCACGAGCACTGCCGCCCACGTTCAGTAGGTGGCCTTGACAAGCTTGGCAAGCGGTACGCCCGAGAGAATCGCCACGAACTCCTCATAGTCGACCGTTCCGCTCTTGTCGCGATCGAGCACATCGAAGGCCGTCGCCGTCTGCTCGGCCCACTCGTGGCAGCCTATGGCCGAGTCTGGCTTCCACTGCCCGAGATGCACGCAGACCCGCTCCATACCCCCGAGGAACTCGACGCGCGAGATCGTGCCGTCCGAGTCGGTGTCGAGGGACTCGAAGGCAGGCATCAGCTCCTTCCCGCCCTCCTTTCCCGCCGAGGAGAGCTCGATCATCTGCTGTCCGACCATCAGCTGAAAGAAACTCTCCCGATCGAGAGTGACCTCACGCTTCGCATGGGTGGCTCCCTCCTCGTCGCACTTCTCACCCTCCTTCACGCCCTCGGCGCTCATCACGGCGCTCTCGGCCTCAGCTTGCGCCGTCACGAAGAGGACAGCGCGGTCGAGCAGCGACGCATACACGTCCTCGTTTTTCGAGCACCCTTGGGCGCCACAAACGGCGGCGGCGACTGCAGCGAGCTCACGCGCGTCAATCACGCCGTCATCATTCGAGTCCACCCATGTGAACAGGCTCTCTAACTCGTCTCGAAGGTCGAGGTCATTTAGTAATGTGGTCGAGAGCGCCGTCATGGTCGTTCCCTTCTCGGCCGCGGCCTTCTGCTTGGCCCTCTCGCCAGCCGCAGCCTTGGCGATCGCGCCAACATTCTGGAACGCCTGTAGCACGCCGACGAGGTTCTTGTACATGCCCAGCCGGCTTAGGGTCGAGTCCTGACGCAGCGATCGGAGAAAGCGCAGGTGGCCCGACGCACCCACGTAGCGGTCGAGCTCGCGAGCTATCACCTTGTCGGCGTTGGTGGTGAGCGTGAAGCGGTTGATGCGTCCCATGGAGCGCGTGTAGAAGTGCACCATTGGGAGCGCGAATACACCTTCGCGTCGGCATAGGTCCTTATTCTCGGCGAAGTTGACCTCGTAGAACCGCACATCCTTGCTGCCACTTTCCTCGCCACTTGCCGCAGCAGCCTTCTTGTAGCTCGCCCCCACACGGCGGCACATGGCACACCACGGCGCGTAGAACTTGACCACAGCAATCCCATCGTACCGGAGGGCTTCATCAAACGTCTCTGCATCGAGCGCCTTGAGCATCATACGAGGTTGGGCGGCCAAGGCGTTGTGATGGCTGGCGAATTTGCTGTGGTGCGAGTCGTGGTATGATTGAGGTATGTGCTGAGGTATGATCGAGACGCCGCCGAAGCCACACCATACAGCGGAAATCGCGAGGACGAGCATGGCACGAGCTCTCTCCTCTCCCGACGCCCGCGCTCGCCCCTCGCTCCGGGACGCGGCACGAAGATTGCCGAAATATCCGGGGAATTTCCTAATGAATGTAGCAATCGGGACTATGGCACTTGGTGCCGACCAGGCGGCCTTCGGCTCACTCTCGCCCGCTTCTGTCACAAAGTACGCGTAATTTACTACTTTGTCCTACCTACAACCGTGGGTACTCACCAGGGTACTGTATTGATAGTGCTGACAGCCCTGACACTCGCTCGTGAGTCTGTGTTCACGGTCGGGTCAGTGAGTTGTACTCAGATGTACTTATCACGTGCCCCTCTTCTGTCACGACCGGCGCGTCAGCCGATCGATATGTTCATTGGATATGTTGCGGGCCCAAAGCCCCCCGAACACATAGGCTCCACGCTACATGTACAGTACAGCTGCACTCCCTCGACGCGCTTCTCCCTTGGCTTCTCAAGCACAGAGACTTCTCCTTTACTCCCTCGGTTGAAGCGCAAAGTGCATCGCGATGCGAGGTCAAGAGACAAGATGGCAGTCCGCAGGCTGCACGGGCTGTAAAGGAGCGACGGCTCGGGGCAAGACTCGACGCATCCTTGACCCATTCCTGGGTTCATGGCTTGTGAAGGACGCGCCACGCGCGTCACGTAGCCCGAGCGCGCGCGCCACGCCTGCAAGCCAGTGCGATTGTCGTGAGTGCGTGGCTTAGGCTTGTCAGGACCTTGTCGGCGCCCGAGTACTTCGAAAGTACCTTCTTGTTATAGCTCGGAGACCTGAGACAAGAGATAGCCAGCGTGAACGCGTCAGAGGAAGCCGGCTACGTCCTACGTGCACCTTGAAGGCGGTGCGCGCTCGCGCTCGGATGCCGATCGCCGAAACTTGCGCGCCGCGCCGCGTGTTGCTGACCTCCGAAGATCGCCGAAGACTGCAAATGTGAAGACATTATTCGAGAAGAAACACATTATCGGCGTGATCAGATCGGGCGGAACCCCCGGTGCTGATCACTTCACGACAGGAAACGTGCCTCGCGCACAGAACGCCCACACCCGGCCTTTGCGTACTGCAAATGGGCGGGCACGGTGGCCTGAACATTCTGCCCCAAAAGAGCTGGCACGTTTGGAACCGTGCGAACCGCGAGCGAGTGGCGCGGGACGAGGCCGAGGCTGCTCAGCAGGCGGCCGACGAGGAGTTCAATGCGGCGGCTGAGCGTGCGGGGCTCAACCTGATGAAGCTCCGTGCACGTGTGACGGGCGAGGCAGGGCCGTCCACCACCGACAGGCACGTCGCGACAGCGGGCGCTGGCCACGTCAACTTCTTCGCCGACGCCGAAGCAGCTGAGCTGCTGGCCCAGCGCGATGCGGCAGCAAAGCGCAAGGAGGCGCAGGAGATCTCTCGCATCATGCCGGACCTGGACTTGAGCAAGTCGGCGCGCGAGCCGAAGCCATGGTATGCGATGCCGCCGCGCGAGCGAGCGGGAGACGACGCTGCGCCTGCTGGCTCGGGCGTGGTGGACGCGGCGGTGCTGTGGCTGCCGGCTCCGGCCATCATTCCTGAGGGCGTCGCTGACGAGGGGAAGCATACGCGCAAGCGCGAGCGGCACCATCGCAAGCATGACAAGCATGACAAGCATGGAAAGCATGACAAGAAGAAGAAGAAGAAGAAGCACCACGCACACCACGACGAGCGAGCGCCTGCAGAGGCCCTTTCGGAGTCCGACGAGGAGGCCGAGGCGCGCGCGCTGCGTGCCAACTCCTCTCTCATGCCCCCGCCGAGGCCGCCCCCAGCTCCAGCTGCTGCCGATGCCGGTGCGGCTACGACTCTGACCCGCACCGATGGCATCGCCTCGGCCTCATCAGGCGCCCGATACGGCGCTCCTCCATGAGGAGTACCTCTGATGACCTCTGATGACCTCTGATGACCTCTGATGACCTCTGATGACCTCTTATGACCTCTGATGACCTCTGATGACCTCTGATGACCTCTGATGACCTCTGATGACCTCTGATGACCTCTGATGACCTCTGATGGCCTCTGATGACCTCTGATGACCTCTGATGACCTCTGATGACCTCTGATGGCCTCTGATGACCTCTGATGACCTCTGATGGCCTCTGATGACCTCTGATGACCTCTGATGACCTCTGATGGCCTCTGATGACCTCTGATGGCCTCTGATGACCTCTGATGACCTCTGATGGCCTCTGATGATCTCTGATGGCCTCTGATGGCCTCTGATGACCTCTGATGACCTCTGATGACCTCCCTCATCAGGAGCCCGATACGGCGCTCCGTGCTGGGGAGGCAGTGCGAGCAGCAGCAACAGCAGCACGGCGCCCACCACGGCGCCCACCTCGGCCGTGACCTTCTCCTCCACGCCAGCTGTCACGCCAGCTGTGGACCCAACGGCGGCGCGCCGTGCCCAGCATGCTGCGCTGCTTGAACGGTTCAAAGAGCTCGTGGGGGACAAGGTGTCCTTGGCGCCGAAGAGGGCGCGGGGCGGCGCTACTTGGGGCAGCGGCAGTGCGTGGCACCCTTGACGCCATCGGGAGAGACCACCCCCCTATAGGGGGGGGGGTGTTGTAACGCCATCGGGAGAGACGTCACCCCCTTTGGCCGTTCGTATTAAGAGGGGCCGGGCGGGCAAACTTAGGCTGGACGTAGTCTTATCACGCGGCACCCAAAACGTGATTGATTGATGTGCCTTTATGTTCGCGCTTGCCTACTCATACTTTGCAGCACATAACACAGCACGACCACACGCTTAAGAATCAGGTTGCAACGTGGCTTGCTCGAAAGTTGAATCTCGAGCAGGAGCTCCCGGTCCGTGGGGGTCACGTGCCGATGTGCCTGTGTGATCCGAGTATGATTCGAGCGCCTGGATGAGCGCCGTGTCGAGCGCCTGGATGAGCGCCACGTGCCGGTGGGCCGGCAGTCGGCGCACCTGTGCGCCCCCCTCTTAATCCGTCGTCTCGGGCTCCGGCTGTCCCTGCTCGGGCTTCGGCTCTGGCGGCGGCAGAAAGGTGGCGCGCACGGTGTTGCCGTCGAAGGATCTGCCGTTGAGCGCGGTGTGCGCCTTGAGCGCCGACGAGATGAGCTCGTACGTGACGAAACACTTGCCCACGTCGGCCTCGGCATACCCGAGGAGCGCCGTCTTGGTGGGCACTTCACAGCTCCAGAGCGTACCATACGAGGCGCACTCCTCCTTAATGTCCTCGAGGCACTCCGCCAGCTCGGCTTCGTCACTCATGGTAGCGTCCGTGAAGAGGTTCTCAAGACACAGGCAGCGAGTGGGCGGATGCAGTGGCGGCTCGGGAGGCGAGGGCAGCTGCGGCGCTGCCGACGGCCAGCCCGCGCTCACGAGGCTCGCCGAGGTGTGCGGCAGGCCTGTTGCCATCGCCACTGCCCCTATGGAATCATACCCGCCAATCGAGCCGTAGCCCACAGAGGCGCTAGGCGGCGACGGCGATGGCAGCTGCCCCGCCATCGGCGGTAGGGCGGCAAGCAGCTCGGGCGGCAGCTGCTGGCTCATCTCGGCAGTATAGCCTTGGGGTCGGTCGCAGAGTAACGGCCGTCCGCAGAGATCCATCTTATTAAAGAGGGAGAGGGCGATCGTCGCGAGCTGGTTGTTGCGGAAGAGGACGAAGGCGAACTTGCCCGAGTGGTCCACCTTGGCCTCTTGCACCACCGGCCCGTCACCCTCGAGGCCCGGCAGCGCGCTCAGCGGCGCTGTGAACAGGTCTATCAACATCTGGCCCGTGACGGCTCCCATGGTCAGATTGCCAACGTACAGCTCGCGTGCCTTTCGGTCGTTGAAGGCCTCCTGCGGAGTGTCGCGCCGGCGCATGGCTCCGTACGAATCGAGCCCAAACTTAGCAGCCAGCTCTGGCGGCACTTGGAGCGTCTCCACCGGGACCGGAGGCTCGACGTAGCCGTTTGGGTGTGAAATCTTGAGATGGCGGCCCGAGAGCTCCATCCCGTTGAACGTGGCGACGGTGGCGGAGATCTTCTCGTCGCGGAACTCAACGAAGGCGAAGGTGGAGGTGGAGTTGCCGCCGGTGCGGATCTGCGCGTTGAGCACGGGCGGCCCAGGCGCCGGGTCGTACCCCTCGCACGCCTCTATCATCATCGAGAACAGCTGCCGCAGCATGGGCTCCGTGACGAGGCCCGTCGGCAGGTTGCCCACGTAGAGCTCGCGCTGCTTCTTGGCGTTGACCGTCGCCAGAATGGGGGGCATGTTCGGCATGTTCGGGTTCGCCATCATGCCTGGAAGCATCCCAGGCACCATCCCAGGCATCATCCCAGGCATCATCCCAGGCATCATCCCCGGTGGCATGCCGCACATGCCCGGCGGCAGACCCGTCGGCATGACGCCCAGCGGCATGCCCGAGCCGCCCGAGCCCATGTCGTCCCACGCACTCCGCCGCGGACGCCGCTCCCGATCGCGGTCATCGTAGCGGTCGCCGCGGTCTCGGTCGCCGCCGCGGTCGCGGTCGCCGCCGCGGTCGCGCTCGCGGTCTCGGCCGCGGTCCCGGTCGTCGTATCTATCATCGCGCCGCCGCTGATCGTACCGATCGTCGTCCCGGTCTCGGCGAAATCGGTCAGACATGGCGCCGCGCGAGTGGCGAAGGCTGGCTACTCGCGACGCACGTGGTAAAGTACAGTCGATCGCATTCATTCTGAGAGGGGGGGGGGAGGGGGGAGGGGGGGTCCTCGGTTTTGATGCATTTGGTGTGTTTGGTGCACTTCGTGAAATGGAGACATGTTCCTCGCGACTTCTCGTGTCCGGG
>Ga0210244_101744_pt1 | contig 16365 bp, 9 predicted proteins | sample ChrtobMetaP3_0mM_FD_155473 | JGI IMG/M metagenome (GOLD analysis project Ga0210244, IMG submission 155473) | Chrysochromulina tobin associated microbial communities from unialgal haptophyte culture, Seattle, Washington, United States - P3_0mM | ecosystem: Host-associated > Algae > Haptophytes >...
ATGCCGCCGCCCATGCCGCCGCCCATGCCGCCACCCATGCCACCACCCATGCCACCGCCCATGCCGCCAGCAAAGCCGCCGCCCATGCTGCCGCCCATGCCGCCGCCCATGCCGCCGCCCATCTGGCCAGGCATGCCACCGCCCATCTGGCCTGGCATGCCGCCGCCCCTGCCCTGCGTCGCCATCCCGTGCGGCGCCATCGCGGGCGGCACCATCCCTAACTGGGGCGGGATGACCTTCCACGTCTTTTCTCTATCGAAGACCTCGACGCCCACCCGGCGCAGGTCCTCGCGCAACCGATCTGCCTTGTCGAAGTCGCGCGTCTTCTTTGCGAGCAGACGGTCAGCAAGTAATGCATGCAAGCGACCCTCATCGGGCACTGGCAGCCGGTCCGTCGGGTCGCGATGGTAGTCATGTGCAGAGGCGTCGGCGCGGTGGCCTCCCACGCCGCCCATGCCGCCTCCGCCGCCTCCGCCGCCCAGGCCACCCATGCCGCCTCCGCCACCCATGCCACCACCGCCACCACCGCCACCCATACCGCCGCCGCCGCCCATGCCGCCGCCGCTCACCATACGCCCATGCAGAGGGGGTGGCGCCTGAATCGTGAGCCGTGCGAGCTCCGGGCGATCGACAAACCATACCTTTCGTTGGGGAAGGGGTGTGGGGAAGAGCACAGTGAGTGGGAGGGCACGAGAGGGAGGGCGCGAGGGAGTCGACGGCTACAGCGCGTAGGGGGCCGCAAGGCCCAGGGCGTACGCCGCACCTTGTCTCGATCATGCACCTCCACCCCGAGCTGGCGCAGCTCCATCCTTAGCGCGTCTGCCCGCTCAAAGTCGCGCGTGATCTTGGCGTTCATGCGCCCCGCGATGAGCTCGTTCACGCGCGTCACGTCCACTGGGAAATTGTCGTTGCCCGACCGGGTGTAATCGTGCGTGAGGGTGGACGCGGCTCTGCTGGCCGGAGCCGAGGGCCCGCGGAATTGGCCGCCCGCCAAGCCGCCACCACTGCCTCCACCCTCTGCGAAGCCACCGCCGCTGTAGCCGCCGCCAGACCCATACCCACAGGCGCCATACGTCCCGTTGGACGGCGCGCCACCGGCGCCACACCCGCTGGACGGACCAGCCATACTCGGCAGTGGGGCACGGACCGTCCACGAACGCTCCTTGTCGTTGACGAGCACGTTGAGCGCAAGGAGCTCGTCCTTGAGGCGGTCGGCGCCGTCCCAGTCGCGACGCCGGCGGCACTCGTCGCGACGCTCGAGCAGTGAGAAGATCCGCTCCTCCTCGACAGCGGCGATGCCTCCACCGCCGTTCATGCCGCCGCCACCCAAGCCACCCATGCCGCCGCCGCCGCCGCCGCCGCCGCCGCCTGTGTCGTATTCGATGCGTCGGTAAGCGCCCAGGTAGGGCGGCAGGCTGCTGTCGCCACTGGCCCCACCGCCTCCCATACCGCCACTGCCGACATAGGCACCCATCGCGCCATGCATGCCGTAGCCTGTGCCGTAGCCACCTCCGGGCGCCGAACCGCCCACGACGAATCCAGGGCCGCCACATCCAGGGCCGCCGCAGCCAGGGCCACCGCACACAGGAGTTCCAGAGCCATTTGGCCCACAGCCTGTGCCAGAAGGTGGCAGCGGTCCAACCGCAAATTGCTGGAAGCCCATGCCCATGCTGGCGGTGCTGGCTGGTCCCGGGCCACATGCGGCCGCGCTGTTGGCTGAAGAAAACTTTCGCAGGCACTCCTTATAGTAACCCGCGCCCTCGCCTCCAAAGAGGAAGGAGAAGCTTGGGTTGGTGCGCTGGCGCTCGCGCACAGTGTCCTCCATTTGGCCGTTCGTATGCGCCACGTACTGCGCGAGCTTCTCAATGCGCTCGATCATGTCGGGCGACAGCGACATCGCTGTGGCACACTACTTCTCAGCCACGTGCAAGAGCGCCTCTCGCGGAGTTCAGTGCTTCATTCACAGGCCTGTGAAGCATGCCGAAGTTGAAGTAATGTGCCCCGCCGCGGGTCCGCCGCCCCGCGCCCGGCGCATGTTTTACTTACATAGAAAATTACGAAAGTATGCGCATCCAACCCTTTTGCTACAAGAAAACTAACACGATTGGAGCACGAGTCGGTTGCGCTTAGGCCGCAGGGCGGCCCAGCGCCTCGACAGAGGAAATTCAATACATTGCGCAACTTGCCGCTATACGATCCGATCCGCCCTCCCCGGCTGCACGGACGAGCCTGCACGGTCGCTCCTCCGCGCGCACTTGTGCACGCACTGGGCTTCACTGCGCACCCTTTCGTAAGCCCATCCGCTCCCACACCGATCCACCAGCGGCCGCCGCGCCGCTGGAGTCTCCACCCCCGCCCATGAAGCTGCCGCGGCCGCGCTGCATCGGCATCTTGCCCGCGGCGCGCAGCTCGGCGAAGCGCGCATCGACCGCCTTTTGGAAGGCAACGCCACCATCTTCGATGGTGGTGGAGACGCCTAGCGCCTCCAGCTCCTTGTGGAACGGTGTGGTCGAGCCCTTGAGCCGCTGGTTGAGCGCCACGAACTGCAAGAAAGGCACCAAGTTCTTGAGAGTGGAGTCCTCCTTGAGCGGGTCCTGCTCCACCCGGTAGGGCTTCACGGCGATGCCGTGCTTTGGCTGCAGCGAGAAGGAAGAGGCGGAGCAGTCGATGATGAGCACCTTGTCGAGGTCGCGGTTGAGCGCCCGCAGGTCTTTCTTGTGCTCGCCCTGCATGTACGTCGTCGCGTCACGGTACAGGCGGTGCCGGAAGAGGCGCTGCGGGTCGAGGCGGTCGACAACCGGATCGGCCGTGTTTTGAGCGTCCGTCCACAGCACGAGCTCATAGAGCGGATGCAGCTGCCGCAGAAAGTCATCCACGCCGGGCCGCTTGATGTAGCGCCACCCGAACTGGCGTGTCCATTGTGACTCGATCAGGGTGCCGTCGAGTGAGATCACGAGTGTGGGCTTCTCGCGGCCCTTGACGTTGGGCGGCAGATCAGGCAGCAGCTTTTCGCGTGAGGGTTCGGCGTAAGGCGCGATGACGTTCTCGTAGATCGTGTCCGATACGGTCTTCAGCGGCGAAGGCCAAGCAGAGGAGGCCGGCGGCGTGGCGCTTTGGGCGGCAGCAGCGGTAGCGGGCTCGGGCGCGGCCGCGCATGCGCATGCAGCGGCACCAGTGATGGCAGCGGCGGTCGTCGACGCGGCTGCGGCTAGCAGTGCCGGCTGGCGGCTCAGCCGGCTGGCGACGCTCACGAAGCGATTATACAACGCCATGAGGTTTGAGTTTCGCCACGTGCTCGGTCACAGTCTTCACAGTCGCTTCGGAGTCCAGAGAATGAAAAAGCTCATCCCCTCCCACCGAAGGAGACCAGGTTGTCCGAACGGTGGCTCTGCGGACTGCGGCCACCCTATCTTTTGCTTGGAGAGGGGTCCAACTTCTTCCCGCCCCCCATGAGCGACGGCGCCTCGAGCTCGAACGCCTCGTCGATCCGCGCGCAGTTGCGCGACCTCAAGGACAATGTGGATAAGCACCGCACCGAGTACGCGAGCACCGGCAGCTCCGCACTTGCTGGCGTCATCGACAAGGCCAACAGCCTGTGGCAGAGAGGCGCCAAGGATGATTCACGCGCAGGGGCGCTGGACGCGAGCCTGCTGAACGTCACCTCGGGAATCGGTGCCGAGCAGGCGGGTAACCTTGACAAGGCGACACCGACGGCCTTCCTGCACAAACTGCTCATGAAGTACAAGTTCTCGACCGGCAACGCGATCAAGTGGGCAGAACTCGCGAGCGACGTGGCGATGGAAAGGATCCACAAGCAGGTGCCGGCAGTCACCTTCCTTCTTGGCAAATTTGAGGCGCCGGCCAAGAAGGAGAAGAAGGAGCGCAAGCGCAAGGAGCAGGGCCCTTCGGAGCCGCTTCAGACAGCGGACAATGTGGACGTGGCGGGGCTGCGCGAAGTCGAGGAAGACAAGGCGCAGACGGCGCGCCTACGCGTACTCGCGAATGCGCTCAGGGAGGCGGCCGTCGCCGCCAAGGCCGATGGCCGCGAGCGGCGCGTCAACATGTTCCACCTGCTGCTCAACCCGGACTCATTCTCGCAGACGGTCGAAAACTTCTTCGACCTCGCATTTTTGGTCAAGGACGGGTGGGTGCAGGTCATGTGCGACGACCAGTGCGCGTGGCTCTGCGATGCGACCCCACCTGTCACCGACGACTATCAGGGCGGCCTACACCGGATTCAAAACATCCTCAAGCTCGACCATCCAACGTACAAGCGGCTCTGTGCGAAGTGGTGCACGCCCGATGCGCCTCAGCTCTTGCCCAAGCGTGCGACCGCTGCGCACGACCAGCCAGCCGCCGCGGCCGGGGACACACAAGCCGCGGGCAAGAAGGCGCGGACCGAGTGAGAGGGAGGAAGAGGAGAGGGCGATACGACGACGCTGGAGAAAAGAGAAGATGCGACGCCCTCGAGTGGTGTGTGGACTGTGCGACTGGTCGGCGATAAGCACACATCAGCCGCGACGGGACACCAAGCACTGTTGGGAGACGGTCCGGAGGACTAGGGGTGGCCTGCGTTGTCCAGGATCGGCTGGAAGAACGGCGGACGACGCGCAGCATTCGCGAAGAGAGTGAAGCGCGTACAGAATGATGCAATGTGTGTGAGAGCGGGAACTGTTGCGCTATCCGTGCCGCCGAGCGCCGAGGACTCGCGCCGGCGTGCGCGGCGACTGCGGTCTGCGGGGGCTCGAAAACCGGGATCGTGTCCCGGCTCCCGCTCAGCTGACACCGTGAGTTCACATGGAAAAGTCTCACTGCCATGCCGGGCGGTCCGCTGTATTTTTAAGTGTGTGCACCCCTAGCTCTGGTCAGTGGTCACTCATTGACTCACTCACTCACTCACTTCACGGCTCCAGACCTTTGGCAGTTTCACGCTGCGTCCACAACTCCACATATGGCCAGCAGCTTTGACTCGCTGGCTCGGGCGCTGCGCGAGTATCCCGAGGGCTTCGACGCGACGGACGGCTCGCAGCCTATTCCTCACTTTGCCAAGCGCAAGAAGGCTGTAGAGCAGGGTGGGCGAGAGCGGCCAGGCAGTCCGCGCGACCCACGCCAGTTTGCCATCGGGTGGCAGCTAGTGTCACCAAATTTCGAGAGCCCGACCGCGCGCACCGACGCCACTCTCTCGCGCATCGGCGCGGGCGAGGGTGCCGTGCTCGTCCTCTTTGGTGGGAGGGATGCTGCGTCGCTAGCGCCTCCGGTGTTGCACCTTTTTGATCCACGTGAGGGCACATGGAGCTCGCCTGCACAGCTGAACATGGAGCTCTCCGGAGAACCGCCCAGTGCACGTGCTGGCCACACTGCGGGCAACTTTGGCCGGCACTTGGTGCTCGTCTACGGTGGCAAGACGGCCAGCGGCCTGAGCGATGAGGTCAGCGCGCTCGTTCACCATCGGCCTGAGATTGGCACGTTCTCGAAGCTGAGCTGGTGCGCCATCGAGACGGACGGCGACGCGACGCCGGGCGCGCGCGCGTACCACGCGGTCGCCGAGATGGCAGAAAGCCTCATGCTCTTCGGCGGCGAGGTACGCATGCGTATGGAAGAGGTTGACGAACTTGGGAAGAAGGCGAAGCGCGAGGCGCTGCCGCTACTCCCGCCACTGCACACGCGCACTGAAGCATCGCTCGTCACGTCAACCTCGACGCCTACGCTGCGCCTCTTCTCGTCGCTGCTCGGCTCGTCGACCATCCCGCCCACCTCAGGCCGCCTCTCGCCCAGCGCCTCTCGTGCCTCGTTGCACACGCCCTACGGCCGTGAGCAGTCGAAACCGTTTTGGGCGCCCACGCCACGTGGCGGCTCGCGGGCGCCCACGCCCGCGTACAGCCTGAGCCGCTACCGGCCGGGCGGCAGCCGGCCAGAAACCGACACGTCCATCGCGCTCGGTCGCTCCCTCAGCCAGGCCCTCAGCGGCGCACACACGGCCAGCGACGCGTCGATGATGAGCGCCATCTCGGGAGCACTTGGCGCACGAGGCACTCCCCGGCGCAAGAAGCCCGCGCCCGCCCTGCCGCGCAAGGCGCCGCCGATTGCGGAGCGCGGGCCAGTGGGCGAGTGGCCGCCAACGATCAGCAAGGCCGAACGCAACGCCCGCATCGTCACCCATCCGCTCAGTGATCTCTGGCGGCTCGTACGCTCGTCGTCGGCTGGCATGGCAGCGGCGGAAGCCGCCAGGGCCGCGCAGAGAGCGCAGCCCACGGCCGATGAGGAGCCCAAGGGCGACACATTCCAGGAACCTTCCAGATACCTTCCAGGAACCTTCCAGGAGCCCAAGGGCGATACCTTGGGCCGCACTGTGGTTGGTGGCTTCACGTGGCAGAAGGTCGAGGCGAGCGGCGAGCTTCCAACGCCACGCTCGCGTCACTCGTTTCTGGGTCTGCCGTCGCGAGGGCTCGCACTCTTATTCGCAGGCCGATCGGTGAGCAGCAAGATCTTCATGAATGACCTGTACGTCCTCGACACCGCCTCGCTGACCTGGATGCGCACCGTGCTGTGTGGTGTGCCACCCGTGCCGCGCGACGGCGTGGCGAGCGTCCTCGTGGGCTCCGAGGTTCTCGTCTACGGAGGCGGCAGCTGTGCCCACCCGGCGGGAGGGCGCACCACACTGGGGGATGCGCACGCTTTCCGCCTCGGGCCGAGCTGCCGCTCGGGAAGCCTCGTCAATGGCGCGGGCACGGGCGTTTGGGACGCGCCATGGCGCCAGATGGCGCCGAGCGAGCCTCGCCACGGGCACGTGCTCGCTATGCTGGGCACCAACCGCATGCTCCAATTCGGCGGCATGCGCGACGACGGCTCGGTGTCGGCGGAGGCGGTGCTGGGTGAGTGCGCCGTCTCCCAAGTCTCGAGCGCATGCATCGTGCTCACGGCGCTCTCACCCAAAGCGGTGTTTACGACGGGCGGTGCTCTGCTCACGATCCGCGGTGCCGGCTTCCGTTCGGGTGCGCGGTTCACCGTGCGCTTCCGTGTGCGACGCCCGCTGCCGCCGCACACCGCCGCGACCAAGCCGACCGCCGCTGTGCGACTCGCGTCACACGAGACGATCATTGACGTGCCTGCGGAGCTTGTGGGGGAGACAGTGGACGGCGCGACCGGCGCGGTGGCGCCGGGTGCGAAGCTCGTCTGCGAGACGCCTGCGCTGGTGGATCTCGTGAGCGACGCGCTCGTAACCGTCGATGCATGCATGGATGACTTGTCGGGTGCGCCAGCATGCTGGAGCTCCGATGAGCTCGAGCTGCGCGTGAACTGCATCCCTGTCCACGTGGCCGCTCTCCGGCCGCTCGGTGCACGCCCCGCGGCCGTCCCCGTGTCCACTCGAACCATCATCCTCCTCAAGGCGATCGATGTACGTGGCCGCCGACCCATCCTCGAGATGCCCTTCCATGTGCAGCTGCAGCCCAAACCGAAGCGACGGCCACCCGACGCCGCCGCGCCGCCGCCCCCCGCCGCCGAGGACGACGACGCCGATGGCGCCGCGCCTGTATCCGCCGCGCCCGCACCTGCCACGCCTGGGAGCATGTTCCCGGCAGAGCTCGCCGCCGTGAATGGCTTCGAGCTGCTGCCGCCAGTGCCGGGCTCGCGTGCGACGATGCGCTTCATGGGCCACGGCGTGTATGAGATTGAGATGCTCACGGACGCGATGGGCGCGTTTGAGCTCGTCGTGACCTCACCCACCGCGCTGCCCACGCCTCTGCTCGTGTACGCACGCTTGCCGCTCACGGCGACGCCCGGCGCGACACACCCAGCGTCGTGTCGTCTGCATGTGGGGCTGGTGGACGTGGGTCCAGATGGCACGCTACACACGGTCGCAGGCAACTCGCTGCCTCTCAGCGTCGATGTCTTCGACCACGTCGCCAACGTTGTTGACGGGCGTGACGGTGGCTGGACATACCAGTGCGACGGGCTCGCTGCGCTCGAGTCCATCGCCGCCACAACCTTCACCGAGTCCATCTTCTGGGCCGATCCGCCCACTGGTGTCGCACGCAAACCATTTAATCCGCATGATCCGTTCCGGCTCAAGCTCACCGCCGCGGGCATCTACGAGCTTGCCGTCAAGTTCACAGGGCCTGTTAACGAGCAGATTGTGCCCGCGGCTGGCGTGGCTCAGCCCGACGCGTCCGACGCGCCTCTCGATCCGAAGACGAATCTACCGATGAGCACCGCGCGCCCAGTGCGGCTGGTGGTGTCGCCGAGTGCGCTCTCGGCTGTGCACTGCACGGTGCGCGGCTCGGGGCTGCACTCTCGGTGGAAAGACCAGCCCGAGCTCGAGGAGCGCGAGATCCTCTTCCTCGCGCGCGACCATTACGGCAACCCGCTTGGCCGCTCGCCGCCTGCGCTCGCTTCGCTCGTCGTCAAAGTGCAGCGGGTCACCTCACGAGACGCGGCCGACGCTACGGCCGACGCCCTCGCGGCGCTCGACACGGACGGCGACGGGCAAGTGTCGCAGGAGGAGTTCCTCCGGGGCATGGATCTCCCGTGCGAGGTGACGCTGATGGACGATGGGCACGGCAATGTGCGCTGCTCGTACCGGGTGGCCTCGGGCGTGCCCCTGTGCGAGTACGCGCTCTCGGTGAGCTTGGGAGGCGAGGTGCTCTACACGGGCAAGATCAGCCTCGGCACCAGCAAGGACCGGCCCAAGAATGCGCCACACTGGTCCAAGGAGAAGGCCATCTTCGCCATCGAGCACTCGGTGGCGCAAGAGCGCGCCGAGCACGCACGCAAGGCGCAGGAGGCGCAAGCGGACGCACTCGCAAAGGAACGCTTTGCGCGCCAGTTCCGCAAAGCCGACGAAGAGGGGCCGAAGCGCTCTGAGAATCTCAGGGCGGCCGAGATGTTCGGGCTCGTGGACACGGATGGCTCGGGCTCGGTCGAGAAGGAGGAGCTCGCGGCACACATGAAGACGCGCGGCTACAGCGATGAGGAGATTGCGAGCGCGATGAACGTGCTCGACGTGGACGGCGACGGAAAGGTCACATTGGAGGAGTTCACAAAGGGCCTCGAGAGCGCAGATACGCGTCCCGAGCTCGAGGACCTACTCAAACCCTTCGAAGCGCCCGATAGCGTCTTTGAGGGCGTGTGGGCTAGCGGCGGCTGCGATCTCGACGAGCTGGGCGACCGTGCGATCTCGCTCGCGCAGCTCAAGCGCGTGTACGTGGACCAGGTAGTCAACCGATGCCCTCCGGAGGGCTGGATCGGGCGCCGATACGACGCTTCCGCCGGACGTTGGAGCTACAAACGCCTCACGCCCGAGAGCGTCAACATGTACGACCTGATCTCGTATGTGGTGCTGCCCGGCTCGGGCCCGCGCGAGTGCTCCTTTGTCGAGCTGCTCGCGACTGCGCCTCAGCCGACCGACTGGTTCGTGAGCGTGCCGTGGTCCACATCCCTCCTCGGCACGATCCGATGCCTTGAGGCCCACGCGCGCGATCATGGGCTGGACGAGGAGGCCAAGTATTGGCTCGCGCCCTTTGCGCTCAACCAGCACGATAAGTCCGCACAATACGACTGCAAGTTCTGGACCTCTGCGCTCGCTAGTACGCCGCTCAAGACGTCCTTCGCCACCGCGTGGGCGCACCCGTGCCAGGGCATCGTGAGCATCGTCGATGAGGAGGGCGAGTGCTTCCGACGCTCATGGATCACGTTCGAGACCCTCGCGTGCCTTCTCAACCCGCCGCATGACGCCTTCCTTCGATGCGTGTACACACCCTTTGCGCACGAATACCAGGTGGCGCTAGACTCGCCCTTTACAGAGCTGCGCATGGCGGTGGGCTTGCTACTGGACCGGCGTGCGCGCGACGCGGAGGAGCCCGAGGCGCTTGAGACTTTGAACGCCAAGGCGCGCCGAGAGGCGAGCTTCCCGCTCTATCTTCTCGAGCGCGGCCTGGAGCTCGACGTGAAGCTGAGCGAGGCCTCTCGCGTCGAGGACCGAAACCGCATCCTGAACTCAATCATCGGCAACGAGACCACGCCCAAGAGCAAGCCGCCCAAGCAGCACGAGCAGCTTGATGCCGCCAACGCACTGCTGCAAGGTGACCTCGCTGCCCTTGCGCTCACCAAAGTCATCGACGGCAACCTCGTCGTGCCGGCACAAACGGCCGCGGCGGCCGCCGACGCAGCCAAGGGGGGCAAGACCACCAAAACGGGCAAGGCCGGCGGCGCTGCTGCGCCGAAGACCAAGCTCCTTGACGAGGCAAAGCACGCGTCGCTCCAATTCTTCCTCGGCAAGATCAGGACGGGCAAGGTGCGCCGGCTGCAGGTGGACCTTGCCGCCGCGGGCACAGGGGTTGAGGATGGCGTCAAGACCCTCGCCCAGGTACTCGACGCACTGGATTCCGAATGCATCCAGCGGCTGCAGCTGCTGCACACGTGCGCGGTGGCGCCGCCGATGCGTCTCTTCGAGCTCAGCAGCCTCACCAGCCTCAGCCTTGCCTATGCACCTAAGCTCTTGAGCGTTGCGCCAGCACGGCGGTTACCTGACGGCACGATGGAGACCCAATGGCCTGACGGCACATCCTTCGCGACGGTGCTGCCAAACCTCACGTCGCTCGACCTGAGCGGCCTCAAGGCGCTCGAGGCACTACCGGACGACCTCTTCGAGCTGCGAGCGCTCACGTCGCTCACCCTCGCGGGCTGCTCCATCCTCGAACAGTTGCCAGAGCCGCTCGGGCCACTCAAGCTCACACGCCTCGATGTCTCCACGTGCCCGCGCCTTTATTTCCTCCCGGATCTCTCAGGGTGCGTCGGGCTGGAAGTGCAGATGAAGGGCTGCCTGCAAGCACTCATCGACGGGTGGCCTGCCAACGGGCGCAAGGCGATCAATGTCGAGTACGCGCTGTATTGATTTTATGAGAGATTGAGACGCATATCGCCTAGATCGCCCGCGCGATTGCGGATTGGCCGGCCGCGATATTTCCCACAACCCGATACGCGATCGAATAAGGGGGTATTTATATATAAATAACGGTACGCGCGGCGAAAATATTCGCGTCATTTCTATCAAGGTACGTGTACCGTACCGTCGAATACTTATGTTTCACCGTATGCAGTAATGCACGTCCGCGTGGTGACCTGTCGCCTGAGTGTCCAGGGCGGCGGCCACTGCATGGTCGCGCAGCTCGAGGCAGCACATAGTGTCTCCGCTCCACTCTAGCTCACAATCTGATGTCGCTTCGCTCGCGCCTACTGCAGTCAGCGTGAGTGGCTACTGCGCTTTACGTCGGCTTCCTCTCCTCGGTGAAATCGTCGTTATTGGTCGCCAAATGCTTGCTGATGGCGAGCGCGGGCGTGGCGGCTGAGATGACTTCCTCAGTGATCAGCACGAGCTTTTGCTTACGATCGGGTCTGCTCTTCTCGATCATTGAGAGCGACTGCCACCAAAGCACGAGGCCCTCGAGCCGGCCGACCGCCGAGTTGGTCAGTTTGAGCGAGACATTCATCTGCTGGAACGCCACCCAGCCCGCCACAGAAGAGGCTACCTGAACGATGAACGGCACGGGAACAGGCTCATCGACAGCACCAAGCAGAGTCGCGATCGCGAATAGAACGACCAACATCACCTTTAAGAATGACTTTTGCCTCGCCTGTCTGGGCGAGAGCTTGGAGTACGCAATCAGCTTAGGTAGCATGCGGAAGCGCACGTAGTCGTCTGAGCTCATTGATCCGAAGCCCGAGTCCTCTTGCATCATGCCATTGTGTTTCTTCACTGACTCCGTTGGCGTGATCTTCTTTCTGCCCTTGGAGGGAGGGAGCTTCTTGCCTTCCTTCTTGCCAACTAGGTTTCTTGGGGTCCGATGGAACCAACTTCTCGTTGAATTCTGTGCCGTCGCCTGTTTTGGAGGCGGCGGCCATAGATCCTCGCCAGGCATGTACTTTGCCACCATGTCTTGCGCCGACAAGTACTGCTTGCGCAGACGGGCACGATGGTCGTACCGGGGGTCGCGCCTCGGCATCGAGTGCTCCGATACTGATGACTTGAGTATGCCGTCCCAGATGGCAGTGATCTTCTGGCCGAAGTGCTCTCTGGACGAGACAAGACCGCTGCTGCCGCCGCCGCTGCTGGCACTGCCCGAGGCGAACCCACTGCGCCCATATGGACCCGTGCCTGTGCGGAACATGTAGATCTCGGTCTCAATGCGTGCTGCGCCCGACGTGAGCACAATGGCTTGGCCATCGGGATCCAAGTATGACTGAACGGTCAGAAGAGTGGTCACGAGCGCAGGAAAGATGACCTGGAGGTACTTGGTGAGTTGGCACCCACTTGAAACCGACGTCTCGCAATCCCAATCGACATCGCCGTCGCCGTCGCCCTCGCTGCCTTGGTCATCCTCGATGTTAATCCTCAGCAACGTAATCCCGAGGGTGCAGATGCCGAAACCCAGAATCAGAAGCTGCAACACATTCGCGATCATCACCTGCTTGTGGGCGGCAAAGGATAGGGCACCATGCATCTCCCATGCAAGATGCAGGCGCTTTTGAGCAGCGAGCTCGCCGTTGAGTTCGTCATTGTTGCCCTCGGTCGCAGACATCATTGAGGAGTCCCCACCCTGCGTCACTTCCTCTACCCCGCCCTCCTTGCGAATGCTAGGCAACTTAGCCTTAGCAAACGGGTCCGCATCCTCAGCGGCCGCTATCGGTCTGCTGATTGAACCGATCGCGCCAAGCGCACCCAAGAGCCCAGCGGATGTGGGGTCCATGACCGCCGGCGAACCATCATCCGTAGGAGGTAAGTCCTCGACGTACGCTGTCAGATCAAGCGACTCGTTCTCAAAGTAGTATTCGCCCTCGTCGTCCGTGCCGGCGACGGCCCATCCTTGAGCAATCAGGCTCGAATGCAACACCGGCTGCGCCATGTGCGCGGCGACTGCCGCGCTAGCGTGCGGGCGGCGGTTGAATGAGGACAAACTGTTCTGCTTGCTATGAACGCCTCGCGTGTTCGATGACGGTTGTCATCCTGTGTCATTGACAGTTCTTCATTCGGAGAAGCCCCGCGAGGTTGTTTTACAGAGCGGCCAGTCGAATCAGGAGATGGTCTACTCGGATCTCGAAAGGAGTTGAAACTCATTAAGACTGTGAACAAGAAAGCTGTCGATTCAACTGACCCTTTCTCAAGAAAGCTCGCCGATTATGCACTGTCGTGCACCGACCGTGCTCGATGCGCGCCATGGGCAAGTACACGAGCTACGGCGAGTGTTCTTCAACCATCGGCGATCTGAGTAGCGCCGTGGACGATGAGGACACCACCCAGGCCGGCGTTGGCGTTGCCATACAGAATCCGCAGCCTGCTGTTGCGTTCATCGAGTCGGTCGGCTCGCTTGCAGGCATATGCACGACCGCGGCCTTTCTGCCGCAGGTGTGGGCTGTGCACATCACAGGCGACACGTCCGGCCTCTCGCTTCCGATGTACTGCATCTTTGTGTTCGGCGTCTTCCTCTGGATCATGTACGGATTTCTCAAGCACGCGGGCTCACTCGTCACAGCCAATCTCATCACTTTTGTGCTAGCGGGCTACATCCTCACCGCGATCGTTGTGAACACCTTCTTTCACTCGCAAAAGGAGCAGGAAATTGAGGATGTGCTGCTCGACACAGCGAATGACGCCCTCAAGCTCCTGCCCATGGTCGCCGTGTGCGCCGCAGGGCCGGCGCACACGTTCACGCACCCGCAAATCAAGAAAGGGCTCGAGGAGATGCTGCTGCAGCCAGGGTGGGACCTGTTCGCCGCGCTCGACGTAGAGGCGGTCTACAGCGAGCTCGAGGATGCCAAGCTGCACGCCTCGCTCGTGGCGCCCTCGCGCGTGCAGGCGGCGCTCTCGAGCTTGTCTGCCGTGGACGCGGTGCTCTTTGATGCTTCATGGGCCTCCGTCGCGACGGGCGAGTGCTCGCTGCTCGACACAGCGCCGAAAGCCCTCGCCGCCTCCGTCACATCCCTGGCCTTTGGCGTGCAACAGTGCTACGAGATGGTGCTGCGCGCCGAGCGCCGCCGTAATGTATCGTACACGCACGTAGTGAGGGTTCGCCCTGACTCCCTCTGGACGACTCCGCTCCCGCCGCAGCGCCTCTGGTCGAGCACCGACGTCCTGCAGCCCCAGGGCGGAGGCGAGGACGGCGCCCAGTTCGCGATCGTGCCCAGGGTGGCGTTCACCTACCTACGAGTGTACGAGCTGCTCCGTGGCGGCTGCGCCAGCCTCATCAGCCTCAGCAGCCCGAGCAACCCGAGCACACCTAGTAGCCACAACAGCCGCAGCAGCCGCAGCAACAGCAGCAGCAGCAGCAGCAGCAGCAGCAGCAGCAGCAGCAGCAGCAGCAGGAGCAGCAGCAGCAGCAGCAGCAGCAGCAGCAGCAGCAGCAGCAGCAGCAGCAGCAGCAGCAGCACAAGCAGCAGCCACAACAGCCACAGCGGCCACAGCGGCCACAGCAGCCACAGCGGCCACAGCGGCGATGGCGGCAACGGAGGCGACGGAGGCGACGGGGGCGGCGACGGCGGGGCTCCCACTGACGATGCACGCGCCGAGTGCGCTGCGGGCCTCAGTGCCGCCTGCCTCTTCCGCGCGCGCCTCGCCCTCGATCAGGGAGTGTCAGTCGACTACTACAACGATGGTGCACCAGTACGTGCACCGAGGATCGGCCTCATGTGTGGCTCTGCCGGCCTCCGTGGAGAGAGCATCGACGGAGGCAACGGCATCAGCCCACTTCTGAACGCCGAGTGCTTGTGATGATACTTGGCAGGCAGAGGGCATGATGGCCGTGAGAGGTGTGAAGAGCGCGCGCCACATGGCCGCAGTGCAGGATGGCAGGATTCCCCCCAAAGGCACCCAGCTTGCCTACTGTGGCCCTGTGCCAGCAACTTTCTACTAGTGCCACTTGCACACATGTACCGAACAGGGGAATTCAGGATCTTATCTCACGACTCCTATCATGGCCACCTTATTGTAAACGCCGTTTCGTGCTGCAGGCCGTTTCACAGGGGCCGTTGATCACTTGATCCGCACGTTGATCGATTCGTCGGGGGCCCGACATCTGGAACGACCGTCCAAGGGATGACGGTCTCCGAAGCTCATGAAACTCTGCATGGCGATTTCAATTCGTTCAACTTCTGGAAAGCGCCCATCGACGCGGCGCCCATCCTCTCCGATGCCACTGATGACTTTTGCGCTGATGACATTGCTCCTCCGACTTTTGCGCTCAACGGTCCCACTGCAAATGGTGCGCCACCTCAGCAGCACATGGTGACGCAGGACCAGATCCGCAAGCTCGACAAGATGCTCAAGCCTATTCAAGTCGAAGAAATGTCTACCGCAGACATTCAGGCACGGCTGGCTGAATTCGAGGCCGACTTCCGCAAGCGCCATGGGAGACCAATTGCGCTCGCCGACACGCAAGAGCTGCCAAAGCCAGTGCTCGAGATGTATGACCAGCTCGGTCGTCGTCTCAGCCCGGAGGAACGAGCCCTGGCACAGGCGCGCCTCGAGGCTCGCCAGTCCGCGGAGATGACGGCCAAGGCGCAGGCGGAGGTTGAGGCGGCAGTGGCGGCCGAGAAGCGTGCGGCCGCTGCGGCGGCGCGGGCCAGGGAATGGGAGGCCTTCGAGGCAAACAAGGAGGCCGTGTGGCGCTCCGCGTCGTCCGAGGCGCGCGAGCAGCGGGAGGAGGTGGCCGCGGAGCATGGCCTGAGCGCCTCGAGCCTCACGGGCGCCTCAACGTGGCTCAAGGTGGACGAGCCCGGGAAGAGGGAGCAGGGCAAGGAGGAGATGATCGAGCAGTTCCGGCTCGAGCGGGGACTGAGCGCGCGGCATGAGGAGCTCACGGAGGAGCAGCGCCAGCGCGAGGCGGCCGAGTGGAGCGCTAAGGGCGGCGCCGAGGCTGACGCATTCGCACGGCAGGAGGCGTGGACGAAGCAGAACCAGCAGTCCGCCGCCGCGCCCTCAAAGCCGCTTGTCAAGGTGCTTGGCCCCGTCAACGACCCTCAGGCTCGCAAGGGTGCAGCCACCGCAAACAAAAAAGCGCCGGTGGTTGTTCGTGCGGTCCCTAGCAATGTGGCGCACGCTCAGGCCGTGGACTGAAAGGACTCAGGTCGGAGCCGAGGAGATGAACGGATTAACGGTGTGTAGAGCTAGCTCGGTCAGACGGCCTGGGGAGCGAAAATTGACCATCGCCAAAATGATCAATTCTGATGATGTCTCTATGGAATAAGCTATAAGGGTGCCCTAGTGATGGGGATCAGGGGCCTATGCTCGGTTCTCACCCATTCGCAAGCGTTCCGGCGCAGTGCTCGGTCAAAGTTACGCTCCGAAAGGGCCCTTCGAGCGCCCGAAGGAGCGCG
>Ga0210244_101756_pt1 | contig 16225 bp, 5 predicted proteins | sample ChrtobMetaP3_0mM_FD_155473 | JGI IMG/M metagenome (GOLD analysis project Ga0210244, IMG submission 155473) | Chrysochromulina tobin associated microbial communities from unialgal haptophyte culture, Seattle, Washington, United States - P3_0mM | ecosystem: Host-associated > Algae > Haptophytes >...
ATGCATGCATGCTTATTCCCGCCCGCTGTGTGCGCGCCGCTCAGCGCCGGAGCGAGCGCCCTACCGCCCCTTATAGTTGCTTGCCCCTGAAGACAACCAATCTAACGCCTCAGCGTTAGAAACAACCTTCACACCTCGATGTCGGCCGACGGTGTCGAGCTTGTCGACCTTGTCGTCGAGCAGCACTTGTCGCATTTGACGCTTCCCGCACCGGTGCCGCGACGGCTACGTGGCGCCCCAGTCGTTCTACCCGACAATATCGAACACGTCACAAAAGCAACGCTCTCCAACGGGCAGCTTGTTGAGCTTCCTGCAGCTCTGTGTTCGCTCGGTAGGCTCACGACGCTTGACATTTCGTACAATGCGATCAAATCGCTGCCAGAACAGTCTTGGGCTGCGTTGATCAGCCTCGTGGAGCTTAATGTGTCTCACAACCTTTTGAAGGCGCTGCCCGAGGAGCTCGCCGGCGCGGCCCATTTGCGAGTGCTCAATTTGCGCTCTAACGACCTGCGCGCGTGGGCGAGCGCGTGCGCGCCGGCGATTTCCGCGCTGCGGCAGCTTGAGACGCTCGATCTGCGCTACAACCCACGCGTCGGTGCCCTCGACGAGGCGCGCGACCTGCGAACGATCTGGCCGCAAGCGGTGCTTCTGCGCTCAGGCGTGGGCAATGGCGATGGCCAGCCGGCGGTGCATACAGGCGCCGAGGCGGGCGTGCCGATCCGCCGCGGTGGATCGTGGAGCAAAGCGGTGCCCGGCGACGGGCCGGATGGTGCCTGGCCCACCCTGCACGCGCAGCTCGCGCCACTCAGCACGCCCGCGCTCCTGGGCCGGCTGCACGGCTTCTTTGGCAAGGGCACGGGCCGACTCGAAGAGGACTACGCGGCGGTGGGCTCGTCGAGAGAGGAGGCGCTCTCGCGGCTGGTACGCGCGTACGAAGCGCGCCGTGAGGGCGATGGCGGCGACGGCGGCACACGGGTTAGTGACCCGTCGCGCTGCCGTCGCGAGGTGTTCTGCCAAGGGCGAGCGCTGCCAACCGCTCTGTGCGACACGCTCCTCGCGGCGCTACGGGCTACGCGATGGCCTGCACAGACGGATCGACCCAAGGTGGCCGCGGCAGGCTACTTGGTGCTTGAGACGGAAGCTGGCCTCGAGCGATCTCCAATCGACCTCGATCGATCTCCAATCGACCTCGAGCGATCTCCAATCGAGGGCGGCGAGGGCGGCGAGGGCGGCGAGGGCGGCGAGGGCGGCGAAGGTGCAGGTACTGTTGCGGGTGCTGGAGCTGGTGCCTGGCGCGATGGCGAGTCGGCGAGTGCGCGGCGGCGGCGGGCTAAGCGGTCGAGGCATAGGGCGCTCTGGGCGGCGGTGGAGGCTCTTGTCGCCGAGGTGGATGCCGACTTCGCCTTCAGCGGCGTCGCCCTCAGCTATGGCTTCCGTGGCTCTCCCCATGTAGACACGTACGACATCTCGTATCAATGGGCTGTCTCGCTTGGCGCCTTTGAGGGCGGCCAACTGTGCATCGAGTCGGCGCCCGATGAGGTGAGCGTGGTGAACACGCACGGGCGCGCTGCGAAGGTGGATGGGCGCTTTCCGCATTGGGTCGCCCCGTGGCGCGGAGCTGAGCGGTACAGCGTCATCATCTTCAAGACACGCGGCGAGCCAGCCCCCAAAGGGCCCGCCGTCTACCCGGTGCCGTACGACGAGAAAAAAGAGTAGCAACAAGCAATGCAAGTAGTTTGTACTAGCGGAAGTCGCGCTCGCGTATGGGACCCCACGTTCTCGCGCGAGCGGGGGCGTCGCTCCGCGCCGGACCGCCGGACCGGACGCGACCGCGGCGCACCGCCGGCGCGGCGGGCGACGTAAGGCACGAACCGGTCGCGCGTTGTACTTGTAGACCGCTAGTAGGACGTCCCGTCAGTCCCGAGCCGGCGCCGAGCGCCGATGGTTTATATCAGGTTTATATAACCGTAACGTTTACGATACCGGCTCACTAGACGCGCGCGACTCGAGACCGGCGACGCACGCGCCTGACGCCGCTGAAAGGCGGACCGACACACAGCACACTTTGACTTTCGCGCTCCCCGCGTCGCATGTACGACCCGACCTCTTTCGAAGGCGATTGCATGGTACGACATGTACAGACCACATGCTGCCACTGATCACACTGATCACCCTGACGTGCATGCCTTTCATAATTGGGCTGCGCGGCGGTACGCCCGCGTGACTTCGCCCATCCGGCAGTGGCCTCGCTCATACTCCATGCCATCGTTCATATGCACGGCACGCCTTGCCCATCGCCATCAATACCCTCTCATCGCCATCAATACCCTCTCATCGTCATGTCCCCGCGGCTCCATAACGCCGTCTCGAGCGCAGCCTGCCCAGTTGCTCGCCCCGCGCTCGCCCCGCCCACCCAATCCTCACGCCCTCTGGATCCCCGACCCCGACCGCAGCGCGTTCACCGCCCACCTCACCGCTACTCTGATGAATACACCGCGGCGACGCCCGCAGCAGCGGCGGCAAGCCCAAACGCCACGAGCTGCGGCAGCTTCTCGCGGAATGTGCCCGCGAGCGCGCCTCGCGTAGATTTGCGGCTCGCAAGGTCGTGCTCGTACTCGAGGAAGGCCTTTGACTTGAAGGCCGACTCGCCGAGCTGATAGTGGCGCATGTCATACCGGTGCAGCTTCGCCTCGGAGCGCTTCTTGCGGCTGCTGGCCACGTACCCATCGACGGCGGCCAGGGTCGCCTTGTCGGCGTTCATTCCCGCGTGGGTGATCACGTGCGCCGCGACTCTTGCTGGATGGCCGGTGATATCTTTGAAGTGCACGTCGAGCCACCGAGGTGCAATCTCCGGGTGGCTCGTGCGGAAGGTGGTGCCCGCGACGAGCATGGACGCGAGCACCTGCAGCTGATGCTCACCGAGGGCGGCGCGCTCGACGGCCTCGACGTTGCGCTCGCGTTGGCGCTCGACGAGCGAGCACCATGAGCCTGCCACCTCCATGACCGGACGATGCGTGTGCACCAGGAGCGCGTCGGGGTACGCTTTGAGCAGCGAGGGCAGCGACTTGCAGTGCCAGGGCATCTTGAAGCACCAGCGTCGCGCGTCGGTGCCCACGGTGGCGCCAGTGGCCCTACGGCGCGTCCAGGCAACCATCTGCATCCAGACGCGGTGCTCGGCGTACACGTCATCTCCGTGCGCGGCGAGGTGAGCGTCGAGCCATTCTCGGTACTCGGGCAGCCCGAATGCGATGTCGTACTCGAGCGACGCGAAGGCATGCGAGTGCGCGCACATGTCCTCCTCGGGCAGCCCGACGCCCATCTCATGGATTCCCGCGAAGGCGTCCGTCAGTTCGCTCAGGTACGTGCGGAAAAAGTCGAGCCGCTCGGTCACCTTGGTTTGATCGGGCGTCGAGAGCTGTGACGCCGCGGGCAGGATGTTCTGCTCCTCAACGGTGGGGGCGGTGAAGCGTCCCGAGGCCTCGAGCATCCGGTGCAGGAAGGTGGTGCCCGTTCGGTTGAGACCGAGGATGAAGACCGGCCGCTCGAGCGGCTCGTCCACGATCTCGGGGTGCATCTTGAGCAGCGCGTGCAGGTGCACGCGCGACTCGAGTCGGCTCTGCAGGTTGAAGGCGATCGCTGGGCGGCTCTCGAAACGCAGCGGCTCGAGCTTGTTGGGCGCCTCGAGCTCTGCGCAGATGCGCCGAAGCCCCTCGCGCACGTATGGCGGCACCACCTTGTGGAAGTCGAGGCCATAGGTCTCGCACAGTCTGGCCGACGGCCCGAGGAGCTTCTCGACCGACAGGTCCGCACGCATCAGGCCCAAGTCAAAGGGCCATGTCTCGCGATGCGCGAGAATCCACTCCATCGTGGCCCGCATTGCAGAGAGAGCGTTTGGCTTGGGCGGGAGTGGGAAGCAATCGTCACGCACCGTCGAGTCATCAATGGGCCAAGTGGTGGCACAACGGGAGTGCTCGATCCAGTACGGTGCGTAGTGGTCCATGAGGGCCCAGAAGGTATGGAGCGGCGAGGCGGTGCCCAGCTTCTGGCACTGCGCCTTGAAGACCGGATAGGGCACTTGCTGGCAATGGAAGCCCATCATGTCCAGGTTGGAGCACTCGGTCAGCATCGACTGCGAGCGCTTCGAGCAGTGGTAGATGACATGCTTGCGGTTCGCGTTGAGCGACACGTTGGCCATGATGGTGCACATGACCTCCGCATCCTCGGTGGCGAAGGGGCGTGCGCGGCCAGGCGCGGCACGCACCTGTAGGGTCGCCTGGAAGAGACGAACGGTCGGGTCTTCAGTGACGGTGTAGCCGGTCTTGGAGGACGAGTACAGGTACGGCAGCCGGAAGACGGCAAGGGGCAGCCCCTTGGACTTGGCGGCCCCGTACGCGGTCAGCTCGATGAGCAACTTCGACCACGGGTAGCCACCAATGTAGAGCGGGTAGACGCGCTTCATCTCGGCGAGCTCGGGCATCGCATTCGCACGGATGGTGCGCTCGGCAAACTCGTTGCCGAACATGCAAAAGTACTGTGGGAAGATGCCGAGGGTCGAGGCTAGCCACAGGTGCTTCATCTTGGCGCTCAGGCAGAGTTTCATCACGGGGAGGAGCGCCTGGCAGTTCTCCTTGCGCAGCTCGTCAAAGGAGGCGGCGAGCTTGAGATTCGAGGCGAAGTGGTATACACCGTCGACGGAGGCGGAGAGCTCCTGGTAGAGCGTGGGCGAGGCGCCAAAGTTGATGTCGTGCAGGTCGCCCGCGAACACGCAGAGCCTCTCGCGCAGCGCGTCCTTCCACAGCCCACACATCGTCATCGCCTCGATGACGCGCGCGAGTGCCTTCTCATCCGACGAGGCGCGCACGGGGCAATAGATCTTCTCAATTGTCACATCCTTGCGCTCGAGGAGATACGGTATGAAGTGGCGGCCGAGGAAGCCAGTGGCACCCGTGAGGAGTACGCGGCGCACCTGCTGGACCGGCGTGACGGGCTGCAGGCCGCTCGTCTCGAAACTGTTGACAAACCCGTTGAGCTCGTCCAGCGCCTCCTGGCACTTGGGCGGCAGCGCACCATCGAGCACACCAAGCGACTCGATCGCTAACGGCGCGAGCGGCGACGCCGTCGGCGACGCCGCCGAGGCGCTCGCGCCGGCGCCGGCCGCAGGGGCTGAGATGGTGACAGCGAGCGGCTTTTGGCGAGTCTTGTGGGCGACGGCGGCAGCCGCTTGGGCAAAGTGCTCCTCGAGACCAACCGCGAAGCGCGAGGGCACGCGTGGTGGGCGGGAGATCGTGAGCTCCGCACTCGCCTCGCCCTTGGCCTTGTCGGCCTCGTCGCCCTTGGCCTTTGTAGCGCTCGCGTCGACGCCTCCCTGGGCAGCGAGGATGCCGTTGGCGATCGACTCACACGTGGCTGAGGTCATGAGCTGCATCGCCGAGGCGGAGTACGCCATCTCCGTCTTGAGGAATGCGCCGAGCTCGGCGACCGAGATTGAGTTGAGGCCGTACGTTGAGAGCGGGTCGGTGGGGCTCACCTCGGCGACGCCGCAGAGGGCAGCCACCTTGGACGAGATGCGCTCGATGAGGGCCTCCTTGGACAGTCCGCCGCCGCCGCCCAGCCTGAAGACGGCGCCGTTGTGCACGAGCTGGGCCGCCGAGCGCAAAAAGTCGGACGAGCCCAGGTCCGCGCTGAAGCGGTCCGAGGCGAGGGCCGCGACCGCATTTGAGTGCACACCGGAGCGGATGGCCGAGTCGAGCACCTCGATGGCGAAGATGGACGAGATGGCGGGCATGCCACCCGCCTTCATCATGTTGAGCAGCTGCGGGTTGCGCGCGGCCATGCCGGCCTCGATGACCGCCCCCATGCAGTATGAGAGGCCCGCGAGGCCCGCCTGCTGGCGCATCGCCGCTAAGCCGTCCTGGTACGAGTTGGCCGCTGAGTAATTGGTCTGGCCCGGGTTGCCAAAGGCGGACGAGGTGGACGAGAGCATCACAAAGTGATCGAGGGGCTCGAGCTTTTGGGTCGCACGGTGCAGGTTCCACGCGCCGTCCGCCTTGGGCGCGTACACCCGGGCAAACGAGGCGCGGTCCATGTCGGAGACGAACTTGTCGTCGAGGATGCCGGCTAAGTGGAAGACCGAGCCGATGGGCGGCAGGCCGAGCGCCTTGACCTGGCCGAGAGCATCCACGACGTCCGAGTAGACGGCCACGTCCGCACGCACAATCTCGATGCGCACGTTGGCCGAGTCGGGCATCAGGTAGTCGACGTACGCGTGCTGGCGCATCCACTCAACCGTGCGCTTGCGCTTCGGGTCGCGATCGAGCACAAGGATGTGCTTGGCGCCCATGGCGATCAAGTACGCAAAGAGGCGCAGCCCAAAGTCTCCCAGGCACCCCGAGAGGAGGACAGTGCGAGGCTTGCCGTCCTTGCCGACGCCGTACAAGCTACGCGTGTCGCCAACCTCGATGGTCTTGTCCGCGGGCGGCGGCGTGAGCACAATCTTGCCCTCGTGCAAGCCGCCCATCATGGAGCGGAGAGCGGCCTGATGCTGCGAGTACTCGAAGCACGTGATGGGCAAGCAGGGCACCTTCCCTTTTTGGATGAGCTCGAGGCAGCTCTCGGTGAGCTCAGCCGCCAGCATCGGATCGTCCATCATCAGACGGTCAATGTCGATCGCGCGGTACGCGAGGTTCTTGCGGAAGACGGCCATCTTGAGCGGTCGGTCCGCGTAGATGTCCACCTTGCCGATCTCGCAGTGCCAGCCGCCTGCCGCGAGCGCCTCGAGGCAGAGGTCGACATGCTCGCCCGCCAGCGAGTTGAGAACGATGTCGACACCCTTGCCTTGCGTGAACTTCATCACGTCCGCGTACCAAGAGGTTGTGTGCGAATCAAAGGCAGCCACACAGCCCATCGCCATCAGCTTCTCGCAGCGCGACTTGGAGCCCGCGGTGCCGATGACGTGGGCGCCCGTGTGCTTGGCGAGCGCGATGGCCGCCTGCCCCACGCCTCCCATGGCCGAGTGCACGAGGATGGTCTGGCCCTTGCGCATGCGCGCGAGGTAGATGAGTGAGTAGTACGCAGTCACGTACACCGAGAGGAGCGACGAGCCTTGCTCGTAGCTCACATTCGAAGGCATCTTGAAGGCGGCGAGCTCGTGGCAGCGCAGGCGGTTGGCGATGCAGCCGCCCTGCATCGCGAGCACCTTGTCACCGACCTTGTGCCGTTTGACGCCCGTGCCCACGCGCACGACTTGGCCTGCGCACTCGATTCCCACGGTACGCCCGAGGGCCGAGCGCTCGTACGAGAGCAGCGGCAGCCGCCCGAGGCCCACCATGATGTCGCGGAAGTTGAGCGCGGCGCCCTTGACAGCGATCTCGACGTCGAGCGGGCCGAGCTCGGGCAAGGGCAGCGTGCGGAACTGCAGGTCGGCGATGGCGCCCGAATTGTCAGTGGTCAGACGGAAGGCGCACGGCGCGTCCGCGGTCAGATGGGCGATCGGGATCGTCTCGCGCAGGTTGTGCAGCCGACTCGTCCACAGCCGACCGTTACGGATCGCGAGCTCACGCTCACGCAGTGGCGCGAGGTGCGGGACGAGGGCGAGGTCGGAGATGGCGCCGAGATCGACCAGCCGGAAGTCGACCTTGCATGCATCGCCGAGCTCAAGGGAGAGGGTGCGCACCGCTCCCCACACGCCCGTCTGCGCGGGGGAGGTCACCTTGAGCACCGCGCCCGTCGTGAACACGGTGAAGACGCACGACGCCACATCCGCCTTGCCCGAGCGCTGCGACACAAACTGCTGGCACCACTCGGTGAGAGCGGCGGGCGCGTCGTAGAGACCATCAGGCGTGCCGACGGACGTGACGTCCTCAGGCGTGCGCAGCGTGGCGAAATAGTCGACGCGCGTCCACGAGGCCGCCTGAGCAAACTCGTGCGCCGCCGGCTCGCCGCCGAGGGTTGTGCGCCACGCCTTTGCATAGCCTAGGGTGTCGTCGACCACGATGTGCGATGCGAGCGCCTCGGCGGCAGCCGCCCCGGGCGCGGGCGCTGGCACGGGCACCAGCTCAGTCGGGGCGATGAGCAGCTTGACGCACAGCGGAACGGCCATGGTGGCATCGGCGTCGGCGTCGGCGGCGGGCAGTGGCGGCGGCGCGGCGGCCGACTCATACAAGGGGACGAAGCCCGCAGGGATGGCCGCCTCCGCCGTCCCGAGCACCTCGAGAAGGAGAAGTCCCCCCGGGGCGACGAGCTGAGCATGCATCGCGAGCTCGTCTGTGAAGGAGGCGCCGTCGGCCATCGCGCCCACCCGCACGACGAGCAGCTCAAACATCGCCGGCCGGAGCAGGCCGTTGGTCGAGGTGCTCACGTCGGCACTCGTGACGAAGCGCAGGTGAGTGTCCTTGTGCGAGCTGCCGTAACGGTTATAGAGCGCTGTGAGCTTCTCGACGTCCGTCGAGATCGAGGTGAACTGGACGGGCTTGTCCGTGCACACCCCGATGCACTCTTCCATGGCTAACCGCGAGGGTGGCGCCCCAATGACCGCCTCGCCCACGTTGACAAAGAAGGGCGTGCCCGCCTTCGGGTGTCCCATGCTCATCAGGTCGGCGATCAGCGTCTTGGTGGCGGCGGGCACCGGCGTGGCGCCCGCCTTGAGCTGCGCGATCGTCGCCTGGGCGGCCGCCGGTGCATTGCATGCGTCCTTTGGCTGCCATGAGAGGAAGTGCTTCGACTTGCGCAGATCGGGCTTCTTGGCGTTCGCATGGAAGGAGGTGTACCTGCCGAGGTAGGCCACCAGCTCGCCGGTGACGCCGTCGTAGATCTGGATCGCGCCTGCGGGCCGCTCGCCCAGCGCAAAGGCAAGCTGCCCCTTTTGGTGCACGTTGCCCTTGAGGTAGGCCGGGGGCTCGTACACGCAGACGAGCTTCTCGGTCGTCGGCTTCTTGACGAAGATGAAGTCGTTCATCATCTGGGGCACGCCGCTAAAGTCGGGCGCCTCCATGACGTAGACGATGAAGATCTGAAGGACGCCGTCGAGCACCGTCGGGTGCAGAAGGTAGCCCATCAAGTCCCACTTCTTCCACATCGTGGCCTCCTGCTCAATCTCGACGCGCAGATTGAGCGTCTCCACATCGCGGTCGACGCGCTTGATGACGCGGAAGTATGGGCCGTACGAGAACGCCTCTCCCACGCGCGCCTGCATCGCCGCGTAAAAGGTCTCGGCGTTCTCGAACATGCACTCGGAGAACTTGCCCTTGCCGTCGGGACGGGCCACTGGGAACGTGAGTGGCACCTGCGTCGGCAGCGCGTTCGCGAGGCCGCCCTTGATGGCCAGGTTGAGCTTCTCGAGCACGCCCACGCAGTGTACCGTCGACGCCGTGTCGAGCGACGAGTGCGGGCGCGAGGTGATCGTAAACTCGTAACGGTTGGGCGCATGGGGCACTGGCTCGAGGTTGGTGTGAAGATGCTTCGGGTCGGCGGTGAGTGTGAATGGCGCGATGAATCGTGCATGCACTACGTGCACCGGCTCGCCGCGGAAGGCCTCGAGGAGGAGCTCGATGTACCCAGAGGCGGGGATGATGGCCGTCTCCTGCACCACGTGGTCAGCCATCCAGACGAAGTGCGGCTTCGAGAAGACGTTGCCGTATTGCTTGATGGGCCCTTGCTTATCGGCGCCGAGCATGGGGCCGCGATGGAACGACTCCATTCGGAGATGAGCGAAGTTATCGATGAGGTCATCGATCATGCGCTCCTTTTTCATCGGATAGCGCGGCAGCTTGTGCGTCATCGGCTCCGGGCGAGGGAAGAGCGCGCGGTAGTCGACGAGCAGGCCGTTCTTGAAGCACGCGCCGAGAGCGTTGGCAAAAGCTGCCGCATCGTCCACGCCGCGGATGAGGGTGGGCACGTACGGCGGCATCGTGCCGTCATTCTCCTCGTAGCACTCGCGGATGGGCGAGCGCAGCGTGATGTGCGGCGAGATCTCGACGATCACGTCGGGCTTGAGGAGCAGCTTGACCGTGCGGATCGTGTCGAGCAAGTTGACGGGGCGACGTACATTGGACCACCAGTAGTTGGCATCGACGCTGTCGAGCACGCGGCCGGTCACGGTCGAGAGCAGCGGGATGGGCCCGGTGCGCAGCGCGCCCGACGGGCCATCGAGCTGGCCGAGCACCTTGTAGAGCTCCGCCTTGATCGGGAGCATGTGCCGGCTGTGGAAGGCGATGTTGCCAGGGATGAGCTTGCCCGCTTGCAGCCCATCCGCGACGAGCGCCTCCTGCAGCTTGGCAATCGTGGCGGGCGCACCGCACACGACCGTGTTGTTGGGCGAGTTGAAGCACGCGAGGTCGACCACGTCGCCCTCGAGGCCCTCCCCTTGGTAGTCAAACCCAAGTTTCGTCAGCGACGCTTCGACAGCGGAGCGCTCCATCATGAGCACGAGCATGCGCCCGCAGCCGGCGGTCAGCTGCTGCAGCCGCGCACGGTCGTACACAAGGCGTGTGGCCTCCTCGAGCGTGTACGCGCCCGAGGCGTACGCGGAGCCCGCCTCACCCGCCGAGTGGCCGACGACCGCATCAGGATGCACGCCATGCGCCTTGAGCATCTCGAAGAGCCCTGCCTGGATGAGGAAAGTGACTGGCTGCGCCCACTTGCACTCGTTGAGCTCTTTGCCGAAGTTCTCATCGAAGGCGACCCCCGACAGCTTGGGGGTGTCCGCGCCCGCGCACTGGCTCCAGGTCTTGTCGATGGTGTCCACCACACGCTTGAAGACCGGCTCAGTCTCATAGAGCCGCTTGCCGCAGCCCGCCCATTGCGAGCCTTGGCCGGGAAACACGAAGAGGACGGTAGGTGGCGTGACGCTGCCCTCGGCGACACCGGCTGGGATCAGCTCCTGAGAGCTCAGCCGACTCTTGAGCTGCACGCGCACCACGTCTTCGGGCTTGAGCTCGTTCTTTGACGCCTTGGCCACGAACGCCTCGAGGGCCGCCTGCAGCTCAGGCAGCGTCGCGGCCGAGAAGGCAGTGCGCACGCGGTGTGGCGTGACGCGGCAGCACAGGTTGCCGATGAGGGTGTACGAGTCTTCGGGCGAGGCGCTCTGCAAGAAGGCGGCGAGCTGGCGTGCCCGATCGACGAGGGCCTCGTCCGACTTGGCGCACAGGGGCACCGAGAAGACCTTGCGGCCGAGGTGGATGGCCTCGGGCACGCTCGACCATGTGGCGGGGGCCTTGTACTCCTGCACGATGCAGTGGCCGTTGGCCCCTCCGAATCCAAACGAGTTGATGCCGATGAGGATGGGCTCGTCGCGCTGTGGGAACGGTTCGGCGCTCGTCTGCACCTTCATGCGCTGCCCCTCCCATGGAATCTTGGGGTTAGGGCTCTTGTGATGCGCCGACACAGGTGCAAAGTGGCGCTTCTGGAGCATGAGGAGGATCTTGAGGAGAGAGCAAGTGAACGAGGCGGCCTCCATGTGACCTACGTTGGAGCGAGTGGATGCGAGGCGGAGGAGCGTGGTGCGCGCGGGCGAGCCGTACGCCCGCGCGATCGCATTGCCCTCGATCGCGTCGCCCACGGCCGTACCCGTCGCGTGCGCCTCCACGTAGTCGACGGCGAGAGGGTCAATGCCTGCCTGGCGCGCGATGAGTTCCATCAGGGACTGCTGCGCGTGGCCGACCTGCAACATGAAGCGGGCACCGGGGGAGATTAGGGGAAGTTAGGGGAGATTAGGGGAGATTAGGGGAGGTGAGGGCAGAGTCGCCTCGAAGAGAGTGGCTCGAGTCGGGGCGGTGCATCTCGGATGCATCTCGGGTGCATCTCGGGTGCATCTCGCTTGGCCGAAGGGTCCGTGGCCAGAGCCGGCATGGCGCGGCCGGTGAGGTAGCGCGAGCGCGAGCGCCGTTGCGCGCGGCGGGGAAGGCGCGCGCGCGCGCGCGGCGCGTGAGGGCGGGGTCGTCGGCGGTACCGGTGCAACGATCATGCGCCCTTGGGTGAGTACGTCCGCATCCTTCTCGGCTCCGGCGGTGTTGAGCCCGCAGCCGCGGATGACAGCGAAGATGCGGTCGCCATCCCGCTCCGCGTCGGGCAGCCGCTTGAGCAGGTACATGAACGCGCCCTCGGCGCGCATGTACCCATTGGCGTCCTTGTCGAACGAGCGCGAGGTGCCCGTCTTCGAGATGATGCCGAGCTGGTTGAAGCCGATGGATCCCACCTCATGGCCGAGGTAATTAACTGCGCCGGAGGCGGCGAGGTCGCATTCGCCGAGCGAGAGAGACTTGATGGCCGCATCGAGCGCGGTGATGCCCGACGAGCACGCCGTCGCCACCGAGAACGACGGGCCCATCCAGTTGAAGTGGAAGGAGATGCGGTTCGAGATCATCGAGAGCGACTTGCCCGGAACGTCGGAAGGAGTGGCGCCATAAGGCGGGCGCCAGCCGGCGCAGGACGAGACCTGGACGCCGCAAAAGACGCCCGTGTTCGAGTTGTGCAGCGACGCCTGGTCGAGGCCCGCCATCTCGAGCGCCTCCCACGTGCACGAGAGCATCATCTTGCACTGCGGGTCCATGCGCTTCGCATCATTCGGCGACATGCCGAAGAGAGCGCAATCGAAGTGCAGCTCTTCACCGTCTTTGATGAGGCCCTCGTAGGGCGAGGCCACGCGCATCGGGCTGTCGAAGCCGTCGTGCGGGCACTGGCCTTTGCCGTACCGATCCTCGATCGGCTCCTGGACGAAGCCGCGCTCTGAGATGAGCTTCCAGAACTCGTCGTCGTTATTGATGCCGCCGGGCAAGCGGTAGCCGTACCCAATGATGGCGATTGGGACGGGGTTCGACCTATCCATGATGGTGCGCGCCGCCGTCGGGGGCTCCGGACACCAGCGAGACCGGGCGACCCGAGACGTATCTTTTCGGGATTCTTGCATTGATGAACACGCAATCATGTAACCACCCACGGTTGTGGAAGTTGGGTGACGCGTGAGATGCCTCTGACCCCTGGGTGCACACACGCTCTACGACGCCGCTCGAGCATGTCCTTGAGCGGTCCGCACAGCCGAAGCGCGGTCCGCGCTTTGACTCGCGTCTCGCGCCACTGCCACTCTCAATCTAAAATGCCGTGCCATTCCGATGCAAATGCGCATGCGTGCGGCGCGTGCCTGCTCGCCCGCGTCCTCGTGGGCGACCGGTCACACGGCCGCCTCGGTCGGCAGCGCGCGCCACCTCGCCACGACGAGCTCAAGGAGCTCTGGAGCGCACGCGAGCTTGTAGATGGGGCTAGCCGCCCCCAGTCGCTCATGGGTTCCGAGCAGGAACGAGAACAGGCGCGCACGCCACCAGCGGAGCACCACAGCGGCGGCGGAGTCTTCGGCGAGGTTGCCACCTCGCTCCATCGCCTGCGCTAGCTCGAGAGGGGATGGCGGCAGCTCGGCGGCGGCGCTGAGGGCGTCGGGCATGGCGGCGGGGGCGGCGGCGCCCGCCTCGCTGACGGCGGCCCTCACGGCAGCGCTCGGTCTGCGCCAGCTGCGGACGCCGTCGCGGGCGCCGCCGAGCGGCGGCTCAAAAGGAGCGCTCGAGACGGCGCCAGGTAACGGCGCGCGCGCGTGCAGATCCGCACCCGCCTCGAGCAGAGCCGTCGCACGCGCCGCCGTGAGCACCTCGAGGTGATGGAGCGGGGTGACCCAGTGGCGTGTGCGCTCGAGCCATGCAGCAATCTCGCGGTGCTGCTTGTCGGCTGGCTCGGGGCGCTGCGCAAAGGTGCGCGCCGCGTCGACGGCCGTGTTCCCGTGCCGGTCGACCGCATCGCGCCGCGCGCCGTACGAGCACAGCAGCTTGACGAGCGCCACGTCACCACGCATGCATGCGCGCATGAGGGCCGTATCGCCGTGGACGCTCGACTGGGCAGCGGGGGCACCGTGCTCAAGGAGCATGCGGGCGGTCGAGAGGTAGCCGCCGCTGCACGCCTCCATAAGCGCCGTCCAGCCGCTCTGTGCGCACAGCCTCACGTCGGCGCCGTTCTCGATCAGCAGTCGTGCGATCTCTTCGAAGCCCGCCGAGCATGCAATCATGAGCGCCGTCGTGCCGAGGCGGCTGCGTTGGTTGACGGCGGCGCCCCGCTCGATGAGCAGCCGCACCGTCTCGTAGTGCCCGTTGTCGCAGGCGAACATGATCGCGCTCCACCCCTCGGGGTCCGTCTGGTTGATGAATGAGGGCTTCCCCGCCTCGTCAAGCATGGTGAGGATCTCGTCGTCCTCGCCCTGCTCACACGCCTCGAGGAGGGTGAGTCTCGAATCCCGCTCGCGCGCCGAAGACGAGCGGTGCATCACGCCGACGCCGATGAGCGACTTGCGCGCCGCTGTCCCGACGAGGTCCGCCGCCGTCGCCGCGATGGCCTTGATCAGCCCGCCCCGCCAGTCGACTCGTGATCGCAGCGCCGCAAGTCCGCCGCCGCGGAGGTCGAATTCGGAGAGCACCGAAAGCTCGCGCGTGCGGAAACTCATTCCGCAGCGGCACACGTGCTCCAAATGTGGGACACGGGGCGCGTGCCCTCTGTTCCGTCCTTGGTCAACGCGCGGACGTCTGCCACGAAAGGCGCCCTCAATGTCATCCAAGTCAACTCCAGAGTCTCGTCAAAAGTGCGCACCTTATCGCATTCCATTCGGGCAAGTCCACCGGACCCGTGGAGACACACCTTCGTGGATGTAATAAGAATGTACGTTCAGATTGTCCGAATCAGGGATACTAATCTGCACTCTATGTCGTCGGCGATGATGACTCTTGTGATCGTCGCGTTGGTAAACTTCACACCGCAGAGCGGGCTGCAGAGCGGGCTGCAGAGCGGGCTGCAGAGCGGGCCGCAGATACTGCGACGGTCGACGGCCACACACGCGCGCGCCGCTGTGCAGCTCAAGAAGGAGGACACGCATGAGCCATCCATGTTGCTGGATGTCGGTGCGATCGTCGAGTTCCATGATCCTCACAAGATGTCCAAGATGGCGCCGCTGCTCGGCATCGTCGAGGCTGCCGACACAAGGAAGGACAAGGTCACGCTCGTCGACGCGAGCGGCACGCGCCACGCGGTGGAATCAAAGTTCATCCACATCTCGCTCGGTACGTATAAGGGTAAGCTCAAGGAGCCGTCGGATATCTTGAAGGAGTACACTGCGATAGCGGCGGCCAGTCCGGCCGAGCTCGTGCAGCCCGAGCTCCTCGAGATGGCGTGGGAGCTCTGCGCCGACGCAGACGAACCCTCCGTGAGCGCCAAGTCCATCCTCGAGCAGGTCGATGGGTCTATGTACAAGACGCAGCTGGACGTGTACCGTGCGTACAAGCTGCTCACGTCCGATCTCGGCAAGGTGTTCTTCAAAACGCTGAGCAACGTCGATTACAAGGCCAAGACGCGCGCCTCCGTGCAGGCCTCCAAGGAGCACTGGTGCGAGAGCCACGCCAAGGAGTCAGATTTCTGCACGCTCGCATCCTCGTGAGAAAATTCAAATACGAACCACGGACTCCAGGAGCTAAGCACCCGAACCGTTCGAAGCGTCCTCGCGGACCCCCGCGCGCCCAGTTCTCACGAAGTTTGTATGACAAGCGAGAAAGCGAGCCAAAGCGCACAGTGACCCACTGACCCTTGCGGTTGCGCAGTCTGGGAAATACCTAGAGATTCAAGACCCACACCTCGAACCCCGCTTTCCCGACGCCGGGGTGGGTTGGGAGGTTTCGTCTTTGCTGTGGCGTTGTTGATCGTCGTGGACGCCTCCCATGAGGGGGGCGGCGTCCCCCTCCGGGTCCGGCTCCGCTCGCCCGCGCGTCCGCCGGTGCGTCGCCCCGCCAACCGCCCGCCGCCCCGCTTTTTCGTTGAGGCGAGGGGGAGGCGGTCTGCCATTTGAGCTTTGAAACGTCTAACGTGCGGCCGGCCCGGGTCGCGGCGGGCGTGGCAGCGGGGGCGTGGCAGCGGCGGGCGTGGCAGCGGTGGGCGGTGGCACAGCCGGCGGGCGGTGGCCGGTCTTCTCTGTGCATCACACTTGTTAGGGATGTTAAGTAATAATCAGCCCCGAGAGCTGGCCTTGTGAGGCCGAGCTCTGAGTCCCCCTATTCTAGACAGTACGGGTCTGAGGAGGGTGGGGCACGACAAACGCGGCGGAGCCGCTGACCAGAATGCGCGACGCGCTTGGAGCGACGTCTCAGGAGATATGCGACACGTCACGCAATAATAACGGATCTTGCTTCGCCAGATTTGGCAAGGACAGTAT
>Ga0210244_101787_pt1 | contig 15951 bp, 14 predicted proteins | sample ChrtobMetaP3_0mM_FD_155473 | JGI IMG/M metagenome (GOLD analysis project Ga0210244, IMG submission 155473) | Chrysochromulina tobin associated microbial communities from unialgal haptophyte culture, Seattle, Washington, United States - P3_0mM | ecosystem: Host-associated > Algae > Haptophytes >...
GGGGGGCGGGGGGGGGGGCGGCGGCGAGGGCGACGGCGGCGAGGGCGGTGGCGGCGAGGGCGGCGGCGACAGTGGCGGCGGCGGCCGTGATGGTGGTAGAGGCGGTGCATCGGGCGGGTAAAGGTGGCCAGGAGACCACGGTGGCGGCGGCGAGGGCGGCGGCGGCGGCGGCGAGGACAATGGCGGCGAGGGCGAGGGCGATGGCGGCGGCGGTGAGGGCGAGGGCGGCGGCGGCGAGGGCGAGGGTGGCGAGGGTGGCGGCGGCATGTGAATGTGAGCCGGCGGGGGCGGTGGCGGCGGATAGTGGGTGTGCGGCGCACCGGCTCCAAACTGGACCTCTCGAAGGTAGCATTGGAACATGGCCTGAGAATCTGTGTTCGCGTAAGACGTGATGACCACCTGCCAGCGAGATGCGGTCACTGGGCTGCTAAAGGTGCCATACGCAAACTCCCCATCGGGGATGGTAGTGAAGTCGGTGTTTGAGCCAGGAACGGTGACGAGTGTCCCCGAAGTGTCCGCATACTTGAGGTGCACCTGCCCGAAGCGATACCAGGTCTGGCCTGCAACCCGCCAATGTGAAAACGTGTAGCGAGCGCCCATCTCAATAGTGTAGGTATATGGCAATGGTTGGTAGTTCGGTCCAGCAAAGTCGATGGAATTTCCAAGCGGGTTTGAGGCCGTGCCATCAAAGGGAGCCGTGATCGTGCACAGGTTGTACTGGCAAGCATAGGATACCAGCGGCGAATACTGTGGCACGGTCCAGCTCGAGCCAGACCCTGAATAGTATGTGATTCCGCTGACAGTGCTCACAGCAAGGAGGGATGCCATGGTGCCCGGAGATGAGGTAGGAGAGTGGCTATGCGGAGTGTGGCTGTGCGATCCACGAGGCCCGCAATTGGAGCAGTCGGTGCCGAGGCTGCATGCCGTATACTCGGCTCCAGGTCCGCCGTCGTCGCAGTCACCGTCATTGGCGTAGCCGCACGTGTTTGAGCAAATCCCCGCCGCCGTGATGGGAGAGTGGCTATGCGGAGAGTGGCTGTGCGGAGTGTGGCTGTGAGATGACGAACGAGGTCCGCAACCGTAGCAGTCGGTGCCGAGGCTGCAGAACGAATACTCGGCTCCGGGCCCGCCGTCGTCGCACTCAGAGTCAATGGCGAAAAGGCACGTATTTGAGCATTGTTCCGCCGTCGTGGGCGAGTGGCTGTGCGGAGAGTGGCTGTGCGACGGATAGTGGCCGTGCGGACTATGGCTGTGCGGATCGTGGCCGTGGAAAAAGAGCCGGCGGCCGCCGCGTGCGCTCACGCCGTGAGAGGCGCTGGCGGGACGGTCGGCGTCGGCGTCGACGATCGACCCAGAGCTCAGGCTGGTCCTGGCGTGCGCGAGCTGTCGCCCATCATGCTGGCTGCCCGGTAGGGCTCGTCCGAGCTCCGTCGAAGGCGGTCGCGGTGGCGGCGATGGCAGGGCGAGTGGCATTGGCGGATATGGCTGTACTGCGCGCACCCCGGCAACAGGGTGGTGGTGGCTCGTTACAGCGCCTTCCAAGACCATGAGGCCCGAGGGAACAGGCGGGGGAGGCGAACACGTGCCGCACGCGACCGGGCAAGTGATCTGCGCGATGGAATAGGAAGCGCACGCGGAGGGCTGTGCGGAGAAGTAGGAGCACGGCATGGGTGCGCCACCCGAGTCGAAGGCGCCGCTGTCCACACCATCAGCGCATATTTGAGTGAGCGGCGGCGGCGGCGGCGGCGGTGGCGGAGGCGGCGGAGGAGGCGGAGGAGGCGTCGGCGGCGCCGCCAACGCCGTCAGATGCGCACGAGTTCCATCGCCATCAGGCCGTGTCGAGTTCATGGCGCTCACCCGCGGGATGCAGAGCATGAGGAAGGCCAAGGCGAGGCACCGGTTGCGGTCGGACCGATTTCGCCTCCAGCAAACGGCGAAGACGAGCGATCCCAGCCTTAACAATACGTTGCCAAAGTTGAGCCACTCCACCGCACCCCAAGGCACACCGCTGCCATCGCCGACCACACGCGCGGCTTCCTCGACGGTGGGGCGAACGCGCATGCCGGTGTAGCGCACGAGCTTGCCAGTGCCGCCTGAGCGCAGCTCCGACGTCTTGTAAAGGAGCAGCGGGGGCGGCTGTGCGCGCGGGGCGCAGTCCGCGCAGTCGGTGCCACACGGGCAGTCGGAGAACTCGGTGCTGGCGCCACCGTCGTCGCAGGGGCCGCCGTCGTCGCAATTGGAGCCGTAACCGTGCATTCCAATGCACGCAGCGTAGCACAGGCTGGTAGGCGATGGGGTCGCAGGCGGGGCCTTTGGAAGCGATGGTGGCCCAGGCGGCGCCCTTGGAGGCGATGCTGGCCCAGGCGATGCCCTTGGAGGCGATGGTGGCAACGGTTGGCGCGGTCCAAAGACCACACAGTTGGCACCGTACGCGCACGTCGGCAACTCGGAGCCGGGGCCGTCGACGCACTTGTTGCTGTTCCGTAGAGCCTTCGGCATCGCTCGGAAAAGAAAAAGGCATCTTCTGGTATGAGGGTCGTACTGAACTGAGCGTCCACACATTAAAAGTAACCACCCGGAAGAGATAGTGCCCACTCTTCCACGCAATTCGTCTTTTGTAGTTGCCTATGAAAACCCCATTCGTCCCGCGCGCGCGCCGCCGTACTCGCTCTCAGTCCTCGATCCGCGGATGGCTGACACGAACCCGTTCTCGCGGAAGCGCGCCCGTGCCGACCCGCGCGCCTGGCACGTTCCGGCGAGCACGCCGCGTACCTCCTCCTCCGTCGCGCCGTGGTCGCAGCCGCTGCCCACCGCGGACCTGCCGACCACCACGGGCCTCTCGCTTGGCCGCCGGCTGCTGCCGCCGGCGCCGGCGCCCAGCATGTCATCGAACGTACCGCCAGCAGCTGCGGTTCGGACGCAAGTCGTACGCCTCGCGGCCGACGACATCGAGGACATCTCCGACGATGACGACTCCTTCGGGCGGCCTCACGTGCGACCCTATGTGACCAGCGAGGCGCAGCCACCCGTGGCGCCTCCGCAGCACTCGCGGCCGCCGCCCTCGGGTGCATACGCCGCGGCAGCGTCTGCTCCGCCGCTGGCGCTGCCGGCTCCTCCCCTTCCAGCGCCGCCGCCGCCGCCGCCGCCACCGTTCAGCGCGGCGCGACTGTCGATGGGCAGCGCGCTGCAGCGAGCGCTGCCGCCGGCTGCCGCGCCGGCGCCGGCGGCGCCACCGCGCAGCTCATTCGTGGCGAGTATGCGCCTGAGCACGGCACAGCTCGGCGAGACGGTCACGGCCAAGTCCTCCGGCCGCGCCGGCGGCCGGCGGCTGAGCGGCGCATGCAGCGCCTTCGTGCTTCGCGCCGCGAACGAGGCGGCGGCGGCGACGCAGATGTTGCTCGTGCGTCACTGCGTGGCTGGTCCGAGCGTGCCGTCGTTCGAGACGCTGTGCGCCGCGATGCACGCTGTGCGCCACCGCGTCCTCCGCCCGATACGCGTGCTTGCGACAGCGCCTCTGGTGATGCTCGAGGCCATTGACGAAGCAGAGCAGCATAGCCGAGGCGTGGATGGCCGATCGCCGACCGATGCGGACGATGACTCGGCCTCCGCTGCGGGGGGGGCAGCCTCCCAGACCGAGCTGCCGCCGCCGCCGCCGCCGCTGCGCGTGCTCATGTCGCGCGCCACCTTCGACCGAGCGTGCGGCGGTGGCGGCGGCCGGTTCGTCGTCTTCGCGCCTTTTCTCGAAGCGTCACGGGGAGCATGCGGACGAGCGACACTGCTGCTCGCGTCTTATGCGGAGGCGCTCCCGTACCCGACACTACCGCCGCCGCCGTCGCTGCCGCCGCTCCATGACCAGCGTGATCCGCATGCGCATGCGCTGCTAGCGCTTCCCTGGGCGCTCGCGGCGCAGTTTGCGCCAGAGGACGGTGATCGCGCCACGCCGCCCTGCAGCGCAGTCTACTGAGACACGTCGACACGAAGTGTGTTGAGCACAAAATCGGGAGATGCCAAAGGCTCTTAAGGTACAGAGTTTGAATGCCCGGACTACTATTTCGTTTTCACACGTTTGGACGTTATCGCGAGGTCGGTCGCCCGACGGGACGCGGCGGGCCCGCGACGACAAACACGTGGACCCCGACTCGTCGAAAAAGAGGCTTCTTTCTCGCGGCTTGGCTAAGGCTTGGCTGACCCCCATAGCCATTCCCCGACTGGATGCAGCCCGCGTAACTTCCCACCTCGTGCGTTCAACAAACTTATCAGAGTGCTGCTGTGATGTCGCCTTCAGCCGCGCTAACGTCATGCAACGTTGCAACCTGTGGAGAGAGCGCAGCGCACGCGAATCGAGCCACAGCGCGACGTCATTCATTCGACAGTCCACCTGCCGTGGCGAGAGCAGAGTATGACCGAGAGCGGCGCGCCACACGGTGCCACGGATGGTAGCGGTGGGCGGTGATTGCAATGAGCTCACGAGGCATGGTGCTTGTGAACATGCGCGGTGCGTCATCTGGAGCATGAAAGAAGGATGGAACGGACCGTTGCCTCTATCACCCGGGTAAGTGGGATACAAGGGTAAGACCTATACGGCCGATCGCAGCCACCCGTCCCAATAAAGGGAGAGGCAGCCACCGTGACTGTTGCATCTCAGCGAACCGCGGCGAGGCATCGGAGGGCCTTGCCGCGGTTTAGAGGAGTGCGCGTGGATGTTGCTTGACGGCGCGATGGCTCGGCTTGGCGCTGGGCTTGTGCGGTGGGGTGGCAAGGCCCTCGCTGCGGCGGTATCGCACGAGCCCGCGCACCTCGCGTCGAGAGGACGTCGTGAAAAGGCGCGTCGTCGCAGAAGTCTCGTCAAAATCCCGCGAACACGTCACCTTTTTCTCGAAGTTGGTAACAGAAACCGGTCCTTCCTTCCACTGTGTTTGCCGTCTTTTCCGATTCGCCAAACTTTCTCAAACTTAGAGATTGAACTCGCCGAAACATCTTTTTCCGGGGAGCGCCAGGATCCTATCCTCCCCTTCGTGGCTGCCCAGGACGCCGCGGCGGCGACGATGCCGCCCACCATGAAGCAGCACCCGGCACCGAAGCTCAGTAAATCGATGACCAAGACAGCAGCATCGTCGAGCGCGTGGGGCTCTGGCTCGATTCCCACCGCGATACAGCCGCCGCCGCCGCCGCCGCCGCCTGAGCCCAGTGAACCACAACCTCCCGGCCCGCTCTCGTGGGCGCAGATCAACGCGCGCATCGAATGCAGCGATCGCTCCGAGTGGTTTGCCCTCGGCGGTGGCCTCGGGCTGCGCTTTGCGTACCTGACGCAGCGCGGCTACTACCCGGATGCGCTCAACAAAGCCAACCAGGACTCGTACCGCATCGTGCGCCAGTTCAACGGCGTCGCAGACCAGCTGCTGTTCGGCGTCTTCGACGGGCACGGCGGCGACGGCGACAAGGTCTCCGGCTTCGTGCGCGACCAGTTCGAGCGCGAGCTCAAGCGCCAGCTCAGCATCTGCTCGGGAGATTTCGAGACGGCGTATGCGCAGACCTTCCTGGCGCTCAACCGACAGGCGTCCAAGCGGCACTTCGACTCGGTGATGAGCGGCACGACCGCCATCTGCGCCTTCTTCCATGGCACGCACCTCACCATCGCCAACGTGGGCGACTCGCGCGCCGTCGTGGGCTCCGAGCACCGAGCCGACTCGCGCGACCCGTTGCAAGTGAAGGCGTCGCTGCTCTCGATGGACCAGACACCATTCCGCAAGGACGAGCGCGAGCGGATCAAGGCGGCGGGCGGCACGATCATGTCGGCGGGCCAGATCGAGGGCTTCGCGCCCCTGCACGAGGAGTGGAACGACAATCAAGGGGAGGCCGTTGACGAAACCGGAGACCCGCCACGTGTGTGGGCGATGTTTGACGACGGGAGCCTGCAGGGGCCGGGCTGCGCGTTCACACGCTCGATTGGGGACTCTTGGGGGGAGTCCGTCGGCGTGTACGCCGAGCCGGAGCTCACGGTCTATGAGCTGAGCGCGAGAGACAAGTGCGTGGTCCTCGCGTCCGACGGCGTGTGGGAATTCTTGACGAACCAGGCCGTGGTTGACATGCTCCTCAAGTTTGACGATCCGCTCGACGGGTGCCGCGCCGTCGTGGCAGAGTCGTACCGCCTGTGGCTCCAGTACGATACGCGCACCGACGACATCACCATCATCTGCGCCTTTGTCGAGGCCGACCCAGCGTCTGCGCCGCCGCCGCCCGACGAGGGAGGCGGCGGCGGCGGCGGCGGCGGCGCTGCTGAGGGTGGTGGCGGCGACGACGACGAGCCGTTCGTACCCGAGGAGGAGGAGGAGGGCGCCGAGGTGTTTGGAGACGGAGGGTCGAGACTCACGCAGGGCGACGGTCTGATGATGGCGCGGGCTCGTCGATCGCCAACCAGGCCCTCATTAGGATTCTGATGATCTGATGATGATCTGATGACGGTCTGATGACGGTCTGATGACGGTCTGATGATCGCCAAACAGGCCCTCATTCGGACTCTGAGGAGACATGGCATGCTGCAAGCAAGGTCCGCACATTTACAATCAACGAAGGGACAAACGTACAAGAACGCGCTGGAAGGGGAAGGGGGGTACGCCGACCTGCGAACACTGCTCGGCTCTTGGGCGGGAGAAGCGCCCCCGAATTCTTGGCCTTTGCCTTTGCAGTTTGACGGAGTCGTGCACGAGAATGCCGGGCAAGCCGGCCGAACAATGGGAGATCGCCGGCATAGATTTGAGCAATCAATATTTCAGACTGCGTAAGTACACCGCACATCCGTACCGCTGACGATTTTTGCACGAGCTGGCCTGAGCGATTTCGAATTTTCGATTTTCGTTATCCGCGTCTCTACTTTACAACGTCTCTCGACTCGCGACCGCCGCGTCCGTGTTCAGACTTTACTCTATACTCTTTAGAGACGTTTTCGATAGCGTCTGACTGTGACTCTGAGGCTCTCGTCTCTACGTTTGTACACCTCAATGCATGCTCCATGCCCTGGCGCAAGGCGCACACACCTCATCGAACAATCATTCTGCGCCGCGCGCGCCGTTCTCTCATCCGTCCGCGTTGCACCGCGCGCGCGCCTCTCGCCTCTCGCCCACCCTCTGAGTACTGAGACTCTCGCCGCCCGCCCGCGCACCACGTACCCGAGCGCCGCGCTGGGCGCCTCTCAGACCGATGCCTTGGCGTTTAAGAGCCCCTCGGCGACTGCATTGAGTCCGTCCACCCATGTGAGCTTCGTCTGCTTCGAGTCCGCCATGAGCGCGAGGACCTGCCATCAGGTGCCACATTAGGGGTCATTAGATGTAATCGGAGGACAATCAGGGGGCTCATCAGGGGTGTTGCGCAGCAATCAGGTGCCACATTAGGGGGCATCCGGGTTCCATCAAGGGTCCATCGCGCACGACCCAATCAGACGTCATCAGAGGCAATCAGACGTCATCAAGGGCCCATCCAGCGCGCGAGCACCTTGCCCTCGAGCACGACAGAGAAGCAGCGCGCGAGCTCATCGTCACTGAGCCGTTGTTCCCTCTGGAGGCCGGCAGGCGGTGCTGCCTGCGCCTTGAGGAGCCTTCCTCGGTGTCCACCATCGCCCCACTGCAACCTCGCCGACTTGCCTGTGCCATCGACCTTGAAGAAACGGCTGTGCTGCTTGCGACGGCCGAGTACGAACTTGACGAGGGAAGCGCCCTTGAGCACAGTCCCCGCCGCGTGGATGCGCGAGTTGATCTGCAGCTGCTCCTCGCTCGAGAGGCCCTGATGAGGGAGGCAATCAGAGGTCATCAGAGGCCATCAGAGGCCATCAGAGGCCATCAGGGAGGTCATCAGGGAGGCCATCACCTGCGTGAGGGTGAGCGACAGAGTTCGGTTCAGGTCGGCCAGCCCCCCGTCGTCCTCGGCGTCGTCCTGGGCGCCACCCGAGAGACGGCCGCTCAAGGCGCGCGCGCTGTCTCGGGCGCGCCGGCTCTCCTCGACGGCCTGCTGGTAGGTCGACTCGCCCACCGAGGCCTTGAGCAAAGCATGCGTCGCTTCCTCCGCGGCGGCGTGCATGGCGGCGCGGGCGGCGTCGATGGCGGCCTTCCAGGCGTCCATTTCCTTTGCACGGACGGCGGTACTCGGGTCGAAGGCGCTCGGTACGCGTACCCATGCCTTGCCGTGCCGGCTGAGCGGGCCTGCACTCGCCGGCTGCAGCAGCACGCAGCCGGCGACGTCGGGATTGCTCGGGAGACGCGAGGCCTCGTAATCCGCGAATGGAATCGAGCCGACGAGCTCTGGACGGCCAACGGCCGTGTACAGGCACAGGGCGTCCCTCGTCAGCTCGCACTTGAAGGGCGCCCAGCTGGGCTGGCCCGTGATGCCGACGCCTGAGACCTCGAGCAAGCCTACCCGCAGCGGCGCCGTGTTGGGCGTCGTCGTCGCCTCGTCGTCGTCGTCGTCGTCGGCGGCGGCGTCGCGGTCGCCGAGGTGGCCCATGCCAGCGGCGACCTTGAGCGGGCCATTCGGGCTCAGATTGGGGAGATTGGAGCTCGGATTCGAGCTCAAGCTGGGACTCCCTAGGCCGAGCCTGCCCGATACGGCGCCAGGCAGCCTACCCGACGCCGAGGGCGGCGCGGAGGCAGCGGAGGCAGCGGAGGCGGTGGAGGCGGTGGAGGTCGCGGACGCTCGAGTGTCGTCCTCGTCCTCGTCCTCGTCGGCCGCCGCCGCCGCCGCCGTCGCTGAGATCTGCTTCGTGGGCTTGCGCCGGCCGCGCGCCGCAGGTCGAGCGCGCGTCAGGGCGGCATCGGCGCTCAGGATGGTGGCACCACCAGAGGGGGCCTCCTCTACGGCGGCAGCGCCAGAGGCTCCCTCAGAGGCGTGTGTGCCAGAGGGGGCTGGGGGCCGCGGGCGTGGCGGCATGCCTTGCGAAGAGAGCATCGCTGGGTTGAACTGCAGGCCTGCGGCACGCGCCGCGATGCCGCTACTCGGACTCGGCAGCGCGCCCATCACGGCGCGTGCATGCACGCCCGCCGCTCCGATGGCGCCGCTCGAGTTCGCACCGCCCGGACTCAGACCAGCACCACCCACGTTCACACCACCCACGTTCACACCGCCCACGTTCACACCGCCCACGTTCACACTGTTTACCCGGGGTAGAGGCATCCCTGTTGCAGGGACTCCAGCGGCACCGAACGGAAAGGTGGCCACGCGACGCGCTGGATGAGAGTCGTCATCGCCGCCGCCGCCGCCGCCGCCGCCACCGCCGCCACCCTCCTCGCGCTCGCTCGCGCTTGCACTTGATGACTGACGCGGCTTGGGCATGCCGCCGGGCGAGAGCATGGCCGGGTTGAACTGCAGGCCCGCGGCGCGCGCTGCGATGCCGCCGCCGCCCGAGCCGAAGCTGCGCGTACGGGAGGCGGCGCCGTCGAGCTTGGGCGCCTCCGGCCCCACCGCAGCCTGGCTCTCGAACTTGGCCGCGAGCCCGCACTTGGCCGGGAGTGTGGGGGTGCGAGGCGCAAAGCCATCGGGCTTGGGCGCCTCCGCGGCCACCGCACCCTGGCTCTCGCCCACCCCGTCCTCTACGTCCGGCGCACTCGATGCCTTTGGCATGGGCGACTTGGGCGCGCCGCCGGGCGAGAGCATGGCCGGGTTGAACTGCAGTCCCGCGGCGCGCGCTGCGATGCCGCCGCCGCCCGAGCCGAAGCTGCGCGCACGGGAGGCGGCGCCGTCGAGTGTGGTTGACTCCGCGCCCACCGCAGCCTGGCTCTCGAACTTGGCCGCGAGCCCGCACTTGGCCGGGAGTGTTTGGGCACGAGGCGCGGCAGCCCCACCCGTGAACGGCTTGGGCCCGCCGCCGTCACTCGCGGGTTGCTGGAACGCGGCGAGGCGTGCGGCCATCGCGTTCGACTTGCCTCCCTTGCTCGCCGGCTCGGGTTCCGGCGGCGGCGGCGTGGCCTCAACCGTTGCGTCCTGGTCGGGGCGACTCATGTGCAGTTCACGCGCGATCATCGCGACAAAAATGGAGTGTGAACGTTAACACGACAGAAAGCACGAATGTAGGTGACGAGATGTCGGCATAGGTGTGATTTATAACACACACACCTTCATGCTCTTCGCTCATCGGCGCCTGCTCAAACGGGGGTGCGTCGGAGCGTCGGAGCTAGCTCGGACCTCGGACCTCGGAACATACTGTGCTTACCCTAGCGCGAACGAGATGCCATTGATTGCCAATCATGGTCTCCGATGGCCTCTAACCGCCTCCGATTTCATCCATAATTGGTGAAATTGGGCAGCAATAAGGCCCATCTGGTGGATACAGTATTTGGTTGTACAAACTGCAAGACACAACCTCTTCACAAATTTCACCTTCCGACACTGCACCTTCACAAATTCAAACTGTGCCGTCTGTGGTCTACCCTATGTACACTGATCTATGATCACTGTCCGACTACGGCTTTAGAGAACTTTAGAGTTTAGTCACAAGTTCAACGCCGCTCGCCGGGTCGTGGGCCAGCACAACATTATCAACTGTGTGTTGGTGCCATCTCTCGGCAGGAGATACGCAGTCTCGCGGAGCAGACGTTAAAACGGCTCGCAAAGAGACCCGCGAGAGGGCCGAGAAGGCACCGCAAACCCCACCGCCGCTCTCTTCCCACAGCCTCTCTCTTCCCACAGGCTCCACGCGACGAGCCTCTCTACGCTGGTCCGCGTTGAGCTGGTCAATGCTGATGGTGAAGTCTTCACAATGGGAGTCTTCACATGCAACAATGCCATGCTCGTCTGCGCCCTGCCAGCACTGCAGCACTCGAACACGCGACAATGCGCCGCACGATCGCCCCGCTGCACGCGTCCCGCTGCACGCGTCGCGCGCCATGCCCTCGTCGCGAACGGGGTGGGCGACGTGGCTGTACCCCTTTGACGTTGGCAGCTGTGCGCGGGTCGCGTGGAAGGGCTTCATGCGTCCTCAAGTTTAGCAGCTGGCAATTGCCTCGAGCGAGCTCATCTCCTCAAGAACGGCTCGAAACGCCTGTGAGGCGCTTGGGCTCATGTCCGGCTTGCGACCCGGCAGCTCTTCGTCTGTAGACTGGAGGCGCTCGTCGAGAAAGCTGAGCACCATCGACCAGACCTTTGCCTCAGCGTGATGCTCCGGCAGAAGCCGAGCGAGGGCAGGGCCATTCGGCTGCTTGACAAGCAGCCGGCGTACAATCTCCAGCAGTAAGCGATCGATCATGTTTAGATCGCTGACAGGTAGCCGGCTCAGATGGCGCTGCGACTTCGCGAATGGGTTGGTCACATCGAGCATGATGCGGAGGTGGTTTGAGATGAGCTTCTCGGCTGCCTCAATAGACCCAGACTTAGGGTTGGCATTGCGATCTGCTGCTGCCGCACTCACGTTGAGGCTCACCGCGTCACGAAGCACCTTCCACTCCGGCGATTCCACCAAGTTGGTATTCATATGGCAGCGCGAGCCAGCAGTGACACCGTCGTGGATGTAGAGCCTGGATGATGCACGGTGCTGTGTGTGAAAGTCGCGGGAGGCAAACGTGGTCGACAGTACCTCCTGAACGGCAAACATCAGCAGCGTGCAGATCATCACCAACAGCATCGTCGGCCCGACCGATCGCCGGTGAGGCAGAGGACCACGAAGAGGGTCGCGAGCGCCGGCTCGCAGATCGCGCTAATTTCTTTTAATTAATTCCTAATTTGGAAGCGTTAGTTCGTTTGCGAGCGCGCTAAATTAATGTGAACCATTGGGCGTTGGGGTCCCCGCAGCCGCACGTGCCACGTCAAGGCGGACGGTGTCATGGGCGGTGTGTAGCGTAGTCGGCCAGTCGGGGTTGTGAGCGAGTCGTTATGTGCCTTACATGTAATATGTGCCGCCAGGCGTCACTTGTAGTTAAATTTTTTTAGTCTACGTACTTACTCACGCATTGCCAAAGGTCGCAGCAAGACGAGAGTCCAGGCTTCTTGTCACTTACTCTGCATACACACCATTCAGCACGTCGTGTAGCTTGACAGATAAAACTCACTCACGCATCGTGCACTTGGGACGTCCCTAACATATAAGTGTCTGTCTCCCACTTGGTCATCCCCGAGTGGCAGCTGCCTAATGCCATCGGCCAGGGAAGGGAAAAATGAGTAAAACGTTGCCAAGGAGGTCCCCCAAATGTTTTTAATTACTTCCTATTTTGGAAGCGTTCGATCGTTTGCCTCTAACGCCGCCGCCGTGGCCTCGGTCCACACTCGGACAACAAGGCCCCGCCGAGCGAGCGTCTGAGTCTTCGACTCTCGTCTCTGAGCATCTGACAGCTGACACATCTCACAAAGAGGGAGTAATTGTCTTGCACGGCTTTGTAAACTGTCGACGTGGGTGACTGGTGTTGAACTCTTCAGAGCCGAGTAGGCCTGTCGAACACCCCAACACGTACACACCAACTTTCGAGATGTTCACACAACTGACGCCACTCAAGTTGCGGTAAAGCCATGCTGCTTCACGGTCACAGAAACAGATCACACCGCTCGCGCAGTTCCACACACACCGCACATCAGCTCCAGCATCCTTCACTTCCTTCGCTTCGTCACCTCCCCAGCCGCAAACGTACCCGAGCGCGAACGCCACCACCACCACCGCGCCGCTGGTGCCGAGGAGCTCACCGGCGCGGGACGGTCCTGGACTTGCCACCAGCGCTCGCCAGGCCCGTGCGCTGCGTGACGTTAATGACATGGTTATAGTGATGTTAATGATGTTAATGACGTTAATGACGTCGGCTATGAACTCGAGGGCGCTCCACCCGGGAATGTGCCCTTTGCCTCGCCCTCGGGCGGCTGCACCGGCAGCGCGCTAGCCGGCGGCACGGCAATCCCATGCTGCGCCGCGAGGTCCGTTATCTGATGAGGGACGCAATCAGAGGCCATCCCATGCTGCACCGCGAGGTCCTTTATCGCTGTCCACTCGATCAGTATGCCCACGACGGCGCCATTTCAAAGGTGAAACTTTGCAGGTGCTGCGCCGAACTGTCGAAGGTGCCAGTGACGTCATCCTCCTTCGCGGGCGGGCGGCTCGAGGACCGACCGCGCGCGCAGGAGCCTCCGGGCCGACACCCGTCCCCTGCCCCTCCCTGGTCGGCCACGGTGTTCACACCTCCGTGGTACGTTTTTCTCTTCTTGTTCGCGGTCCCCCCGACGGTCGGTGTACGCCGCCCAGCCGTACGTCAGCTGTACGTCTGGGCGTCGGCGGCGGCGGCGGCACGAATGCCTCAGAGCACGCCCAGCTCCGTCAGCAGGTGATCAACTTGCTGAGCGAGCGTGCCTTGGCCCTCGATGCCCATGGCTGCATTTGCCTCGGCGATTGCCTTCGCCACCGGCAGCAAAGGGTCGAGTGATAGTTCCTCCTTGATGCGCGCCACCTTTTGCGCCATCGTGAAGCGTATGGAGAAAGCAGCCGGGGAGCCAAGCGGCGCCGCGGCGGATTTGGGTGCGGCGCTCGACGGTGCTGCGGCGGCGGAAAGGGCCGCCGCCACCGCACCACCGACAGGGGACTTAGCGGCACCGGCGGTACTGCTTCTGCTGCTGATGTCCGTGTCCGACGCATCCCCGGCGGGCGACAAGGCGTGTCGTGTGGTGGTCTGCTGGCTGGTCGCTTGATGAACGTTCACGCCCACGGGCTGACTCGTCGACCCGATGATGGAGGCGCCCACGACGGCGCGGCGCTTGCTCGTGCTGCGGTCCGCGCCGTCGTGGGCACATCTGGCCGACTCCGTTGCATGCTCGAGAGCGCCGCGCGCGGAGGAGCGCTGCGACCCCTGGCTGCGCTGCGACTTGTTGCCAGCGTTCACGTTGGACATCGATGCGCGTGCGAGGCTGGCAGTCAGACCAATCGATGTCTTATTCGCGTTGGCGGTGGAGGCCTCCGCCTTGCCGTCGAAAATGCGGTTGAAGGTGCTCTCCACGCACTTCTCGGCCTTGCCATCAAAGGTGCTCTCAAAGGCCGAGCCGACAGAGGCCGCGGCACGGGGCGAGGGCTCGCCACGCGTTGAGGAGGCGCCAGCAGGAGCGTACTTCGAAAGGCTCCGGAATTTGGCCTTGGACGCGTTGTTGTGAGCGGGGCTGGAGCGGGGCGAGGGAGCTTCATCGCCGCCACGCGCCGAGGGCGTGGCCACGGAGGCGTCGTAGGTGCCCTTGGACGCGTCGAACGTGCCTTTGCCCTCGACAGACGCTCGAGAGCGCTGCAGACGCACGAGCGGGCGCGTCTCCTTGGCGCCCTTGAAGATGCCGGTCTGGATAGCGGGCGACACGAGCGTGCCCGCAATCGCCGGCATGTCAGGGCGCTGCGTCGGCTCTCGGTGGCAGCACTGCTTAGCGAGGGCGACGATGCTGGCGGGGCAGCGGTACTCGCGACGCTCGGAGTCGTCGAGGAGCACCTGTACCGGAGAGACGTCGCCACGCTGCACCACGCGCACGATGTCCATCGCATGCTTGCACTTGAGCGCGAAGTATGGCGGGCTCAACGTGCCCATGTGAACGAGGAGGCAGCCAAATGACCACACGTCGACCGCGGCCGTTTGATTGTTCTCGCCACGCGCCACCTCGGGCGCCATGTACAACGGCATGCCATGGATCCCCTCGCCCTCGGTGGCAGAGCCGGGCTTGCCGTTGGTGGAGCCGAAGTCGGCCACCTTGGCGACCCACGAGTCCGAGAGCAGCACGTTGCCTGGCTTGAGGTTACCGTGGAGCACGTTGTTGAAGTGCAGGTACGCGACGCCCTTGGCCACGTCGCTCGCGATCGAGAGGAACGAGGCGTGCCACGTGCGGTACTCCTTGTACTCGGCGGTGCCGTGCAGCAGCTCGAGCAGCGAGATCTCGAGCAGCTCGAGCACGATGCCCACGCGTCGCACGTGGTCAGTGGCGATGCCAAGCATGAGCACCACGTTCGGGTGGCGCAGGCCCATCATCGCGTCGTGCTCTCGGAGCATGTCGGCTAGCAGCTGAACCGAAGACTCCTTGTCCTCGCGCAGCTGCTTGACTGCGCAAGGCGTCGCCTTGATCGAGCACGCGTGCACCGTGCCAAAGGTGCCTTCGCCCAACTTCTCGGCCATCTTGAACTCGTTCCAGGGGATGAGCTTGAGTTTGCTCGCGCGTCTTGCCTGCTCGACCATGTCGTTGAGCGCCGCGATCTTGGCAGCCTCGCGCGGAGTAGCCGAGGCGATCGACTTCTTCTTTGCCGACACCGAGATCTTGTCGATGTCGATGGCGCCCTCGGAGGCGGCAGAGGGCTCGGAGGGCTTGTCGCCCTTGCAGACACTAAAGTCCTCCATCTCAGTGGAGGGCCCGCGCGGGGACGTGCTGCCAGTCGAGGATCGACCGAAGCCAATCTGCGCACGGCCGCGAGCCAGGCTCCGGGCCTTGCCCTTGCCTCGGTAGCGGAAGAAGCAACAACACAAAATCGCCAAAATGCCGGCGGCGACGGCGATAATAAAGATGACGATCTTGCTTGATGCATTGGCCGGTATGGAAAGCCCGGCGGTGATTTCGGGGGGGACGAACCGAGTAACCGTCTCCACGGCGATGGTGGGGGCGCTCGTCACCTGGAGGGTTAAGAACTCGCTGGCAGCGTTCGCGTCCGCAAAGACGGAGGTGCTCAAGATTTCCTCAACGGCGGCACTCGCGGACGAATCCGTGGTGACGATGGTGATCTCAACCCGTGTGGACGCGGCATAGGCAACCGTGGTGACTTGGCTGGGGTCCACGTCCGACTCGGCGGCGACCGAGGTTGAGATTGCGGCCAGCCGGGCAGGCGTGAAAGTCTCGATTGGCTCCGCAGCAACGAAGCCGATCACCAACTGGTACGTGGTCACCGCGACCGCTCCCGGCACCGAAGGGGACGGCGGGAGGGGCGAGGGCGAGGGCGTGGTGGACGGCGGGAGAGGCGAGGGCGGGGGCGAGGGCGAGGGCGGG
>Ga0210244_101816_pt1 | contig 15760 bp, 10 predicted proteins | sample ChrtobMetaP3_0mM_FD_155473 | JGI IMG/M metagenome (GOLD analysis project Ga0210244, IMG submission 155473) | Chrysochromulina tobin associated microbial communities from unialgal haptophyte culture, Seattle, Washington, United States - P3_0mM | ecosystem: Host-associated > Algae > Haptophytes >...
ACTTCTGGCGTCAACTCCCGTGGCGGCAAGCAAAACTTCAAGGCGGAGGAGTGCGTGTGGAAGCGCTTGTCCAAGGATGGCAAGCACTACCGCATCATCCAGCACTCCACCGGCTACTTCTACCAGAAGGGCTTCCTGCCCTCCGACACCGCGGAGCAAGATGAGCATGAGGGGGAGGAGGAGATCAATGAGGGCGAGGGCGAGGGCGAGCCCGAGGGCGAGCCCGAGGGCGAGGAGCAAGAAGAAGAAGCTCAGCCCCCATCCAAGAAGAAGAAGGGAGGCAAGGAAGCTCAGGCATCTGCCAAGGCACCTAAGGCAGCTAAGGACGCGCCCAAGGCGTCGCCCAAGGGCGCATCCAAGCGCGCATCCAAGCGCAAGCAGTAGGGCTCGAGATACGTATCCTCGAATGTATCCCATATGTATCCGACATGTATCGTGAGTGTATCTTGTGTGCCATGTATCTGAGGGTTAAGATACATTGTATCCTAAATGTATCTTAAATGTATCTTAAATGTATCTTAAAGAAGGATACATATTCCTAGGTAAGATACATTTCCTATGATGGCCAAAGTGAAGATACAAATGTATCTCGATGTATCTCGATGTATCTTGATGTATATGAACGGGACACATCAAGATACATGCGAGATACATGCACGATACATGCGCGATACATGGGATACGTATCCTGATAACAAACCCCCCCCAAACTCGATAACAAACCCCACGTCACCCACCTGCAGGGTACCTGCAGGGTGCCGCCGAATGAAGGAGCGCGAGCATGTTTGCTTCACGCGTTCATTTGCCTGCTAGCCACGCGACACCAGGAAGAACGCCACACAGGAGGCTCATGTGAATTCGGAATCGAAATGGTTCTTTTCACAGCCGTTGTTATATCAACTCGACACCCAAGACACCGGACCGGCGTGCATACGTGTGCGGCTACAACTGGCTCGGGGACCCCTGGACCCCCTTATCACAGCCATACTCGATACAGCCGCCGGGCCGGGCTCTTCACAGCCATAGGTGAGAAACGCCATGGAGACCTCCCTGCTGAAGGCGCTCGATGCGCTCGAGGACGAGGTTTGCTGCCCGATCTGCCGGGACACACTGCACGAGCCCCAGATGCTCTCCGGCTGCAAGCACCTTTTCTGCCGCGCGTGCTTTGACCGCGCACTCAAGGAGACCAAGAAGGAAACGTGCCCACTCTGTGGCCAAACGGCGACGCGGCGAAGCGCCCGAGACGACCCATTCGCCGCGAGCCTCGCCGCCAAGGTCGCGGAGACCTGTGCGCGGCTCCGGAATGGCGAGGTGCTCGCCCTCATCCGGCCAGCGCCTCACGCGGCACAGCCGCCACCGCCGCCTGCAGCTGTGCCACCGCTGTATGCCCGGTACGTGGAGCGCGCCGAAGCCGGCTGTGGCGTCGGTGCCATGCGCGCCCAACCAATGGGTCTGGCAGATATCCTGGCGCTCCACGATCAGATCGAGGCCAAGACTAAGACCATCGAGGAATTGAACCAGCACATCCTCGCCGCTACCGAACGCCTTGCAGGCAGCCACAGGGCCACCGACCGAGCCGTCGTCGACATCGTTGCGTGTGCCAGCGTCGCGCCCCCCTGCACGACGTCGGCCGCTGCACCGGTCGGCGCTGTGGCCCTCAATGCTGCTGCCACCGCCACCAGCGCGCCACCGCCGCCGCCTCTGCCGCCGACATCCGCACCGCCGCCGCCACTACCGTCCGCATCGCCGCCACTGCCGCCGGCGCCAGCACGGCGCGTCAGCAAGCGCATCCTCTCGGAGGCGGCGGCGGACCCTCCTGCGGAGGTGTTAGCGGCGGCGCCAGCAGCGGCGACCGAGGCGGCGGCGCCAGCAGCTGCGGCCCTGGCGGTCGCAGCAGGCGACGACGTGGAGGATGAGGAGGAGGACGCGGCGTGTGCGATCTGCGGCAATCCCGAGGCCAACGAGGGCGACGAAATCCTCTTTTGCGATGGCTGCAACCTGCCGGTCCACCAGGAGTGCTATCGCGTGCCAAGCGTGCCTGAGGGCGAGTGGCTCTGTGACCTGTGCTCGGCACAGCGCGCCGAGCCCGCGCTCGCCCCTCGGTGCCCCGTGTGCCCGAGCGCCGCCCGGGACTTGGTACGCACGTACAAGGGGCTGCACGGCGGCTGGGCGCACATGAGCTGCTGCTACTGGCACGAAGGCCCGGGATTCGTCGATGAGAAGCGATTGCGCTTACCAGACGGTTGGGAGCGGATCCGAAAGGGGCTGCGCGACGGGAGCCTCGCGTGCGTCTTCTGCCCGGCGGCCGACGCTCGGAACGGCGCCGTCAAGCAGTGTGCGTGGAAGAATTGCGTCGTCGCCTTCCACCCAACGTGCAACCTCGGCCGCGCCCTCTTCAACGACCCCGATCCTGGATCAGGCACGGAGGCGCGCATGTACTGCCTCCGCCACGCGCCCATGGCAGAGCGCGAAGCGCAGAAAAGGCTGCAAGCCGCCGAGGTCAGCCGGGGGCACGCGCCTAGCAAAAGCCGGGGAGGCCGAGGCAAGCGCAGGAAGAGCTTCTGAGAGACCCTTATCACACAAATATCATAGCTTATCATAGCCGCGTTAAAGAGACAATAGTTTCTCAAATTTTCCTCCGCCGTCGGACGATCCGCATCCGGGAGACATACGTGGCCGGGAGGGGGAGCGGTTCAGGTTGCGGTGCGTAACGAGTTCTAGGCGCATTTATTACCGTGCCTTCTCGTGGATTCAGGATTCGGACGATTGTGAAGGCGTGGACCTCCATGTGCAAAATGGAGATACTAAAAACGTCAGTGACTGTGCGGGCGCAAACTACGTAGGCCCTGGTGCACGGCCCCAATGCCCAAACCGTCCGGGGCCGACGGGCCGCGGGCCCCGGGGCCAGCCGGAGCCGGAGCTGCTTGCCGACCTGCTATATGCGGTTGATACGTATCTACTCTCCGTGTGGGAACCAAAGTGGGCACCTTTCGGTCGAATCGCGCCGCGTCGTGGTGGACACCTTTCGGTCGAATGCGCGTGCCGCTGCTCAGACCTCGACGCCTACCTTCTCGCGGTTCTTGAGTTTAACGAGCACCATGTTGCCTGTGTTGTGGCCGAGGCTGAACTCCGCCAGGTCGCATGTGTACTTGGTGCCGTTGGTGCCCTGGAAGCCTCTCTTGAGCTCGAGTTGGACGCCCTCGCCTGCAATCTGGGACGGGCAGAGGAAGTCCTGCGGCCCGCCGTTAGGGACCTTGAGCGTGTCACAAGGCCATGCCGACAGGTTCTCGACCAGCTGCTTGTCGCAGCCGAAGGTCGCGGCCGTGTGATCGAAGCCCGGCCCGATGACGACCTCAAAGTCCTTGCGGAGCCGGCAGAGGCCCTGTGCCATAGTCTCGCCTGCCACGCTCAGGCCCGCATTGCCACTCAGGTTGAGCTTGCGTAGCTTCGGGCAGCGCGACGGCACGCAGAGCGCTATTGCAAGCTGCTGCAGCGCGCCGTCATTGAGACCGCTGTCCGACAGGTCGAGCGCGGTGACGGTGTCGTTGACGGTGAGGGCCTCGCAAAGCTGCGCCATCCAGTCCGGCCGGCGAGTGAGCTGGCAGCCCTTGAACGACAGCTCCTTGAAGAGGACGTGGTTGCCCTGCAGCCGCCTGAGCGCCATCTCGAAGTCGACACGGGCATGCACGTCTGCCTCGGTCTCATGCGCGCCTTTGTAGCCCGACCCACCCATGAGCTTCAACTCCGGCTTCACCTCCGGCGCCGCCGCCGACGACGGAGCAGCTTCCGTCGGAGACTCGTTACCGGCCGGCGTGGCTTCAGGCTGAAATTTCCCGAGAATCTTCATCGCCTGCCCTGCCGTCACCGGCTTCACCAGCTGAGTCGGCGGAGGTGGAGGCGGGATCTCTTCGACGGTCGGCATCGCGCGGCCGTTGCAAAAGAACTTGGCGAGGTCTTTTGAAACGGCCACCAAGCACATGAACATTCAACCTTCCACCGATTTGTGCTTTGCTTTTTTACCTTCTCCTTAACCTCACGACGACTCGTTCACGCCAGTTTCACGCCTAAAGTCCGAAGGAGCGAAACGAGATGAAGCGTCTTCACGACTCGGCCGTGAGCGACGACGCGGCGCTCGCGGTGTCCACGCCCCCCAAGAGCGCCATAACCGCCTATGCGCCGCCGCCCGCGCGCTGGCTCAAGCCGGTGTCGCTCGTGCTCATGCTCGTGCAGAATGCCGCGTTCGTGCTGGTCATGCGCTACTCTCGGAAGCAACAAGCTGGTGCCACATCGGCACAGACGTACAGCATCGGCATGGTAGTTGCGCTCCAGGAGGCGTTCAAGATGATCATCTGCTTCGCCGTACTCGCTGCGCCGCCCGCCGGCTCGCTCTGGCTGGCGCTCGAGCCGCTCACACGCCCTCGCGAGCTGTTGAACATTGCCGTACCAGCCTTCTGCTTCACGCTGCAAAACAACATCCTCTATGTGGCCCTGTCCAACCTCGATGCGCTCACTTTCCAGATCACCTACCAGCTCAAGACGCTGCTCACCGCCCTCTTCTCGGTCGTGCTGCTCGGGAAGCAGATGAGCGGCTTACAATGGTTCTCGCAGCTGACCCTCATGGTCGGCATCATCCTCGCGCAGCTCGCCGATACGCCACCGGCCAGCGGCGGCGGCAGCGGCAAGATCCTCGACGTCCTCGACGTCCTCGCGCCGCCGCCCGCTGCACTGAGCGCAGCAGCAGCAGCGCCGCCCCCGCCCGCGCTCGCCACGACGCCCACGCCCACGCGCAGCCTCACCATCGGTCTAGCGGCGGTGCTCACGGCGGCGCTCTCGTCCGCTTTCGCGTCGGTCTACTTTGAGCGCCTGCTCAAGGAGAAGCCGGCGCCGGCGCCGTTGCCGCCACCGCTACCCGCGCACTTCGCAGAGGCGGGTGGCGATGGCGGCAAAGGCGCCGCCGGCGCCGATGGATGCAGAGGCGGCAGCGGAGGTAGCAACCTTCACAGCAGCGGCAGCGGAGGTTGCAACCTTCACAGCAGCGGCAGCGGAGGTAGCAACCTTCACAGCAGCGGCAGCGGAGGTAGCGACCTTCACAGCAGCGGCGGCGGCGGCAGTGGCAGCGGCAGCGGCAGCGATGGTGGCAGTGCTTGCGGAAGCGGCAGCGGCGGCGGCGGTAGCGGCGGTGGCGGTGGCAACGGAAGCGGAAGCGACGGCGGCGGCGGCGGCGGCGGCGGCGGTGGCGGCGGCGGTAGCGCCGTGGTGGGCGGTAGCGGCGTGGTGAAGGTGGCGCCCAAGCCGGCGCCCACGTCGCTGTGGGTTCGGAACGTCGAGTTGTGCGCATGGACGGTACCACTCAACCTCGCCCTCGCCCTCGAGAGCGGCCATCGCACGGAGGGCGGCATGAGCGGGCTGCTGCACCATCCGCTTCGCGGCTTCGAGCCGAGCACTTGGGCCGTCATCGTCGTCAATGGCTTCGGCGGGCTGCTTGTGGCGATCGTCATCAAATACGCGGACAATATCTGGAAGGGCTTCGCCACCGCGGGCGCCATCGTCGCCACCGGCGCTGTCGCCCCGCTCCTCGACCTCGGCCCATCGCCAAACGCGCTACTCATCGCCGGCACCACCTTCGTTATCATCTCGTTGTTCATGTACGCCCTGCCGCCGCGCGCTCCACGCCCGCAGCCTGGATCCAGGCTGCGGGAGGTTTAGCCGTACGGTTTAGGTATATTCAGGCCCTTGGGACTCGGTTCCCGGACTGATCAATAAAGTTTCGGATACATCAAACTTAGGTTCCTATTCCGCTGACCTTTCCCCTGTGGGCAGAGTCAACATGCGGTATCCGTACCATTGACTCGACGCCATTACGATGCAACGGCGGGCGGCGCACCTGCAGCGGCGGCTCGTCCTCGCGGGTGCAGCTGGTGCCATGACGTGGCTTGTCGGCCGGCACTTTGATCGGCAGCGTAGGCCACTTGGAGGCCACTGCGAGGCGAGCACTACGTCAGATGCTCTGGCGAGCTTGCGCACGCATGGCGTCTCGGTCGTCAGCATGGTCGTGGATGAGAGCCTCGTGAGCGCGGTCAAGGCGACGGAGGTGTACCGAGCGATGCCCACTGCGCAGCCTGAGCGGCCGAGAGATAAACCCTCCAAGGAGTGGCGTCGCTCTTCACTCGGGCGCTACCACAGGCGGGAGGAGGCCATGTGTGAGAGCGACGTGAGTGTGCTCGAACGCGTCGAGCAGCGCATCTGGCCCCTCGTCGAGGGCTTCTTTCGCGAGGAAGGCGTGCACGACATGCGCGCCATCTATCGGTCCGAGCTCCAGATCCTGAACGCCGTGCCGGGGTCCGTGAGCCAGACGTGGCACTCGGACAACCGTAGCCGCGGCCTGTCGATCATCGTGCCCTTGGTGCCGTTCAGCGCCGCCAACGGCGGCACCCAGGTCCTCGTGGGCTCCCATACGTATGACTGGGCCCTGATCGCGCGCGAGGGCGCCCGAGTGGTGCACGCGCCCGTCGGGGCGGTGGCGGCGTACGACTCGCGCACGTACCACCGTGGACTGGGCAATGAGACTGAGGAGGGGCGGCCCGCGCTCATCTTCTGCTACGACCGCATCAGCTCCCCGCCACCCGGGTGCGGCGTCCTCGGAACTCTCGCGAACGCCAACCTGGCCGGGCTGCTCAACGTCGTATCCGCAGGCTGGAACGCCGCTTGCGCTGCGGCGGGCTTCGACGAAGACAGGCGAGGCGTTTGAGTATTGAGGCCATGGCATGTGTGGCCAGTCGATGATTGCGGCCTGCAACAACTCGTAGGTTCCAGGCGTGCAACCTCGTGCGTGGACGGCGGACGCGAACGCGGTAAAATTGGGATGATGATGACTCGAAGCGAGCCGAGAGAGGCCGGGCATCCGATCGCAGCTTGACTGTACCTACTAGTACACGCCCATCACGTTCGGCATGCTGGCCCTAGGGTGCGTGCGTGTATAGGTATGGTCCGGTCACTAGACCTAGTTAATCCGGCTCTCGGGTCCGTGTGCGTGTCCGTCACAAAATTGTAAATTCTAAATTCCGATAACATTAGAGTATTGAGATGGTTAGAAATATTCGCGGAAAACGAATCAATTGTTCAAAATTGAGAACGTCAAGCGCATTGTCATTCCGGTAGCGCTCGCTTTCCTGGGGCGTTGAGGGGGTCCGTCGCTCATTCCGGCATTCCGGTAGCGCTCGCGTTTCTTGGGTGGGCTGTCCGCGAAAAACTGACCGAATATGAGTTATGACAGCGAGTTAGCGAGTTTATCTGGTACAGCGGGGAGCCTACAGGTATCCGGATGCAGCATACAGCATACAGCATACAGTACCGGCACTCAAGAGCCGTTGGCCTCTCTTGCAGCCGTCCGCCGTGCGGCGTCGTGACGTGGCAGTGCGCGCTTAGAGAGTGTGAACACGTGTGCCCTGGATTCCTGTGGGCACACATACATGCGCAATTCGACTAGCAGCAGCTTGGCCGCAGAGCCGCGCGTGCGCAGCGCTATGCAACGGCATTGGACCCAGCGCCCACGAGTGCTTCTCGCGCTTTCAGCAGTGCTCGTTGTCCTACTCGCCGCCCAGGAAGTCTTCTACGTCGGCCCGGCCCAGACAGATGAGATTAGTAGGCGTGAGGATGATGCCAGTTCAATGGCAGCGGAGCCATTGAGCTCAGACTACGTGATTCCGGCGGCGCCACAGCCACGACGCCGTCGTCGTAGGCGTAGGCACGACCAGAGCGCAACCTTCCCATCCCCTCCATCACCTCCTTCTCCAGATCCTCCGCTGCCGCCGCCATCGCCCTTGGAGGACAGCGCGGAGGCAGAGGAGCCGGCTCTCGCAGCTGACGCTCAGTCCATGACGACCAATCGCACTTGGTGCACTGCCATGGCGGCGGCACATGCAGTGGTGCCCGGCGAGAGCTGGGGCACGCTCCCTTCGGAATCGCAACAGCGGTGGAAGGCTGAGGAATGCGATTCGGTGGCGCGCTCGGCGGCGGACGGGGCGAGCAGCACCGGCGGCGGTGGCAGCAGGATCAGCGGCCGACGACGGCGGCGGCGGCACGCGCACACGCGCATGTCGTCCGACGGAGACAATCGCAGCCGCAGCAGCCGCAGCAGCAGCCGCAGCAGCAGCAGCAGCAGCAGCAGCAGCAGCAGCAGCAGCAGCAGCAGCAGCAGCAGCGTTGGCGGCGTTGGCGACGGCGGCGACGGCGGCGACGGCGGCGATGGCGCCGGCGCGGCGGCCGAGTGCGGTCGCATGCGGCGGCACCACGATGTGCGTCCGGGCGTCTCGTGGGGCACCCTGAGCACGCGCGGGCAGCACCGTTGGGCATCGCTCGATTGCGACCACCTAGACCCGGCGCAGCAGCAAGCTCGACTACAGGAGTCGCGCTATCTCGACGGGTATGGGCAGCTTCTGCTTGCGGCTCTTGCCGAGCGTCCGCCTGGCCGGCGCATCGCGCGCAACGATCACGGCGCGACCGGCGACGCGCCGAGCGCGGTGGGCGCCGGGCGCAAGACCGTGGTGAGCGTGTGCGTGTGCACCACCAGCCGGCACACGCAGGCGAGCTCGTTGGGCGACCTCGCGCTCTTCAAAGTGATGCTGCCCTCTCTACGTGACAGCCTGCCCGCGCAGGTGGACGCGGGCTCGGCACTCACACAGGGGCTGCACTCGTGGCTGAGTGCCACAGCCGCCTCCACGGCCGCGGCGGTCATGGGCGGCGACGAGGACGGCGCGCCGACGGCTGCGGATGGGCGTCGGTTACGCGGAGCGGGCGCTGGCGAGGCAAGCGCTGAGGCATTCGAGTATTGGCTCTATGTGCTCTATGACGCGGGCGATCAGTTTTATGACTCGGAATCGCGCGAGGCAGAGGTGAGCTCGTGGCTGACGACAGAGCTCGTGGCTCCGCTCGCGCAGAGAGGCGTGCGGCTGCGCTTTGCGCTGCTGCGCTTCCAGAACGTGCTTCACAAGCCGGGGCCTGCGTTCAACTTCATGATGGCGGCCGCGTGGGAGGATGGTGCCGACTACCTCTACCGTGTCAACGATGACACCCAATTTGTGGGCACGGAATGGGTGGGCGCGGCCGTAAGTACGCTCCGTGGCTACTCGCCCCCCAACGTGGGGGTGGTCGGCCCAACGTGTGACGAGGGCAACACGCGTATCCTGACGCACGATCTCGTGCACCGGACCCACCTCGAGATCTTCGAGCACTATTACCCGCCCATCTTCTCCGACTGGTGGATGGACGATTGGATCACGCAAGTCTATGGCACCGAGCGCACTCGCAAGGCCGCCTTCCGGGTGCGCCACCTCACCTCATTCCAGGGCACACGGTACACGATCGACCGCAGCCACGAGCAGAGGCTGCAGGCGGAGCTTGAGGCGGGTCGGCAGCGCATCGAGCGTTGGCTACTCCGGCGCACCGGCGGCGCGCCAGTCGCGCGTAACGTGGCGGTTGACGCCGATGCGTGATCTGTGAAATTCGTTGCAGATCCGATCCGTGCGCTCTCCTGCATGCGCCATGGCGGCGTCGTATACAATTGTATACATACTGCTAGGGCGCGGGGGGGGGCGCTGGCCCCATGGGTTTGGCCTCCTATTTGACCTTCAAAAGGTTTGTTTAGGTTTGGCGCACACGGTTCCGCCTGTTCCCGCTTCCCCCGCCGGCCGGTGGGCGCCATGGCGCATGCGCATGCAGGACGAGCGCCATGGCGCCCACCCGTGCTGGCGCCGGCCCCGCATGATCGATGATGTGTGTGTGTGCGAATGGGAAAACGTATTGACAACGTTCGGGATTCATAACAAAAGCGAACTTCACCAAATGGTGCTGATTCTGGGTAGAGACTGTGGGCCCCGGGCCGCCTGGAGGTGGAGGTGGAGCGGATGTCGAGAAGCTTATTGCTTAGTCTAAGCGAGGTCCAAACGAATGCGTCCGAAGCTCGGACAGCCACTTCTCTCCATAGTGCGGAATCGTGTGCCGCCCGCATCAGCCTCGGGACGCGCATCGAGCTTAGGGAGTTCAAGTCAAGTCAAGTCAAGTCGAGTCAAGTCAAGTCAAGTCAAGCCGAGCTTAGGGAGCTCATGCGAACGGCAGCGCTGAGCGGCGGCGCCTCTGTGTGATCGCCGCGGCCAACCCCACGATGAGCGCCACCGCCCCCATTGCAGCGCCCAACAGTCCCGCCGCGCCAGCACCGATAGAGGGCGCGTCCGGCCGCGCGGCGCCGTCGACCGACCGGTCGCCCTGAAACGGCACGTCATATTCCTGCCAATGGCCAGTCGCTGCGACCCAGCCTTGCTCATGACGCGCGATGCACGCCTTGCTGTCCAGTGACTTGTCGTCTAGCATAGGCACGTGATCTACGGGGACGCCCGCGAGAATGAAGACGCCAAAGGCGCGGTTGCACGTCTCGGACCCTTGGGGCGACTTGCCGCCGTTTTTCTGCATGCAGCGCGGTCGTTCGTCAAACGGGATTCTCGCCGACCACGTGGCGAGCGGGCACAGGCGATTCCACGCCCACATGTCGGGTCCCCATTTCGGGTCGAATAGTATGATGGCCGAGGCGCCGGCACGTAGCCGGCCGGCCTTCTGCTCGCGCAGCAGGTGCTGGAGTGCTGGCACATTGGTGAGCGGGGCCTGCTCCCACCACGTGATGATGTCAGCGTCCACCACGCCGCCTTGGCGATAGTCTGAGCACGTGACCTTAAAGCCGCGTCCCGGATGCGCCGCCGAAATTGTGGCCGACCTGCTCTCGAGCGACTTACAGTAACTGTTCGCCATCTCGATCGCTGTCGCCTTCTTGGCGTGCAACGTGAAGCACGACATGCCATCACCATTCCGGGTCCCAATCTCGACAATCTCCTTGCCCTTGATACGCTTCACGACGTATGTGTGGACCGCTTGTGGCGAACGGATCGGCGGCGCGTCCAGAGGGTTGGGGACGGCGATCTCGCATGTTTGCGGCTTCACCATTGTGAACAGTCAAGGTTCCTGACTTTCCTCTGTGAGTGTGAACGAATTATTACGAATCGGCACGACGTCCGGCTGAAGGGCCAGAGTGGGGAGTGGAGTGTGCCCTGTGCGGGCATGCATGCACCCGCCAGTGAGTTTTTATATCGTTACTACTGCCGGCTGCCGAGTAGCCGACTTGCGGGATTCTCTCCGGATTCGTTCTTGTGCGTTCACTCCTAAATGTCCTGAGCGAGCGTCCGTGCCGGCCACCAGCTACGTGTGAGTCCCTGAGTGTGCCGGGAGGGGTGTGCAGAAGGTGTGCAGTTAGTAGTGGTGCGTAACTTCTGCGTCAGCTCCACGCGCTGCGGGGATTTGAGATGGCGTCGCGCAGCAGCACGCCCATTGCTGCTGGCCGTCTCGCAATGGAGCAAGGTGCAAATCAAACTGGAGCTTGCACGGCCATTCTCGAGGAGCAACTCAGCCGAGTGGCATGCATCGCTGGCGTCAATTTTGGCTGCCGTGACGGCGTCGTGTGGGCCCAGCGGTGCCGTGGCCGATTCTCCTGCAAGGAAGTTGGCGTCTCTTTTCTGTGTGGCTGGCCAATAACAGGAGAAGAGAGACGGTGCCGTTGCGACGGCCAGGAGACCTGGTCTGCGACAGCTTGCCTTGCCAATGTCGGAGCTACGGTTCGTACAAGGTCTCCTCCCCCCCAAGGCGTGCTGCTGAAGAGTACACGTATCGCAAGTGGCTCAGACTGTTCAACAGCCGCGCGCATTGCCATCGGCTTCTTTGGCGCCATGCGCTCGATCACCCTTGTAGCACGCAGCATCCGCACCAATCTGCTAGCGCCCCTGCGCAAAGCAGGAGGCGTAGATGTGTTTGCATATGGTCTCACGGGCTCCGACATTTACGAGAGCTCTGGTCCACTGCGTCCACTGCTTCGGAACGCTCAAAATCGATCGGTGTTCTCGTTGCTGATTCGTGACAGCAATGATGCGGCCTGCCAGGGGCTTCAGTCTCCAGATGCTGCGTGTGGCCGTGCTACTCTTCAAAGGTACCTCCGCCCTTGCCGTGCCCAAGTCGAACTTCAAGCCGACATCGATCGCCGCTATCGCTTCGAGGAGAGAGCACGCTGTGACGTGAAAGCTCGAGCAGCTCAGAATTCAGGTTATAACACTCGGCAGCTCCTGAACATCTACCGCGAGCGCTACAGTCTTCGTGAGGTGTGCATGGAATGTGCATGGCACGAAGCTTCAAGCATCCAGAGCCCTCCGCGTATAGCGCCCCCCTGGGGCGTTACCCGGGGCGCTCTCGCCCTGTCCAAGCGCGCTCCCACCCTCTCCCCCCTGCTAGGGCTGGCTCTCGCACCTTGAGCAGGCGTGCCCCACAGCAGTATTGTGCTACATGCTCCGCTACACAGTATCGTGCAACCGTTCACAGCTCCGCTTGACGCCCGCTGTGTGTGTCCGCAGGTCGGCCGCCTCGTGCAGGCACACCAGCGTCAGATGCGCCGAGAGTACGCTTACGTCTGCTTGACTCGACTGGACGTAGCACCGATGACTCCGTTCCCGTGGACGAGGACCTTGGAGATGATGGCGGGCACGCAGCAGATCGCCTTTCCGAACAGCCAGTTTTGGGGTGGCGTCAACGATCGCTTCGCTCTTGGCCCTGGCCCGTTAATGCTGAATACTTTGGCTTCTCAGTTCGACATTCAACATGCCAACGACGACCCCTTCATCTTTCACGACAAAGCAATCACCTCAGAATATGCGCTCTGTGCACACCTGAGCAGAGCTCGCTTGAACATAAGCATCGTCCCCCTGCCGCTCTGCTTGCTGCGAGTTCGACCGAACCGGGAAGCTGTCATGTGCGACGTGGATCCGCACCCAGTCCTCTGCACCTCTTCATTTTCTGGCATAGGTGGCCTAGCTGCCGGCTTTGGGCACGGCGATGCTCGTCGTGGGGGAGTGCCTGATCGGCTTGCATGCCTCACTCCGCCGCGAGGCTCCTACTCGGATGTTATCTGGCACCCGGGTAGTCGTCAGAGTGGCTGCGATGCCGACTTGATGCATAAGGGGGTCGAGCAAGAGAAGTGGAAGCCCGTGTACGAGATGAACTCGTGCCTGCCAGGGGTTCAAGGCTGCCCGCGGCCGGCCAGATTTGCTTGATTTTGTACTTGCTGCTTTGGGGGCCACGTGTGGGGACCACGATCTCCGCGTCCGCGGTCCGGTCGCTGGCCCGGCCGTCGCGTGTTAGTGTACGCTGAGGTCGGGCTTTCAATTTACAATTAGGTCGGTGACGGTGTGTTGAGTCTAACGATATGTTCCACGTGTTTTAGCGCATAGCGGATTTGGGATTTCGTCGTTTCTCGAGGTCGGGTCGGTTCGGTGTATAGGCCATAGTTTTGGTGTTGGGTCATGTCGCGCGTCGTCGCATGTCGTTACATTACATCATTGCCTCATGTCGCACGTGTATCGAGCGATGTACGGAGGTGCGGCGGTCCGATGATTGGGATGGCGTGTTTGGGCGCCACGGTCGGGTCAGGAGGACGAGACATGCAACGAGATCACATGGTTCACATCTGCACTGGGTGAGAACCGACATGGACCGACCGATCTTTGTAACATCCGCAGAGGCCGGAGATAGCGAGAGGGCCTATCGATGCGAGTTCTGCCATCAAGCCCCGCTGCCGCGCTCAGCGCAGCTGATCGCGTGCCTCCGAATCGGCAAGCTTGGTCGTCGCGGCCTCGAGCGCCCCTCGGAGCTTCGCGAGCAGTGGCGCGCCCTCCTTGCCACTCGCCTCGGCGGTCTCCTCACGCCCCTCGTCCTCGGCGAGCGCGATCGCGTGCCGGTACTCATCGCACGCCTCGAGTAGCCGGCCACACGCCTCAAGCGCTGCCGCGCGCCCTGCGTATGCCTCCGCCCAATCGGGCCACAAGCGGACCGCCGTCTCGCTGTGCTCGAGGGCACTGTCGCAGTACCGCACGTTGTACGCGTCACGCTCCTTGGTCGATACGAGGCGGAGGCAGCACTCGCAGCACTGGGCGTGCAGCGTGCCGATCGCGCGGTCGCCACGCGGCGTCAGCTCCATGGCTGTGAACAGGTGCTCGAGTGCTGTCTCCCATTCACACTCAGCCATAGCCGCCTCGACACTCGCGACCGCCACCTGTCGCAGCCGCGGCGCACCGGGCACAGCATCGCTCTCCGTCGGCTGCATCGACTCGTACCACCAGCCCTCGAGTACGCGCGGCGGCAGCGCCTTGCTCGCCTCCTTCGCAAGCAGCTCCTTCTCGATGCGCTCGATTTGCTCTCGCGCGGTCTCCTCAGACACATTGTCGAGCCCAAGGGACTTGAGGAGCGCAGCCACATTTCCCAGCCCGCCGAGTGGTGCGCCCGACGCGCCCTTGGGCATGCCCGCGCCACCCGCGCCCGCGCTCTCGCCACCCGTTGCCGTCGGTGCCAGCCTTTTGTTCTCAAAGTTGAGCGCGTAGCTCGGCTCCGCTGCTGCTGCACACGGCAGCGCGCACGTCTTTCGGTGCGTGCCCCAGCTCATGCGCTGGCACTCGATGCCGCAGTACCATTCAAATTTGCAGCGACTGCACCGCTTCGTCGCCGGCTTGGCGCAGCGCGCGCACTGCGGCTTGGAGGAGGCAGCGCTTGCGACGACGGGCGGCTGCGGCTGTGGTGTCGGCACGGTGTCGTCCACGCCCTCGAGGTCATCATCATCTTCATCCGCCTCACTCTCGTCCTCCTCGCCCGCGGCCTCCTCGTCACTCTCCTCCTCCTCACTCTCCTCCCGGTCACTCTCCTCCTCCTCCTCGCCTTCTGCATCCTCGCCTTCTGCATCCTCATGCTCCTGCTCTTTGTATGGCTCTTCCTTGCCGGATTCGTCCAACGCTTCCTGGACAGCACCATGCTTCAAGTCCACAGTGTGCGTGATGGTGGCACTCGACGTCTTGGTCGCGAGTGCCTCGTCGGTGATGTCCTCGATGAGCACCATCGGGTCTGAGAGGAAGGAAAAGGTGCTGTCCCCGCGTGAAAATCTTTTGGCCGTGGACGGCAAATCAAGTCAAGTCAATTACATGAGCTCCTCTACCGGGGAGGCGCTCTGGGAGCGGGTGGAGGCAGGGTCGGGTTCGCTGGGGGCGGCCTCTTCTGAGTCGGCCGCGGGGAGCGGTCTGCTCCGGGCCTGCGGCTGTTGAGTCGGCCGCGGCTTCGGTCGTCGCGCTGACGTGCTGGGTGTGTGTTGTTGGAACTGGGTTTGGATGGTTGTGAGGTTCGTCTGTGTGGTCTGTGTGCCTTTGTGCGTCCGCGTGTCCCGTGTGTCCCGTGTGTGTCCCGGCTCCCCCCGGTGTCTTTTTACCCACAGGCACACGGACACACCGGTAACATGAGAAACGAGAAACGGGATGGGGAAGCCGGTGGTAGCACTCTAAACATTACCGGTACCCATCTCCATCGACTCCCGTGGTCCACCACGTGGGAAAGAGTGACTACTTGAGTAGTAGTGAGTAACCTTAGACGTCGCACGCGGAGTGCGCAGAGAGCTACAACAGGCGAGCAGCCCCCGACTCACGCTTAAGGAAGAAAAGCGCGCTCGCGGAAAGCGATCGCAATTCCCCTAAGTGAAAGGCGAACGCGCGCCCGATTAGGAAATCGGGGCGCGGTGCCACGCTCCGGGGGCCGCAAGCCAGGACAAGGGCCACACACAGGGGGCACACACTAGCACAAGACGGTAGGGACCGTCTGACAGGGCAGCCTCCGAATAGCCTCAGGCATTTCCTTCGGACGC
>Ga0210244_101822_pt1 | contig 15676 bp, 6 predicted proteins | sample ChrtobMetaP3_0mM_FD_155473 | JGI IMG/M metagenome (GOLD analysis project Ga0210244, IMG submission 155473) | Chrysochromulina tobin associated microbial communities from unialgal haptophyte culture, Seattle, Washington, United States - P3_0mM | ecosystem: Host-associated > Algae > Haptophytes >...
TGCCCAAACGTCATGGGCATCGCTGAGTGCACCCGGCGCGAGCGCGCGTGGTTGAGCTTTCGATCGGCCGTTTGGGGCCTGAAACCGAGCGAGCTTGCCTCCTTCGACTACTGCGGTGCGCTCAAGGACCTCGATGCAGTCGCCGACGTGCCCATCTCGCAGCTCTTCCCGTTCCTGTATGCGGCGCACTCGGACGCCCGGGTGGTACTGACTGTTCGAAAAAGTGAGGAGTGGTACCCTCGGCGGATCCAGTGGGCGCAGGGCACGGATTTGGCGCCCAACTTCTGGATCAGCGGCACGTCGATCAGCGACACGTGCATATCGCCCCACGGCAGCACCTTGAAGGACTGTCTCGTCGCCAGAGGGACCGTCGGCCGTCACGCGCACGTGATGGGCATCGAGGCGGCCTCGTGGAGTTACTTTGCAGAGCTCGCAGTAGTCGTGTGCCTTGTGCCGCCCGATCGGCTCACCATCACGGATCTCTTTTCAGGCCACAGTGACCGCCAGATCGATGCGGAACGCTGGAAGCGCTTGGCGCAACTCGCGGACGTGCCTCTGCCTGGGTGGGCAGCCACGCGTCCCTTCCGCGGGGCGCCGCCCGAGTGCCTCACAAAGGATTCCAGCCATAGAAATCGCCTCGCGAGCTGCATCTCCTTCTGGCGCAGCTACAACGAGTTCTGGCAGACACACGATCGCTCCGACAGAGGCGAAAAGGTGCACCCGCCGCTCCCAACTGTGCTTAGAGCCGGAGCCAATTGGCTGCGCTACCTTGCCCCCCTGGGGGCAGGGGCCACGTCCGGCGCCTCCTCATGCGCCGGCCGCCGCCGTCCGCTCGTCCTGCTGGCCGGCCAGGGCGCGACGGGCACGGGTACCTATGCGTGGGCTTTACAGCAGCTCGGGCTGGCTGTGGGACACTGGGACGCCTTTCTCTGCCCAAACGTCATGGGCATCGCTGAGTGCACCCGGCGCGAGCGCGCGTGGTTGAGCTTTCGATCGGCCGTTTGGGGCCTGAAACCGAGCGAGCTTGCCTCCTTCGACTACTGCGGTGCGCTCAAGGACCTCGATGCAGTCGCCGACGTGCCCATCTCGCAGCTCTTCCCGTTCCTGTATGCGGCGCACTCGGACGCCCGGGTGGTACTCACGGTGCAGAACAGCGTCGAGTGGTACCACCAGCGTGCACAAGAGCATCACGGCTTGCATGCCGCCCCATTTTACTGGATGATGGAGCGAAGCTTGTCGGAGATCTATCCGAAACTAGCTATCGGATCCGATCTTGGAACTATCTCTTTAGGCGGCGCGAGCCTCGAGCTCCTCGAGAGGCAGGCGGCGAAATCGCCGAGCGTTGCGAGCGTGGGCTGGGCAACGTCGCAATGCGGCCCTGCGGTGGCGTGGTCCTACGTGACTGAGATGGCGCTGACCATGTGCACCGTGCCGCCCTCGCGTAACATGCGGCTGTGGAGTCTTGAACCCCTTCCCATGCTGCCCATGACCCCGTCAGCGAAGCTGTGCCCGACCTTGGCCCGACAGCACGAGCACGTGTCCCGCCAGCGTCACCACCACCGCGTAACCACCGCGTCCTCGCTCACCTCGCTGTCTTGCGCGTTCGAGCCCCTTTCTGTGCATAGAGCTGCTGCTGGACAACCTCTTCGCCGAGGAGCAGCCGAGTAGCGCAGATCGCTGGAAAGCCCTCGCAAGGCTCGTTGACTTGCCACTGCCCACGTGGGCCGCCCATAGGGCCTTCCGCGAGGCCGACGAGCCTCCCTTGCCGTCCCTCATGCCGTCCCTCCACCTTCACACACTATACCCACCGCCTGATGTTGAACTCAGCGGTAATGACTAACGAGTAACGTACGTGGTTTAGTTATTAACGACATCCTTTATTCACACACCACACAGACAACACAGAACCAAAACCCACAGCGCAGAAATACCGGAAGTGCGGTCGTAGTAGCAAGTAGGAGACGCAAAGCGTATCGTCATTCATAGAAGTTCCGACGTATCCCTCTTTCATATAATTAGGCTCATCGCTCTCATGCGCCGTCGTCACCTGCACCGTCTGGGTCAGCGTCGGCGTGAAACGATTCTACAGCGGAGCTCATGCTTCCGCTTCATCCTTCAACCTACACGTACAGGCTATAACATCAGCCTCCTATAACCGCCTACGTTGCTTCTAACTTAGGTACGGGTCGCGCAGGCGGCGCAGCGCCGCAGCCCCGGCCGCTACTCAACCACCTGCGAGCCTCCCGAGGCCAGGCGCACACGGCTCATGGACGCCCGCGCGTACCCGATCTTGGACCGTTCCACGGAGGTGCTCTCAAGCTCCAACGGCTCGCCCGCGGAGTCCATCGAGGCGGCCGCGGAGTCGAGCTTGCCGTGGGCTCCAAGTGGCGGGAGCGCCCCGCCGGTGAGCGCCGTCTCGAGCGCGTGCAGGTTGGCGCGCACCTTGTCAGAATGGGGCTGCAGGGTGAGCGCCGCCCGCAGCGCCGCGCCGGCCTCGTCGTACCGGTAGCTCTCTTGCAACGTCACCCCGAGAGAATTGTACGCCTTCGAGCGCTCGGAAGCCCCGCCTGCCATCCCAACGGCCGCGTGCAAGAGGCTGATCGCCTCCGCCAGCCTTCCCTGCAACGCGCGCGTGTTGCCGAGCCCGGTATAGGAACGCGCTGCGCGCGGCTCGAGTGTGAGCGCGCAGTCGTAGGCCTCCGCCGCCTCTCCGAGTCGATTCTGCGTGCGCAGGGTCGCTGCGAGGTTGGCGTACGCCCGACCATCCAACGGTCGAATTTGGGTCGCATGCCGAAAGGAGGCCGACGCCTCCGCCGCCGCGCCGCACGCCTGCAACGCGCTGGCTAGATTGTGCGTCGCATCAAAGTAGCGTGGCCGCAGCCGCGTGGCCTCAAGATAGGCCGCCGCCGCCTCGGATGGTCGCTCGAGAGTTTGAAGCGCCGCCCCGAGCGCGAAATAGCCCGCGGCGAAGTGGGGGCTTGCATGCAGCGCACGCGTAAACGACGCCGTGCCGCGCACGTACCATAGGTTCACGGCCGCGTTCAGCCCGGATGCGCCATCGGCTTTCGAAGCCACCGCGTGGGACCAGAGCGCGGGTAGGAAGAGCGTCTGCCCTGGGAGGATGGTGCAGAGCTGGGCTTGGTCACGCACGCTCGCGCGTAGCGCGGAGGTGGCGGCCCAGGCGTTGGAGGCGTCGACAGAATCGTCCGTTGGGCTCGCAAAGACGGGCAGGGCGGCGTGGTTCTCGACCGGTGCGGCACCGCGCGGCCGAATCCCGACGAAGCGCCCTTGCAAGGCTGGCGAGTTGCTCTCGTGTGCCGCCTCCGTCTGAGAGCCGCGCTCGGCGGTGTGGTCGGGCACGAAGATGTACTCGTGCTCCGCGTGCTCCTCGTACAGCCCGTGCCCTTCGCTCAGCGTGGGCGGCACGAGCAAGAGCACCTTCTCGCCAGCGAGCTGGAGGAGCAAGTTGTCGTGACCGTCGTAGTGGAGGGAGCTGCGCAAGCCGCCGTCGCCCAGCCAGAGGTTGGCCGTCTGTAGCCTGGCCTCGTGCGACGCGAGGGCCATTGCGCGATCCACGCTCAGCGCAGCCAGGGTTCGGGGCGCCTGTGCGAGCGGCATGTGGCGCACGTAGGCGTGGAAGCGCCGCTCGGAAGCGTTGAGCTGCAAGAGCGCGACCGCGCGGCTCAGAGGCATCGCAACTTCGGCTGGCCGTATGAGCGTGCGGTTCGTGAGCTTTGTGGGCGCCGCATCCGCCGTTAGTGGCGTGAGATCCATTCTCACCTTTTCATCCAGTTGAAGCAGCGCTGCGGGTAGCAGCTCAACCGACGGCGGAAGCAGCCCGTCGAGCACGAGAGGCACGCCTCCGTCGAGAACGGCGAGCGCGGATTCGCGTGAGGTCACCGACATCGACGCGCATGTCGGTGCGCCGCGCAGCCAGCTGGCCCATGGGGAGGCCGAAGTCAATTCCGACATCTTCACACGGACCGCTGAGCGAGATCGCCGCGAGATCGTCTGTTTTCACACCCGGGTCGAGGCAGAAGCCAGAGCGGTGTCGTCATGGTAGTCACCTGCTACCCCTTCCTGCATACTCGCCGTCCGTCGGCCCCCCTCCAAGCCCCGTCAATCCAGTGCCTCTGACGGGTCAGTTACAAATCTGAAATCTCTCTCTCTGACCGCTCGCACTCACGCCTCACGGTCCGCCTCACGGCTCAACCTCACGCCCACCGCGCCCCTGGCTCAATTGCCCTCTGGCTAAGCTTCCCTGGTTTGGTCAGCGAGCTCGGCTTCGTGTCCGGAGTCGAGTGTCTTGATAATTGTGCTCTGGGTCTCATTGATCTCGGCCTGGATCTCGAGCACCACGGGCTCGTGGATTGGTAAGATTGGGATCATCTGTCCATGGGGCCAGGCATGGGACTGTCGATGGGACTGGAACTGAAAGCTCCATGGGACGAGATGATCGACCCTCTCGGGGACCCCCTCGGAGAGGCCATCGAGAGGATCGAAGAGGCGGTCGAGCAGTGCGCCCCTTAGACGGTTGAGGGCGCCTCTGTTGGTTGTCCGGGTCGTGGAGGCACGGTTGCATGCACGGCCGCCGTCGAGCCGTGCATGCACGCGTGGAGCCAGGTGGCACCGAATGAGACGACCAGCGATGATGGTGCCGGCGACGATGGCAGCCTGCCACCGCCAGCCAGCCAGTGCCACCGCCAATGCCATTCTGCTGGCAGCGGAGGAAAAGGCAGCGGCGATGGCTCGAGCCGCCCCTCCTCCTGGACCGAGCAACAACGTCGTGCCGCACACCCGCGAGACCGGCGCGCCTCTGAGCTTGAATAGGCTCGGGCCGTGCGCGAGCACGACTCCAAAGCCAGCCATCAGCACGCGCAGTAGTCGATGGCGCGTCATCGCTGTCACCGCCTGGGCCACTTCGTGGACTGCCGCAGTCGGGTACATGTAGTGGTGGCGACCTAGGGCAACCGCACCCCGCTGCTCCAGCTCCGCTCGCGCGCTGAGCTCCAGCCGAAGCGCAGCGGCGCGTAGCACGCTAGGCATCAAGACAGGCAACCTGGCATTGAGTGCCTCGAGCTGCCTCATGAGGTCCATGGGCTTTCGTAGTCGCGGAGGGCGCCGGAAAGTCTTCCTTTTGGACTTAAAGCATGTTTTTCGTACGGCGCTCCCGCGAGAGATCGAGCTGCATGCATTCGAGGTTGGAGGCAGATGATTAGACAGGAGGGCTCCGTGACGCCATCTCGAAAAGTTCTATTTTCTTTCCCAACACGTAAATGTATTTTTATCTGAAGGTTTCGTCGACAGCTCCCCCCCCAGGTTTGGGTGTGCGCATGGCGGGCGAGAGGACGCGCGAGAGGAGCCGCGCGTTCACAAAATGATTTCGCTGCTCACTTCCACGCTCGCCTCCATGGGAATCTCGAGGCCGTTGCAGACGAGCGTGCCACGCACATCCCTGTTCCCTGTTGGCACGCGTGCATCCGTCTCAATGGGACCGATCGGCGTGGACAACTCCCGGGAGCCTCTGAGCAAGGCGATCGGATCCATGATCATGATCGGCGCGAGAGAGGGTCCCAATCATGATCGTGACTGGGAAGGGTTCAACGAGAAGAAGGTGCAGCCGACCGGCGCCGGCGCCAAAGCTCTTCCATCAGCGTACAAAGTCATTCGCTTGCACGACGTACCATCTTTGGAGACGCGAAAGCGCTTGATGGCGCAGGTGCATGACGTGATTCGACAGAACTACGGCTCGTACGCAGACTCAGAGCCCGCTGTCCAGTGGCTCGACAACTTGGCCAAAAGCGGGCTGAACAGCGCGGACCCTTTGTGCAAGCTGTTGGTCACCATGGTGGTGGATGCGAATGGCGGCGGCGCCCTGGGGTTCAGCAGCGCCGAAGTGTTTCCGGCTGGAGACCGGCGCTACATCTACAATGCGTACACCTGCGTCCGGCACGGTGCGGTCGCCAGCACGGACGAAGAAGACGAGGCCGTCATTCGCATCCTCAAGCAAGACATCGCTCTCTGCGCCAAGGAGTTGCGCGATGTGCTCGCCCGTGACAACGTGCACGTGCAAGCGAGCTTCCAGGATCACATGCTCTACCAGCCGAGCCACGTGCCCAAGATTCGCGTGGGCTTCAGCCTCGGCCAAGTCCCACTCGGAGCCCTCGGCTTCACCAACTACCAGCTGCCCATCTACTCGTGCGAGGTGGCGAGCGCCGTCGCGGGCGCCGCACCGGGGACAGTGGACCCCGAGCTGCTCGCGAGTAAGAAGCTGAGCGGCACCCGGGCGGATCTCTTCCTGGCGGATCTGGCTCCGAGCGATCCTCGGATGCCCTTCAGTCAGATGCTGCGCGAGTTCGCTGCTGGCTACGTCGGAGCGCACAGCGTCTACAGCCCGGTCCTGACGGACGATCCTGCCTTCCGAGCCATGGTCGCGTTCGCCGACTCGTTGCCGCAGGAGGGGGACGACGCCACGTATGACAAGATCCATGCGCGGGCGAAGCTCGGCGCGCCCGCGTACTGCGCGCTCTCGGGCGTCAGTCTGGGATAGAGAGCGCTGGCGATATGAGATCGAGCCCATCCCATTTTGAGTAGATTTTGAGGAATTTTCACTGCAACTTCTCGAGGGTCGCGGAGGTCGCAATCCCCCCCGCACCGAATCGACCGAATCGCATCGGGGTCCTCCCCTCGAGCCGTCCTTGAGAACCATGCTCGCTGCCAGCAGAGCGCTGTCCGTGGCGGCGCTCCTGCTCCCGCATTTGCAGCTACAGCCGTCCACGCGAGCACCAGCGGTGCGACTTGCTTTGGCGCCTGCTGAGCTGGACGTGCCTCGAGCCGCTGGGAGTAGCGCGTCGACCGCGCTGCCACCACTCTTCAACAAGATCGAAAAGGCGCTGGAAACGGTGTCCAAGGATCCGCAGGCGCTCCTCGAGGCCGTTGTGGGCCTTCCGAGCGGCATGGCCACCTACGATCGCGAGCGTGTGACCGACTATTTTCAGCAGCGGCCCGCGCTCATGGTGACGAGGGCACTCGACTTCCTTCTCGCATTCCGTCGGGTGCGCGCGGCGTGGGCGGCGGAGGGCGTCGACCGCGGCGCCGTGCTGCGTGCAGAGCTCTCGGCGCTCGGCCCCGTCGCAGTCAAGGTGGGCCAGACGCTCTCTCAGCGACCAGACATTTTGCCCGAGGACGTGTGCGTCGCTCTCAAGTCGCTTCAGACGTCTAACAAGCCGTTCTCGAATGAGGAGGCGTACCGAGTGATGGCGGAGGACTTTGGCGCCAAGGGGCCGCTCGCGCCCGGCATCCCCGCGACTGAGGGGTGCGATCCGAACGGTCCGACCTTGTTCAAGCGCCTGTCGGCCGACTGCATCGCGTCGGCGTCCCTTGGCCAGGTGTACCGTGGCGAGACGCACGACGGACAGGAGATTGCCGTCAAGGTGCAACGGCCGGGGGCGCTGCGCCAGTGCCTGCTCGATGGGAGCGTCATCATCGTCGCGCTCAAGGCAATCCAGGGCCGTTACTGGAACGGCGACCTGCTCGCGATCTTTGACGGCGTGGCCGCAGGCATTGTGCAGGAGCTCGATTTCAGAAACGAGGCGGCCAACGGCGACGCGTTCCGCTCATCGCTCGAATTCCTCGGGTACGTGGACGTGCCACGCACGATCCCGGAGCTCACGACGCGCCGCGCGATGGCGATGGAGTGGGTGCGCGGTCGCCATTTGTCCGACCTGAGCCCGGAGGAGGCGATGCGGATGACGTACATGGCGTGCGAAGCAGTGACCGCTGGGCTCGTGCTCACTGGTTTGGTGCATGCAGACCCGCACGAGGGGAACATCATGCTCGCGGACGACGGGCGGCTCGTCTTCCTCGACTTTGGGCTCATGTCGCGCGTGGAGCCGCAGATCATGGAGGCGTTCGCCTCTGGCATCCAGTGCGTGCTCTCGAAGGATTACGTTGGGCTCACCCAGGCGTTCATGGACACGGGCTTCGTGGGTGATCCGATCGAATGGCGCGCCAAGGAGTCGGATCCGTGGCAGGTGACGCACCCATCCGGTCGAGACCCGAGGCAGGTGATGGCCGACGAGCTCCGCGATCGCATGAACGCGTGCCCTGGGGGCGGCTCGCGCTTTGGTGCAATGTCGGTCGTCTTGGGCGACATGGGCTTCTATTGGCAGATGTACACGCCCCCGTACATCATCCTCTTGATCCGCACGTTCCTCACCCTTGAAGGCATCGCTGGCCAGGTCGACCCCACGTTCAACATCTACGAGGTCGCGCTGCCGTGGGCGTTGGAGCGCGCCCTCTCGCCCGCGACGGCGCGCGCCCAGGCGACGCTGCGTAGGTCGCTGCTCACTGAGGACCATCGATTCCAATGGGCACGCGTCGAGACGTTGCTCGAGCAGCAGCAGGCCGAGGCGGCGGCGGCGGCGGCGGCGGCGGCGGCGAGCGAGTGCGCGCTACCCGAGGCGACCTCTGCGCGGGCGCGTCTGATGGCAGGGGAGGCCGACGCGGCGTTGCTCATCGACCCAGCTTTGGCGGCCGCGGGAGCGGAGGCGCAGGCCGCGCAGGCCGCGACCCCACTCGACTCACTCACGAAGGTCCTCGGCTCTCCGAGCGGCTCGACGCTCCGCCGCATCATGCGCGATCTCGATTCGACCTCGCTGCTCCTCAAGCTCGCCTCGCCCGAGGCGCGCCCGGTACGGCGCCTGGTCGTCCGACGGCTCGCCGACGAGATGGAATCTCGGATGGAATCTCGGAGGGAATCTGCGGTGGCCAAGGGCGTGCGCAAGGGGGTGGGCGAATGGTGGCGAACGGTGGCGCGCCGATGCGCGGCGCTCGCGCCAGCGGCGCGCGTCGTCGAGGGCGGCGAGGGCGGCGAGGCGCTCAGCGTTGGCAAGCCGGCGAACCCAAATATGGTCGGGCGGGTCGTCCCGACGATCTCGACGAATCTCGACGCCCAGGCGAACGCCAAGGCCGTAGCGGCGGCGCCAGCGGCGGCGGGGGGGGCGCCAGTGCACGCACCTGTCGAGGTGCCCGCGAGCGCCGTGCTGCTGCAGCCTCAGCCGTGGCCCACGAGCCCCGCCGCCGCCGCCCTCGTGGAGAGGGCAGCGTCGCGCGCTCGTGTGGCATCGCGCCTCTTGCTGCGGCTCCACATTCAAAGGCAGGTGGCTGCGGGCTGGCGCGGCGCGGCGGCGGTCGGAGCGCTCGCGTATGTCGTCGCACGCGTCGCGATCGGTGCGCTGATGAGGGTGGCCATCCGCACGACTGCGGGCGCTGCCCGCACGATCGCGCCGCGCCCGGTCGCAGTGGCGGTGGCGATCGCGGCGACGGCGGTCGCGGCGGTGCTGTCTCGGGAGCTGAGTGCGCTGGGGGCGTCGTTTGGCAAGGTGGCGGAGGAGATGGAGAAGGCTCGCAAAGCTGCGGAGGCCTGAGAGCGCGCGTGTGGAAGCGAATGGCGGGGCAAGCTGGCCGGTCACTCAGGAGGAGCTGCCCCTGTGCCATGCCCGCATGTGTACATGTACCGGCGAGTGGCGCCTGAACTGTGCCTGCGTCGTCTGTGAAAAGTCGGAAGAGGTGTGAAGCAGCTGGTGTGAATTGAGCGCCAAGTTACCGGTACCCGCCTGGCGCGAAGCGCCGACCGCGCGTTACCGCGACGCCGAACCTCCTCGCAGCGGCCATTGATCCGAAGCCCTCAGTCGACGCGCGCAGCATGCAGGACCCAGAGGACGCCGCACCCACGCTCAGCGGCTACGTCATCGCCGAGTGCGCCGACAGCTCCTCGGGACAGCGCAAGTCGACCCTGAGCGCGCGCTGGGACCCGACTACGCCCTCCGCGCTCGGCGCCGCGCTCGAGGACGGCTCGTTCCGTTACGCCGCGCCGTCTCGCGGCGTGCGGCGCCTGCGCCTGTACCCGGCCACGCTGCCGCTCGGCGCGTGGCCGCAGCCGGGCGATCCGGACTTCAACACGCGCAACTCGCGGCTGCCCACGCCAAACTGCACGCCGTGGGCGCACTGGACGTTCGTGCCGGGCCGGCAAGCGGAGGTGCTGTTCGCGCAGGCGCACTCGAAGCAGCTGCTGATCGCGACGCTGCCGCAGTCGGCCCAGCCGCGCCGCGTCATGCTCTGCCGCGAGCTACCGCGCCCCTCGGCGATCAGTGCGCTCGCCGTCTGCTCGCTCGGAGAGTGGGCGGCCGTTGGACAAGCGGACGGTACGGTGACGTGCTTCCTGCTCGGGTCGGTGCTGAGCGGGATGGCGCGCGCGGGCGGCGAGGGGCTCTCCGCGCCGCCCCTCGGCCACGGCGCCGCCGAGCACGCGGGCGCGCACGCCGCCCCTGTGAGCTGCGTGCGGCTGCTGCGCGGAGCGAGTGCGGCGCACGGCATCGAGGTGGCGATTGCATGCTCCGGCGCGGCGGACCAGACGCTGATCGTGTGGGACCTGCGCCACGGCGCGCCGCTCCACCGGCTTCTGAGCGCCAACCCGAACCCTGTGAGTGCCCTCTGCCTGCGCTTGCTGCCCCCGGGCGCGCCTGAGGCAGGGCTGCTGCCGGAGCCCACTGTGCTTGTGGCGGCGGGCAGTGAAGACGGCGGTATGCAGGTGTGGAGCCTGGCCGCCGAGGGGCCGCCCTCGCTGCGCGCGACGTGGCAGCACCGCACGCGCGGCCCGATCGTCGCGATCACGCACGTGCCCCCCCCACCAGCCTCCTCTTTGGCCCGGGGGGAGGCGCAAGCAGAGGCGGATGGCGACCTTGCAGGCACCGCGCGCATCATCTGTGTGAGTCGGAGCGCCACGCACGCGGACGTGAGCGGCGGTGCCCCCGTCGCGCGGCTCATCGAGGAGGTCGAGGCTGCGTACGACTGGCCGCTCCTTCGGGCGTTCCCTCTGGCCGTTGGCGATGTCGTCTCTGCGCACTTTGCCGATGAGGCGGATGAGGCGGCGGTTTCGAGCGCCGTACCGAGCGCCGCCGTCGCGGCTGGTGGCGCCCACGGCGGCGCTACGGGGCCTGCAGGCGCACCGCTGCTGGTGGCACGAGGCTCGGGAACGCTCTCGCAATGGGTGCCGCCGCCGCCGCCGCCGCCGAGCGGCGTGTCCATGGACAAGGAGGAGGAGGGCGAGGAGGGCGAGGAGGAGGAGGGCGAGGGCGAGGGCGATGGTGATGGTCCGGCGCCCTCGCCCGATGAGTTACCGGCACGGCGCGTCTCTCCAACCAAGGAGCCTCGCGTGCCGCGCGCCTTCCCCACGCGGCCGCCAGCCGACGAGGAGGGCGAGGACGAGCAGGACGACGAGGAACGTGGCGCCGTAGTGGGCGCCGAGGAGCCGGGCGGGCGGCGTGGCAGCGCCCACCACGGCGCGGTGGCGGGCGGGCGACGTGGCGGCGCCCACGACGGCGCGTCGGCTGCGAGCCATGGTGGGCACCGCTCGGCAGAGGCATGGTGGCACGACGAGGATGCGCCGCGCACGACCGTACCGGTACCGCGCGCCATGGTGGGCACGACGACCGCAGCACCCGCCGCTGCCTCCCTGCATGCCGGGACGCGCCGCGCCAGCGCCCCTCCGCTCGTGCCGCAGCCGCCCCGGCCGTTGCTTCCCGAAGCCCCCCCCGTCCCCGCCCCCCTCCGCCACGCTCGCTTTGACAACCCGTACCGCGTGCTCGCGCTGCTCGAGGCGGGGGGCACGGCGGCGGCGGCGGAGCTCTATGCGGTGGGGCCCGCGGCGGACACGGCGGCGGACGATGTGGCGGCGGACGCGGCGGCGCCGCCCACGTCCCCGCCGTCGGCGCACCCCCTCTCCAAGCCGCGACTCAACTCGAGCACCCGGCTCGCCGCCTCTCAGAGCGCTCTCGAGGAACGTACCTTCGAAGCGCATGCACTGCCGCAGGTGCATCCCGAGGTCGCCCGGCGCGCGCGGCGCGAGGCGACGCCAGAGCTCAACACGCCCATCGCCAAGGCCGACCGTTATCAGGACCTCACCAGCCTGGAGCCCAGCACGGCGCCCGGCACGGCGCCCGGCACGGCGCCCGGCGCCTCCGGCCTCCGCACACGCCACCGCGCCCGCTTCGCTGAGGAGCAGCACAGCGCGTGGCGCTCGATGCGGGCGCTCGAGCCGGCGCTCGACGAGCTCTTCACACGGGATCGCGAGGTGGAGGTGATGGATACCCGGCGGGACGCCGCCCTGCCGTGGCCCCACATGACAGCTGAGGCGCAGGTCGCGCTGCCCGTGCGCGTCAACGCGCTCAGCGGTCATGGCGCATGGAGTGACGCCTTTCGCTCGCCGCTGCGGGCAGCCGGGAGGCTCTGTGAATTCACACCCGGGGCCGGGCCGCTGAGGCTCGGGGAGCAGCGGGCGCTCACCGGTTGATGCGCACGGAAGGGGGGGGTCAGGGCGGGGAGCGCCGAGGGCAAGTGGGCGGACCGGCGAATGTGCAGCCTGCAGAGAGGGTGCACACATCAGCGCGCCGAGACGGCGGTAACCGTCCTATCCTCAGTAAAATGACTAGAGTGTACGAAGAGAAGTGTGCCGCAACTCGAAGTCGGGCGGTATACTGACGTTTCGCCCCCCAAAAGTCAAGACCAGACTGAAGGCGCGAGTGGTTGTAGCGGAATGTATCCACGTGTAAACTCGAGAGCAAAGCGAAGTGTATAACGTGGACGGGACCGAGATGACGCCCCAACCTCCCACGCGACGCTCACTTATCTGCCCCTCCCCCTCGCTTCTCGCACACGATGAGCGGCCGTCGGCGGAAGTTGTCGCCCACCTCCTCGCCGTAGGCCACCTCGATCGGGCGCGCGCTCGCAAAGCCGACAGCCTCGGAGGTCAGGTATGCACAGAAGCCTTCGGGGCGCAGCCGAATGGTTCCGTAATTGCGCTTGATGAGGGGGGTGAGCCCAGCCCGCTTGCGGTATGAGGACCACGGCTGCGGCTCGAGGAGGAAGAGGCCGCCCGGACGCAGGCACGCGTGGGCACGCACGAAGAGCCGCTGAAGCCCCTCGTCACCCCAATTGAGGTGGATCCATTTCGAGGTCGAGAAGCAGCACACGACGTCGAAGCGCGCAGCGAGCGTGGCGGGCCCGACGCCGAGCTGCCCAGCGGCGGGGGGCTCCTCGACGAAGTTCATGTGGACGAAGCGCGTGTTGTGGGGAAACGCGCTCGGCGAGGGGGCGGCGGAGGGGGCGGCTGAGGCAATTGAGGAGGGGGCGGACGGGGCGGAGGCTGCAGAGGCGCCAGCGACAGCGGAGGCTGCAGAGGCGCCAGCGACAGCGGAGGCCGGTCGGCCGCCGTACAGGGTTGGAAAGGAGATGGGGAAGCTCGACGCCGCCGCGGCCGCCGCTGTGGGAAGCTGTGGGAAGCTCGGCGTCGCCGCGGCCGCCGCTGGCGCCGCTGGCGCCGCCGGCGAGGGCGCCGCGGTCACGGGCGCTGTATCGGGCACGGAGCGTGGCGGCAGCTGGAGCAGCCTTCGAAAGTCGTCGTTCGATAGGTTGCCAGCAGCCGGGTCAGGGAGCGGCGCAGCAGCGACCGGAGCTCTGGCGGTAGTATCCGAGATAGACACCGAGATAGTCTCCGGCGCAGCAGCGACCGGAGCTCTGGCGGTAGTATCCGAGATAGACACCGAGATAGTCTCCGGCGCAGCAGCGACCGGAGCTCTGGCGTCAGTGGTGGCGGCGGCGGCGGTGGCGAGCCGTGACGACGCGGCGGCGGCGGTGGCTGCGGCGTCGGCGGCGGCGGCGGCGGCGACAGGCGGCATCGGCGGCGCTGCCAGAGCCGTTGGGTTCAGCGGCGGTCCGACGAGCGGTGCCACGTGCCTCAAGAGCCGCTGCGCCCGTGTGACGAGAGTAGCATCGATGTCGATCCCGAGCATCGAGCGTACTCCGAACCGGCTCGCAAGGCTAGCAGTGAACTGGCCGGCATTGCACCCGATATCGAGACAATCCTTGTCACGCAGCCATGAGGGGTCGATGGCAACGAGCCGAGGGTCTAGGGCGCCGTGGTGGGCACCGCCGCCGCCGCCGCCGCTGCTGCTGCCGCTGCCGCCGCCGCCGCTGCCTGCGCCGCCCAAATACCTGTAGCCGTAGTAGGCGTCGTAGTTGCCGTAGGGGAACTGCTTGCGCGGCGGTCGGTGTTCACGTGACGAATTCCGTGACGAATCCCAACGGCTGTGTGACGAATCCCAACGGCTGTGTGACGAATCCCAACGGCTGTGTGACGAATCCCAACGGCTGTCCTCGCCGCAAGCCACGCGCTTCGCTGCGGCCGCCTCGCGGAATGAGCTCCGATCGGCCGCGCGTGCATCGACCGGCTCATTCGCCCTCACCGCATTCGGCTCATTCGCCGGCGCGTCCGCTGCCGCCGCCGTCGTCGTCGCCGTCGTCGTCTTTGGCGCGCCTGCCTCCGCTGTGCCCGAAGCACCGACCAAGTCGACTCCCGAGGCGGCCTGCCTCGCCTCCTCGAGGCGCTTCCGCCGCTTTCGCCGCTTCGAGCCCACCTTACTGGACGGCCGCGCCGGCGCCTGCGCGCTGGCAGCCACCAACCGACCGTGAAAGGGGTCGATGACGACGACTGAGCTGGTCGACGGAGCGGCGGTGGCCGGTGCCCCTGCGGAGGTGGAGGCGGCGGCAGGAGCGGCAGTACCGTCGGCATTCGCGTCGCAGTCGCCGCCGGATGCGGTCGCTTCCTCGAGACGTTGCCGTTTCGCCGCACGCTTCGCCTCGCGCTCCTCGCGCTTTGCCGCTCGCTTCCTGTCGCGCCGCTCCCCATGTGCGCTGCGCACAAAGTCGCCGCTACCGCCCACAATGTGACGCTTCCCGATGGCAAAGCCCGCGGCATTCAGCGCTTTCGGCTCAATCCACAGCTCCTTGGCCTTGCGCTTAGCCTTCTTGTCCTTTTTCTTCTGGCTCGTCGTCTCCTCGCAAACCTCGCTAGCTGCTCGTTCCACAACCGGCTCGCGCGCGTCAAAGGTGTCCCACGCGCTCGCCTCCTTCTCTGGGATTGCACCGCTGCGCCGTGCCGCCCAAGTGTTGTCTGGCTTCTGTGAGCGCCAGCGCTCCGCCAGCGCCGATTGTAAGGCCGCGCTCGCCATGCGGGTGTGTGAACAGGATGCCTTGTGGTGTTGAGCCGTTACCCGTAAAAGACTCTTTGTTACCCGTACGTTCGAACCTTAAAATGGACGCGCTTCTATACCGGTGTGTCATTTCGCCGACCGCCTTTGAGCGGCGGCGGGTTCGCAGGTGGGGCGGCCTCTTCTGAGTCGGCCGCGAGGAGCGGTCGGCTCCGGGGCTGCGGCTGTTGAGTCGGCCGCGGATTCGGTCGTCGCGCGCGCGGCGGTCGTGCGGTGCGGGTGCGTTGGTGGGTTGGGATGGTTGTGAGGTTAATCTGTGAGATCCGTGTGCCCGTGTGAACCAATGGTGTGCACGTTAACACGACAGACGCGACAACCGGTGCTACGGCACTGTTACTGCCCGCCCGTGTGTCCCCGTGTGTCCCGTGTGTCCCGGTGTCTTTTTACCTGTGTGTCCCGCGGCGCCCCCGGTTTTCCGTTACGGTAGTGCCACTATCGACGGGGAGCGGCGCGCGCGTCCCTTCCCTTCGCGTGTCGCGGGTCACGCTCAGCGGTGCGGCCGGTACGGCGCGAGTCGAGAGGGGGTTAGGTCCCAAGGGGGACGGGGGGGAAGAGCGCGGCCGGAATCG
>Ga0210244_101833_pt1 | contig 15596 bp, 7 predicted proteins | sample ChrtobMetaP3_0mM_FD_155473 | JGI IMG/M metagenome (GOLD analysis project Ga0210244, IMG submission 155473) | Chrysochromulina tobin associated microbial communities from unialgal haptophyte culture, Seattle, Washington, United States - P3_0mM | ecosystem: Host-associated > Algae > Haptophytes >...
ATGATACGGGTGATACATGATGATGATACACATGATACACAATGATATAATCAAGATATAAGATGATATATAATGATATCTTGTATTGAAAATTCCCTTTTCTTGTATTGAAAATTCCCCCAATCCCTCGTACGACGAAAGAGTCCGCGACAGTTACAGTAGCGAGGCGCGCACGCGGCATGACAAAGACGGAGGTAGAGTTATTATGATGACGGCTGACAATGGCATATCCCATTCCCCCCTCCCCCCACCCCCCACCTGATTCGACACCAGGGATTGCCTACAAGCCCGCGGCGGTAACAGCAAGCACCACACCCTGTGTGCTGGCTGCTGGGAGAGTTGACAGACCGACCTCACTAGCGAAAATGAGGAGCCCGAGAGAAGAGAGAACGAGTACTCAGTACTTGAGGGGTTCGGAGCCGTCCTCATGGGCGATGCGTAGTGTACACTGTATTCATGGGGTGACCGTGACGAACCTGGACTGACGAAGGATCACTAGAGTTACTCATGGTGGTCGCCGTGCTTCACGTCGCGGCTTTCGCTCTCCTTGTCGGCGGTAAGCCGCTGTGCGGAAGGCGTACTCTCATCGTCAGCATGGGCGCACCAATGGATTGCCCTATCCTTTCCAACTTGAAGTGCCCGCTCACAAGCCGCTCACAAAACAGCACCACGTCAGCACCTCGCTCGTCAGCACCTCGCTCGTTCATCGACAACGCCGCGTCCTTCATCGACGACGTGGAGTCGAGACTGCTTAAACAAGCAGGGCTCACTGAACCTATGGCCATCACCGCCATCAAGCAGGCGCTGGACGCTCTCGTGCGCGCTGGTTGCGACGAGGTTGGCTCGCTTGACATAAGCATCGTTGCCGACTCTTCTGCGGGCCTGCTGCTGCGAGGCAAGCTCGCGTCGGCGCGCATCGAGGCGCGAAGTGTTTCCGCAGCGGGCCTGCGTGCCTCGGCGGCAACCCTCTCGTCGGCCGGCCTTGAGGTCGACATTGGCAGCCTGCTCGACGCCCGCCCGCCCAACCTGCGCTCGGCAACGTCTGTTGACTTGAGCGTGCGGCTGACCCAGGACGATATCATGCGCTCCCCGGTGCTCTTCGCCGCGCTGCAGGAGATCCTGCGCACGCTTCTACGCACGGGCGCCTCCGCGGCCATCGGTCAGCAACTGCCCGAGGGAGCGCTCAACGTGCAGCTGGTGAACGTGGAATCGTTGATGAATGGAAGGCTCGTGCTGGTAGCGGACGCGGAGGCGACACAGAGCGACGGCTCAGTGGTGCGGCTGCAGGGCATGCGAGTGCGCACGCGCCCACGCGCCTCGCCCACGACGCTCGTGCTCGACTTCCCAGAGCTCATTTCGACCTTTGAAGGCTTTGGCGCCAAGCTTGAGTTTGGTCTGCCTTTCCTGCGTGCCGCGGGTATCCCCTTGCCCAAAGGTTTAACGCTCGGCACGGTCTCGTGCGATGACGGCGTGCTCTTCTGCGCGGGCGCCCTCGAGCTGCAGCCCATAGACTACGACGCTGCGCTGCTCCAGCTACAGGAGCTGGCCGCCGAAGCCGCCGCCGCCGCCGCCCGCCAGGAGCAGGCAACAGCAGCGGCGGCGAGAGCGCGCGCGCCAAGCGCGGTCGACGTGGACCTCGACAGTGGGAACACCGTCGACGTGCCGTTCACAAGCGACGGCGATGAGGCGGGCGGCGCGGGCGCTGGCACGCGCGCGCTGCCGCCGTCGCGGCGCGGCTGATGACAGCGATGGCGGTGCTCATCGCTGCGGCGGGCACCGTCTTGCGCTCTCGATGCCGCGCGCGCATCGATACTTAGGAAGCGACGCGCTCTGCAACGAGTTCCATAAAGTCGTATCTTGGGCTGCTCACATCCGAGATCGTCTACGTACACATCGCACCATCTCTCGCGCGATCTCCAGTCGCCGCTCCCTCGCCTGCGGTATTAAGCTGCGGAGAGTGGGTCCGGGCTCGCGTCGCCTCGCCCGCGCGGTGTGCGACGCTGCCCCGGGGCCGCGCCCGTTAGGCCCGTCCGGTCCGGGCCGTCCGCCCGGCCGCCGGCCGCGCCGGTCTCCGGATCTTCCTACGCTAAGAGTGTGGTGGAAGGGTCGTTACCTTTGGTGGGTACCGAATCGAATGCTACACCGCGAAAATAACGTGTATTTATTATTATTTCGCGCGACCTACGCTAGAGTCGCGCTACGGGATACCTCCCTTTACTAGTAGGCTACGCTAGAAATCGGTGGGCGCACAAGAGCCGAGCCACCCGAGCCGCTACATTGACGCTACATCCCTACAACTAGACTGTACTGCAGACTTTCTCTCGTCTCGCTTGTCGTGTCGAGTTGCGAGTTCTGCGTTTTTCTATCGTAGATATTCAGAGCGTGCCCCTGCGCCAGCATTCGCCTTCTGGCCATGGAACTTCATCTGTGGACTGAGTCTTGCAGTGCTTGACTTAATGTTCTGCTGAGCCGATCGTCCTTGCGCGTCCGCGGGAGGCTCGTTGGCTGCCTTGGGCGCGCCGCTCTCATGAGCAGTGAAATCCACGCCGAGGTTTTGCAGCACGGCGATGGCCTGCGTCTTAATCCACGACTCTGGACCTTGGATCAGCGGCTTGAGAAAGTCAACCACACCTTCCTCCTGCATCACCTTTTGCGCCTGGACATCCTGGCTCAGGTTCTTGAGCGTGGCCACAGCGTAACCGAGAGCCTCGTCGCGCGCGGCCACCATGCGCACAAGTGTGGGCAGCCCTCCGGCAGACGTGACCGCCTTGATGTTGCGCTCAGCGTGCTCAACCGACTCACAGGTGAGGCTCCAAATGGCGCACACCGCATGTTTTTGTGCTTCACAACTGCCATTGATCATCACATTGACCAACGACGGCACGCCACCTGCGATCGTGATGGCCTTGCAGCCGCCCGAGCTTCGCGCGAGATCGGCTAGCACCATGGCTGCCACCTCCTGGGCCTCGGGGCTCTCTCCCTTGCGGAGCAAGATTACGAGGGGCGGGATACCTCCCGCCTTGACGATGGCACCCTTGTTATCCGCGCTCACTTCGAGATGCCACAGCGCGCCGGCCGCGTACCGCGCAGCGTCCAGGCTCGGCCCGGAGAGCATGGCCACGAGTGACGTGATGGCTCCGGCAGCCGTCATGAGCTGCTGTGCGGCCGTGTTAGCTGCGAGGTGACTCAACGCGCTCGACGACGCGACTTGCGCGTCCACATTGGCGCACGTCAGCATCTTTACCAATGGCTGCACGCCGCCAGCGTTGACGATGGCCGTCTTGTTCTCGCCCGCGCGCGCCAGGTCGGCGAGCACTGCGGCCGCTCGCACCTGTGGCGTGGTGGCGTTGCGGCCGTCTCCAAGGAGATGCACAAGCGGCGGAATGGCGCCTGACTCGGCAATGGCGAGGCGATTTGCACTCGAGCGCGCGGCGAGCATGACAAGCGCCTGAGCCGCCTTCATCTGCGCGGTCGCATTACGAACCTCGAGCAGCGCAACGAGAGGCTTCACGACTGCGATTCGATTCTCCTTGCTGGGCGATGAGATGTTGATGAGTGCACCTACGGCATGATCTTGCGTCGCTTCATTTTCACTACCAAGCAAATTGACGAGCGGTTGGATTGCATCCACAGCGGCCTGTGCGACCTGATTATCGGGGCACTCGTTCGTCAGGGATTCGAGAGCCGCGGAGGCCCATTCTTGGTTACTTTCGGCGCCGTCCACGAGTAGCTTGACGAGCAGGACCATCCCTCCCTCCCGAGAAATCGCAAGCTTGTTGTCCATATTCGCTGACAGGTGCCACAAAGCTCTGGTTGCATTCTCGTGAGGGATGGCGTTCTCTGACTCGAGTAGTGCCACGAGCGGCTGGATGCCTCCTTCCTCATAAATTGATACCTGGTTCAGATGATTGTTCTGGGCGAGGGCCGCCAGAGCGCTAGCTGCGTGCTTCTGGCCCTCGACTGCGAGGGCCCTGTCCGCAGCAAGGCCCGCTTTGCCATTCTCTGCAGAGACCATCTTGATGAGACATGGTATGGCTCCCTCTTCCATGACGTTGATCTGCGAGTCTTTGTTGTCCTGGGCTATGTCGGCGAGTGCCCGCGCGGCAACCTCTGGCGGCCCGAGCGACGAGTCCGCCAGCCACTCCACAAAGGCGGAGATGGCTCCAGAGCTTGTGACAGCAACCTGCATCTCTTCGTTTCCTCGCGAGAGCTGCGCCAGGACGAGCGAAGCGTGGCGCTTGGCTCCGTCGTTGCCACTCCGAAGCAGGCTCACGAGAGACTTGATGCCGCCTGAAGTGACGACATCCTTAGAGTTCTTGATGCGCAGCTCGTCGCTAACGCCGGGAACCGCTGACGTGAGGGCAGCGAGCACCCCGGCGGCGTGCTCCTGCGCCACCTGGTGCAGCTTGCCCTGCAGGAGCACTTGGATGATCGGTTTGCTCCCGCAAGATTCGGCGATCGAAATCTTGCTTGCGGCGTCTATTGACTGCCAGAGCGACCAGAGTGCATACTCCTGCGCCTCCAGCGAGCCCTCTTTGAGCAGCGCTACGAAGCGGGCGATGCCACCAGCCATCGCAATCGACATGCGGCTCTCCGAGCCAGCTTCCGCATTCATTTCGCGGAGCGCAATCGCTGCGCGGTTGCGCACCGCGGAGATGGTGGACCCAAGGAGGCCGACGAGCTCCTGAGTGACGGAAACGCGAAGGGTCGCCGACTCGAGCGCAATCTGTGAAAGAGCACTCGCCGCCATCGCCTGGCTCGACTCCATTCCATCTCGTAGCTGCTTGGCGAGTTGAGGAATCGCGCCCGCGCTCGCCACGGAAGCCCGATTCTCGGGGTGGAGGACGAGATTACGGATGACCGTCGTGGCGTGCTCTTGCGCGTGCTGTGAGCTGCTTCCATTCAGCATAGCCACCAGCTCGCGAGCCACCGAGCTCTGGTTGACGCTGTTGTTGACCACCAGCTGAAGCAAGGCGCTTGCAGCCTGCTCCACGCCCTCTAGAGAGCCCGTCTCGAAGACCTTTACAAGGGCGGACACGCCGCTAGCGTCGGTGATGGCCACGCGATTCTCGGGTACCTTAGCCAGCTCACCGAGGACGCCAGCTGCAACCTCTTGCGCGCCCTTGGCCGCCTTGAGGAGCGCAACGAGCGGTACGATAGCTCCTTTGCTGGCAATGAGCTTACGGTTTGCGGGGTCAGCAGCTAGCGCATGCAGTGCTCCAGCAGCGTCACCGTGAACCTCTGGGTTGCTCGAAAGCATCCCGATGAGCGGTGGAATACCGCCTGCCTGCGCGATGGCAGCCTGGTTGGTCACGTTGTCGTAAGCCATGCTCCAGAGAGCAGCGGCGAACTCTTTTTGCACGGCCGCGTCCACTTTCCTTTTCGGGTTCGCATCGAGGAGCGAGACGAGCACTGGAATGCCGCCCGCAGACGAGATGGCCTCCTGATTGGTCGGGTGGGCACGTGCAAGCCGAGAAATGGCGCGGGCAGCCTTGCTTGATGCCTCCTTGTCGTGCGGGCTTAGCAGGCCAACGAGCAGGACTGCGATCGCAACCTTGTTCTTCTCATTGTTCAGGGCGAGTGCCGCGAGGGCGCCGACTGCCATTTCCTGTACGCGCGGTCCGCTTCGACCCAGCAATGCGACCAATGGGGCAATGCCATCGGCCTCAGCTATGGCCACCTGGTTGTTGTAGTGGTTAGCGGCGAGACACCACAGAGTCCCTGCGGCCTCTTCCAAGACGTGCACAGATGATGTGCTGACGAGAAGCTTGACCAGCTTTGGTATGCACCCAAGCTTGGCGATCGCCTGCTGGTTCTTGGGGTTGCAACGTGCCAGCTCGGCCAGCGCGCCAGCTGCGTAGAGCTGCACGTCGCCGGAATATTGCTCGTCGAGAAGTTTTACGAGTAGCGCGAGGCTGCCCGAATGTGCGATCGTGTTCTGATTCTTGGTGCTACTGACTGCCAGGCTGGTGAGAGCAGCAGCAGCCTTACGCCGTGTGCGCATCGCTGGATCCTCGAGGAGCTGCACGAGAGGCGGAATGGCGCCCGCGTCAGCGACGAGAATTTGTGTGACGGGCCCACCGGCAGACACACTCCACAGAGCACCAGCAGCTTCAGCCTTAATGTCGGAGTTGATTCCTCCCGAAAGAAGACCGACCAACACCTCGATGCATCCCTGCTGGACCACTTCGTCACGGTAAACCCGCGTCATGTCGGAGAGCACAGCTGCAGCATGGGCCTGACCTTCGGGGGCATCCGAGCTGAGCATCTTGGCCAGGCATTCAATGCCCCCCGCGTCTCGGATCGCCTTGACGTTGTCGTCTGAGTCCGAAGATAGGTATGAGAGTGCAGCAGCGGCAAGCTCCTGTGGCTTCGTGCAGTGCTCACCCATCTCTTTATCCTCTCCTCGCAACTGAGCAACAAGGCGGGCGACAGCGCCTGCCTTGGCGATGGCCTTTCGGTTGTCTGCATCCGACGCGAGGGACAGGAGAAGCAGAGTCACGTGCTCCTGTGCCTCTGCGGAGCCACAGCCAAGCAGAGCGACGCAGCCTGTTGCAATGGCCAGTTGATTGGAAGGGTTGTTAAACGCGAGCGTCGAGAGCGCGCCTGCCGCCTCCTTTTTACATTCGGTCTTTCCACAGCTAACCAGCATAACGAGCGGCGAGATGGCTCCGGCGTTCACGATGATTACCGGCGCCCCTGGATCGGAGGTAGCCAGCTCCCAGAGGATGTGGGCAGCGCGCTGCTGTGCACCAGGGTTCTTGTAGGAGAGCAGGCTGACCAGCTTCTTGGCAATCTGAGTCTGATTATCTGGGTTGTTCTTCGCGAGCCGGTTCAAGGCTTCGGAACCGTAAATGCTTGCCTGGAGCGTGCCATCGTCGAATAACTGCACAAGTGGAGGTATTCCTCCTGCCTTCGCAATCGCCATTCGATTGGCCGGGGCCACCGAGAGATGCCACAAGGCGCCAGCAGCACGCTCTTTGCCCATCAAACTACCAGAGCTGAGCATGACGACGAGAGGGCCGATGCCGCCAGCAGCAGCGATGGAACTCAGACGATCGCCCTTGATTGGAGGGGGAGATGGTGGAGCCGAATCATCCGCTGGTGCTGCTACCGGTGAATTAACCTCTTCCCTCGCTTGCCCGGGGAGGGTTCTCGAGCCATCGCCACGGAGTGCTGTCGCATTCTTTGCCTCGAGCTCAACGGGCCCAGCGCCCCCTGGCCTAAGCTGTGCAGGCAGATCTATCTTCCTGATCGCGCGAAGCATTTTTCGAAGCTCTGAGTAGGCGATGGCTCTGTCCGAGTTCACATCGATCTCTTCAAAGAGCTTACCGAGGTCGCCAGTCTTGCTCTCGTCAATTCCCTTCTCGACTGACCGTTGAATGAACTCTTGCATTGTAATGCTCCCATCGCCATTGACATCGAGATCGCGGAATATGTCGAGCAATTTTCTGCGGCGATCGACCCCGAGCGCCCGAATTACATCGTGCAGGAATTCCGAATCCAGCATCGACTCTTCATCCTCCACGGCGGGCGCGTCAGTTGTTGCAGTCACCTCCGCATGATGGTCTTGGATGGCCCCCAAAGCCTTCAACTTGCGGTCACGTTCCAGGATGGTTCCTCGAGCCAGGTCAGAGATAACCGCTGCAGAAAGCTCCTGCGACTTGTCACTGCCCGTCTTTGAGAGCATGACGAGCTCGGGCAGCGCACCACCATCGACTACGACTCCCTGATTTTCAATGGAGGCGCACAGATGCCAGATTGCCCGCACAGCGTATTCCTGGCCGAGTTGCGTACCATTTCGCATGATGTTGAGCAGGTGTAAGATTGCACCCTCGCGTATCATCTCGTCCTGCATGGCCCGATCGCCATACGAGATGTCGCACAGAGTGGCGGCAGCCTGCTCCTGAACTCCAATACTCGAGTGCTCGCTTGTCGCCGCCTCGCTGAATGCACTACCCGCATCGATGCTTTGGCTGCCGTTTGGGTCTCCACCGCCGATGCCCATAACAAGGGCCACCATGGACCATATCTTCTTTGCCATCCCTGGGACGCTACGGGGCTCGAGCATCTCGATGAGCTTAGTCACGCCGCCCAACGCCGCAATCTCGGCTCGACGCCGGGCTCCGGGCTGCTCGATCACCTCGTCCGGCACCTCTTCCGGCTCTCCGCCTCCATCAGCTCCACTCTCCTCGTAGTCGCGAGCCAGGCGGCTCAGAGCACGAGCAGCCACCTCCGGCAGCCCTGCGACGGTGCTGCTCATACACATGACCAGCGGCCCGATGCCGCCGACCCTGGCGACCTTGTCGCGGTTCTCTGGCACCGCGCTGACCTCGACTAGGGCAGCAGCTGCCTGCAGCTGTGCGACAGGGGTGCCGAGCTTGAGGAGACGCACGAGTGGTGCGATGCCACCACACTCTGCAATGGCAACGGACACGGTTTCATTCGAGTTTGCGAGCCGCGCAAGGACAACCGTCGAAATCTCCTGTGCGTGCGTGTCTTCTACGGAAAGCATCGACACTAGCGGTGGGATGCCACCTGACTCTGCGATGATCACCTTGCTCTCGTTGTTGCCTGCGCAGTGCCAGAGGGCACGAGCGGCATATTCTTGGGTCTCATTCTTTGACTTTGCGATAAGCTCGATCAGCGGCGGAATGCCGTTATGCTTGACAATGAGGACCTGCGTCTGTGGGTTGCTACAGGCCATGGCCAGCACGGCGCGTGCCGCCTCTTTTTGCGCCTCGGCGCTAAAACTGTGACTGTCGAGCCCACCGCTCAGCCAGGTTATCAGGTACGAGATGCCACCAGCCTTGGCGATGGCGTTCTGGTTGGGCACGTTGTCGGTGGTCATCTCAGAGATGGCCGACAGGACACGCACAGTGCGCTCGGCGACGCGGCTCCCGAGCAATCCCACGAGTCGCTTGGCGATCGCTATGCGGTTATCCGTGTTTTTGGCTGATAAGCTGGCAAGCGCGATCCCTGCCGACTCCATTGACTTATCGTCAGTCCCGCCCACCAGCAGTCCAACAAGGGGCTCGATACCTCCTAGCTTGGCTATAGTCGCTTTGTTGGCCGCGTTGTTTGTCGCCAACGCCCACAAAGCCCACGCGGAACGCTCCTTGGTCTCTGGGTTGCCTTCGCGCACGTTGGCACAGAGGGGTGCGATGGCACCCGTTCTCGCGACCGCGGCCTGATTCTCGGCATTGTCGCGGACCAAAGCACCGATGGCACCAGCCGCGGTCGCCTGCATTTGCGGGCTTGGACTGCCGAGCATGGCAACTAAGGCTGGGATGGCACCCGCTTCGGTGATTGCTGCTTGATTGCCTTCGTGGCTATCGCACAGGCGGGCCACCGCGTCGGCAGCAAGGCTGCACAGACGCCCAACTGACGTCTCTTTCACATTGCTGGACGCGCTGATCAGCACGTTGACGACGAGAGGGATGCCACCCGCCTCGGCGATCGCTGTCTGCCGCTCCTCGCTCTCGTGGGCGAGGTGGGTGATCGCCATGATCGAATTCTCCCTGGCCTTGTTCGAGGTGTTCTCGAGAAGGGCCAGCAAGGGCCTCACCCCACCGGCCTCAACGATCGAGACGCGGTTGCCCACTGAGTCGCTTGCGAGGTTCGCGAGGGCCGCCGCTGCTGGCTCCTTACCACTATCGTGGAGCATGCTGACAAGCTGTTTGATGATCAACACACGGTTCGAATTCTCGATCGACAGACGCACCAGGCCTCCCTCAGCGTGTTGTCGAGTCCGGGAATTTTCCGAGCCTAGCAGACTCACGAGGGGCCCGATGCCGTCACTATCGGTAATGGCGTTGCGGTTGTTGGCGTTCGCGGCGAGCTCGTAGAGCGCTCCGGCGGCCTCCTCTTGAGCAGTCTCGCCTTTATCTCCGGCGAGTAGACCAACCAGGGGAGCGATTGCCCCTGCGTTTGCAATTTCCGCCTGCGTTGACTCCTGGTTGCGCGCAAGTCGCGCGAGTGCTGCTGCTGCGAATCGCTTCCCCATTTCCCTGCCTGCTCGGACGAGCGCCACAAGGGGCACGATGCTGCCCTGTCGAACGATGGTGGCGGCTACATCCTTGAGAAGTGCGAGCTCAGCGATCGCTGCCGCAGCCTGCTCCTGGGCCGTCGGTGAGCTCGACCCGGGGTCGAGCATGGCAACAAGGGGCTCGACACCACCCGAGCGTGCAATGGCTGATTGCGTCTCGGCGTTCTGGTAAGCCAGTAACGCAAGTGCCGCCGCGGCTTCCTCGCGCGTTTTGATGGCGTCATCAGTGAGCATCCGAATGAGTGGCGTGACGCCGCCTTCAGCCAGAACGATGGATTGGTTCATCTCGTTGATGGACAAGCTCAAAGACCAGAGCGCGTAGTCGCGCGCACCCTTTGAGCCGGCCTTAAGGAGCGTGACGAGATCAGTAGCGCTGCCGGCCGAGGCAATCGACTTTTGTACTGAGGGATTTTCGCCCACGAGGCGCCAGAGCGTGGCTGCGGCAATCGATTTGGCTGACAGGTCCCCAGAGCCCAGCAAGTTGACGAGCAGTGTCGTGACCTGCTTCAGATTTTCGACATTGTCCAGGCTGAGGGACGCGAGCGCATTGGCAGCATGCTCCTGTGCGCGCTGAGAGCCCTGCGCGAGCAGAGCGACGAGCGATGCAACCGCTCCTTGTTGGGCAAATGACACCCTGTTGTCCGCGTGGTGGTCAGCTAGGACCCAGATCGCTCCTGCACACTCTGCTTTGACCTCCATGCTGTTCGAGTGCTTGATGAGGACAACGATAGAGACGATGGCCCCAAGTTCAGACACAGTCGTTTGGTTGGCGGGATTCTCTCGGGCGATCTCGGCGACCGCTAGAGCAGACATCGCCTGGGCCTCAAGGCCGCTGTCCTCGGAGATCAGCGCGCCTAGCGTCGAAAGTGCTCCCGTTTCCGCAATGGAATCCTGGTTCTCTCGATTGAACCTGGCTAGCTGGGCTAGGGCGCTCGCTGCGTGCGACTGCGCCTGCACGTTGCGGCTCGTCAGCATCGCGAGCAGCGGACTGATGCCACCGGCCTTCGCAATTTTTGCTTGCGTGCCAGCATTTTCGCGTGCCAGCTCCGCGACGGCCGCAGCGGCCTGAACCTGCGCCTCGATGTTGCGTCCGTTGAGCAAGTTGAGCAGCGGAGGGATTGCGCCGAGCTCGGCGCTTTGCTCTTGGATCTCCCGGTTGTTCTCGCACAGCTTGGCTGTCGCACGTGCGGCGTGGATCTGCGTCTTCTCCTTGGCGCTCTCCAGCAGCACAAGCACGAGTGGCAAGCCGCCCGCGGCAACGACCATGTTCTGGTACTCTTTGTGGTTCGCAACGAGGTTGGCTAAGGTGTGAGCGGCGTGCACCTGGGTGTCTCCCTTGCCCCCCCTGAGCAGGTTGACCAGCGGCATCAAGGCTCCCGCATCGACAATTAGCTGCTGGTATGTCTTATCTTGCGATACACTCGCGAGGGCGGAAGCAGCTTGCTCCTGCGTGCCAGCGCTTCCCATCCTAAGCAGCTTGACGAGCGGCTCAACACCACCTGCCACCACGACCTTTGCTTGACACTCGCGACTATCTGAGGCGATGCTGGCTATGGCGGCCGCTGCGAAGCCCTGGCCCTGCTCATTGCCCTCCTTGAGGAGCTTCACGAGCGGGCCTATGACGCCAGCTTGGACTAGCTCGGGTGTGCTGGCAGGAGCCTGTGTCGTGAGCGCCTGGATGATGCGTGCCATGTGCTCCTTGACTTCCTGCGTGCCGCTCCTGAGTTTTGCAACCATCTCGGAAACGGTACCAGCAGCTTCCAACTCGGCGGGTGTCACACGTTTCATGTGCACCATGGCTGTGCGCACCGCGCGCTCCGCCAGCCAGCCGGACCCGGCAAAAACGAGACCCTGTGTGTGGCTTCGGCTTCGGGCCGCCCAAAGCGGCGCGGTTTACCGGTACCGGTACCGGTTCAAAGCGCAGCGCGAGCTCATACCACCGATTAAATAGACGCACTCTAATGGCTAATAGACGCACTCCGGTTCAGTCTGGACGCTTTACTTGGCGGCAGCCGCCGACGTCACGACCAACTCAAACTCGAGCCAGCTGACCTCGTCGTCGCCGTCGAGGTCGAGCGCCTTCATCGCTTCGGCCGGGTCGGAGCTTGTGCCCGCCTCCACTAGCAGCTGCCCAAAATCCTTATCCGCCACAAGGCCCGCTGCCAGCTCAGACTTGCTCAGCGAGCCGCTGCCGTCGGTGTCGAGGGCTTCGAAGATGGCCTTTGCCTTTGCCACAAGCGCAGAGTTGCCACTTTCGTCCTCCGCCGCAATCATCGCGTCGAGATCGTCCATGTTGTCGAGATCATCTACCGGGTTCTCCGCATTCGCGTCCATCGTAGCCGCCATGGCGCCACCCTCGAGCACTTGAAGAATGTCCTTGAGCTCGCGCTCCAAAGAAGTGTTTTCGGGTGCAATTTGGTTCATGCCCGCTACCCATTCGTCATAGGTGAGCTTGCCATCGGCGTTCTGATCGAAGAAGTGAAAGAGAAGCGGCAGCTCCTCCGCCTCTTTGGCGCTCTTCGCCGTCCGCTTCATCTCCTCAACATCCACTGTGCCATCGCCGTCGGCATCCATCTTTGAAAACACCTGTTTGAGCATCGCCTCGCGGTTGAATTTGCTCACTGTCTTGGCCGCGCCTCCCGTCGGAGTCGGAGCTTTCGCTGGCGCCGCGCCTCCCGAAGGGGATTTCGCTGCCGTCGACGAGCCACACCCCATCGGAAGAGCCTCCCGGCGCCGGCGATGTGTTTATAGCCACCCGGCGCGCCACAAGTCTCGATGTGTGGCTGTGTGAACGTTAACACGACAGACGCGACAACCGGTGCTCCCGTAACCATACGTCGGAAAGGGGTGGGGGAGTGAGTGCACGCGCTCACGCGTGCGTTGCCTTGGGCCGGTGTGTGGCCTTCGGTCGGCCGAAGATGAGCGTCTGGGGACACGCTGGTGCCGGTAGCCCCTCTTCCAAAGTCGCATGCATTTCATTCCTCACATCCCTTTTTTGGAACCTATTTGATGGATCGGTTTCGATTTTTCTGTTTCAGACGCCGTCGGCGTCACCACGGCGTCACCTTTGTCTGCACCACCACGCACGTGCCCACGCACGGCAACGCGCTTGTAGGCGACCGGAGCGGTGCGAGCACGTCCGTGCCCACCGTCGACGAGCACGGCGACGCGCTCGATCACGGCGCCGAGCGTCGCCTTCCCCACGCCCGTCCCATGACTGCTGACGCGAGCACGCTCGTTTCCACGTGATCTGGTTTCAAGACGTCCAGATGACGGCGAGCGGGACGTTCGAGCCGGAAGGAGCGGCTCCCTAACTTCGGCGTGCGGTGACTCTCCCTGGAATCGCCGCGGCTCTGCGGTCGGCGCATCGGGCCGTGTTCATGAGGCTTCTGTCAAGCTGTGACAGGTGCTCCAGGCACTGGACGACCATTCAGTTGTTGATGGACGCTCCAATTGTTGAGTGGCAAAGGCCGGAGCACGATCCACGAAACATCCAGCCGAGCTCGCCCGTGGCTGCGCAAGCATCTGAGCCACGCACGTCTAGCTGCGGTAGCCGGCTTCCAATAGCAAACCGTGAGTATAACTGTGGTACTGTGAGGGACTCTACACATAGCTTGTTGAGGGGTGGGGGAGTAAGTGCAAGTCAAGTCTATACATAAACAACAGACAACCATACTTACTTGACTTGACTAAGTGCACGCGCTCACGCGTGCGTTGCCTTGGGCCGGTGTGTGCTCCGGGACCAAACATGATATAAGCACCGTCTCAAAGGACGCGGCTCCGCACCCCCAACACAACACCACCTCACCGTCTCGACGGACGGCTCCGCTCCCCTCGTCTCGACGGACGGCACCGTCTCGCCGGACGGCTCCGCTCCCCTCGGTCAACACAAGTACATCCCCTGGTGTGTAAACCACCGTAACTCACCGACCTGGTGGGAGGCTGGGAACTGAGGTGTGTGTTTCGATTGCCAGCATTACAGATTCGTCTCATTATGTACATGTAGAACAATGTCACTATTTTACCAGACCATACATTACACCCTCGTGCTCTGCGCACGAGTACAACCACTGGGAAGACGACGATTACAACCGCTACCTGAACGACCTCTTCTGGGACGACATGTTCGATACGGCACCCGACCATGGATGCGTGAGGCGTGATCCGTGAAGCCTGCTGCCCATCGTGCTTCGTGGGCGCGGCCGAGAACTAGCGGCCGAGCCCGGGTGCGGCGGGGCCTGGGGACGAGGGTGGGGCCCGATGAGCGAGCGCGGCGCGCGGCACGCGGCGCGCAGCGCGGCGGGCGGGCTGTGGGGGGCTTGGGCCGAAGATGGTGGCGAGACAGACTTTGAGGTCACGCACTGTCACTGAGTCCACCGACGTCGTGACCGGGGGCCATGCACCTTTCCATGCTTACATGTACTGCGTGTGCCTGGAAGGCAAGGGAGCGCGGTGTGTGGCAAATTTCGAAAAATTTCGGCGCCGGCGGCGCCGAGCTGGCAAATTTTTCTCTCTTCGCGGCTGGAATCCCCAATTCGATTTGTGGCGTTTGGGTTGTCACGATCCGCAGATTCCGCTGATGAGAAACCCAGTCGTGTAGTTTCTCATCAGTAGTTTATCTGAAGTTTCATTGGATTCCGCTGATGAGATCCAGGTTATTCATTGGTTAATCTGCGGCACGATTCTCAACTCGGTCGGCTACCCTCTGCTTCTAGTCGGCCCCCTGCCTCGGAGGTCCTCGGCAAAACGGCACGCCGACTCGCTGTTCCACGACCAGCATGAACCATCCCTATCAGCTCGGTGAGGCCTATCCCGTCCACTGCGACACGACCATGCCGTCCGCAAGGCTCCTTCGCCCCATCGCAAGGCAAAGCTCCGTGCGCGCGGTCGAGCCGGAGGTGCTCCTGCAACCTCCCTTCGAGAAGATCGAGGAGCACCACCAGCCGCAGCCGCTCGAGCATTCGCTTCCGACCGTCGGTAGCTGTGTCCAGATCTTGGTCTGGGATCCACAATGTGCCCCGGCCTCATTGGCCAGTCCTGAATTGTCCTTCTGCGTGGCTCCTCGTCTCAGACCAACGACAGGCGTGCGCACTTTGAATGCACGCGACCAATGCGCCGCTCCCCATACTAGACCTCGAGCGTCCTAGATCGAGGAACGAATCACAATCACAATCACAATCGCATGCATATCGCATATTCACAATAAGTATAGATGTACGGTTCAAGCAGAACGCTCTGGGTCGCGTGTCAGTGGGGCCGCTGAGAGCGCTGTCGCCGGCTGAGCGTGTAGCATGCATGAATGCAGCCCCGTGTGCCGTGTTTGCGCGTGTAGCTGATTATCTGATAGATTTATAACTCAGACCGCGCTAAAATTTTACAAGCTACCTTCGTTGCGCGGGTGTCCGGTGAGAATACGCATTTGACGTGTTGCACGCCGGTGTGAAACGAGATCCGACAAAATTTTCGAACTCCCGCAATGCGGGACCCCACTCGACTTTTCTCGCGGCCGCGCCGCGTTCAGATGCGTGAGTCCCATTGAAGGTGAGCG
>Ga0210244_101841_pt1 | contig 15521 bp, 8 predicted proteins | sample ChrtobMetaP3_0mM_FD_155473 | JGI IMG/M metagenome (GOLD analysis project Ga0210244, IMG submission 155473) | Chrysochromulina tobin associated microbial communities from unialgal haptophyte culture, Seattle, Washington, United States - P3_0mM | ecosystem: Host-associated > Algae > Haptophytes >...
CGTGTCACCTCTAGATGGACCCCCTCCGTCATCTCCGCCTACTCCCGTCCTCCCCTGCTGGCTACCGGAGCACATTCGATAGGCTTCCGTATGGTTGTCTGTTGTTTATGTATAGACTTGACTTGACCACAAGTTCCTCGCCCGCCGCATCTCCACACGGGTTCGTCAAATCCTTGAAACGGCAGGATTCTTAGATTTGGAAAATACCGGAAGGCTTTCACCAACGTCGTTCATGCGAGAGACGACCGCGAGAGCGCAGAACGTTGAAAGTTAGAAAGACGCTACCCGGGTACTCCGCACCGACGGACAGAGCGATACTGAAACTGAACTGATACTCAATACTGAATACAACGCAACACGAAATCACGATCACGTCCTTTCACGTCCGGTCTACTTCCAAGGCGCGATCCAGACGCAATGGCACAGCGCTTCGGCGACCTTTCCCACGAGCGCTATGCTTGAGAACATGGCGGGCAGGAGCCAGCTCAGCACCAGCAGCGCTGCCATCAGCGCCGCAGCACGACCTGTGATTGCCAACACCATCATCACGATGTGAGAGTGGTGCGCGGCGTATCGTCCGTATGGGCTGCACAGCCACCATAGTGCAATACCCAAGGCGACGCCCACAACTGGAAGGGTGATCGCGAACTCTACCAAGTGCGGCGGCGGCCACTCGCCCAGGGAATCGCCGTTATAATGTGCGGTCCAGACCTCACACGGGAAGAATTGCAGCCATTCGCCCTTGATGCCAAGGTGGCTGACGCTCATGCGGGTGTGGTATGCCAAACTTGGCGTCGGGTGGACGACGATGCGGCCACTGGACCCAAGCTCGCGCAGCACGACCTGCTTCTCCCTTTCCCGAGAATGGTAACTATCCTGGGAGCTCCCTCTCTTATTCGCCCAGTTCATCCCAAGCACGTGAATTCGAGGGGCAGCGCGCTTGGCAGCCGCACGTCGGGTGGCATTATGATGAGAGTCCTCATGGCCCGATCGTGCCTCCAAGGTGCGATTGAGTAGATGAAACAGGGCTCTCGTTCCAGTCGTCCAACCGTGCTTGCTCCCCGGCGGCGGCGAGCGACACACGGCATCGCAGGGCATGTACGTTACGGGTATCCCGAGATGTTTCGCATACCAGTCCGCATCCTCGGCCCGGCCGTTGACGAGCGTGATGGACACCGCCTCGTTGGGAAGTCGATGGCAATGCGTGGAGAGCTGCCGGAGGATAGGCAGCTGTAGGGTGAACGTGTCCAGTCGCAACGGCGGCTCCAGGCCCCAAAAGTACCATGGCACGGCGTCGCGATCTTTACCCACTGCGCCAGCGGGGATGCCAAACGGGGCGCTGTCGGGATTGATCAGTCGCGCGAAAACGTGCCCGAGGGGCTCGCCCGGGTGCAGGTTGGACAGTCCGTTGAAGCGATACACCTGGCTGGGCGAAGCCGGCCGGATGAGCCTGTGGCGCTGCTGCGTGCTGAGCGGCCCGTTGCCAATGAGGACGATATCCTGCGGCCGTATCCGCATATGCGCCGCCAGCTTCGCCCCGCGCTCGAGGGTGGGGAGCTTGACGTCGTGTACTGCATGGTAGTCCCAAACAGAGCGATCGATAAGTTCCAGCGTAAGGAACACGGACATGAGCCCCATGCACACGGACGATGCAATGCGACGGCACACGCCGCGGCCGTGATGCTCCTGCAGACCATAGACGAGGAACATGCCATAGACGGCCAATGCGAAGGACTCGACTGACGCGAAGAAGAGTGCCGTGATCGACGTGGACACATAAGAGGTCCCGAAGGTGACGACCGCGATCATCCAGAGCAACCCCAAGAACTTGGTTTGCACGAGCCAGACCTGCGTGGCATCGGCCGGCTCCCAGGTCTGCATCCACGTCGCGAGCTCGCCCCAGCCTGGCTGCAGACGCGGATTCGGGGTCCTGACCGCAGCGCAGGTTGACCAGCAGCCACTGAGCGAGAGGATCCCCATTGAAGCCAATGTTGACTTTTCAAGATTCGACGCCTCAAAAACGCGGGCCGCTTCTTCAACCGTCTAAAATATTTTCCGCATCGCACATTCAGATTTCCTACTGGTAAAAACTAAAAAGACACCGGGGGGAGCCGGGACACACACTGGACACACGGGCGCACACGGGCACACGGATCACACAGACGAACCTCACAACCATCCCAACTTCCCGTGCGTGTCCCGTTCAAGTTCAAGTTCAAGTTACTTCATAAACAACAGACAACCTCTACGGAAGCCTATCGAATGTGCTCTCGGGGCTAGCAGTGGGGGTGAGAGTCGACGGAGATGGTGAGACACAACGGAAGGATCACGAACGGGAGGGAGACCAGGAGGAGACACGCCACAGGGTGCTAGCCTGCGTGCCCTCGAGTACGAGTAGAGATCGAAGAGAATAGATAGAGAGGGGGGATTGTGGAAGAGAAAGCGGGGGACATAGACGCCTGCTCGACCGAGGAACTCGAAGCCGATCGGCGCCGCGTCACGCTCGTCGAGAAGACCAGTGCGAGAGAGAGGCCCGTGCTGCAGCCAACTGAATGACGCGGCAAGGATACCCTTCTCTCGTGCTACTCAACTCAATTCCCGCTCGCTCCGTCCGCCGCCAGTCGTCGAACAGCCCTTGCCGCAGCCTGCCGCTGAGCACCGTTCTTCTGCTTGCCGCGCGTGCGCTTCCCCTTTTTGATGCCGCCAATCGAGCTGCTGCACCCCTCTGCGCGCTGCATCGACGCGTTCTCTTTGCCCGTCATAGCCTCGTCCTCGTCGCTGCCCTCTGCCTCGCGCGCAGCCATCGACGCCCCCACCTCGACGCCGTCGACGCCCTCGCAGCCCGTGACACCGCCGTCTTCGCCCTCGAGCCCTCGTCCGTCAGCGCTGCTGCCTCCGCCCGCGCCGTCGTCGTCCAGCCTGACGCACCCAACAGACACCCCCTCTCTCTGCTGCTCCCTCTCTGCATCCTGTGCCTGCACCTCCGCTACTACATCCATGCTACACATCAGCTCATCATGAGCGTCGTCAGGCGCCATCTCACTCATGCACTCAGCCTCCTCTCTCTCCGCGCTCGGCTCGCCCGTGAGCTCATCGTCCATCTCAAGCCCGCACGCCACCCATCTCGCAGCGAGGCCTCTCGGGCTCATTGCCATGTGCGCGTCGGGCCAACCGCGCAATCGCACCGCCTCATCGTCATCGCCCTCAGCATCATCGCCAGCCAGCGACCCGCCATATTGCTGAGTCGCCTGCCAGATGGGCGCGCGGCGCACCGCCTCGTCGATCTCAGGCTCCTCCTCGTAGTCCTCATTCGCCGCGCCATACAACTGCGTCGCCTGAGGCAGAGGCGCTGCCACGTCATGGACGATCATTTCGTCAGTATCGCAATCCATGTGAGCCGGCGCCGCGCCAGCGCTGCCCTCCTCTGCGCGCTCATCTGCGCCGCCAGTAGCCCGCGCTGCCCTCATCGCCTCGCCGCCATCCGGCATCAGCCACGCGCGCGCGCCCACCGCCGACGCTTCGCGCATGAGCCGCAGCGCCCTTTCTCGGCCACCGTCGGCGAGCAGCGCACTCTCCTCCTCGTCCGGCTCCGATAGACCCTCGAAGCCGCGCTCGATGCGCCTCTCGAGCAGCTCGCCCAACTCCCGCTCCTGCTCGAGCCGAGCGTACCTGAACCGGCCCTCCTCAGCTCTCAGCCGCTCTCGCTCTTTGCCCTCGTCCCTCTTCTTGCGGAGCTCCTCGCGCCGCGCGTCGGCCGTGCCGTGCGTACGCACGAGCGTCTCGCCGCCCACGACGCGCACAAAACGCCCCGGCTGCAGCTCCGCCGCGATGCCCTTCTCAAAGTCGGCCTCGCTCATCGGCACGCCCGCGCTGCCATTGGCCGGATAAAACGTGCCGAAAAGTTGCTCGTCGAGAACGCGCCCGTGCCCGCCGGTATAGTGCCTTTGGTAATCGCCGCCGTACGCTCCGCGCAGCCCCGCATGCCCTCGCCAACTTGAACTTGAACTTGAACTTGAACGTGTCCCGAACGAGGAACGTTTTACAACTTACATTCGAAATTCATATTTCATATCGTGACCATCGGATCGTGAGAACCGTGTATTCGTGACAATTCCGGATAAGTAGGTAACTTCTAACTGAAACAACTTACACATGTACGGCGGTGGTCGAAATTGAATTTCCGAAATTGCAAGAATAAACAATCAGGCATTCAATCACCGTGTCGAGCTTTTAAGGTCGAGCGTTCATATTGTATCGGAACGTTATCAGCTGCCTGAAGACGAAATTCAGTTTTTACTTACTTACTGACTTACCAATGCGCGGTTGCGCGCACGATGCCATTGGGCGGGTCGTCGTCTAAGTCGTAGACAACGTCGTCTCAGCCGAGTCTGTGGCGGCGTACGGGGCTGTCACGAGTAGAGACGCCCGCCTCTTTCAGTTTTCTGGTCGCCTCAAGGATCGTGTGCTTCGTAGCATCCGGCTCCCGCCGAGGAGGACTCCTAGGCCCGTGAGAGACGGGCAAGTGCCGTGGCTCCCTGGCACTGCTGGGACGTGCGTCGTACGAGCTGTCCACAGCAAAGGGTGGTGGTCGCCTTGCAGCAGAGGGTTTCGGCTGCGCAACGGCTAGCAAAGGTTGGTGGCCAATAGCGGCGCGCTTAGGGTGCGCACTGGCGGCAACAGGCGACGAAACGCGTGGCGGCGCGGCCAACGGCTCGGGGGATGGTGGCGACAATGGCTGCACGCGGTTGGCCTGTAGCTGCTCCTTGTAATCTTCGCCGTGGTCGAGCGCTTCGCCAACACGTGTCACCAGAGCGGAGCAATCGTGGCCAAAGGCACGTCGGCCGCCTGGCCTCGGGTGGATGGGCCGTGTGCCAGCCGGGGCCAGAGGCTGTGCAGGTGCTGCGCGCCGCCGCGGTTCCTCGTCATCGAAACCCCACGGAGTTTTCAAGCACTCAACGCCTGTGGAGAGCCCGGCTGCTGCTCGAAGTGCTAGCGACTGCGGCTCGTGCCGGTGCATTCGGCTCACGGGGCGGCGGCCTGTCTCGGGCATAGAAGCGACAGGGACGGCAGACGTTTGTGGCAACTTTTGTGGCCGACCGTTGGAAGGCGCCGTTACGAGCGGGAAAAATTATCTCCGTTTCGAGCCAAACCCTAGACAATCGAAATTTATCCTGTGTTTCCGGCTGTACACGTTGTAGCCGAACACGATTTCTAGGTCACGGAATGCCAGCGAAGAACCGGGGTTACCTAACGTGAGACGCGGGGATTCACTAACCGCCGCCACCTCCTCCCAGCTCGCCAGCCGCGCCGAGCGGCAAGTGCCCATCCGCCTCCGGCCTCCAGCCGGTCATGACCTCGTCGGACGAGGGTGCGCGGCGCCTCTGGAGCATGTGGTGTAGCTGCTTGACCCGCGACGAGGAGGCTTGGGAGCCGAGCACATAGTAGAGCGAGCCCATATCGGCCTTGCCCACACAGGCGAGGCCTTGCGCGGCGGCGAGCGCGGCTCCGATCTCCTTATCCGCCGCCGGCTTGTTGCCACGGCGCTCTCGCCGGCCGTTGGCGGCGCCACCACGGCGGCCATGCTGACCATGCGGAGGGCTTTGGTCTCTCGGGCTCGTCTCGCCGTACTCGAGGGGTGGCTCTGCCGATCGTGGCGGGCCGCCGCCACCAAAGCCGCCGCTGCCGGCACGAAGACCGCCGCCGCCGCCGCCGCCGCCGCCGCCGCCGCCACCGCCGCCGCCGCCGCCGCCGCCGCCGCCGCCGCCGCCGCCGCCGCCGCCACCATCACCGCCGCCACGGTACCACTTCGAGTTCGGATCGCATTCAGGGTCGTAGAAGCGCGAATTCTTGTCGGCGCGGGGGTCGTAATGGACGGAGGTCTTGTCGGCGAGCAGGTTGAACGCGGGCGCGCGCCGACCGCCGCTGCCGGAGCCGCGACCGAAAGTTGCTTCAGCGGGCAGCGGTGGTGGGTGGGGCGCACCGACCCCTCCGGGAGGCTGCCAGCCGGTGCGCACGGGCGGGGGCGCGCCCGCGTCGTTCCAGCTGTAGGCGAAAGGATGCTGTTGCGCCTTGGTTCTCTCGGAAGGCGGCGGCTCACGTGGGGACACCATGTTTAGGCGGCCATGGCCGGCGCCGTACACCGAGCCGACGGCCGCACGTGACGAGAAGCCTCCCCCTGCCGGTAAGCCTCCTGCGCCGCCGCCTCCCCCGCCGCCGCCCGCGCCGCGGAGCAGGGCCTCGATCTCACGCTCCTCCTGCCGAATGCGAGCGAGCTCCCTCTCTTGCAGCTGCAGCTCCGCCATCACTTCGCGCAGCATCGCGTCTTCCTCTGCACTCACGACACTCGGGCGCGCACTCGGTGCGGAATTCTGCTCGGCCGACTCTGAGTGGCGCTGGCGCGCCGTGCCACCGCCGCCGCCGCCGCCGCCGCCGCCGCCGCCGCCGCCACCGACGACGAAGCCCTGAGCGCGCGCCTCAGCCAGCAGCGTCTCGAGACGTCGACGCTCGCTGCGTTCGCGCTCGAGCTCGGTCATGACCTCCGAGAGCGCGGTGCGCAGTCGCGCCTCGTTCTCGCTCGCGACGGCGGCGCGTTCTCGCTCAATCTCGAGCGCGCGCTCGCCGGCGGCGCCCAAGCCGCCGCCGCGCTCGGGGGAGCTCAAAGTCGCCGCGTCGCTCACCATCGCTCGCAGCTGACGAGCGCGAGCCGATTCATCGCCGCGCCCTGCAAGGGCGCCTCGCCACCCCTCGCGCCCTTCGCGCCCTTCGCGCCAGTCGCGCTCACGCAGCTCCCTCTCATGCATGTCCTTCTCGTGCATCTCGCGATCACGGCGCGCGAGCATCTCCTTGAGCCCAAGAACCTGCTGCTGCAGCCGCTCGATGCGGCTCTCGAACCGGCGCCGCTGCTGCTGGAGAGTCTCGCCCAGGTCGGCGGGCGCGTTCGGCACGGCGCGCAGCATCACGTGCTTCGCGCGGTCGGCAAACCGGAGCGTCGAGATGGTCTCATCGGCGCACTTGTCAGAGGGCGCCACCGTCGCCAGCAGCAGCGTGCGCGAGTGTCCGCCGAGCGAGGCCTGCAGCAGCCGCGTGAGCACCGAATCTCGGTACGGCACGTGAGAGCGCTTCCCGCCTTGCGCGAGGGCGGAGATGCAGTTGGCGAGGGCGGAGAGGCTCTTGTTGATCGCGACCATCTCGCGCTTGTGCTGCTGCTCGCCCAGGGCCGCGTTGCCGCTCTCGGACGCCATCCGCTCGGAGCCGGCGAGGTCGACGAGGTTGAGCTTGGCACACACGGTGCGGTTGGCGCCGCGGCCGCCCGGGGAGGGTGAGCCCGCGAGGCTCGCCTGCTCGAGCGTGAGCTGGAGCACCGCGTGCGAGCGTGACGAGCGCTGATTCATGTCTGTCTGGCGCGACGCGCGCCCGCGCAGCGCTCGCCGCACAAGCGCGAGCGCCTGCGTCACGTGGTGCACCGGGACTTCGGTCAGCCCGATCACGCGCACGTCACCGTGGTCCTCGCGCAGCGTGAGTCCGCTGCCGCCGTCGGCGGTGCCGCCACCGCCGCCGCCGCCGCCCCACGCACCGCTCGTCCCCCACGCCGCCTTAGCGCCCGAGGGCAGCAGCAGGTCCGACACATGCTCGTTGTAAACTTCGAGGAACGAGCAGCTCAGCGCGAGGCGCGTGCCCTCGGCGGCGAGCGCGTCGGCACGATCAAAAATGTGGCGCAGCGCGCGCGCGGCCATGCCCTCCGACATCCCACCCGTGCTCGCGGCCCACTCCGATGAGCCCACGTCCGCGCGCGCCTGCGGGTCACCGGGCAGCAACCCGCCGAAGAGCGTGTAGGTCTTGCCCGAGCCCGTCTGGCCGTACGCGAAGACGGTGGCGTTGATGCCAGCCAGCGCGGCGTCGACGGCGGGTGCAACGTGCTGATACACAGAGCGCTGCGAAGATTCGAAGCCGAGCACGGCGTCGAACTGCGCCTCCACATCGCCCTGGTGACGGCCGCCTCGGTGGACGCAGATGGAGTTCGGCGGTTGGATCGAGAGCTGCGAGGCCGGGCCGGCGCGGTCATCGAGCGGTGGGCGCACGCGTACCACCACGCGGATCGGCTCCGCGCTCGCCTTCGAGGCAACGTCGTCCTCGTCGTCCGCCAACGGGTCGGATGCGTTGCCCTCCATTCTTCTGGGCTTCGTTTCTGTTCAGTTTCTTGAGTCTGCGGAATTTCGATTATGGCTGCTGTTGCTGTTTGGGGGCCCTTCCCTCACCTTTAATTTTCGAAATAAAGTTTTGGTAACGGTCTGGCTGTCTGGCACGCGGCGGCGCGCTCGGACCTTCCCCGTCCGCGCGGAGCAACATGGCGACAAAAGTTCGTACGCGACCCGAGGAGAGCGGGCCGGCCGACATTTTCTACAACGAAACGGAGGCGAACAAGTACCTGCACTCGAGCCGCATGATCGAGGTGCAGACCAGCATGGCCGAGCGCGCCGTCGAGATGCTCTGCCTGCCTGAGGACACGCCGTGCCTTCTGCTCGACGTCGGCTGCGGCACCGGGCTGAGCGGCGAAGTTCTTGAGGAGGAGGGCCACGCATGGATGGGCTGCGATATCAGCCGCGACATGCTCGGCGTCGCGCAGCAACGCGAGGTCGAGGGCGAGCTCATCCACTCGGACATGGGCACTGGGCTGCCCTTCCGGCAAGGCGCCTTCGATGGCGCCATCTCCATCTCGGCCATCCAGTGGTTGTGCTACTCGAACGACGAGGGCAATCCGCGACTGCGACTGCACCGCTTCTTCCAATCGCTGTACCGCGTGCTGCGCCGCGGCGCGCGCGCGGTGCTCCAGTTCTACCCGCAGAATGCCGAGCAGCTGCAACTCATCACCGCGAGCGCGATGCGTGCCGGCTTCGGCGGCGGGCTCGTGATCGACTTCCCACACTCGACGAAGGCGAAAAAGTACTTTCTGGTGCTGCTCGCGGGGCCGCCCGACGCGGGCTTCAGCATGCCCACCGCCCTAGGCGAGTCGGACGCGATGAGCGTGGGCGGTGCCTCGTCAGCGGCGAGCGGTCTCGGCGGCGGCGCGGCGGACGCGGGTGCGAGCAGCAGCGTGCGGAATGACGGGCGCAAGCGGCATGCGCGGCGTGCAATGGGCTCACGCGAGAAGTCGCGCCACGGCAAGATTGCCAAAAAGAGCCGCGAATGGATCGCTCTCAAAAAGGAAGCGGCAAGGAGGCACGGCAAGGAGGTGACACATGACTCTAAGTACTCCGGGCGAAAGCGCTCGAAGGTGAGCTTCTGATCGGACGAATCACGAGGCGGTTGGTGGCCGGAGCCCTCCCCAGACCGGGTCAGGGGGGTGCGTCTGCGACGCGACCGGAACGGAGTCGGGAGTGCACTCCCCCGCCCTTCGCCTTTCCGGCGTGTCTGAAACTCTGAATGCATGATTCTGAATTCTGTCTGTGTTAACTGTCTGTGTGTGAATCCGCGGGATTCGTTTCCCGGCGTGGTCGCAAGACACGCGCGTGTCACGTGTCTATCAGGCCCCCAGCCACGAGATCTGATGTGCGCAGCTTGGCGCCACCTATGCCGGGTTGGTAGCGGTATCGGCCGCGTACGATAATGTGCTATGTGGGCGTGTCGACCCCCGCGCGCGCGGCATGGGCCGGCATGCCCCGCCCGGGCGTCCGGCGCGCGGCGGGCCGGGTATTTGCGTGCGCGCGCCGCGAACGGCGCCGCGCGCGCGGGCCCGGGCCTTTCATGTTTCAAATTACAAATAATCTGCTCGCTCAAAAACTTGAGCTGAATCGCTCACATGCCACATCATAGAGGATCTTATTCGCAACCATCCGGCGCGCCGTCGCTCCCCACCGCCCGGGGCTGTACCCGCGCTGCGTACTCACGCAAACGCGGGGGCCCGAGAGCGCTCATACACGAGACGCACGTCACCATCATGCATGTTTGACACACGACTTGCGGCTCGCTCATCAAGAAGTTCCACATCTGCTGCGTGCTCATCACCGCGCATCCGCCATCCCCCCCAGAGCGCCTCCAAGAGGACCGGGGTGCCGCTCCCTCTACGGAGCGACCGTTGTCCGAGCGCTTGCCATGGGGGGCGGCCGTCTGACGACCAGCCCACATCGACCTCTAAGGCCGCCGCGGCTCAGCAGTGTGCGCGCTCTTGTGCTTGAGCAGCGCCTTCTTATACTCGGGCACGTTGTGCCAGATGGAGGCGGCGTGGCCGTTGAGCGGACTGTCCAGGTTGGGGTCGCCGAGCAGGCTCTGAATGGAGAGGAGGATGGTGCGCACGTTGTACACCGCGCTCCACTTCTCCTTCAGAATATCTGAGAGCGCGGCGAGGCACGATGCCGGCACACGCGTGAGCAGCAGGCTGCGGACAGGCTCTCTGGACCGCGCCGGGGGGATGGGGGGGGGGGGGGAGCTTCGGATGGCTGCGCACCCAGGCAGATGTTGCCGTATTGATCGACGTTCGGGTGGAAGCACGGCGTGCTGAACGTCACCTGCGGCGCCTCGAACGGGTAGCTCGTTGGGAACTTCAGCAAGAGCTTGAAGGTCAAGCCCTCGTACACCTGCGAACGGATGGCAGGGAGGGACGCGAGGTCAGCACGCATCGTAGCCAGCAAGGCAGGAGGCGCCGCCGGCTGCGTCCGGCAGGTACACGGCACCAGCACGCACGGCGTGCGCATCGCAGCGGCGGCGGCCACTGTAGGCATGGTGAGCGGTTGATGTCCTCCCATCGTCGTCGCCGCCGTGTCGTACCCTGGTAGCAGCGGCGGCGGCGGTGGCGGCGGCGGCGGCAGCCAGCAGCGGCGGCAGCCAGCAGCGGCGGCAGCAGCAGCCAAAGAGGGAGAGGAGCCGGCATAGGCCGCGGCGGCGGCTCCGGTGCGCGCTGCGCCGAAGCAGCGTTCCGCGCAGCATACCGTGCCCGCGCCGCCCGTGATCGTCCCCGTCCACTGGAAGATGTTGTCACCTTCCGGGAAGGCTGACAGCGACGGATCGCCTGCCGTCATGAGCGTCATGAGCTCCGTTTGCAGCCTGGGGGTGGGAGCACAAGGGAGCCTCCGGGTGAGCGTGACCGATGTCTGAGCTCGGGTGGGGCAGGCCAAGCATCGCGCACGGCGCGCTCGGGTGCAGCAGGCAGGCGCTGCCGCCGAGCTGTCCGCAGATGCTCGGACGACAGGACCATCGGGTCGAGCTCAGGCGGGCGGGCGGGGCACGCACCGTTTGTTGACGGACTGCCCAGCTGCTGAGGAGGGTGCGGCGGCCGCCTTGCTGCCGCCTGTGGTCGGAGATCCAATCGCGGTCTGGCTCATCCTGAAGAGCAAAGGCTCAAAGCGGAGTGCTTGGACTGGTTTTGAGCAGTCAAGGCAAGGCAAGGCAAGTTTGTGCTCGCATCAGACAGAGGGCGGCGAGCACTTTTGCTTTGAATTGAAGACCTCTTGCGCTCACCAAAAAGTTCGCGTGGTTGCAACTGATGCGCGTGCACTTTGTGTGGGTACACGAATGGTGATGTCAGTCCAGTCCATGCAGCCTCCTGAGCCGCCTCCGTCGAAACGCACGCCGCGTTCCGCCAAGGCTACGGATGTGGGTAACCCGGCCTCGCCACATCCCCCCACATCGCCCTACAGCGCCTCCGTCGTGGCGTCACGCTGCGCAGCCGCGGCCGCGGCCTTCGCGACTGGTCGATTAGATGCTGAGATTGCCGCCAACCCTCGACTCCGCGAGACGCTCGCGGCAGCGGGCCTTGACCTCGACGACCCGCGGCTGCGGCAACGACCCGACTCGCGCTTCGACTCGTGCTCTGCCACGCCGAGCCATCGACAGACCGGCTCAGCCGCCGCCTCATCGCACCATTCGCCACGCAGCTCGCGTCGCGGCGCACCGCCCGCCTCGTCGCACCGCTCGGCGTCGGTACCGATGAAAGACATTGGCGGCTCGGAAACGGCGGCGCGCGCGCTTTGTCACCACGACTTTGAGGCCGTAGAAGACCCCGGCTGGATCGAGCCGCGCACGGCGCGCGAGCGCGAGCTGCAGTTCAAGCTGAGGGCCGCGCTGCAGGCGCTCCACCTGTGCCGCGACGAGCTCAAACGGCGCGCGGCGGTGGCACTGCCGAGCGACCTTGCAGCGATGCCGGCCGACGCGAGCGCCACAGGCGGCACGGGCGCTCCCATCAACGCCTACGCTGCTCGCCTCGGCGAAGCGAAGCCAGATTGGTCACTCGCACTGCGTTGGCGGCTTACGTCTGAGCTGCGGGGCGAGCTTGACGCGTGCGAGAGGGGCTGGCGAGCCGACCGGCAGCGCCACCTCGAGGAGGTGGCGCGGCTCGAGCGCGCACTCGCCAAGGAGCAGCAGGAGAAGGAGGCGGCCGTGACGAGGCTCACCAAGGACATCATCACGATGCAGCGTAATTACGCGTCCGAGTCCGTCCAAGGAAAGACCATCTGGGCGATTCTCAAGCCCGAGATCCGGCATGCGGAGCGCGCGCACGAGTGGCACGCGGATGTGCTGCAGCGTGAGATCGACCGACTGAACACAGAACGCTCGGAGGCCACAGGGACGCTGCAGATTGAGGTCGTGCACCTCAGGGACGCTCTCTGCCAAATGCAAGAGGATTTGGCAGACGAAAAGGCGCGAAAGCAGCTGATGCGCGATCAGCTGACGACCGAGGTCGAGAGGCTGCAAGTCGTGCTCAGTGAGACGCGGCGCGAGCTCGAGGACGCGACGGCCACGGCCAGCGCCTCTCGCGTCGAGCTGCGCCGGCAGCTACGCGAGGCAGCAGAGGAGGCCGATCGAACGCGCCTGCGCCTCGAGAAGGATGTTGAGGAGCAGTCGAGCCTCAAGGTGCACATCCAGACGACGCTCAGCGGCGAGGTCGAGCGGCTCCGGGTCGAGAAGGAGAAGCAGGCCAAAGCCGCCAAGATGGCCCTGATGCAGAGCGAGACGCGCCGAGTGGCCGAGACGGCGACCCTCCAGGCGCGCGTGACGCATCTGCGCGAGCTACAGCAGGAGGCGCTGCAATGGCTGCCCGCAAGCGAGGCACGCTCGAAACTCTACATGTCGTCGATGAAGGTGGACAAGCCCGACTCGCCCTACATTCGCGGGGACCCGCCCGATCGCGCGTCTAGCTCTGGCTCTGTCACGCCCACGCCCACCACGACGCCCAACAGCGTGCCGAAGAAGCAGCTGAAGTCGGCCTTTCAGAAGGCCAAGGCAGAAGCACTGGCTGCGGCTCCCATGTACACGCCAGCCGTCCCCAGGCCGGCGCCGGTGCTGAGCAGCAACGTGATTCGCGTGCCGTCCGTCGATTATTCTGGCCAACTGAGCAGCGGCGCACGCCCTGTTTCTGAGGTGTGAAAACGAGCCTGTTCGTCGCAACGAGTCGAACTCTGATAAGTTCAATTACGGCGGTTATTAGGGCATGTTGTAAAACTTGCTTACAGTCTATCGTATACAAAGATAATCGCGGAACGCGGCGCGCCGTGCCGAGGTCCCGTGCGGTGCCTCGGATATGCCTCGGATGGGCGTCGGGGAGACCTCGCGACGCCAAACCTCCCCAATCATTCGCATCTACAACTCGTGATACACAAACTCAACCTCGTCCTGCGTCAAGGCCAACTGAGAGCCATTCGAACCATTGTGCGTTACTGCAATTGAGTTGTTGCCATTCAGAGTGACGCGGAATGCCACGCGCGTGACAGCTCCGCAGACGCCGTCGATATTTGCTGCCGTAACTGGTGGGCTCTCGCAAAGGAGCTCTGAGGCCTCTTCGGTACCAGAGGACAAGCGCGCAGGTGTCAGCGGCGCAGCTCCGAACGCACAGCCCAGCCCGCGCCCGTGGTCCAAGTCTCGAAAGCCCACGCCAGTCACGGTAATCAGCGTGCCTCCTTCAGGTCTGCCACCCCGAGGATAAATGCGCGAGACGCGGACATCAACGCCTGAACGGAAGTAGGTGAAACTGACGCCTGCGCTGGTGCGCGCTTGAAGCTGTCCGTTGAGGCTCACCTCGAGAGAGCGAGGCTCGAACGCAGTGGTAGGTGAGGTGGGAGGCGACTGGCACATGAGAGCCTCGCCGTCCACCATCGTTGCATTTACTGCATGCTCGCCTTCAAATAGGCACAGTAGCCTACCAAAATTGACAAATCCCGACCCGCGCACTATAACGAGTGTGCCTCCAGCACTCGGACCACCATTCGGTGTGAGCTGTTGCACACTCAGTCCAGAGGCAGGCGCATTGACGTCGAAAAACGTAAAGATTCCATGATCACCAATCCTCAAGTAGTCCTGTCCATTGAGAGTGACTTCTACCTCCACCTCATGCGGGGCGTGGCTTTGCTGCCAGTGTGGAGGAGAGACGCAAGTGACCTGCCCCGTCTGGTCGACCGTTCCATCCGCCTCCTCGTTGAAAGCCCTTCCAAAGCGGCAGCGCACATCGCCAAGTGGCTGCAGCAGAGCACCACGCAGCTCCACCGACGTGTTGCCCGTCAGCGGCCCGCCACGAGGAGCGAGCGACAACACGCGCCACGCTGACGGGTCGTACTGTCGGAACGTCAGACCGCTGCTGCTGAAGTGCTGTCCGTTGATGCTCACCTCCACCCTTGTGTCCACGAATGTGTCGTCGACGACGCCGACATACCGCGGAGCGACGCACGTGAGCGAGCGATGCCCACCACCGCATGCACGCGAGCCGCCGCAGTCCGTCAAGTTGGCGCTTACGAGCGTCGTCCGCTCGCCGTGCGCAAAACGGCAGGTCGGGCCGTGGGCAGCACCGCCCAAGTCAACGTGGAGCCGATCATCTATAAGGTAGAGGTGAACTAAAGTTCCGCCATAGGTGGGACCCCCGAGCGGGTGGAGACGTACGATATGAAAGGATGAGCTATTGTAGAAGCGAAAGACGGCACCAGCTAAGGTTGAAGCGTGCCTTTGTCCGTTGAGTGTGACCTCAAGCGTGCGCAACTCTGAGGCGTCGCTTCGCAGCACGGAGATGGATGGAGTTTTGCACGTGATGAGGTTGGGCTGTGATGAGATAGTGGCAGTCACGACAGGTTCGCCTTCGAAGACGCAAAGCAGACCACCCAGATTGGCAAAACCCGAGCCGAGCACCGTCACGATCGTCCCACCATCGCTTGGTCCGCCATTCGGGGTCAGCTGCTGAACGCTCAAGCCAAACTCAGGCTCGTCGACGGCATAGAGAGTAAAAATGCCCAACGCACCCATCCTCATGTAGTCTTGCCCGTTGAGGGTAAGCTCTACCTCTACATGCTGCGTGCCCTGAGTCCGCCGCCAGTGCGGAGGCGAGACGCAAGTGACCTGCGAGCCCGTCTGGTCGACCGTCGCCTCCACGCTGGCGTCGGCGTCCATGCTCGCCACAAGCTCGTCCTGGGTCACGTTCCCGAAGCGGCAGCGCACATCGCCAAGTGGCTGCAGCAGAGCACCACGCAGCTCCACCGACGTGTTGCCCGTCAGCGGCCCGCCACGAGGAGCGAGCGACAACACGCGCCACGCTGACGGGTCGTACTGTC